>JABLTH010075596.1_pt1 | contig 81580 bp, 80 predicted proteins | sample 7875711 | NCBI WGS metagenome assembly JABLTH01 (sample SAMN14941262, study PRJNA633318) | bioreactor metagenome | isolation source: bioreactor | place: China | collected 2019-03-05 | reverse complement strand
TGGCCACGCTGCCGTGGATCTGGACGCCGCCGGCATCCGCGCACCACCGGCTGCTGTCGCGGCGCTTCGCCGACGCCGGCGCGCAGCCGCTCAAGGTTGCCGAGGTCGACCAGGAGCAGTCGATGCTCGATCTCGTCAAATCGGGCATCGGATTGACGCTCGCGCGCGACTCGACCGCGCTGGCCGAAGCGCACGCGCATGCGCTGACGATCGTCGAACGCGTGACGGTGCCGACCGAACTGACGTTCGTGACGCTCGCCGAGCGGCGCGACGAACCGGCGATCGCGGCGGCGCTGCGGCTGATCGAAGCGCAATGGGCGATATGAGCGGCGCTGATGAAAGTGCGCGTTCCGGGCATCGGGCGTCGGGCATCCCGCTGCCGGGCACGACACGCGTCATCGCGCCGCACCCCGCCCCTGCCGTCACGCCACCGTCTCCGCGTTTTTGCTAGATTGTGCGTTCGCACACCGCGAGACCCCGATTGAAGGAGACCCGCATGGCCCGCAACATCGAGATCAAAGCCCGCGCCCGCGAATTCGACCAGCTGCGCGAACAGGCGGCCAAACTCGCGACCGAAGCGCCGCTCTTCTATCGGCAGCAGGATTTCTTCTATGACGTGCCGCGCGGCCGGCTGAAGCTGCGCCGCTTCGAGGACGGCACGCCGGCCGAACTGATCTTCTACCAGCGCGACGACCGCGACGGCCCGAAGGCGTCGTACTACACGCGCAGCCCGGTGACGAACCCCGACGCGATGCACGCGCTGCTCGCCACCGCGCTGACCACGCGCGGGATCGTGACGAAGGAACGGCACGTGTACCTGGCGGGCCGCACGCGCATCCATCTCGACCGCGTCGACGGCCTCGGCGATTTCATCGAACTGGAAGTCGTGCTCGGCCCCGACGACGACGAAGCCGGCGGCGAAGCCGAAGCGCACGCCGTGTTCGCGAAGCTCGGCGTGTCGCCGGACGATCTCGTCGCGGTCGCATACGTCGACCTGCTGAACGCCGACACGCAGCCCGAAGCGGCCTGATCCGGCCCTGCGCCGAGGCGGCGCAACCCGCGCCGCCTTCGACCCTGCCGCCCCGCCGCCGCCCTGCCGCCCTGCCGCCCTGCCGCCCTGTCGCCGTGTCAGGCCGCGCCGGGCGCCAGGTGCCCGAGCGGCAGCGCGCCGTTGCGCTTGAAGGTCGTCAGCACGATGTTCGAGCGCACGCTGTCGACGCCCGGCACGCGCATCAGCTTCTTCATCACGAACTGCGACAGCGCGTTCAGGTCGGGCGCGACGATTCGCAGCAGGTAGTCCGCGTCGCCCACCACCGCATGGCATTCGAGCACTTCGGGCAGCACGTCGATCTGCTGCTGGAACTGCTCGATGATCGAATCGCCGTGGTGCTTGAGCTTGAGGCTCGTGAACGCGGTGACGCCGAGCCCGAGCTTTTCGGGCCGGAGCATCACGCGGTAGCCTTCGATCACGCCGGCCGCCTCGAGCCGCTGCAGCCGCCGGCCGATCTGCGACGGCGACAGCGGCACCTCCTCGCCGAGCTGCTGATGCGTCGCGCGGCCGAAGCGCTGCAGCACGTCCAGCAGCGCGAGATCGAAGTGATCGAGTTCCAGCATGAGCATTCTCCGCATTGATTCGTTATTTGATGCGCGATTATCGCATCATCGTGCGAATCGACGCCAATATTGCGCCCATTCCGCGCGCAGCCCGCTCTACACTTGCATGGTTCACAACCGCCACGTGCAGAGCCAGATCATGTCCACCGTCGTCACCGCGAAACTGCAGGAGCAGTTCGATGCGGGCCTCGAAACCCGCGCCGATTTCACCATCGACCAGCCGCTCGCGCGATACGGCCAGGTCGACCACGCGGTGTGGAAGCAGCTCTATGCACGCCAGTCGGCGCTGCTGCGCGGGCGCGCGTGCGACGCGTTCGTCGCGGGGCTCGGGAAGATCGACCTGCCGGCCGATCGCGTCCCGTCGTTCGCCGACGTGAACCGCCAGCTGAAGCCGGCAACGGGCTGGGAGATCGTCGCCGTGCCGGGTCTCGTGCCCGACCGCGTGTTCTTCGAGCATCTCGCGAACCGGCGCTTCCCGGTCACCTGGTGGATGCGCCGCCCCGACCAGCTCGACTACCTGCAGGAACCCGACTGCTTCCACGATCTCTTCGGCCACGTGCCGCTGCTGATCGACCCGGTGTTCGCCGACTACATGCAGGCGTACGGCCGCACCGCGCTCGCGGTCGCCAACGACGAAGCGGCGCTGGCGCGGCTCGCGCGACTCTACTGGTATACGGTGGAATTCGGGTTGATCCGCGATCCGCGCGGCACGAACGGCCTGTCGATCTACGGCGCCGGGATCGTGTCGAGCAAGGGCGAAAGCCTGTACAGCCTCGAAAGCGCGGCGCCGAACCGGCTCGGCTTCGACCTCGAGCGCGTGATGCGCACGAAGTACCGGATCGACACGTTCCAGAAGACCTACTTCGTGATCGACGATTTCGCGCAGCTGTTCGCGCTCGCCGACGTCGACGGCCGCGCACTGGCCGACCGGCTGGCGGCGCTGCCCGAGTTCGCGGCCGGCGCGGTGCTCGATACCGATCGCGTGCTGCATCGCGGCACCGGCGAAGGCTGGCCCGACGACGCCGACGCGTGACCCGCGAACGCGCGCCGATGGTCGCCGGATGCCCGTCGCCGGATGGCCGTGCCACAACTATGAAACAATGACCGGTGCCGGCTTCGTCGCGCGGCGCAGCCGCGCGCGGGCGCCGTTACCGAACGAGAGGTGCAAGATGATCCACAAGCTCACATCAGAAGAACGCAAGACCCGGCTCGAAGGCCTGCCGCTCTGGTCGGCCGTACCGGGCCGCGACGCGATCCAGCGCAGCCTGCGCTTCGCCGATTTCAACGAAGCCTTCGGCTTCATGACGCGCGTCGCGATCAAGGCGCAGGAAATGAACCACCATCCGGAATGGTTCAACGTGTACAACCGCGTCGACATCACGTTGTCGACCCACGACGCCGACGGCCTGACCGAACGCGACGTCGAACTGGCGCTTTTCATCGACCTTGCCGGCGCGCACGCGAAACCGGCCGCCTGACACTTTCCTCTACCGCCGCGCGTCCTTCGATGCGCGGCGCGTCAACTTTTCATTTCGATGAACGTTTTCTAGGATGTAGTCAGCGAAAGCCTTCAGCTTTCCAAGCCATCCTTAAGGCGCACGTAAGTCTCGTACGCATTCCGTGCCTTGGGGTCCAAACCTTCCAGTTGCAGCGCGCCTTGGCGCTGTACAATCAGCAGCGCATACGGCTTGGAAAGCGCGCTGGCCTCTTCGCAGAGTTTGAGTTCGTCGCCGCTCGACGGCGAGCGGGCGCGCCAGAAATTGATCGCGGCTTCTAGGTCGTTGATCGAAATATCGGACATGATTGGATTTAATCGTTCGCTGGCCGCCATGCTTGATGTCAGGTGTCGCGGCACCCCTGTGGAAACGGCGTCGTGCTGTCCGCGTGCCTGAACCGCCAACCCATTGTACTTGAGCGAACTTCATGCGACTCCTTCTGATCGAAGACGACCGCCCCATCGCACGCGGTATCCAGAGCAGCCTCGAGCAGGCTGGCTTCACCGTCGACATGGTGCATGACGGCATCTTTGCCGAACAGGCGCTGGCACAGAATCGCCACGAACTCGTGATCCTCGACCTCGGCCTGCCGGGCATCGACGGGATGACGCTGCTCACGCGCTTCCGCCAGACCAACCGCCACACGCCCGTCATCGTGCTGACCGCACGCGACGAGCTGAACGACCGGATCCAGGGCCTGAACTCCGGCGCCGACGACTACATGCTCAAGCCGTTCGAGCCGGCCGAGCTCGAAGCGCGCATCCGCGCGGTGATGCGCCGCAGCGGCCCGCACAGCGACATGCCGCGCCCGGAAGTGTCGCTCGGCGGCGTCCGCCTGTCGGGCGTCGATCGCCGCATCTTCAACGACGACAAGCCGCTCGAACTGTCGCCGCGTGAATTCGCGGTGCTCGAGATGCTGCTGCTGCGTCACGGCCGCGTCGTCAGCAAGGCCCAGCTGCAGGATCACCTCACGCACTTCGGCGGCGATCTCGGCGACACCGCGATCGAAGTCTACGTGCACCGCGTGCGCAAGAAACTCGAGCAGTGCCGCGTCGAAATCGTCACGGTGCGCGGCTTCGGCTACCTGCTGCAGGAAATCCGCCAGACGGCGAGCGTCTGAACGGCGGTGCGGCGCACAGGCCGGCCTGGCCCGCCGGCGCGCCCACCCTGCCCGCATCGCCGCCCGGCGTACGACCGCGCCGCTCCCCGTGAGCGGCGCTTATCCATTTGCCCGTCGAAATGTCACCTGATCCGGCTGTGACCACCAGCCTGCGCCGCTCGCTGCTTCGGCGCCTCGCCGCCCCGTTGTCGATGCTCGCACTGATGAGCGGCCTGATCGCCTACTGGCTCGCGTGGCAATACACGCAGCACGTGATCGACCGCTCGCTCGCCGATCTCGCGACCGCCATTTCCAAACAGATCCAGATCGCCGGCCCCGACGCGCCGTTCACGGTGCCGCCACTCGCGCAGGCGATGTTCTCCGATCCCGCCGAAGCGCTGATCTACCGGATCAGCGACGGCGAACAGGAACTCGCCGGCGATCCGAAGCTGCCGCTGCGGGGCATCAACGTGCGCCGCATGCATCACGCGTACGTGTTCGAGGCCGAATACGACAACCGCGCGGTACGGGTCGCGCAGGTGCGCGTCGACAACGTCGAGGGCGGCAAGCCGATGGTCGTCGAGGTCGCGCAGCCGGTGCGGCACCGCTACCGGATCGCGGCCGAATTCCTCGTCGCGATCATGATGCCGCTGCTGCTGCTCCTGCTCGCCGGCTGGGGCATCGTGTGGCGCGTCGTCAACCAGCAGCTCGGCCCGCTCACGCATCTGGCCGATTCGCTGAACCGGCAGACCCACACGTCGCTGGAACCGGTCGACGAAACCGAGGTGCCGCTGGAAATCCGGCCGCTGACGAGCGCGATGAACGCCCTGCTCGGCCGCCTGAAAACCGCGCTCGACGCGCAGCGCAAGTTCATCGCCGACGCCGCGCACCAGTTGCGCACGCCGCTCACGGCCGTGAAGCTGCACGCGGAGCAAGCGGCCGTTGCACGCGACCCGCACCAGACCTTCGCCGCGGTGCGCGAGCTGCGCGCGGCCGCCGACCGCGCGGTACGACTGTCGAACCAGTTGCTGTCGCTCGCTCGCGCGGAACCGGGCGAGCAGGCCGCACGGTTCGTTGACGTCGACCTCGCGGCGATGGCATTCGAGACGGGCGCCGAATGGGTGCCGCGCGCACTCGCGTCGCACGTCGACCTCGGCTTCCAGCGCACCGACGATCCGGGTGACGACGAGAAGCTGGTCGTGCGCGGCAACCCCGTGCTGTTGCGCGAGGTGATCGCGAACCTGCTCGACAATGCGCTGAAGTACGTGCCGCTCGCGCGGCCGGACGGTGCGCGGATCACGGTGAATGTCGCGCGCGGCGCGCTCGAGGGCGGCCAGCCGGCCGCCGAGATCGTCGTCGAGGACAACGGCCCCGGCGTGCCCGCCAACCAGCAGGCCGACCTGTTCAAGCGCTTCTTCCGCGGCGACGCGCAAAACGGCAACGGCGTCGAGACGGGCGCCGGGCTCGGCCTCGCGATCGTGCACGACATCATCGCGATGCACGGCGGCACCGTATCGTACGAGGATGCGTCGGAAGGCGGCTCGCGCTTCGTGGTGAGGGTGCCGCTGGCTGCACGCACGGACAAGCCGGCCAGCGAAACCCCGGCCGCCGAGTCGACGCACTGAGCGATTCGCGGCGGGCAGCCCCTGGCCGGGCCGCGCGCCGGATGACGAAGGCGGAAAACCCGGCAGCAAGCCGCATGATGCGGCAGCCGGGCGCTGAAACGGCAACGGCAGCGCACGATGCGCCGCCGCCTGCGTCACTTTCTGTTTTTCTTGTCCTTCGAGCGGGACTCGGACTTGCCGTCCTTCTTGTCCTTCTTCTTTTTCTTCTTGCCGCCGTCGTCGGGCGTCGCGAGCAGCGTGCCGCGGCACGACGTTGCGCCGCAATGGCACGCGTATTCACGCTTGAGCGACTTCGTCAGCTTCGCGTCGATCACGAGGCCGTAGTCGTAGAACAGCTCCTCTTCCGGCCCGATGTCGCGCAGCGCGTGAATGTACACGCGGCCTTTGACTTCCTCGGCTTCGCAGTTCGGTGCGCACGAGTGGTTGATCCAGCGCGCGCTGTTGCCGTCGATCTTGCCGTCGATCACCCCGCCCTCGTCCAGTGCGAAGTAGAACGTATGGTTTGGTTCGCTCGGGTCGTGCGGATGGCGACGCAGCGCTTCCTTCCACGAAATTCGTTCGCCCTTGTATTCCACTACGCGCTCGCCGGCCTTGATCGGCGCCACGGCGAACACGCCCTTGCCGTGTACTCCCGAGCGGCGCACCGCGATCCTGCGTGAACTCATCGACCGAATCCTTGTGAAAACGACTTGAATGGGGGCGGCCGCGATCGCGGCCTCGCGCCGCGCAAAACGAAAACGCGGCACCGGTCGGTGCCGCGTCGAGGCATGCGGCGAATCACCCGCATCCTACACGTTCACGATTGCTTCGTTCAACATCACACGCAATATTGCGCGTGCGATGCTCAACGCTGGCCGAAAGCGACGTCGCCGAACAACGCCTTGTGCTCGCGCGGCTGCGAACGCCAGTACTGCGGCGGCGCCGTCACCTGCGCACCGAGCTCGGCCGCCGCGTGCCACGGCCAGCGCGGGTCGTACAGCATCGCACGCGCCATCGCGACGAAATCGGCATCGCCGGCCTCGATCAGCCGGTTCGCATGCGCGGGCTCGTTGATCAGCCCGACGGCAACCGTCGGCATGCCGACCGCGCGCTTCACCGCCTGTGCGAACGGCACCTGGTAACCAGGCGACAGCGGAATTTTCTGCAGCGGCGACACGCCGCCGGACGACACGTCGATCCAGTCGCAGCCGCGGCGCTTCAGTTCGTGCGCGAACGCGATCGTATCGTCGAGCTCCCAGCCGCCTTCGACCCAGTCGGTGGCCGACACGCGCACTCCGACCGGCCGGTCCTCCGGAAACGCCGCGCGCACGATCTCGAAGATCTCGAGCGGAAAGCGCATCCGGTTTTCGAGCGAGCCGCCGTATTCGTCGGTGCGCTGGTTCGCGAGCGGCGACAGGAACTGGTGCAGCAGGTAGCCATGTGCCGCATGCACCTCGATCGCGTCGATGCCGAGCCGAGCGGCACGCTTCGCCGAGGCCGCGAACGCTTCACGGATCCGGTTCAGGCCGGCGGCATCGAGGGCGAGGGGCGGCGTCTCGCCGTCCTTGTGCGGCACCGCCGACGGCGCGTGCGGCAACCAGCCGCCGTCGGCGACCGGCACGAGCTGACCGCCCTGCCACGGCACGTTGCTCGACGCCTTGCGCCCCGCGTGCGACAACTGCATCGCGACGCGGATCGGCGAATGCTTGCGGATCGCGGCCAGCACGGGCTTCAGCGCGGCTTCGGTCACGTCGTCCCAGAGGCCGAGGTCGCCATGCGTGATGCGCCCGTCCGGTTCCACCGCGGTCGCCTCGATGCAGAGCAACCCCGCGCCCGACAGCGCGAGATGGCCGAGGTGAATCATGTGCCAGTCGGTCGCTTCACCGCGCTCGGCCGAATACTGGCACATCGGGGAGATCACGATCCGGTTCGGAAGAGTCACGCCGCGCAGCGTGAACGGGGAAAACAGCGCAGTCATGGAGGCCGCTCGCCAGGAAAGGAAAGAGCGATCGAGCGTAGCACGCAGGCCGCAAGCGTGCTGACGGCGCATGCGGCAGTAAGCGGATGGTCAGGTACGGCCCGTGGCGGGTTGCCGGCGACGCGGCAAACCGCGCGCATGCGGCGATGCACCGGCCTGCAACGGACGCGGGCCGGGCAACCGCTTCGCGGCAAACGGCGGCGCCGCTTGCCGCGTCAGAGCCCGACGCCGTCGAGCCACTCCGCGAACATCCGTCGCGCGGCCGCCTCGAGCGCGGGGCCGTGCTGCGCGGTATCGGCGCGCAACTGGCGCGCGTCGATGCCGGGCGTGGCCGCGATTTCGCCGGCGTTGGCGATCAGCCACGGTTCGAAGCGGTCGGTACGGATTTCCGGATGGCATTGCAGCGCCAGCACGTGCTGGCCCCACGCGAATGCCTGGTGGCGGCAGGCCGGTGTCGACGCGAGATGAATCGCACCGCCCGGCAGGTCGAACGTGTCGCCATGCCAGTGCAGCATCGACGTCGCCGCGCCATCGAGATGGCGCAGCGGCGATGCGCGGCCGGCATCGGTGAGCGTCAGCGGCGCCCAGCCGAGTTCGTGCTGAGCGGCCGGGTAGACGCGCGCGCCGAGCGCCCGGGCGATGAACTGCGCGCCCAGGCAGATGCCGAGGATCGGCAGCCCGGCGTCGATGCGCGTGCGCACGAGCGCCGCGAGCGGCGCGATCGTCGGATACTGCGCGTCGTCGTACACGCTGAGCGGCCCGCCGAGCACGACGAGGAGCGACGGTTCGAGTACGTCGAGCACCTCGAAGCGCGATGACCCGACGTCGACGTAGCGCACCCGCCGCCCCCGTTCGCCGAGCACCTGCTCGAAGCTCCCGAGATCCTCGAAGTGCACGTGGCGGATCGCCACGACTTCAGCGTTCATCATCGGCCTCCCGGTCGATCGACGGACGTCAGCCGGCGAAAATCTTCCAGGTCTTCTTCTGCGTTGCCGCGTCGGCTTCTTCCTGCACCGAGCAGTCGAGACGCAGATCGCTGTCGGACATCGAGATGTCGAGCGCCGCGCAGTGATGCACGGTCTTCTTCGACAGCTTGCCCGGCTGGAAGTGGGCGCACGTCAGGCACATGCGCTGCGGCGGCGTCGCACCGGCCACCTGCAGTTCGCGCAGCGTCTTCAGCAGCGCGCGATACAGTGCGCCCTGCTCGTCCGCGCCGAGCTTGCCGACGGCTTTCGTCAGGAATTCAGGCCATTGCAGCGCCTTCTTCGCGGCCGTGCGGCCACGGGCCGACAGGCGCACGGCCAGTGCACGGCCGTCGTCCAGCGCGCGGCGCTTCTCGACGAGACCCTTCGTCTCGAGCGTGCTGACCGCATCGCTCGTGGTCGCCGCGGTCAGCTGCGTCTCGCGCGCGATCTCGCCGAGCCGCATCGGGCCCTTGCGTTGCAGCAGCAGCACGAGAATCTCGCCCTGCGTCGGCGTGAGGCCAGCGCCTTCCGCCCAATCCCATGCCTGGCTTCGCATGGCCGTACTCAACCGCAGCAGGCTGTGGGTCACACGTCCCGAAGCCTGATTCCCGTAAACGCCTTCGCTCATAGTCTTTTCGCTTTGCCGCCGCCCGGTTTGCCGAGCGGCCGTAGTGTGGAGATCGAATGTCTATCTCAAAACAGACACGCTCTTGCGAGTGCGTCAGCACGGCCGTCGCGAGGGCACACGCGGCGGTCGCGTTCGCGGCGACCGGTAAGACACGCATCGTTCCGGTGTCCGCAAAGCCGACATTCTAAGCGAGAGCGGAAAATCGCACAGCTAAGTTATCCCCTTCATTCTGTGGAAAATCACTGGATAACCAAAATTTTTCGTTGTGCCTGCAATGCCGAACGCCCGCGCGGCGGGGTGTCGGGACATTTTCCTGTTCGGATCGGCCATCGGGCCGACCGCTATGATCCACCGGGTTATCCCGTGTACAGATCGTTGACTTTGCAGCGGAATATCGGGTTATCCACAGATTTTCAGGACAACCGGCAACGATTTCGGCGTCAATCGAGGCCGCCAGCCATTCAGTGAATCGCGACTCGGTCGACCCCGTAATCTGCAAAACATTTTTTCACTCGCGCCAACGTAAGCACTGCTGGCGGACCGTCTCGTTGAGCGATTTTTCCTGTTTGAAAACGGTTCTCAACCACGAGGCGTCGTTCACGCGCGCCTGGGCCAGTGCGCCGATCTCGTCGAGGGCCGCGCGCGAACCGAGCGCGGCCGCATGCGGCGCGATCCGGTCGAGCGTGTCGAGGATGTCTTCGGCGATGGTACGGCGCTCACCCGTCTGAGGATTCACGCAGGTGCCCTCGAGCCCGAAGCGGCACGCCTCGAAACGGTTGAACGTGTAGACGAGGTAGTCGTCCTCCGACAGCTTCAGCGGCCGGTCGGTCAGCAGGTAGCGCGCGAGCGTCTGGATGTAGCAGGCGATCGCCGCCGCGCGGTCGACCGACAGCGGCGTGTCCATCACGCGCACCTCGATCGTCCCGTAGCCGGGTTTCGGGCGGATGTCCCAGTAGAAGTCCTTCATCGAGTTGACGACACCCGTGTTCACCATCTTCGTGAAGTACTCCTCGAAGCTGTCCCAGGTCAGCACGAACGGCGCGCGGCCCGACAGCGGGAACGCGAACACCGAATTCAGGCGTGCCGAATGGAAGCCGGTGTCGACGTTCTGCACGAACGGCGACGACGCGGACAGCGCGATGAAGTGCGGAATGAAGCGCGACATCGAGTGCAGCAGGAACAGCGCACTGTCGGGATCGGGGCAGCCGATGTGCACGTGCTGGCCGAACACTGTGAACTGTTTGGCCAGGTAACCGTACAGTTCGGAGATGTACTGGAAGCGCGGCGCATCGTAGATCTGCCGGTCGCTCCATTGCTGGAACGCATGCGTGCCGCCGCCGGCCAGCCCGACGTTGAGCTGGTCGGCCGCCTTCACGAGCACGTCGCGGATCGCGTGCAGCTCGCTCACCGCCTGCTCGTGCGAATGGCAGATGCCGGTCGACAGCTCGATCATGCTCTCGGTGATTTCCGGCGTGATGTTGCCCGGAAAGGTCTCGCCCTGGATCAGGCGCATCAGGTCGGATGCCGCTTTGGTCAGGTCGTAGTTGTGCGTGTTGACGACCTGGATCTCCAGTTCGACGCCGAACGTGAACGGCTCGGAATTGACGAAGGTTTCGAGTGCCATGGCAGGTTCCGGAATCAGTTGCTGTCGCTGCGCTCACCGACCGCCGACAGGCAGCGGTAGACGATGAACGGGCTGACGAGCTGCAGGATCACGATCGTGCACATCACGATCGCGCGCAGGTGCGGGTCGAAATTGGGATAGAGCTGATAGGTGTCGTCGACGAGCAGGTACGACAGCGCGGACATCGGCGTGAGCGCGATGCCGAGCGCGATGCCCTGCTTCATCCCGATGCCGCTCGGTTTCGCGAACGCGACGACACCGGCCAGCTTCGCGACGAGCCGCGTGACGATCAGCACGATCGCGAGCAACCCGCCGAGCGCGATGTCGCCCCACGTGAACGACGTGAGCGTGAGCACGAACAGGACCACCGTCAGCAGCCAGCCGGCCGTGCCGAAATGCTCGGGCCACAGCTGCGGGCGCGCCTCGAGGTTCTTCACGATGATGCCGGCGAGCAGCAGCGTGAGCAGCGTCGACAGCTTCAGTGCCTGGGCCACCGCGATCGCGAGCATCACGAGCCCGAACAGCGCGACGAACGAATGCTCGTCGCGCATCGTCGACGTCATGTGGCGGAACAGGAAATTGCACGACCGCGCGACGAGATACGCGACGATGAACGAACCGGCGAGCAGGTAGAGCGGCTGCAGGATCGTCGCGAAAACGTTGCCGTACGCTTCCTGGTGGAGCCAGCTCGTCACGAGCTTGGTCAGCACGATCGCATAGACGCTGTTGAGCGCGGTGAGCGTGATCAGGCGTTGCGACACCTGCCCTTCCGCGCGCAGTTCGGTCTTCAGCTGGATCACCATCGATGGCGATGTCGCGATCGCGATCGCCGACAGCACGAGCGCGACCATCCCCGATACGCCGAGCGCCAGCATCACGAACAGCACCAGCACGAACGTCAGCGTGGCTTCGGCGAGGCTCGACGCGACGAGCCACGGATTGCGCCGGATCCAGCGCAGGTCGAGACGGCTGCCGAGCTCGAACAGCAACAGGCCGAGCGCGACGTCGATCAGCAGCCGAGAGGTTTCGTCGGTGCTTGCATCGATCACGCCGAATCCGAACGATCCGGCGATAAGACCGATCACCGCATAACCGGTGATGCGCGGCAGCCGCCATGCGCGATAGCACAGCTCGCCGCACAGGCCGGCCGCGAACAGCGCGAGCCCGGCCCAGAACACGGCATCCGGCGTAAGCGGCCAGTTGGGCAGGAATGAGAACGCCGACTTCATCGTGGTGACTTCTCCTTTGGAAGCGACCGCCAGCGACACAGGATCAAGCGTCAGAAATGGATGCGCGCCGGCTGGGTATCGCCCCGAATGTGATTGTTGTGTCGACGACGGCGGGACATGGGATCCGCCTGTTCCGCCACAGGGCGGAAAGTCGCTCAGGTTACCGATCTGGATTGTCGGCCTGGTGTGTGAACGGACTGCGCAGTCTCGAAGATTCAGATTCGAAATCGTGCCGACCGTTCCATTGAAGCATGTCCGGCGCCTGGCCGGATGAACGCGAAGGAAACCGATTGTGCCACAGCTTTTTCGGTCTGGAACCCATTGACTCGGCTCGCGGCGCTGTGCGGCACCTCAGGTCTTTGGTTTCACAGGTTTACTTGTATATATACGTAGTAGAAGTTAACAAGGCGCGCACAGTTCTGTGGATAACTTCGGTTTACGTCGACGGATCAAGGTGTTGGAGAGCCCATAACCCGTTGCACAGGCTGTTCGTGCACAGAAGTTTCGATTGAGCAACTTTCGGGCCGCTTCACAGCTGTGCCGAGTTGCCCAGTTTACGTCCACTGTGATTGCACACGAAGTGCGCGCGGATTCCGCGCGGTTATCCACAGCGTCGAGTGGATAACCTTGCGCGAAAAAATCGGGAAACTGTGATCGGCCGGGGTGGCTGGTCAGCCGGCCTGGCTGACGCGGCGCGCGCGCAATGCGCGGATCAGGAAGCGTGCGGGATCGACGGCATCGGCGAGTTCGCGTTCGAGCGGCCACGGCTCGCCTTCGAGTTGCGATGCGATCAGTTCGGCGCCGAGTGCGGCCCATACGAGGCCGCGCGAACCGAAACCGAATGCGCCGTAGAGTCCGGGCATGCGCGGCAGGTCGCGCGCCTGCGCACCGCTCAGCGCGCGTGCCTTGGCGACGGCTCCCGCTTCGTCCGCGAGCGGGCCGATGAGCGGCAGACGATCGCCGACGACCCAGCGAAACGCAACGCGGCCGCGCAGCGTGCCTGGGCCCGGCACGTCGCCAATCAGGCCCGGCAGCAGATGGCGCACGCGCTCGAGGTTTTCCGCGTGACCGGCCGCGCGCATCGCGGGATCGACGTCGTCGGGCTCGAACGTCGCGCCGATCAGCAGCGTGCCGTCGTCGAGCGGTACCGCGTAACCGTCGCCGATCGCCGGGCACGGCAGTGGCGCCGTGCTGCCGGGGGGCAGCAGCGTGAGCTGGCCACGCACCGGTTGCAGCGCGACATGCTGCAGCCCGGCGAGGCGTGCGGCATCGCCGGCATTCGCGAGCACGACGACGGGCGCTTCGGCCAGTGTGCCGCCCGCATCGTCGAGCGCATGCCATGTATCGCCCCGCCGTTCGAGTCGGGCCACGGCGGTGGACGCGAGCAAGCGCACGCGCTCGCCGGCCGCGTCGCACTGGGCCGCGCAAAGGCCGGCCGGCCAGACGGCGCCGCCGTGCGGAAACAGCAGGCCGCCGTGCGCGACCGGCAGGTTCAGATGGGCGCGCGCGGCATCGGCGTCGAGCAGCGATACGTAGTCGGACGGTGCGCCGAACGCATCGAAAGCATCACGCATCCGCGCGAAGTCGTCGGCCGATTCGGCGAGATGAATCATCCCGTGCGTGCTGCGCGCGAATGCATGGCCCGCGCGTTCGAGTGCGCGCCAGCGTGCGATCGCGTGCAGGAAGCCGCCGCGCGTGAGCCGGCTCGCGACGTTGTCGTCGCGCGTCATCAGCGGATGGAACACGCCGGCCGGATTGCCCGACGCCTCGCTCGCGATCCGGTCGTGCCGTTCGATCAGCGTGACCTCCCAGCCGCGCGCGGCGAGACGTTCGACGACCGCGCAGCCCGCCAGGCCCGCACCGATCACGATCGCGCGGCGTGCCGCAACGGGCAATGCGAGCGGCGGCTCGTGCCGGCGCGCGCGCCAGCGCGGCGCGTATTCGCCGACGAGCATCACGAACTTGCCGGCAAACCCGTCGACCTTGCGATACGTGAAACCCGCGTCGGTGAGCGCCTGTTTCACGACGCCCGAACTCGAATACGTCGAGAAGGTCGCGCCTTCGGCAGCGAGACGCCCGAGTGCGCGGAACACGTCGGCCGACCACATGTCCGGGTTTTTCGCCGGCGCAAAACCGTCCAGATAAAACGCATCGGCACGTGCGACGAGTTTCGGCAGCATCTCGCGCGCGTCGCCGAATGCAAGCGTGAGCACGACCCGCCCGTCGTCGAATTCGAGCCGGTGCAAACCCGGCACGAGCGTCGGCCACGCATCGGCAAGCATCGCGGCTTCGGCCGATATGGTTGTGTTCGCAACGATATGGGAAAGCGCCTTGCGCAAGTCGTCGCGCGAGAACGGGTGCTTCTCGACCGACACGAAATGCAGCCGCTCGCAGCGTGCGGGATCCTCGCGCCATGCGGCCCAGGTCGCGAGGAAGTTGGCGCCCGTGCCGAACCCCGTCTCGACGATCGTGAACGTGCGGCGGCCTTGCCAGCGCGCCGGCAGCCGGTTGCCCGCGACGGACACGTAGTTCGCCTGCGCGAGCGCGCCCGCGACGTTGTGATAGATGTCGCCGAACTCGGGCGACACGAGCGTGCCGTCGTCGCGGATGGCGAGCGTGGCGGGAACAAGTCGGTCGGTCATGCGAAACAAAAAACGTGGCAGCCAAGCCTGGCAAGGGATTGCGCGGGGCCGTCCGTCCGGCCGTTGGAAAAAGCCAACGGGGCGGCGCACGGGCGGACCGCGCTGCGTATCCTGTCCGGTTGGCGCTGGTCAAAAAATGGGCAGTCCGTGATTCATTCGGCGAAATACCGATGAAAATCTTTGAAACCCTTGTCGTTATTGGGTTTGCGCTGCGCTATCATAGCAACGCCGTACCGCGGGGTGGCCGCCGGCATACCGGAGGGCGCGTCGCGCGGGCCAGGATTCGGCGCTGTGTCGTCGGAGTCTGACTCTCGACGGCACGGTTCGCGCACGTATAATCGGCGCGTTCGCGCTGTTCGTGTCAACCTAACCTGATAAAGGAACCTTAATGAACAAACAGGAACTGATCGACGCCGTCGCCGCCCAAACGGGCGCCAGCAAGGCTCAAACCGGCGAAACGCTGGACACGCTGCTCGAAGTTATCAAGAAGGCCGTGTCGAAGGGTGATGCGGTTCAGCTGATCGGCTTCGGCAGCTTCGGTTCGGGCAAGCGCGCAGCACGTACGGGCCGCAACCCGAAGACGGGCGAAACCATCAAGATCCCGGCAGCCAAGACGGTCAAGTTCACGGCTGGCAAGGCGTTCAAGGACGCCGTCAACAAGCGTTAATCCAGCGCCTGTTCCAAGAAAAACCCGCCTTTCGGCGGGTTTTTTGTTGGGCGCGCGCGGCATTTTCGCCACAGTCCGCGCCCCTCTTGCAAGATTTAACGGTTGTTTTTACAACGCGTTACACGTGCACGATCTGCGTGTCGCCGTGATCGTCGTCGTGCGAATCGATGTCCCACGCCGGGAACGGATCGTCGAACGCGTGCCATCCCGCCGCGCCGAGCGCGAATTCCGCATCGGTCAGCAGGCACGCATCGAGTTTCTCGCGCCATGCATCTGCGTCGAGCGCGATGCCGATCAGCACGAGTTCCTGCCGGCGATCGCCCACCGCGCGATCGTCGAGATCGCCGTGCCATTCGGCGCGGATTTCCGCGAGCAGTTCGTCGTCGTCCGGCCATTCCGCGCGATCCTGCGCAGCCCACCACAGACCCGCCGGGCCATGCCGGCATACGCCGCCCGCCTGCGACAGCGAGCCCGCGATGTCGTTGCGCGTCGCGAGCCAGAAGAAGCCCTTGCTGCGCAGCACGCCCGGCCACTCCTGGTGCAGCAGCGCCCAGAGCCGTGCCGGATGAAACGGCCGGCGCGCGCGGTAAACAAAATTGCCGATGCCGAATTCGTCGGCTTCGCCGTGCACGTGCGCGTGATGTTCGTCATGGCAGTCCGGGTCGTCGCAATGCGTGTGATCGTGATCGAGCGATGCGAGCCAGCCCGGCGCGTTCGCGGCCTCGTCGAAATCGAAACGGCCCGTGTTCAGCACTTCGTCGAGCGGCACGTTGCCGAACGTCGACACGACCTGGTGCGCGCGCGGGTTGAGGCGCGCGAGGATGTGCTGCAGGCGTGCGAGTTCGTCGGCGCCGACGAGGTCGGCCTTGTTGATCACCAGCACGTCGCAGAATTCGATCTGCTCGATCAGCAGCTCGACGAGCGTGCGGTCGTCCTCTTCCGAGGCGGCGATGCCGCGGGTTGCGAGCGCGTCGTCCGAGCCGTAGTCGCGGAGGAAGTTGTACGCGTCGACCACGGTGACGAGCGTGTCGAGCCGCGCGATCGCGGACAGCGACGTGCCGTCGTCGTCGACGAACGTGAAGGTTTCGGCGATCGGCATCGGCTCCGCGATACCGGTCGATTCGATCATGATCGCATCGAAGCGGCCTTCGGATGCGAGGTTGCGGATCTCGACGAGGAGGTCGTCGCGCAGCGTGCAGCAGATGCAGCCGTTCGACATCTCGACGAGGCGTTCCTCGACGTGCGACAGCGCCTGCGCGTCGCGCACGAGCGATGCGTCGATGTTGACCGCTGCGAGATCGTTGACGATCACGGCGACTTTCAGGCCCGCGCGGTTCGCGAGGACATGGTTGAGCAGCGTGGTCTTGCCGGCGCCGAGGAAACCGGACAGCACGGTGACGGGCAACGGCTGGTTCATAGCCGGATTCATAGCGATACGCACCAACGGAAAAATTGAAAAAGCGGCCGCGGCGCCCTTCCGGGGCGCGATCGTCCCGCGGACGGGCGAAATTGCGGCGTGAGATCCGCATTGTGCATCAAACGCGCGCCGGCCGGCCGGTACGGCGTCAGGCCGCGCCGGGCCGCAGCGTCATTGCACGGGCGGCAACAGCTTCCACTGCGTCAGGATGGCGGCGATCTGCCGCGCGTACTTGTCGCGCAGCGACGGTGTTTCCGAATGATAGGCACCGACCGCCTGCCACGTGTTGCCGTAGCGGTTCATCTTCTGCTTGAGATGCCACGCGGCGATGTAGACGTTCTTGCACGGCTCCATCAGCGTGTCGCGGCCGATCCCGTAGCGCGACAGCGTCGGCAGGTGGATCGAATTGATCTGCATGAGGCCGTAGTCGACCGAGCCGTTCGTGTTCTTGTTCAGCGCGCCGGGCCGGTTGCGCGACTCCTGCCACGCGATCGCGCGCAGGATCAGCGGATTGACCTGTTGATATCTTGCCGCCTCGTCGAAACAGTCCGCGCGAGCGTTCGCGCTGGCGAAACACGCGCCGGCGGCGATCAACGCAATCGAGGCGAACCGTCTGTTCATGGTGCGGAATCGATAATAAATTGCGCGAAGGTCGGGAAAACCCGTGCCTGTTATTCGTGCGATGAGAAACGCGCCGCCCGTATCATACCGACAGTCCGTCAGCTTGCGACATACAGGAATACGGCAGCCCGGTTATACCGCATTTCCGTGTCGGTTCATCGTGAAACGGGGGCGATGGCCGGGATGCAGAGCATAGCGCCGAACATTACATATTACATACGGCTCGCAGAATACATGTCGTATGTGAGACAGTCCTCGGGTCAATGTGATATTTCGGACATGAAAAACTGCTAATGTCGCCTCTTTAGGACTTGGATCCCAGCACTACCGCCGGAAGTGGCCTGAGCCGGCATCGACCCATTCATCCATGACAAGAAATCGCTTCGTTATGCGGCGTGTCGCCACGACCCTGATCGTCGCCGGCCTCATCGTTTCGCAGGCCGCCTACGCTCAGGTCACGCTCAACTTCGTGAATGCGGATATCGACCAGGTCGCCAAGGCGATCGGCGCCGCAACCGGCAAGACCATCATCGTCGACCCCCGCGTGAAGGGGCAGCTCAACCTCGTGGCCGAACGGCCGGTGCCGGAAGACCAGGCACTGAAGACATTGCAGTCTGCGCTGCGGATGCAGGGCTTCGCGCTCGTGCAGGATCATGGCGTGCTGAAGGTCGTGCCCGAGGCCGACGCGAAGCTGCAGGGCGTGCCGACCTACGTCGGCAACGCGCCGCAGGCGCGCGGCGACCAGGTGATCACGCAGGTGTTCGAGCTGCACAACGAATCGGCGAACAACCTGCTGCCCGTGCTGCGGCCGCTGATCTCGCCGAACAACACGGTGACGGCCTACCCGGCGAACAACACGATCGTCGTCACCGACTACGCGGACAACGTGCGGCGCATCGCGCAGATCATCGCGGGCGTCGACAGCGCCGCGGGCGCGCAGGTGCAGGTCGTTACGCTGCGCAACGCGAACGCGATCGACCTCGCCGCGCAGCTGCAGAAAATGCTCGACCCGGGCGCGATCGGCAACAGCGACGCGACGCTGAAGGTGTCGGTCACGGCCGACCCGCGCACCAACTCGCTGCTGCTGCGCGCGTCGAGCGCGTCGCGCCTCGCGGCCGCGAAGCGGCTCGTACAGCAGCTCGACGCGCCGAGCGGAGTGCCCGGCAACATGCATGTCGTGCCGCTGCGCAATGCCGATGCGGTGAAGCTGGCGAAGACGCTGCGCGGCATGCTCGGCAAGGGGAGCGGCAGCGACAGCGGCTCGTCGGCATCGTCCAACGATGCGAACAGCTTCAACCAGAACGGCGGCTCGTCGTCGAGCGGCAACTTCTCGACCGGCACGTCGGGCACCCCGCCGCTGCCGTCGGGCGGCCTCGGCGGTTCGTCGTCCTCGTCGGGGTACGGCGGTTCGTCGGGCAGCGGCGGCGGTCTCGGCAGCGCCGGCCTGCTCGGCGGCGACAAGGACAAAGGCGACGACAACCAGCCGGGCGGCATGATCCAGGCCGACGCGGCGACCAACTCGTTGATCATCACCGCGTCGGATCCGGTGTACCGGAACCTGCGCTCGGTGATCGACCAGCTCGACGCGCGGCGCGCGCAGGTCTATATCGAAGCGCTGATCGTCGAGCTGAACTCGAATACGTCCGGCAACCTCGGTATCCAGTGGCAGGTCGCGAGCGGCCAGTTTCTCGGCGGCACGAACCTGAACCCCACTGGCGGTCTGGGCAACAGCATCGTCAACCTGACGGCGGGCGGCGTGGCCAACGCCGCCGGCGGCATCACCGGCGGCGGGCTGGTCAACAATCTCGGGGCGCTGAGCCAGGGGCTCAACATCGGCTGGCTGCACAACATGTTCGGCGTGCAGGGGCTCGGCGCATTGCTGCAGTATTTCGCGGGCGTGAGCGACGCGAACGTGCTGTCGACACCGAACCTGATCACGCTCGACAACGAGGAAGCGAAGATCGTCGTCGGCCAGAACGTGCCGATCGCGACGGGTTCGTATTCGAACCTGACGAGCGGCAACACGAACAACGCGTTCAACACCTACGACCGTCGCGACGTCGGCCTGACGCTGCACGTGAAGCCGCAGATCACCGACGGCGGGATCCTCAAGCTGCAGCTCTATACCGAGGATTCGGCGGTGGTCGCCGGCACGACCAGCGCGCAGACCGGCCCGACCTTCACGAAGCGCTCGATCCAGTCGACGATCCTGGCCGACAACGGCGAGATCATCGTGCTCGGCGGCCTGATGCAGGACAACTACCAGGTGTCGAACAGCAAGGTGCCGCTGCTCGGCGACATCCCGTGGATCGGCCAGTTGTTCCGCTCCGAAACGAAGCTTCGCTCGAAAACCAACCTGATGGTATTCCTGCGCCCGGTGATCATCTCCGATCGCAGTACCGCGCAGGAAGTGACGGCCAATCGCTACGACTACATCCAGGGCGTGACGGGCGCATACAAGTCGGACAACAACGTGATGCGCGACAAGGACGATCCGGTCGTCCCGCCGATGCCGATCGGCCCGAGCCAGGGTGGCACGGCCGCGGGCAACCTGTTCGATCTCGACAAGATGCGTCGCCAGCAGCTGCAGCGCCAGGTCGCGCCGGTGCCGGCCCAGCCGTTGCCGGAGGCGACGCCCGCCCAGCCGCAGAGCGTGCCGCAGCAGGCGGTGCCGCAACAGCCGCTGACGGCCACGCCGGGAGCGTCGCAGTGAGCGACGTGCACGCCTCTTCCACCCACGACGGCGCGCCGGGCGACCGCCAGCCGCCGTCGCCGCTCGCCGCGCGGCTGCTGCCGTACGGCTTCGCGAAGAGCGGCCAGGTGCTGATCGCGCACCAGCTCGACGATACGCTCGAGGTGTGGATCAGCGAACGCACGAGCGATGCCGCGCTCGCGGAGATCGCGCGCAACTTCGGCTCGATCTCCGTGCATCGCGTGCCGGCCGACGAGCTCGCGCAGGCGATCAACCACGCGTACGCACGCCAGGACGGCAGCGCCGCGCAGGTGGTCGGCGAGGTCGAAGGCGAAGTCGACCTGTCGCGGCTGATGCAGGACATCCCCGAAGTCGAGGATCTGCTCGAATCGGAAGACGATGCGCCGATCATCCGGATGATCAACGCGCTGCTCACGCAAGCGGCGCGCGAACAGGCGTCGGACATCCACATCGAGCCGTTCGAGAACGCTTCCGTCGTGCGCTTTCGCGTCGACGGCACGCTGCGTGACGTCGTGCGGCCGAAGAAGGCGCTGCACGGTGCGCTGATCTCGCGGATCAAGATCATGGCGCAGCTCGACATCGCGGAGAAGCGCCTGCCGCAGGACGGCCGCATCACGCTGCGTGTCGGCGGGCGGCCGGTGGACGTGCGCGTGTCGACGCTGCCGACGGGCCACGGCGAGCGTGCGGTGCTGCGTCTGCTGGAAAAGGATGCGCAGCGGCTGAACCTCGAGGCGCTCGGGATGGGCCGCGACACGCTCGTCCAGTTCGACAAGCTGATCGCGCGCCCGCACGGCATCGTGCTCGTCACCGGCCCGACCGGTTCGGGCAAGACGACCACGCTGTATGCGTCGATGTCGCGGCTCGAAACCGCGACGACCAACATCATGACCGTCGAGGACCCGATCGAATACGACCTCGGCGGCATCGGCCAGACGCAGGTGAACGAGCGGATCTGGATGACCTTCGCCCGCGCGCTGCGTTCGATCCTGCGCCAGGATCCGGACGTGATCATGATCGGCGAGATCCGCGACCTCGAAACCGCGCAGATCGCGGTGCAGGCGTCGCTGACGGGCCACCTCGTGCTCGCGACGCTGCACACGAACGATGCGGCATCGGCCGTCACGCGTCTGACCGACATGGGCGTCGAACCCTACCTGCTCGCGTCGTCGCTGCTCGGTGTGCTCGCGCAGCGGCTCGTGCGCCAGCTCTGCCCCGTCTGCAAGGAAGAACGCCAGGAAGAAGGCCGCACCGTGTGGCATCCGGTCGGCTGCGACAAGTGCGGGCATTCGGGTTATGCGGGCCGGCGCGGGGTGTACGAACTGCTGCTGGTCGACGAGTCGATCCGCTCGCTGATCCACCGCAACGCGGCCGACGCGGAGATTCTCGCCGCCGGTCGTGCGGAAGGGATGCGCACGCTGCGCGACGACGCCGAGCGCTGGCTCGCGTCCGGCGCGACGTCGCTCGAGGAAGTGTTGCGCGTGACGGGAGGCGCATAGCGCGATGCCGGCATTCCGTTTCGAAGCAATCGATTCGGCGGGACGCGCGCAGAAGGGCGTCATCGACGCCGACAGCGCGCGTGCCGCGCGCGGCCAGCTGCGTACGCAGGGGCTGACGCCGCTCGTCGTCGAGCCGGCTGCCAGCGCGACGCGCGGGGCGCGGTCGCAGCGGCTCGCGTTCGGCCGCAAGCTGTCGCAGCGCGAACAGGCGATCCTCACGCGCCAGCTCGCGAGCCTGCTGATCGCGGGGCTGCCGCTCGACGAGGCGCTCGGCGTGCTGACCGAGCAGGCCGAGCGCGACTACATCCGCGAACTGATGGCCGCGATCCGCGCGGAAGTGCTGGGCGGCCATTCGCTCGCGAACGCGCTGGGCCAGCATCCGCGCGACTTCCCCGAAATCTATCGCGCGCTCGTCGCGGCCGGCGAGCACACCGGCAAGCTCGGCATCGTGCTGTCGCGCCTCGCCGACTACATCGAGCAGAGCAACGCGCTGAAGCAGAAGATCCTGCTGGCGTTCACGTACCCGGGAATCGTCACGCTGATCGCATTCGGCATCGTCACGTTCCTGCTGAGCTATGTCGTGCCCCAGGTCGTCAACGTGTTCGCGAGTACGAAGCAGCAGCTGCCCGTGCTGACGATCGTGATGATGGCGCTGTCGGATTTCGTGCGGCACTGGTGGTGGGCGATCCTGATCGCGGTCGTGCTCGTCGTGTGGTTCGTGAAGGCGACGCTGTCGCGTGACGGCCCGCGGCTGCGCTTCGACCGCTGGGTGCTGACCGCGCCGCTCGCGGGCAAGCTCGTGCGCGGCTACAACACGGTGCGGTTCGCGAGCACGCTCGGCATCCTGACCGCGGCGGGCGTGCCGATCCTGCGCGCGTTGCAGGCGGCCGGCGAGACGCTGTCGAACCGCGCGATGCGCGCGAACATCGACGACGCGATCGTGCGCGTGCGCGAAGGCTCCGCGCTGTCGCGTGCGCTGAACAACGTGAAGACGTTTCCGCCGGTGCTCGTGCACCTGATCCGTTCCGGCGAAGCGACGGGCGACGTGACGACGATGCTGGATCGCGCGGCCGAAGGCGAAGCGCGCGAGCTCGAGCGCCGCACGATGTTCCTGACGAGCCTGCTCGAGCCGCTCCTGATCCTGGCGATGGGCGGGATCGTGCTCGTGATCGTGCTGGCCGTGATGCTGCCGATCATCGAGCTGAACAACATGGTGCAGTAACGGCCCGACAGTCGATCAGGCCGCTACCGTTCAGCGCATGTAGATCGCGGGGGACGGCGTGTTCGCCGGCAGCTGGATTTCGGCGCGGGCGCCGTTGCGGTCGACGACGATCGAGCGGGGGCGGACTTCGGCGAGCTTCGCGCCGGGCGTGACCTCCGCGCCGAGCGACACGGCGCGCGGCGGTTCGCCGCCGACGCCGACGATCGCGGCGGCACCGCGATCGAGCGAGAGGATGCCGAACAGGTGGATGTCCTGCACGGGATTCTTGTCGAGCTGACCGCCGAAGAGCGCCGCGGCGTCCTCGGTACGGATCGGCAGCCGCGCGGCGGCGGCGGGCAGCGGCGCTTCACGGGCTGACAGCGTGACGACCCAGTAGGTGGCCGTCGCGCACAAACCCGCGAAGAGGGCTAGGGAGAGGATCCGGATCGAGAGCGCGTTCATGCGCGCTATTGTACGGATCTATGTGAAATTTGCGTTGGGTGAAAGCCCTCGGCAATGCGCGCCTTACAATGCGTGCTCCGCGACCGCGGGTCCGGAAGGTTGCTGTCAGGCAATCGTCCGGTGCACCGGGCGCGTCACCCAACCAACGACATTTTTTGGAAAGAGGTAGTCAGTCATGCAAACGTGGATCACTCGCCGCAACGCGGCCGTGCGTCGTCAGCGCGGTTTCACGCTGATCGAGATCATGGTGGTGGTCGCGATCCTCGGGATCCTGGCGGCGCTGATCGTGCCGAAGATCATGAGCCGCCCGGACGAGGCGCGCCGCATCGCCGCGAAACAGGACATCGGCACGATCATGCAGGCGCTCAAGCTGTACCGTCTCGACAACGGCCGCTACCCGACCCAGGATCAGGGCCTGAACGCCCTGATCCAGAAGCCGTCCACCGATCCGATCCCGAACAACTGGAAGGACGGCGGTTATCTCGAGCGCCTGCCGAACGATCCGTGGGGCAACGGCTACAAGTACCTGAACCCGGGCGTGCACGGCGAGATCGACGTGTTCAGCTACGGCGCCGACGGCAAGGAAGGCGGCGAAGGCAACGATACCGACATCGGTTCGTGGCAATAAGCGCTCACTGACCGGCCCGACGCTTCGTTCCCGTTCTTCATGCTCGCCATTCGCACGACCTCCCGCTGCGGTCGCGACCGCCGTGCGCGTCGCGGCGCGGCTTCGTCCGTGCCGGCGCATGCCGACGGCGGGCCGACGAAGCACGGTGCGCGGCGGCGGCGCACGCGCGGCTTCACGCTGCTCGAAATGCTGGTCGTGCTCGTGATCGCGGGCCTGCTCGTATCGCTCGCGTCGCTGTCGCTCACGCGCAATCCGCGTACCGACCTGCGCGAGGAAGCGCAGCGCATTGCGCTGCTGTTCGAGACCGCCGGCGACGAGGCGCAGGTGCGTGCCCGGCCGATCGCATGGCAGCCGACCGAACACGGCTTCCGTTTCGATGTGAGCTCGCCCGACGGCTGGCGCACGCTGCGCGACGACCTGCTGCGCCCGCGTGACTGGGACGGCGGCGTCACGGGCGCCGACATCGACTATCCGGGGTCCGACACGCGCGCGAGCCGCGTCGTGTTCGGCACCGAGAGCATCGACACGCCGGTGCGCGTGACGCTGCATTCGGCCGCCGGCAGCGCGACGATCGTCGGCACCGGCAACGGCCGCTACGAGGTGCAATGACGATGCGTCGTCGCCTGCCCTTCCCCGTTGCTTCATCGCACCGCCATGCCCCGACGGGACTTCATGCGCGGCGCGGTTTCACGATGATCGAGGTGCTGGTCGCGCTCGCGATCATCGCGGTCGCGCTCGCCGCGTCGATCCGCGCGGTCGGGACGATGGCGACCAACGCCTCCGATCTTCATCGCCGGCTGCTCGCCGGCTGGAGCGCCGACAACGCGCTCGCGCAGATGCGGCTCACGCATGCGTGGCCGGAGATCGGCGAGCAGAGTTTCGACTGCTCGCAAGGCAACGTGCAGCTCGTCTGCACGCAGCGCGTGAGCACCACGCCCAACCCGGTGTTCCGGCGCGTCCGGATTTCGGTGAGCTCGCCCGGGCATGCCGGCGTGCTCGCGCAGATGGTGACGGTGGTCGCGAATGAAACCAGCCGTCCGCTCTGACGCGCCGATGCGACGCCCGTTCGCCCGCCCCGCCCGCGGCTTCACGCTGATCGAGCTGATGATCGCGATCGCGATCCTCGCGGTGGTCGCGATCCTCGCGTGGCGCGGGCTCGACCAGATCATGCGCGGTCGCGACAAGGTCGCGGCCGCGATGGAAGACGAACGCGTGTTCGCGCAGATGTTCGACCAGATGCGCATCGACGCGCGGCTCGCCGCAACCGATGACGAAGCCGGCCAGCCGGCGATCGGCGTCGCCGGCAACACGCTGCAGATCGTCCGCGAACTCGACGTGCCGGGCGTCGCGCCGCGGCTGCAGGTGGTCCGCTACCGGATCGCCGGCGGGCGGGTCGTGCGCTACGCGTCGCCGCCGATCGACGACGCGAACCGGCTGCGCGGCATGCTGAAGGACAGCAGCGTCGAAGGCTGGAGCTGGGTCGCGCTGATGGGCGGCGTCGGCGCGATCGACGCGAAGCTGTACGTGCCGCGCGTGGGCTGGACCACCAACCTGCAGACGGCCGACGACGCGCTCGCGCAGAACAACGACGCGCTCAAGGTGCCGCAGCTCGGCAACGCTCCGCCGACGCGCGCGGTGACGGGGCTGCAGGTCAGCATCGGTGCGACGTCGCTGCGCGTGCCGGTCACGCGCATCTTCCTCGTCGGGGAATGACGATGCGCGCGCGCCCTCCTCGTTCATTGCCTGCCGCCCGTGCTGCCAGCCACGCACGGGCACGCGGCCGCCAGCGCGGCGCGGCGATCATCACCGCGCTGCTCGTCGTCGCGCTGTCGGCGATCCTCGTCTCGGGGATGCTGTGGCGCCAGCAGGTGCAGATCCGCCGCATCGAGAACCAGCGCGAGATCGCGCAGGCGCAGTGGGTCGCGCGCGGCGCGCTCGACTGGACGCGGATGATCCTGCGCTCCGAAGGCGATACGGCGCCCGGCATCACGTACCTCGGCGGCATCTGGGGCGTGCCGATCGCGAAGACGAAACTGTCGGACTTCCTCGGGCGGATCGGCGCGCCCAACGACACCGGCGGCGAAGACACCTATATCTCCGGCTCGATCGAGGACGCCCAGGCGAAGTTCAACCTGCGCAACCTCGTGGCGTCGCCGGCGCCCGGCGTGCTGCAGTTGAACGTCACGCAGGTCCAGGCGTTCCAGCGCCTGCTGACGACACTCGGCTACGACGGCGCGTTCGCGAAACGCGTCGCGCTGCAGGTGCGCGCGGGCCTGCTGCATTCGGCGACGCGTTTCCAGATGCCCACGCTGCCGGGCGGCGGCACGGCGCCGCCGGTCACCGCGCCGGTGACGACCGATCAGCAGGGCGGCGGCGGCTTCACCGACGATCCCGGCATGACGGGCGGCGACCGCGGGCCCGCGCCGCTGATGATGACGGGTGTCGACAGCCTGCTCGACGTCGACGGCGTGACGCCCGAGATGGTCGCGCGGCTGCGCCCGTTCGTCACCGTGCTCCCGACCACGACGCCCGTGAACATGAACACCGCGCCGGCCGAGGTGATCGCGGCGCTGATTCCGGGGATGAGCGTGTCGTCCGCGCAGGCGCTCGTGTCGCGCCGCGAGACCGTGTTTTTCCGCAACGTCGCCGATGTGCAGCTCGCGCTGCGCGGCGCCGGTGCGCCGCCGAACGTGACGCTCGATTCGAGCCTCGTCGACGTCAATTCGAGCTATTTCATCGTGCATGGCCGGATCCAGCACGAACGCGCGGAGGTCGATCGCACCTCGCTCGTGTATCGTGATCCGACCACGCACTCGACACGGGTCGTGCGCATTCGCGACCAGCTATAACGACGCCATTCGGGAGAGGAGCTCTTGTGAGCACGTTGATTGTTTCTTTGCCGCCGCGCGAGCCTGCGGTGCCGTTGCAGGAATGGCAGTGGCCCGAGCTGCCGTTCACGCTCGTCGACAAGGCCGGCCACGTGCAGCGCGCCGGCCGCGCCGCGCTGGCGCTGCTGCCGCGCGCGAATGCGACGGTGCTGATCGTCGCCGCGCGCGACGTGCTGCTGCTGGCCGCGACCGTGCCGCCGCTCAAGGGCCCGAAGCTGCGCCAGGCGCTGCCCAACATCGTCGAGGATCAGCTGATCCAGGATCCGCTCGGCTGTCACATCGCGCTCGATCCGGACGCGCTGCCCGACGGGCGCCGCGTGCTGGCCGTCGTCGATCGCGCGTGGTTCCGCACGATCTGCGAAGCGTTCACGGCGGCCGGCCACCGGCACCTGAGCGCGGTGCCCGCGACACGCTGCCTGCCGGCGCCGCACGCACCCGCCGCGCCGGCCGACGGCGAGGTCGATGTCGCGGCGGTTGCCGCGGACGCCGTCGACATGCCGCCGGCCCGCCCGGCGACGGTGGCCGCGGTGCTCGGCCTCGCGACGGCGGTCGAACCGGTGCTCGTCGAGGCCGGCGCGCTGCCGGCCGCGGTCGGTGCGCCGCGCCTCGAACTCGCGGTCGCGCGCGGTGCGCTCGGCGAAGGCCTCGCGGCGCCGGCATCGCGCGCGGCCGGCACGCTGGCCGCGCTCGCGGGCGGCGGCGACGTCGAACTGTACGAACTCGGCGAGCCGGGCGCGGAGCCGCGGCTCGCGTCGGTCGGCCGCGCCGACGGCCCGCTGCTGCCGGGTGCCGCGCCGCTGTCGTTCGACGCGTTCGCGCGGCGCGCGCTGACCGAGAAGTTCGACCTGTGCCAGTTCGAATTCGAATCGCAGCCGTGGCGCTTCGACCGCGCGACGGTGAAGCGCCTGCGCGTGCCACTCGCACTCGCCGCGGCGACGCTCGGCGTGGCGGTGATCGGGATGAACCTGCACTGGTGGAAGCTGTCGCGCGAGCGCGATGCGCTGTCGGCGCAGATCACCGAGACACTGCTGTCCGCATTCCCGAAGACGACGACGGTGCTCGATCCGCCCGCGCAGATGCAGCGCCAGCTCGACCAGCTGCGCGTGGCGGCCGGCGAGCTGTCGCCGAACGATTTCCTCGCGCTGTCGAGCGGGCTGTCGCGATCGATGGGTGCGCTGCCGCTGAACGGCATCGCGTCGCTCGACTATCACGACCGGCGGCTCGACGTCGGCTTCAAGCCGGAGGTCAAGGTCGATCCCGATTTCACGCAGCGCCTCGCGCGTAACGGACTGTCCGGCGAAGTCGACAGCAACACGGGCAAATGGACGATCCGGAGCCGCTCATGAAGACGGAACAACTGAACCAGACGCTGGCCCAGTTCTGGGGCGAGCGCTCGCCGCGCGAAAAAATGCTGCTAGGCTGGGGCGGCGCCGTGCTGGCGGTCGCGGTCGCGTATTCGGTGCTGTGGTCGCCCGCGCAGGAAGGCCGCGCGCGGATCCAGCGCGAGCTGCCGACGATGCGCCGCGAGCTCGCGCAGATGACCGCGCAGGCGAACGAGGCGAAGTCGCTGGCGGCCGCCGCGCAAGGCGTGGCACCAACCGGCCTCGCGCTGAAGGATGCGCTGACCGCGTCGCTGTCCGATCACGGGATGCAGGGTGCGCAGGTACAGATCGTCGGCAACGGCGTGCAGATCCAGATGAAGAACGTGTCGTTCCCGGCGTGGACGCAGTGGCTCGACGATGCGCGCCGGCAGTTCAAGGTGCAGGTCGGCGAGGCGCATGCCACTGCGCTGAAGGACGACGGCCAGGTCGACCTGACGGCCGTGATGCAACCGTCTACGCAGAAATGACGCAGTGGATGACGCAAGTGGCGGTCGGCCGATGAGGCCGGGGATCAGGCGGCTCGCCACCGCATTGCCGTGGGTACTGGCGGGCGGGCTGGCGACGGCGGTGACGCTCGTCGCGCTCGCGCCGGCCGCGTGGATCGCGCCGCAGTTCGCGCGCGCGACCGGCGGGCACGTGAATCTCGTCGATCCGGACGGGTCGCTGTGGCACGGTTCGGGCACGCTGATGCTCGCGCCGGGGGCCGACCAGAGCGCGGCGACGCTGCTGCCGGGCCGGGTCGAATGGACCACGGGCTTCTGGCCGCTCCTGACCGGGCGCGTGCAGATGCGCATGCGGCAGACCGACGCGATGCCGGATGCGGTCACGCTCGATGCGACGTGGCGCGGCGCGGTGTTGTCGGCGGGCACGATGGCCGTGCCGGCGTCGCTGCTCGCGGGGCTCGGCACGCCGTTCAACACGCTCGACCTGCAAGGCGACGTGCGGCTCGGCTGGAGCGACTGGCGCCTGATCGGCGACAACGCGTTCGGCCAACTGACGGTGACGATCGACTCGATGAGTTCGCGCATCTCGCGCGTGAAGCCGCTCGGTTCGTACCGCGCGGTGCTGCAGGCGAAGGGGGCCGGCGCCGATCTCGACCTGTCGACGACGCAGGGCCCGCTGTTTCTCGACGGCCACGGCAACTTCGGCCCCGGCCAGGGATCGTTCCGCGGCACCGCGCATTCGGCGCCCGAGCAGCAGGCGAACCTCGCCGGGCTCCTGAACCTGCTCGGCCACCCGATCGGGAACAATGAGGTTTCGCTGATCTTCGGCGACGCGCAGCGCTGACGCGCGCGTCGCCCTTTCCTTCCTACTTCTGCGCGAGCGGCGCGGCGACCGACGGTGCGGTGGCCGCCGGCGCGGCCGCACCGGACGCCGGCACGAGTGCGGGCGCCGCCATGTCGCCGTTCTCGCGCGCCATCTCCGCGACGTTCCACCCGCCGCCGAGCGCCTTCACGAGCCCGACCGACGACACCATCCGCTGGCCGGCGATCGTCGCGAGCTTCTGCTGCGCGGTGAACGCGGTGGTCTGCGCGGTCAGCACGTTCAGGTAGGCGACCGTGCCGGCCTTGTACTGGTTCGTGACGATCGCGAGCGCGTGCTCGGCGCTGTCGACGGCCTGCCGCTGCACGTCGATTTCCTGCGCGAGGATGCGTTGCGACGCGAGGTTGTCCTCGACGTCCTGGAATGCGGTGAGCACCGCGAGGCGGTACGCGGCGACGTCCTGGTCGTAGGTCGCACGCGCGGCGTCGGTCTGCGCGGCGCGCAGCCCTGCGTCGGACAGCGTGGCCGCGAGCTGCGGGCCGACCGTCCAGAAACGGGCCGGCAGCGTGAACAGCTGCGACCACACCGAGCTCTGGAAGCCGCCGGTGGCCGACAGCGTCAGCGTCGGGAAGAACGCCGAGATCGCGACGCCGATCTGCTCGTTCGCGGCCGCCGCACGGCGCTCGGCCGCCGCGATGTCGGGCCTGCGTTCGAGGATCGCGGACGGCACGTCGACCGGCGTGATCGGCGGCTCGGCCGCGAGCGGATTCGGCGGCAGCGAGAAGGTCGACGCCGGTTCGCCGATCAGCGTCGCGATCGCATGCTCGTACTGCGCGCGTGCGACGCCATTGTCGATCGACGCCGCCTGCGCGCTTTGCAGTTGCGTCTGCGCCTGGATCACGTCCGCGCGCGCGGCGACGCCCTGCGCGTACTGGTTCTGCGTGAGCGTCAGCGACCGCTGGTACGACTTCACGGTGTCGTCGAGCAGCTTCTGCAGCGCATCGGATGTGCGCAGCTGGTAATAGGTTTGCGCGAGCAGCGCCTGCTGCGACAGCCGCGCGTTCGCGAGATCGGCCGCGGCCGCCGCTTCGCCGGCGCGCTGCGCGCTGACGGTACGGCTCACCTTGCCCCACAGGTCGGGTTCCCAGCTCGCGTCGAGACCGACGCTGTAGCTGTTGTTGATCGAACCGGACGAGCCGCTGCCGAAACCCGACGACGAACCCGACGATACCGACGTGCGCGGCGTGCGGGCGCGCGAGCCCGACGCGGTCAGCCCGACGGTCGGGAAGTACGCGGCACGCGCCTCGGTGACGAGCGCGCGCGCCTGCCGGTAAGCGGCCGCCGATTGCGCGATGGTCTGGTTCGATGCATTGAGCTTGCCGATCAGCGCATCGAGCTGCGGATCGTTGTAGACCGTCCACCACGGGCCGCGGTCGGTGCGGTCGGCGGGTTGCGCGACCTTCCAGCCGGCCGGCGCTTCCTTGTATGCGGCGGGGATCGACGTGTCGGGCCGGTGATAGTCGGGCCCGACGGCGCAGCCGGCGAGCAGCACGGCCGTCGCGACGGCGACGGCGGCGCTCAGCGGGCGAAGGGCGCGCGGGAGGGAGGCGTACGGCATGGTGATTTTCCTGTCTGGGCGCGACGTCCGGCGAGCGGCGTCGCGCGATGCGGTCGTCGTGCCGCTGGCGGACAAATGGTAACTGACGGCGGGATAGCTGCGCAGCCCAAAGGGTACGGTGCGCGGCGACAGGAATGTGTTACCGGCGCGAGCGGCCGGTTTACCGGCCATTACGGCTCGCTGGCCGGAAGACGGGCGGGCGGTGCCGGCCGTGCGGGGCGCGGCCGGGGTTCGGGACGGAACCCGGACGAAACAGTCGGGAAGGCAGGCGGAAGGCGCGTGCCGTCAGTGGCAGCGCGCGGGCAGCGGGAGCGGTTCGGCGGCGGGCCGCCATGTCGACGGCTCCGTCGCGGCCGGCTGGCCCGTGCGGCGCGCACCGTCTTTCGCGTTGCGCTGCCGGCGATGATCGAACCATGCCACCCCGAGCGCCGCGAGCGAGCCGCCCGGCACCACCAGCATCGTCACGTACAGCGCGATCTTCCAGCCGCGGTGCGGCCCGGAAAACACATGGTGAGCGGTATCGGTCAGGTTGCGGCGCAGCGCGCCGGCGGCATTTTTCAGGAACAGCATCGCGAACATCCTCGGGTGCCCGGCAGCGCGGGCGAATCGGTCAGAACATAGTCTCCGGCAGTGCAACATGCACGTCGTAACTGGTAGTCTCGAATAATATTGACTAAGCAATCAATTTTCAAGATACTGGGCGCGTTCAAATCCGAAACGCACTATTGCTGCGCGCGCAATCGCATGACCGGCGGCCTCTACGATCCCGAGAACATCACGCTGGAAACGAGCCTCGGCTATTACCTGTCGAAGGCGAAGCAGGCGCTCGTCGAGCGGATGGATCGCGCGCTCGAGCCGCTCGACCTCACCGCGCAGCAGATCGGCGTGATCCTGCTGCTGGCGCGCGGTTATGCGCGTACACCGTTCGAGCTGTCCCGCAAGATGTCGTACGACAGCGGCTCGATGACCCGAATGCTCGACCGGCTCGAACGCAAGGGGCTGATTGCCCGCTCGCGCAGCGAGCAGGACCGCCGGATGATCGAGCTGACGCTGACCGAACGCGGCGCCGAAGCTGCCCGTGCGCTGCCGTCGCTGATCGCGACCGCGCTCAACGCGCAGCTCGACGGTTTCTCGGCCGACGAGCTTGCGACGCTCACCGGCCTGCTGCAACGCTTCATCGCCAACGGGCCCGGCACCGCCGGTTGCCCGAAACCCGACGACGAAGCGGACTGCTGATGTGCGCGGAGGCCCCCATGTCTAGGTTAAGCGTTCGCTTATTTATCTGTCTGGGCAGAAGATGACAGGGCACGCGCTCCCCTTTTCCCTTTATCCGTTCCACCCGGCCCGGCTGCGCTGCGGCGCACACCCGTGCGTTGTGCCGGCGCGTCGCGCGCGCCGCGTCTAGGAGATTTCGATGTCCGCCACCACGGCATCCGCCGCCTCCCCCGCCGCCGAACCCGCGCCGCTGTCCGGCGGCGCCCTCGCGCTGCTCACCGTCGGGCTGGCGCTCGGCACCTTCATGGAAGTGCTCGACACGTCGATCGCGAACGTCGCGGTGCCGACCATCTCGGGCAGCCTCGGCGTCGCGACGAGCGAAGGCACCTGGGTGATCTCGTCGTACTCGGTCGCGTCTGCGATCGCGGTGCCGCTTACCGGCTGGCTCGCGCGGCGCGTCGGCGAGGTGCGGCTGTTCACGCTGTCGGTGCTCGCGTTCACGATCGCGTCGGCGCTGTGCGGCCTGGCGACCAACTTCGAGACGCTGATCGCGTTCCGGCTGCTGCAGGGCCTCGTGTCGGGGCCGATGGTGCCGCTGTCGCAGACGATCCTGATGCGCAGCTACCCGCCCGCGAAGCGCGGGCTCGCACTCGGGTTATGGGCGATGACGGTGATCGTCGCGCCGATCTTCGGCCCGCTGCTGGGCGGCTGGATCAGCGACAACTACACGTGGCCGTGGATCTTCTACATCAACCTGCCGATCGGCATCTTCTCGGCGACCTGCGCGTATTTCCTGCTGCGCGGCCGCGAGACGAAGACGACGAAGCAGCGGATCGACGCGATCGGCCTCGCGCTGCTCGTGATCGGCGTGTCGTGCCTGCAGATGATGCTCGACCTCGGCAAGGACCGCGACTGGTTCAACTCGACGTTCATCGTCGCGCTCGCGCTGATCGCGGTCGTGTCGCTCGCGTTCATGCTCGTGTGGGAGGCGACCGAGAAGGAACCGGTGGTCGACCTGTCGCTCTTCAAGGACCGCAACTTCGCGCTCGGCGCGATGATCATCTCGTTCGGCTTCATGGCGTTCTTCGGCTCGGTCGTGATCTTCCCGCTGTGGCTGCAGACGGTGATGGGCTACACGGCGGGCAAGGCCGGCCTCGCGACCGCGCCGGTCGGGCTGCTCGCGCTCGTGCTGTCGCCGCTGATCGGCCGCAACATGCACCGGCTCGACCTGCGGATGGTCGCGAGCTTCGCGTTCATCGTGTTCGCCGGCGTGTCGATCTGGAACTCGACGTTTACGCTCGACGTGCCGTTCAACCATGTGATCCTGCCGCGTCTCGTGCAGGGGATCGGCGTCGCGTGCTTCTTCGTGCCGATGACGACGATCACGCTGTCGAGCATCTCCGACGAGCGGCTCGCGAGCGCGTCGGGGCTGTCGAACTTCCTGCGCACGCTGTCGGGCGCGATCGGCACCGCGGCCAGCTCGACGTTCTGGGAGAACGACGCGATCTACCACCACGCGCGGCTGTCGGAATCGGTGAGCGTGTATGCGCAGAGCACGACCGACTACCAGGGCGCGCTGTCGCAGCTCGGCATCGTCGGCCAGACGGCCAACGCGCAGCTCAACCAGCTCGTCACGCAGCAGGGCTTCATGATGGCGACCAACGACTTCTTCCTACTGTCGGCCTTCATGTTCGGCGCGCTCGCGGCGCTCGTGTGGATCACGAAGCCGAGGAAGGGGGCGGGGCCGGCGATGGGGCATTGAAATCGGCAAGCTGTTCGAGGGTGACGCATGAAGTTGCTGCTCGATACACGCCTGCTTCTTTGGGCGGCAGCTGGTGCGGCCGAACTGCCCGCCCGCGCCGGTGCGCTCATCGAGGATCCCGCCTGTACACCGCTTTTCAGCGTCGCGAGCCTCTGGGAGATCGTCATCACGCGTGGTCTGGATCGCGACGATTTCCAGGTGGACCCAAACGTGCTCCGTCGCAATCTCCTCGATGTCGGCTACGTGGAATTGCCGATCACGAGCGCACACGCACTTGCAGTCGAACAACTGCCGTCGATCCATCGAGATCCGTTTGACCGTCTCCTGGTCGCGCAGGCGATCTCGAAAGGCATTACGCTGCTTACGCACGACCCTACCGTCGCCCGCTATCCGGGCCCGATCAGGCACGTCCGAGTGCGCCGGGCATCGCCCGGCCGTCACGCCCTCGCCCGCAACCCGCCGAACGCCAGATCGTCGCCGGGCGCGATGGGCAGCGTCGCCCGCGCGACGTCGAGCCACGCGCGCGCCGCGTGCGACAGATACCCCTTCTTCAGCCAGCCGAGCGCGATCGCCCACGTGATTTCCGGCTCGACGATCGGCCGGCACGTGAACTGGCCCGCGTCGAGCCGCCGGCACTACGGCTCGGGCAGCAGCGCGATGCCGACCCCCGCATGCACGAGCGCGGCCATGAAATCCCAGTGGCCGCTGCGGCTCACGATCGACGGCGTGAAGCCGGCCTGCCGGCACGCGTCCAGCACCGCGTCGTGCAGCGCGAGGCTTTCCGCGTAGAACACGAACGACTCGCGCGCGAGATCCGCGAGCGGCACGGCCGCGTGATCCTCCCAGCGCGACTCGCGCGGCGCGACGAGCCACAACGGCGCACGCACCATCGGCAGCCGCTCGAAGATGCCGGGATCCACCGGCTCCAGCAGCCCGCCGAGCTCGAGTTCACCCGACGTCAGCGCGGCCTCGATCATCCGCGCGCCCTGCTCGAACAGCTTCAGCTCGATGTTCGGGTAGCGCTGCTTGTACGCGGCGATGATCGGCGTGAACAGCGAGCCGCCGAGCGGCGGGATGCCGATCGTCAGCTCGCCGCGCCCGAGCGTGCCGAGATCGTTCAGCTCCGACTGCAGCTGCGCCTGTGCGGCGAGCACGTCCTGGCCGCGCTGGAACACGATCCGCCCCGCGTCGGTCAGCACCATCTGCCGACCGTCCCGCAGCAGCAGCGGCGAACCGATCTCGTCCTCCAGCGCCTTCACCATCTTGCTGATGGTCGGCTGGGTCACGAACAGCCTGTCGGCGGCCGCCGTGAAGCTCTGCTGGCGAACCACCTCGACGAAGTACCGCAGTGCGCGCAATTCCATCGATCACTCCCCAGATTGGTGCAACGAACACAATCAGAATTCCGAATTGGAATGATAAGGATAGAGACAAGTCATTTTATTTATGGTTAGGGGAAACCCTATACTCCTCCCATCAACGCAATATCTGTATGGAGCCTGCCATGACCAAGCCGACCGCTACTGCCGCCGCCCGCCCCGCCGCTTCGGGCAGCATTGCGCACACGGGCCGGATCGTGCTGCAGGCCGCCGCGCTCGGCGTGCTGTGGATGGCGGTCGACTGGGCCGTGCGCAGGATCGGGCTGCCGATTCCGTCGGGCGTGATCGGCCTCGCGGTACTCCTCGTGCTGCTGTTCTCGGGCCGCGTCGCACCTGCGTGGGTGAAGGACGGCGCGAACTGGCTGTTGTCCGACATGCTGCTGTTCTTCGTGCCGGCCGCCGTCGCGGCCGTGCAATACGGCGGGTTGTTCCGCGAGGACGGCTGGCGCATCGCGCTGGTGATGCTCGCCGGCACCGCGTTCGTGATGGTCGCGGTGGCCGTCGCGGTCGACCTCGCCGCGAAGCTCGAGCGCCGGCTCGCCGCGCAGCGCGTGTTCGCCGAACGCCGCCGCGCGCGCCTCGCCACCGTGTCCGCCCACTGAGCCGGAGCCTGCCATGTTGCCGCTGCTGTCGAGCCTGTCCGCCGACCAGGTGAATACCGCGATCTCGGTCGGCTGCTTCGTGCTGACGGTCGCGCTGTATTTCGCGTCGAAGCGGCTCTACGCGTACAGGAAGACGCTGCTGTTCTCGCCGCTCGTGTTCGTGCCGGGCGTGCTGGTGCTGCTCGTGCTGCTGACCGGCATCCCGTATTCGGTCTACTTCCGCGACACGCGCTGGCTGATGTGGTTGCTCGGCCCGGCGACGATCGCGTTCGCGGTGCCGATCTACGACTATCGCGACCTGATCCGCCGCCACTGGCTGTCGCTGTCGGTCGGCGTCGCGGTCGGGATCGGCGCGGGCGTGTGCGGCTCGCTGCTGCTCGCGAAGCTGCTGCACCTGTCGCCCGAGCTGCAGCGCTCGCTGATGACGCGCTCGGTCTCGACCCCGTTCGCGCTCGCCGTCTCCGACAAGATCCATGCGCCGAAGGACCTCACCGCCCTGTTCGTGATCGCGACCGGCATCTGCGGGATGCTGCTCGGCGAGATCGTGCTCGCGCTGGTGCCGATGCGCACGCGGCTCGCGCGCGGTGCGCTGTTCGGCGCGGCCGCCCACGGCGTGGGCACCGCGAAGGCGCGCGAGATCGGCAGCGAGGAAGGCGTCGTGTCGAGCCTCACGATGATGATCGCGGGCGTCGCGATGGTGCTGATCGCGCCGCTGCTGTCGCTGTTGCCGATCTGACGTCGGTCGGGCGGGCGCCACGGCTCGCCCTCCCACCGTTCCTCGCCTTTCCCGCCTGACGGAGCGCCGGCCCGCCGCCCCGGCCGGTTTCCCCCGCCGTTCCTGCCCTGCATCGAGCCGCGCCGGCCGACAATCGGCTGAGATAGCCGCAAATCCCCCCTCTTTTCCGCCCATCAGGCTCGGCCCGGATGCCGAACAATGCATGCTACGAGACATCACGCACGCATCCACATGGCCTCCACGACCGCAAACCCGACCGCCGACAAGCCGGCTTCGTCCGGCAAGTTCAAGCGCATCGCGCTCATCGCCGTCATCGCGCTGGGCGCGGCGGCCGCCGCAGCCGGCGGCATGTACGTGTTCCTGAGCAAGGAAGGCGTCGGCCATGCGAGCGCGCCCGCCGAGCCGGCGCCGCTGGCCGCGCCGGTGTTCTTCCCGCTCGACCCGTTGACCGTGAACCTGCAGTCCGACGACGGCGCGCAGCACTACCTGCGTGTCGGCCTGTCGCTGAAGCTCACCGACCCGAAGGCGCAGGAGCAACTGACCGCGCGGATGCCGGAGATCCGCAGCCGGATCCTGCTCGCGCTGTCGAACAAGCATCCCGAGGATCTGGCGACGCCGGACGGCAAACGTTCGCTCGCGAAGGAACTGCGGGAACTGATCGAACAGCCGACGCAGCCGGGCAACCAGCGCGCGAAGGTCGACGACGTGCTGTTCACCGAATTCGTCGTCCAGTAACGCGGCCGCGAAAGGAGCGCGTATGGGCCACCAGGAGTTCATGTCCCAGGAGGAGGTCGATGCCCTCCTCAAGGGCGTCACGGGCGAAACCGATTCGGTCGACGAGCAGCGCGACACGTCGGGCGTCCGCCCCTACAACATCGCGACGCAGGAGCGGATCGTCCGCGGCCGGATGCCCGGCCTCGAGATCATCAACGACCGCTTCGCGCGCCTGTTGCGGATCGGCATCTTCAACTTCATGCGGCGCACGGCGGAAATCTCCGTCAGCCAGGTGAAGGTGCAGAAGTACAGCGAGTTCACCCGCAACCTGCCGATCCCGACGAACCTGAACCTCGTGCACGTGAAGCCGCTGCGCGGCACGTCGCTGTTCGTGTTCGACCCGAACCTCGTGTTCTTCGTCGTCGACAACCTGTTCGGCGGCGACGGGCGCTTCCACACGCGCGTCGAGGGCCGCGATTTCACGGCCACCGAGCAGCGGATCATCGGCAAGCTGCTGAACCTCGTGTTCGAGCACTACACGACCGCGTGGAAGAGCGTGCGGCCGCTGCAGTTCGAATTCGTGCGCTCGGAGATGCACACGCAGTTCGCGAACGTCGCGACGCCGAACGAGATCGTGATCGTCACGCAGTTCTCGATCGAGTTCGGGCCGACGGGCGGCACGCTGCACATCTGCATGCCGTACTCGATGGTCGAGCCGATCCGCGACGTGCTCGCGTCGCCGATCCAGGGCGAGGCGCTCGAAGTCGACCGCCGCTGGGTGCGCGTGCTGTCGCAGCAGGTGCAGGCCGCCGAGGTCGAGCTGACGGCGAATCTCGCCGAGATCTCGTCGACCTTCGAGAAGATCCTGAACCTGCGCGCGGGCGACGTGCTGCCGCTGGAGATCGAGGACACGATCACCGCGAAGGTCGACGGCGTGCCGGTGATGGAATGCGGCTACGGAATTTTCAATGGTCAATATGCGTTGCGCGTGCAGAAGATGATCAGCGCGGGCGACGCGATGAAGGAAGGTGGATATGAGTGAGCTGAACCAGACGCCCGAGGACGACGCGCAAGCGATGGCCGACGCGGCCCTCGCGGCCTCGGCCGCCGCCGCGCAGGCGGCACCCGCCGCAGCGGAGGAAGATCCGGGCATGGACGACTGGGCCGCCGCGCTCGCCGAGCAGAACCAGCAGCCGGTGCAGCCGGGCGCGACGGGCGCCGGCGTGTTCCAGCCGCTGTCGAAGGCCACGGCCAGCTCGACGCACAACGACATCGAGATGATCCTCGACATCCCGGTCAAGATGACCGTGGAGCTCGGCCGCACGAAGATCGCGATCCGCAACCTGCTGCAGCTCGCGCAGGGTTCGGTCGTCGAGCTGGACGGCATGGCCGGCGAGCCGATGGACGTGCTCGTGAACGGCTGCCTGATCGCGCAGGGCGAGGTGGTGGTCGTCAACGACAAGTTCGGCATCCGCCTGACCGACATCATCACGCCGGCCGAACGCATCCGGAAGCTGAATCGATGAACGTGGCGAAGCCCGGCCGCCGTGCGCGCGTCGCGAGCGCGGTGGCGGCTGTCGCGGCGTCGCTCGCGTGCGCACCGGCCGGTGCCGCCGACATGAACGCGGTGAACCACGCCGGGGCGATCGCATCGAGCGTGACCGTCGGTTCGGCCGCGCCGTCGCTGGGCATCGGCGCGGTGCTGCAGACCCTCGTCGGGCTCGCGGTCGTGATTGGTCTCGTGTTCGCGTGCGCGTGGCTCGCGCGCCGCTTCGGCTTCCAGCACGTGCGCCGCGGCGGCCCGCTGAAGGTCGTGTCGAGCGTCGCGGTGGGCGCCAAGGAAAGCGCGACGATCGTCGAGATCGGCGACACCTGGCTCGTGCTCGGCGTCGCGCCGGGCAACGTGCGGCTGCTGCATGCGCTGCCGGCCGGTTCGGCGGCGGCCGGCGCGACGACCGCCTCGACCGGCGCACCTTCCGGCGCCGCACCGTCCGAAGGCGGCCTGTCCGGCACGTTCGGCTCGCGGTTTCGCGACGCGCTCGCGGGCGAAGCCGCGAAGCGCCTCGGTCGCGGCAAGGACCGCTGACATGGCGCCGCGCCCTCTTTCCGACTCCGCATTTCGATGAAACACGCATTCCTGCATCGCGCGGCGCGCTTCGCGCCCGTGCTGATCCTCTGCCTCGCCCCCGCGCTCGCCTGCGCGCAGGCGAACGGCCTGCCCGCGTTCAACGCGAGCCCGGGCCCGCACGGCGGCACCACCTATTCGCTGAGCGTGCAGACGATGCTGCTGCTCACGATGCTGTCGTTCCTGCCGGCGATGCTGCTGATGATGACGAGCTTCACGCGCATCATCATCGTGCTGTCGCTGCTGCGCCAGGCGCTCGGCACCGCGACGACGCCGCCGAACCAGGTGCTCGTCGGCCTCGCGATGTTCCTCACCTTCTTCGTGATGTCGCCGGTGCTCGACCGGGCCTACAACGACGGCTACAAGCCGTTTTCCGACGGCTCGATGCCGATGGAGCAGGCCGTGCAGCGCGGCGTCGCGCCGTTCAAGACCTTCATGCTGAAGCAGACCCGCGAGACCGATCTCGCGCTGTTCGCGAAGATCTCGAAGGCCGCGCCGATGCAGGGCCCGGAAGACGTGCCGCTGTCGCTGCTGGTGCCGGCGTTCGTCACGAGCGAGCTGAAGACCGGCTTCCAGATCGGCTTCACGGTCTTCATCCCGTTCCTGATCATCGACATGGTCGTCGCGAGCGTGCTGATGTCGATGGGGATGATGATGGTGTCGCCGTCCACCGTGTCGCTGCCGTTCAAGCTGATGCTGTTCGTGCTGGTCGACGGCTGGCAGCTGCTGATCGGCTCGCTCGCGCAGAGCTTCACGTAAGCCGCGGAGGAAACGCACGATGACGCCCGAACAGGTGATGACCCTCGCGCACCAGGCCATGATGGTCGGCCTGCTGCTCTCCGCCCCGCTGCTGCTGGTCGCGCTCGCGGTCGGCCTCGTCGTGAGCCTGTTCCAGGCCGCGACGCAGATCAACGAAGCGACGCTGTCGTTCATCCCGAAGCTGCTCGCGGTGGCCGCGACGCTCGTGATCGCCGGCCCGTGGATGATGACGACGATGCTCGACTACCTGCGGCAGACGCTGCTGCACGTCGCGACGCTCGGCGTCGGCTGAGCCGCGCGCGCACGATCCGGCGGCGATGTTCTCGGTTACCTACGCGCAGCTCAACGGCTGGCTCACGGCGTTCCTGTGGCCGTTCGTGCGGATGCTCGCGCTCGTCGCGACCGCGCCCGTCGTGGGCCACGCATCGGTGCCCGCGCGCGTGAAGATCGGCCTGGCCGCGTTCATGGCGCTGGTCGTCGCGCCGACGCTCGGCGCGATGCCGGACGTCACCGTGTTTTCCGCGCAGGGCATCTGGATCCTCGTCACGCAGTTCCTGATCGGCGCCGCGATGGGCTTCACGATGCAGATCGTGTTCGCGGCCGTCGAGGCGGCCGGCGACTTCATCGGGTTGTCGATGGGGCTCGGCTTCGCCACCTTCTTCGATCCGCACACGAGCGGCGCGACGCCCGTGATGGGGCGCTTCCTGAACGCGGTCGCGATGCTCGCGTTCCTCGCGGTGGACGGCCACCTGCAGGTGTTCGCCGCGCTCACCGCGTCGTTTCAGTCGCTGCCGGTGTCGGCCGACCTGCTGCACGCGCCCGGCTGGCGCACGCTCGCCGCGTTCGGCACGACGGTGTTCGGGATGGGGCTGCTGCTCTCGCTGCCGGTGGTCGCGGCGCTCCTGATCACGAACCTCGCGCTCGGCATCCTGAACCGCGCGGCGCCGCAGATCGGCGTGTTCCAGATCGGCTTTCCCGTCACGATGCTCGTCGGGCTGTTGCTCGTGCAGCTGATGGTGCCGAACCTCGTGCCGTTCGTGTCGCACCTGTTCGACATGGGGGTCGACGCGATGGGGCGGGTGCTGATCGGCTGGCGGTGATGCGTCGGTGATTCGTCACGAGATCGGGGCGCCGCCTCGGCCAATTCATCGCGATCTCGTATCGATTCAGCGCGCATTCGCCCGGCCAAATGGCGGCGATTCTGCCGATCGATCCGGAAAGGATTCGATCGTCGGATGACGATACTCGCCAGCGTGTTGCGAGCAGCATGGCCAAGCGTCGACCGCTGCCAACGGCGGAGCGCTGGTGCCGCGGTTGCAACTGTGCAGCCTTGTCAGACTGTCGATGTATTTGCTGGTGGTTGTGTTTCGTTCCGGCCGGACGTCCTCGGTGCGCTCCTGTGCAGCAACGCGCACGCCGGTGCCTTGCACGGCCTGCCGCTATTTCCGCTCGGCGCTCCGCCGCGTCGCACTGTTCGCAAGCCTGCCGGCACCTGTCCGAAATTGGACGAACGACGATATCGTGCCGCTCCCCGCCACTGAATAATCTCCGCTTTGCGGCGCGACATCGCCGCGGTTCTCGCGACCGTCAGGCAGCGGCGCGTACAGGCAGATGATTTCGACACGATCCTTCCGGCTGGTGGCCGTTCTCGGCTGGCTCGGCGCCGCATGGCCGGCGCCCGCGGCCGACCTGCTCGACGCGGTGAACGCGGCGCGGCGGTTCGATGCGGGCATCGGCGCGGCACGCAACGCGCAGCTCGCCGGCCGCGAGAAACGCTGGCAAGGTCTTGCGGGGCTACTGCCGCGTGCGGAGCTCAACGGCAGCTACACGAAGCAGGACCAGCCCACCGCCGCGTACGCAGCGGCGGTCCGCCGTCACAGCGCGTCCGCAACCGTCACGCAGCCGCTGTTCGACGTGTCCCGCGTCGCCGATTTCAAGCGCGGCGGCACGCTCGCCGACCAAGCCGACATCGAGTACGAGAAAGCGTCGCAAACCCTGATCACCGATGTCGCCGGCGCCTATTTCGACGTCCTGTTCGGACGCGAAGTGTTGCAGGCCGCCGAAGCCGCGCAGCAGGCATTCCACAAGCAACTCGATCAGGCGCAGGCCGCGCTGCGGATCGGCGACGGCACGCGGACCGACGTCGACGAGGCGCGCGCGAATCTCGACGAAGCGCTGGCGCGTACGGTGAGCGCGCAAACGGATCTGGCGATCGCGAACGGCACGCTTCAGAGAATCACCGGGCTGACGGCGACCGAGCTGGCGCCGATCTCGTGGCAATGCACGCCGCAGGCCGCGCCGGTCGATCTCGCGACCGCGATGGACGACGCGGCCCGCGACAACGTCGACGTACTGATCGCCGGCAAGCTGCTCGACCAGTCGCAGGCCGACATCGTCGCCGCGACGGGCGCGCACCTGCCGGTCGTGAACCTGCAGGCGAGCTACGGCACGAACTGGAGCCGCGGCGCCAACGAGAACGGGCTCGACACCGTGTTTGGCACGACGTCGAAAACCCGCTCGTCGATGATCGGCGTGACCGTCACGATCCCGCTGTTCGCCGGCGGCGGCCCGCTGTCGGCGAGCCGCGAAGCATACCGCCGGCGCGACCAGGCGCGCGATGCGCTCGAGGATGCGCGCCGCAAGGCCCGCGAACACGCCCGTGCCGCGTATCTCGGCATCACCAACGGCATCGCGCTGATCCGCGCGCAGGAGCGCGCGCTCGCGTCGGCCGACAGCAAGGTGAAGTCGACCCGCCTCGGGCGCGAAGTCGGGCTGCGCACGCAGATCGACGAACTGAATGCGCAGCAGCGCTATTTCGAAGCGATCCGCGATCTCGCCGACGCCCGCTATCGCTACCTGCGTGCGCGGCTGCAACTGTCCGCCGCGCTCGGCACGCTCGGCGACGACGACGTAGCCGCAATCGGCTGCCGCGCCGACAGCCCGGCGCCGGCCGCGGGAGTCCGCTCGTGACCGATTCCCTGTTCCGCCAGGAAGCGCTCGACGCGACCCGGCACAAGCTGATGGGCACCGTCAGCCTGTATTCGCCGCCCTGGCGCTGGCTGACGATCGGCGTCGCGACCGCGCTGACGCTGGTGGTCGTTGCGTTCTTCGTGTTCGGCAGCTACACGAAGCGCGAGCGCGTGGCCGGCCAGCTGTTACCGGCGCAAGGGCTGCTGACGGTGGCGCCGCCGCTGACCGGCACGGTGACCGGCCTGCGCGTGCGCGAAGGCCAGACGGTCGCGGCCGGGGCGGAATTGCTGGCGATCTCGGCCGAAGTGGCGACCGAGCTCGGCGGCACGCGCGAGACGGTGGCGCGGCAACTGAAGTTCCAGCGTTCGCGCCTGGAGACCGATCTGACCAGCCAATCGCAACTGAGCAGAGAAGCGCAGCGCGGCCTGCGCACGCGCGAGGCGGCGCTGGACGACCAGCTCGCGCAGATCGCGCGGCAGCACGCGCAGCGGCTGCGCCAGGCCGAGCTCGCGCAACGCCAGCTCGACAAGCTGCAGTCGATGCGCGCGCAGGGTTATGCGTCGAACAGCCAGGTCGAGCAGCAGGAAGGCGTGCTGCTCGACGCGCAGGCGCGGCTGCAGGAACTCGCCCGCCAGCGGCTCGAAGTCGGCCAGCAACTCGACCAGACCCGCCAGCAGCTGCGCGAGCTGCCGCTCACCACCCGCAACCAGCAGAACGACATCGAGCGCAAGCTCGCGGACGTCGAGCAGTCGATCGCCGAAAACGAAGCGCGTCGCACGGTCATCCTGCGCGCACCGCAGGCGAGCGTCGTGGCCGCGCTGCTCGCGAAGCCCGGGCAGATCGTCAACGCGGGCCAGTCGGCCGTGTCGCTGTTGCCGCAAGGCGCGCCGCTCGAAGCGCAACTGATGGTGCCGAGCCGTGCGATCGACTTCGTGCGCACCGGCGCGCGCGTCGTGCTGCGCTACGAGGCGTACCCGTTCCAGAAATTCGGCCAGCAGTTCGGGCACGTGACCGAGGTGTCGCGTACCGCGCTGTCGCCGCAGGAAGTCGCGAACCTGACCGGGCGCGCCAACGTGCCGGAGCAGCTCTACCGCGTCGTCGTCGCGCTCGATCGCCAGGACATCGTCGCGTACGGCAAGCACGAGGCGCTGCGGCCCGGGATGGCGCTCGAGGCCGACGTGCTGATCGACCGGCGCCGGCTGGTCGAGTGGGTGCTCGAGCCGCTGTATGCGCTCGGCCGCCGCGTGTCGGCCTGATGCGCGCCCCCAACGCATTCGTCACGGAGCCCGTTCAACCATGAAATGGATCGATGCGCTGCAATTCGGCTGGCGCCGCCGCCTGCCGGTGATCCTGCAGACGCAGGCGGCCGAATGCGGGCTCGCGTGCGTCGGGATGGTCGCGAGCCACTATGGCCACGACCTCGACCTCGTCAGCCTGCGCCGGCGCTTCAGCCCGTCGCTGAAGGGGGCCACCCTCAACGACGTGATGCTGATCGCGTACCGGCTCGGCCTCGCGTCGCGTGCGCTGCGGCTCGAACTCGACGAACTGGGCAAGCTGCGCCGCCCGTGCATCCTGCACTGGGACATGAACCACTTCGTCGTGCTGAAGTCGGTGTCGCGCGGCCGGATCACGATCCACGATCCGGCGCGCGGGCGTCGCGACGTGCCGCTCGCCGAAGTGTCCGAGCACTTCACCGGCGTCGCGCTGGAGCTGATGCCGTCGCCGTCGTTCGAGCGCACGCAGGCGCGCGAGGCGATCTCGATGACGAAGCTCGTCGGCGGCGTCACGGGCCTCCGAACGACGTTCGCGCAGGTGTTGCTGCTGTCGGCGGCGCTGGAAGTGTTCGGTATCGCCACGCCGTTCTACATGCAGTGGGTGATGGACCAGGTGCTGGTGTCGGCCGATGCGGACCTGCTGACGCTGCTCGGCATCGGCTTCCTGCTCGTCGTGCTGTTCCAGAACGCGGTGTCGGCCCTGCGCTCGTGGGTGGTGACGTGGTTCTCGAGCCTGCTCGGCGTGCAGTGGACCGCCAACGTCTGCGCGCACCTGCTCAGGCTGCCGATGGCGTATTTCGAGCAGCGCCACATCGGCGACGTGGTGTCGCGATTCGGCGCGATCAACACGATCCAGGCCACGCTGACCACGCAGTTCATCGGCGCGCTGCTCGACGGCGTGATGGCGGTCGCGACGCTCGCGATGCTGTTCGTCTACAGCCCTTCGCTCACGTGGCTCGTACTCGGCCTGTTCGCCGCGTACGGCGCGATCCGCTGGATCGCGTACCGGCCGTTCCGGCAGGCGAACGAGGAACAGATCGTCTACGCGGCGCGCGCGCAGTCGAACCTGCTCGAATCGATCCGCGGCGTGCAGGCGATCAAGCTCGCGAACAAGCAGGAAGCGCGTGTCGCCACCTATGCGAACGCAGTCGTCGAAACCACCAACAAGCACGTCGCGATCGAGCGGCTGTCGATCGGCTTCTCGACGCTGCAGGGCGTGATTTCGGGTGCGGGCCGCGTGGTGCTCGTCTGGCTGGCGGCGAAGCAGGTTCTCGACGGGCAGTTCTCGGCCGGGATGCTGGTCGCGTTCGTCAGCTTTGCCGACCAGTTCATGGCGCGCGGCGCCGGGCTGATCGGCACGCTGATCGATTTCCGGATGCTGCGCCTGCATGGCGAGCGTCTCGCCGACATCGTGCTGACCGACGTCGAAGCCGACATGGAGGCGAAGGTCGTGCGGCCGCCGCGGGCGGGCCATGCAACGCCACCCGCGATCGACGTGCGCGACGTGCGCTTCCGCTATGCGGAAACCGAGCCGTGGGTGCTCGACGGCTGCTCGTTCTCGATCGCGCCCGGTGAATCGGTCGCACTGGTTGGCCCGTCGGGCCAGGGCAAGACGACGATGGCGAAGCTGCTGCTCGGCCTGCTCGCGCCGGAGCACGGCAGCGTGCAGGTCGACGGCATCGACATCCGCAAGCTCGGCCTGCATCCGTATCGCGACAGGATCGGCTGCGTGATGCAGGACGACATCCTGTTCGCGGGCTCGATCGCCGACAACATCGGCTTCTTCGACCCGCAGCCCGACGACGCGCGCGTCGAGCATGCCGCGCGACTCGCGCAGATCCACGACGACATCGTCGCGATGCCGATGGGCTATCGGAGCCTCGTCGGCGACATGGGGTCGTCGCTGTCGGGCGGGCAATGCCAGCGCGTGCTGCTCGCCCGCGCGTTCTATCGCCAGCCGGCGATCCTGGTGCTCGACGAAGCGACGAGCCATCTCGATCTCGCGCGCGAACGCCTGATCAACGATGCGGTGCGGGCGATGAACGTCACGCGGATCATCATCGCGCACCGTCCGGAAACGATCCGCAGCGCGGATCGCGTGATCGAGATCGCGGGCGGCGCAGCCCATGAGCTACCCGTCGGCGCGCGCGTCGCGCCCGAGCCGGCGTAGCGCCGCGGCGTCGCGAAGCATTCGGCCGCCCGACGGGCGGCGAGACGGCCGATGCCGATCCGGCCTTGCGCGATCGGCACCCTGCAGTAACAAGGAGAAACGCAAATGCGTGAGTTGACCACGATGGAATGCCATGAAGTGAGCGGCGGCGGCTTTTTCGGCACCGTCGGTGCAGCGCTGCTCGGCGCCACGGCCGGCCTGGTCGCCGGCGGCTTCAAGGGTGCGGCGACGGGCGGCAGCCAGGGCGGGATCCTGGGCTTCGGCATCCTCAGCGCGGGTGTCGGCCTGATCGCGGGCGCAGCGCTCGGCGTGATCGGCGGCAACGCATACGGCCTCGTCAATGGCGTGGCGCAGACGCTCAGGATCTTCAATCGCGTGATGGAAGGCCTGTTCGACCCGAACCTGCCGGCACCGAAGTGAGGCGCGGCGGGCCCGTTTATCCATTCCAGTTTTTTCCAGAGGGCAAACATCATGCGTGAAATGCACCATGCGGAATGTGCGGCCGTATCCGGCGGTCTGTCGTCCAGCGATCTTGTCGGCTGGCTCAACAACCTGTTCGCGCCACGCGAGCCGCGCGAGCCGTGGGTCAATCCGTTCCCGTCGGACAACAGCGGGACGGAGGCGGTCGGGACGCTCGGCAAGATTGCCGTCGCGGTGGGCGTGACGGCAATCGCCGTCTCGCTGGCGCTACTGCGGCGCGCAGCGCGATAGCCAGCGCGCTGCCAGAACGGGCACCACGTTGTCTCAATATTCAGGAATGCTGATTCAATGGAAAACGCGGCATTTCTGGATCGTTTGCGATTGTGGCGCCCTTTACTGGAAAGCTAAATTTATCCGCCCGGATCGTGGAACGGCCGGCGGAGTTTTTTCGAGCAAATCACAGAGGAAGCAGAACATGATCAAGCAACTTACCCTGGCGTCGGCGATCACTGCCGCGATGGCGCTCGCGCCGCTCACCGCGCATGCGTACGACGGCACCGTGACCATCACGGGCACGCTGAGCGGCGCGACCTGCGACGTCAAGATCAACAACGGCAGCAACAACGGCACGGTCGGGCTGCCGGGCGTGAGCGCGAGCACGCTGTCGTCGAGGGGCGCAACCACCGGCGCGACCAATTTCACGATCGCGCTCAGCAATTGCACGAACGCGACCGGCAAGTCGGTGCGCACCTTCTTCGAAGCCGGCCCGAACGTGAACACTGCGGACGGCACGTTGACCAACCGGGCGGTCAGCAACGCGGCCACCAACGTTTCCGTGCAGTTGCTCGACATCGACGGCAATGCGCTGAAGGCGGGTGACGCCAGCCAGCGCAACCCGAGCAAGACCTCGGTGCCGATCGTCAACAATAGCGCCACGATGGTCTACGGCGCGCAGTACTACGCGCAGGGCGCGGCGACTGCCGGTGACGTGAACACGTCGGTCACCTACTCGATCGACTACCTCTGATCCCCAGGCTGCCGCGACGGGCAGCACGCGTGGCGTGCGCGCCCGTCGCGGCGATATCGGCCGGCGGCACCGCGGGTGTCGCCGGCATGACCGTGCCGCACGGGTGCGCCGGCCGCCGGCGTTCCCTGCCCATCGCGCTACATATGATGATTCCGATTCTCCCGTCCCTTTTGCGCCCGTTCTCGCTGTGCATCTGCGCCGCGCTCGTGTGCTTCGCGCAGCAGGCCGCGGCGAGCGTCATCGTGTCCGGCACCCGCGTGATCTACCCGGGAGGCGACCGTGAAGTGACCGTCAAGCTCGACAACAACGGCGCCCAACCCGCGCTCGTGCAGACGTGGCTCGACGACGGCGACCCACGCGCACGCCCCGGCACCACGAAGGTGCCGTTCGTGCTGATGCCGCCCGTGTTCCGGATCGACCCCGGCCGAGGGCAGACCGTGCGGATCGTCTACACCGGCGACGCGCTGCCGCAGGACCGCGAATCGGTGTTCTGGCTGAACGTACTGGACGTGCCGCCCGGCGTCGACGAAACGCAGTCGACCACCGTTCTGCAACTCGCGTTCCGTTCGCGGATCAAGCTGTTCTTCCGGCCGGTCGGACTGAATGCGAACGGCGCCATTGCCGCCGCGAGGCAACTGAAGTGGTCGCTCGCGCCCGCGCCGGACGGCAAAGGCCACGCACTGCGCGCGACGAATCCGACGCCTTATAACGTCGTCGTGCTGTCGGCGCGCGTCGTGCATGGCGGCCGCACCTTCTCGCTCAGCGACGGGGCAATGATCGCGCCGCAGGCATCGCATGTTTTTCCGCTCGATGCGGCACTGCCGGCGTTGCCGCCCGGCACGACGTTCGACTACGCAACCATCAACGACTTCGGCACCGGCGTCGAGTGGCGGGCGGTGCTCGACGACACCCGCTAGCTGCGCCGTCCGCACCGCGAAGCCGACACCTTCAGCGCCGGGGCGCCGCCCCGTGCGCGACACGTTCAATTCGAGTATCTGGAGCGAATTTCATGGAACGCGCTGACCGTGCAACGAGGTGGTGCGCCCGCCTGGCCGTGCCCGTCCCGCGCCGATCGTACGCCATGGCGTTGCTCGCGTGTTCGGCGCTGCCGCTCGGCGCCGCCGCAAGCGAGCACGAACCCGAACCCGCCGACGACCGGCCGCCGAGGATCGGCGAGGCCGGGACGGGTGCCGGCGCCGTGCGCTTCAACCCCGATCTCGTCGCATCGCCGCCCGGCGGGCTCGACCTGTCGCGCTACGAACGGGGCAATCCGGTCTGGCCCGGCCAGTATCGTTCGGATATCTACCTGAACGGCGTCATGCTCGGCCGCGACGACGTGACGGTGCGCGAGGTGCGCCCGGACGTCGCGCAGGTATGCATCGGCCGCCCGCTGCTGGACAAGTTCAATGCGGACCCGCGACGGTTCGCACCCGACGCGCTCGTGCTGCTCGATGCGGCCGACGCGTGCCAGCCGCTCGAAGCGCTGCTGCCCGGCGCAACCGCGTCGTTCGATGCAGGCGCGGCGCGCCTCGACGTGCAGATCCCGCAGGCGCTGCTGCGGCGCTCGGCGCGCGGCTACGTCGATCCGTCACGGTGGGACGACGGCGTGACGGCCGGCTGGGTCGGCTACAACACGAACCTGTACCGCAACGTCACGCACGGCCAGGGCGCGACCACCGCGTACGTCGGCCTGAATGCGGGCATCAACATCGGTGGCTGGTATTTTCGCCACGACGGCGCGTTGAACTGGCAGCAGCACGGCGGCCGCCACTACAGCGTGGCGAATACCTACGTACAGCGCGACCTGTCGGCACTGACGGCGCGCGTGCGGATCGGCGACGCGAACACGTCCGGGGAGCTGTTCGATACGTTCGCGTTCCGCGGCGTGCAGCTCGCGACCGACGACCGGATGTGGCCCGATTCGCAGCGCGGCTACGCACCGGTCGTGCGCGGGATCGCCACCACCAGCGCGCGCGTGAAGATCCGCCAGAACGGCGCGGTAATCTACGACACGGCGGTGCCACCGGGCCCGTTCGTGATCGACGACCTGTTCCCGACCGGTTATGGCGGCAACCTCGTCGTCACCGTCACCGAGGCGGATGGCAGCGAGCGCACCTTCAGCGTGCCGTACGCGGCGGTCGCGCAGTCGCTGCGGCCGGGGCGCAGCCGGTTCGGCTTCGTCGCGGGCACCGTGCGCAACGTCGACCTGTCGTACACGCCGCGCGTGGTGCAGGCGACCTACAGCCGCGGCGTGAACAACCTGCTGACGCTGTACGGCGGCGTGCTCGCGAACGAGCACTACCGGAACGTGCTCGCCGGAGGTGCGTTCAACACGCCGCTGGGCGCGTTGGCGCTCGACGTGTCCGGCGCGTTCACGTCGGCATACGGGCAGCGGACGCGCGGGTCGAGCGTGCGCGTCACGTACAGCAAGACGATCGACGCGACGAACAGCAACCTGTCGGTGGCCGCCTATCGCTTCTCGTCGTCGGGGTATCTCGACTTCGGCAATGCGCTCGCGTTCGTCGACAACGCGAAGCGCAACCTGACCGGCGCGGCCGCGCGACCCGCGTGGCGCGCGCGCAACCGCGTGTCGGTCACCGCCGCGCAGCCGTTCGGCGAGCGCTGGGGCCAGCTGTATGTGAGCGGCTACACGCAGAACTACTGGACACGCAGCGGCACCGACACGCAATTCCAGATCAGCTACAGCAACCGCTACCGCCAGTTCGACTACACGATATCCGTGAACCGCTCGCTCGCGTCCGGCGGCAACGCCGATACGCAGGCGATGCTGAGCGTGTCGGCCCCGCTCGGCGCGAGCGCGCGATCGCCGCGACTGAGCGTCTATGCCGCGCGCGACAGCCTGAACGGCTTCACGTCGACGGCCACCGCAACCGGTTCCGTCGGCGCGGCGTACGAGGGCAATTACTCGGTTTCCGCGGCACGCAATGCCGACGCGACCTACGCGGGCACAGTCTCGGGTCAGTACCGGACGCCGGTCGCCGCACTGCAGGGGATGCTCGGCAAGGGCAACGACTACGGCTCGGCGTCGCTGGGCGTCAGCGGCACGGTCGTCGCCCATCCGGGCGGCGTGACGGCGGTCCCGTATACGGCCGACACAATGGCCGTCGTCGCCGCGCCGGCCGCCGGCGGCGCAACCGTGGCCGGCTACAGCGGCATCCGTCTCGACCGGCGCGGCTACGCGGTCGTCCCGTACCTGAGCCCGTATCGCGTGAACCAGGTCGAGATCGATCCGCGCGGCCTGCCGGCCGACGTCGAGCTGCAGACGACGAGCCAGCAGGTCGCGCCGCGCCAGGGGGCGATCGTGATGCTGCGTTATCCGACGGTGACGGGCCGCCCGCTTCTGATCCATGCGGCGGCGCCGGCGGGCACGGAACTGCCGTTCGGCGCGCCGGTGTTCGACGGACGCGGCAACAACGTCGGAATCGTGTCGCAGGGTGGCCAGGTCTACGCCCGGCTATCCGAGCCGAACGACACGCTGACCGTGAAATGGGGGCACGCCGACGCGTGGCGGTGCACGATCCGGGTCGCGCTGCCGCCGCTGGAGCAACGCGCGGCGCCGATCGGCATCGAACGCATCGAGGCGCCCTGCAAACTGGACAACCCATCCGCTGACGCGCCCGAGGTCCGGCGCGCCCCGGCAGGAGAATCGTGATGGAACACCGCAGAACGAATCGAAGCCTGCACCCGCACCCGTGCGCTCGCGACGGGAATCGCGGCGCCGGCCTTCGAATGGCGCTCACCGCGCTGGTGCTGGGCGCGGCCGGCGTCGGCCATGCGCACGCGTCCACGGCCACCTGCATCAACACGTCGTCGTCGAAGCTCGGCGAGCTGCCGTCCGGCTTCAAGATCGCGGCGGACGCCCCGATCGGCACCGTGCTGTGGAGCAAGGAAGGCATCGAGATCGCCGCGAGTTGCTGGATGAAGGTACCCGGAAGCAGGGCCGTCGAGGCCACGCTGTATCGATGGGCGGACGACCCGGACCTGACGGCCAACGGGCTCACGCTTTACGTGACCTATGACGGCAACCGCGGGCACGGCACGTCGTCGCTGCCGATGGGCACGACGATCAAGTCGATCGGGAAGACTGCCGTTACCGCGAAAGTGGACGTCGAGCTGGTCAAGAGCGGCGCGACACCGTCGGTCGCGAAGCCGTTTCCGGTGCTGTCGGTCCTGACGGCGCTGATCGGCGGTCCGGACAATTCGACCGCCGACGCAACCCGCTACCTGATGTACGGCTTCGACAACATCTCGTTCCAGCCGACGACCTGCACGACGACCACCCCGTCGGTGTCGGTCGACCTCGGGGCCCATGCGTTGAACGCGTCGTCCGGCATCGGCTCGGGCGCCGGCTCGACGTCGAAATCGAAGGGCTTCGCGATCGGCCTGCGCTGCGATACCGGCGTGGCGGGCGCGTTCGAAGTCAACCTGACGCTGGACGGCAAGGCAGTCGATGCATCGAAAGGCGTGCTGGCGCTGTCGTCGTCGAGCGACGCCTCCGGTGTCGGCATCCAGTTGCTCAAGGGCGACGACACGCCCGTCGAGCTCGGCACGCCGTGGAAGGTCAGCGACTCGCCGTCGGCGTCCGCGACCTTCTCGGTGCCGCTGTCGGCCCGCTACTACCAGACCGGTGCAACGGCGAAGCCGGGCATCGCGAACAGCTCGGCTACCTTCACGGTCACGTACAAATGACCGCGCCGTCAGATCAGCCCGTTTTCGTACGCGTAACGAATCAGGTGGGTGTTCGAATCGGCCTGCAGCTTGCGCATCGCCGTGTATTTCTGCGTCGACACGGTGCTGACCGAGCGGCCGAGCTGCTTCGCGATGTCCTGCAGCGTATGCCCGGATGCGAATAACCGTACGACTTCGAGCTCCCGCGCCGTGAGCGCCGGGTGCCCGCCGAGCGTGCCCGCCTCGCCGCGCTCGACGGCCGCCCGCGCCGTCGGCGACAGGTAACACGCGCGGGCCGTACCGACCCGCCGGCACGCGCCGACGATCTCGGCGAGCGGGTCGTCCTTGCTGACGATCGCGGCGACCCCGAGCTTCAACGCGGCCGCAAGCACGCTCGGATTCGAATGCGCGGTGAACATCACGCAGCGCGTGCGGGGCGCGATATCGCGCAGCTTGCGCAGCAGCGGGAGGCCGTCGAGCGGCCGCTCGCCGCGGCTCATCGAATAGTCGACGACGGCAATATCGACAGGAGACTGCGTCAGCGCGGCAATCAGTTCCGTGCCGCTGCGGCAGGTATGCACGACGCGAAAAGGCGGATGCCGTTGCAACAGTCGATCAAGCGACTCCAGGACTACCGGATGGTCGTCGGCCACGGCGACGGTTATTGTTTTCATATCTCGCATTGCGTTTTTCAAAAAACATGACGACGCCTGTCGATACGGCCTGACTGCATCAAACGGCACTCACGGAAGGCACTCACGGAATCCAAGCGTGCGCCACGCCAGACTTTAATGCTCGTGATTATTTAATGAAAGTGCATTTATTATTGATTGATTATTCCGAAATCAAGGATCTTATGCGCATATCGCAACGGAATACCCCCTGAACAAGCCAATAACGATCCTGTCCACTCATGTTTATCGCGTTTATCGAACTCGTCCTAATTCAAATTGGATAAATCGATTGCCGGTCCGCAACTGCACGGGTTCGCCGTGGAGCGCACACGGCCGCGCGAGACGCGAGGCGGTCGCGTGCCGCGCCCCCCGTTCCGGCCCCCCGTTGCTGGAAAACCCCTAAAGGAATCGCCGGCCCGCGAAAGGTAGCGGAAGGTTTCGCCTCCCTATACTCGTCGTGACGATGCAGCAAGCATCGCGCCAGACGAATACAACGAACGGAGACGACCCGATGCGACCCATCCTGCGCACCCTCGCCGTGGCAGCCAGCCTGAGCTGCGCGCTCGCCGCTCACCCCGCCTTCGCCGACGACGGCGGCAAGATCACGATCATGGTCGGCGGGATCGCGAAGCTGATCTACCTGCCCGCGCGGCTCACGCAGGAGCTCGGCTACTTCAAGGCCGAAGGGCTCGACGTCGAGCTGCTGTCGCAGCCGGCCGGCGTCGACGCCGAGAACGAGCTGCTCGCAGGCGCCGTGCAGGGCGTCGTCGGCTTCTACGACCACACGATCGACCTGCAGAGCAAGGGCAAGGACGTGAAGGCGATCGCCGTGTTCGGCCAGGTGCCGGGCGAAGTCGAGATGGTGTCGACCAAGGCCGCGCCGACGTTCAAGTCGATGGCCGACGCGAAGGGCAAGACGCTCGGCGTGACGGGCCTCGGCTCGTCGACGAGCTTCCTCACCCAATACCTCGCGCTCGCGCACGGCGTGCCGTCGACGCAGTACACGATGCTGCCGGTCGGCGCCGACGCGAGCTTCATCGCCGCGATCAAGCAGGGGCGCATCGACGCCGGGATGACGACCGAACCGACGGTGTCCGCGCTCGAGAAGATGGGCGATGCGAAGGTGCTGGTCGACCTGCGCACGCTGGAAGGCACGCGCGCGGCGCTCGGCGGCACCTACCCGGCCGCGAGCCTGTACGTGCAGTCGGCGTGGGCCGATTCGCACAAGGCTGAAGCGACCAAGCTCGCGCACGCGTTCGCGAAGACGATGCAGTTCATCCACACGCACAGCGCCGACGAAATCGCCGCGAAGATGCCGGCCGACTACCAGAAGGACAAGGCGCTGTACGTGAGCGCGCTGAAGGCGTCGCTGCCGATGTTCACCGCCGACGCGAAGATGCCGGCCGACGGCCCGGCGACCGTGCTGAAGGTGCTGTCGGCGTTCAACCCGTCGGTGAAGGGCAAGCACATCGACCTGGCGCGTACCTACACGAACGATTTCGTGAACGCGAAATAAGCAGCGGCGCCGGCGGCGGCGATCCCGCCGCCGTGCGTTCCCCGTTCCGGCCCGTTTGACCGGCCCGGCGTTGCGTCACGATGCGACGCCCTCCTCACCCGCAGGACGAATGCGATGAATCAGGCAGTCTCCCCGAGCACACCGGCGATCGAGTTTCGCAACGTGTCGTGCCGCTTCATTTCGCCGGAAGGCAAGGCCACCGTCGCGCTGCGCGACTTCAGCATGAGCGTCGCGCGCGGCGAGTTCATCGCGATCGTCGGGCCGACCGGCTGCGGCAAGTCGACGACGCTGAACCTGATCACCGGGCTGCTCAAGCCCGCGTCGGGCGAAGTGCGCGTGATGGGCCGCCCGGTCGACGGGATCGACCCGCGCATCGGCTTCGTGTTCCAGGCCGACGCGGTGTTCCCGTGGCGCAATGTGATCGACAACGTCGCGGCGGGCCCGCTGTTTCGCGGCCGCTCGAAGGACGTCGCGTATGCGCAGGCCGAGGAATGGATCCGCAAGGTCGGCCTCGACAAGTTCACGAAGCACTACCCGCACCAGCTCTCCGGCGGGATGAGGAAGCGCGTCGCGCTCGCGCAGACCTTCATCAACCAGCCGGAAATCCTGCTGATGGACGAGCCGTTCTCCGCGCTCGACATGCAGACGCGCACGCTGATGCAGGACGAGCTGCTGCAGCTCTGGTCCGCGAACAAGGGCTCGGTCGTGTTCGTCACGCACGATCTCGAGGAGGCGATCGCGCTCGCCGACCGCGTGTTCGTGCTGACCGCGCGCCCCGCGACGCTCAAGCGCGTGTACGAGATCGACCTGCCGCGCCCGCGCGTCACGTCGGAGATCCGCTACGACACGCGCTTCATCGAAATTTCCAAGGACATCTGGCACGACCTGCGCGAAGAAGTGCAGATCGGCTGACGCATACGCCGCACGGCAAGGACAGCAAGGACAGGAGCATGACCGACATGACGCTTCCCCCCACCGCCATTCCGGCGAAGTCGCTCGACGACGAGTCGCGCGCCGCGCAAACCCGGCTGCGCCGCCGCCGGCAACTGATCATCGGCCTGCGGATCGCCGTGCTCGTCATCGTGCTGGGCGGCTGGGAACTCGCCGCACGGCTGAAGTGGATCGATCCGTTCTTCTTCTCGCAGCCGACGCTGATCTTCGCGCAGATCCAGGACTGGTTCGTCAACGGCACGTCGCAAGGGCCGCTGCTCACGCAGGTGTGGGTGACGCTCGAGGAAACCACGATCGGCTTCCTGATCGGCTCGGTGGCCGGCGTGATCTGCGGGATCGTGCTCGGCCGCAACAAGCTGATGGCCGACGTGTTCGGCCTGTACATCCAGATCGCGAACTCGATCCCGCGCGTCGTGCTCGGCTCGATCTTCGTGATCGCGCTCGGCCTCGGGATGGCGTCGAAGATCGCGCTGGCCGTCGTGATGGTGTTCTTCGTCGTGTTCGGCAACGCGTTCCAGGGCGTGCGCGAAGCCGACCGCTACCTGATCGCGAACGCGCAGATCCTCGGCGCGTCGCGCCGGCAGATCACGACGTCGGTCGTGATCCCGTCCGCGCTCTCGTGGATTCTCGCGAGCCTGCACGTGAGCTTCGGTTTCGCGCTGGTCGGCGCGGTCGTCGGCGAATTCCTGGGTTCCAAGCAGGGCATCGGTTTGCTAATCTCCACCGCTCAGGCCGCGTTCAACGCGAGCGGCGTGTTCGCGGCGATGATCGTGCTGGCCGTGGTCGCGCTGGCCGCCGACTACCTGCTGACCTGGCTCGAGAAGCGGCTGCTGAAGTGGCGGCCCGCGGCGTTCTGAACGCCGGCGGCGCACGCCTGACATGACACTTCCAACCGCGCCGGCGCTCCCGGCGCGGTTCGGCATTCCGGAGAAGGAGCGCAACAGGATGGCGCACAGCCTGCGCGGGCGATTGCTGTGGTGGCTGCTGCTGCCGCTCGCGGTGTTCGTGCTGATCGCGGGCGCGATGTCGTACGACACCGCGCGGACCACGGCCGCGCTCGTGCAGGACAGCGCGCTCGTCGCGTCCGCACGCACGATCGGCGAGGACGTCGAATGGCGCAACGGGCTGCCGGTCGCCGACGTGCCGCCGGCCGCGCTGGAAATCTTCGAGTCGCCGTCGGGCGATTCGGTGTTCTACAAGGTGATCGACGGGCACGACCGCCTGCTCGCCGGCACGCCGGCGCTCGACGTGCCCGCGCGGCACGGCGTCGAGCCGACGCTGTACGACACGTCGCTCGACGGCGTGCCGCTGCGCGCGGTGGCCTACGATCGCCAGCTGTACGACGAAGGGCAGGTCGAGACGGTCACGGTGGTCGTCGCGAAGACGACGCGCTCGCATCGCGCGATGGTCGCCACGATCTGGCGGCCGCAGCTCGTGCGCCTGTCGCTGATGCTGATGCTCGCGATGGGGCTCGTGTACCTCGGCCTCACCTTCGAGATGCGCCCGCTGATGAAGCTGAAGGACGACGTGGCCGACCGCGGGCCGATGGAGCTGGAGCCGATCCGCCCCGAGCGGCTGCAGAACGAGCTGCGGCCGATCGTCGATGCGATCAACCAGTGCATCGCGCGGCTGAACATGCACACGGCCACGCAGCGCCGCTTCATCGCGGATGCCGCGCACCAGTTGCGCACGCCGATCGCGGTGCTCGACACGCAGATCCAGTACGCGCAGCGGCGCGGGCACGACGATCCGGAGCTCGCGGCGGTGCTCGACAGCATGCAGCGCAGCAGCCGCAAGATGGCCGACGTGACCGACAAGCTGCTGCTGCTCGCGCATGCGGAGGCCACGCCGTCGACGCTGCTGACCCAGCGCGTCGATCTCGCGGCCGTGGTATCGAGCGTGCTCGAGGAAACGATCGTGCTCGCGCAGCGGCGCGATATCGATCTCGGCGCCGATCTCGGCGAGCGGCTCGACGTCGCGGGCAGCGACAGCCTGCTGACCGCGCTGGTGATGAACCTCGTCGACAACGCGGTGCGCTACACGCAGCCCGGCGGCTGCGTGACGGTGGCCGCACGCCGCGACGGCGACGCGATCGTGCTCGACGTGATCGACAACGGCCCCGGCATCCCGGCCGAAGCGCGCCCGCACGTGTTCAAGCGGTTCTATCGCGTGTCGGCCGACACCGAAGGCTCGGGCCTCGGGCTCGCGATCGTCCGTGAAATCGCGCAGGCGCACGGCGGCAGCGCGTCGCTCGCGCCGGGGGCCGGCAATCGCGGTATCGTCGTGACCGTACGGCTGCCCGCCTACGATTGAAGAGAAAGCCGTCATGAAACTCCTGCTGGTCGAAGACAACGCCGAACTCGCGCACTGGATCGTGAACCTGCTGCGCGGCGAGGACTTCGCGGTCGATTCCGTCGGCGACGGCGAGCGCGCCGACACGGTGCTGAAGACCGAACGCTACGACGCGGTGCTGCTCGACATGCGCCTGCCCGGCATCAGCGGCAAGGAAGTGCTCGCGCGGCTGCGGCGCCGCAACGACAACGTGCCGGTACTGATGCTGACCGCGCACGGCTCGGTCGACGACAAGGTCGACTGCTTCGGCGCGGGCGCCGACGACTACGTCGTGAAGCCGTTCGAATCGCGCGAACTGGTCGCACGGATTCGCGCGCTGATCCGCCGGCAGGCCGGCGTCGGCACGACGCAGCTCGTGTGCGGCGATCTCGTCTATGCGTTCGGCACGCGCGAATTCCGCTGCGGCGAAACGGTGCTCACGCTGCGCCGCCGCGAGCACGCGATCCTCGAGACGCTGATGCTGCAGCAGAACAAGACGGTGTCGAAGGCGCGGCTGATGGACAGCGTGTTCGCGCTCGACGACGAGCCCAGCGCCGACGCGATCGACATCTATATTCACCGGCTGCGCAAGCATCTCGCGGGCAGCACGGCCGAGATCATCACGCTGCGCGGGCTGGGTTACATCCTGCGCATGAAAAGTGCGCAGGACTGACGGGCACGCACCCGCCGCACGGAACATCGATTCGTAGCACGAAAAGTCGTTCAGGCCAGCCGGACACCCGGCAGGCCCGCTTGCGCACGCCTGCCTGATCCGCGATCGTTGCGCGTTCGGTGTTTTCACCGATCCGATTCCTGCGTCCGGGAAAGCGTCGTGAAGGATTGCACGCTCTACGATGCTACGCGTCGGCCCTCTCGCTGTGGCCGGCACGAGTCGGCATACATTACGTACTGCAAACGACAAGATTTCAATGCGGCAGCTCGGAGGAGACGATCTTGAAACGAAAAACCCTTGCCCTTTCCATCGCGGCGGCCGGCCTGTGCGCCGGTACGCACGCGCAAGCGCAGTCGAGCGTGCAGCTCTACGGCCTGATGGATCTGAGCTTTCCGACCTACCGGACCCACGCCGACGCGAACGGCAATCACGTGATCGGGATGGGCAACGAAGGCGAGCCGTGGTTCAGCGGCAGCCGCTGGGGCCTGCGCGGCGCAGAAGACATCGGCGGCGGCACGAAGATCATCTTCCGCCTCGAAAGCGAATTCGTGGTCGCGAACGGCCAGATGGAAGACGAAGGCCAGATCTTCGACCGCGACGCGTGGGTCGGCGTCGAGGACGAGCGCTTCGGCAAGCTGACGGCCGGCTTCCAGAACACGATCGCGCGTGACGCATCGGCGATCTACGGCGACGCGTACGGTTCCGCGAAGCTGTCGACCGAGGAAGGCGGCTGGACCAACTCGAACAACTTCAAGCAGATGATCTTCTACGCGGCCGGCCCGACCGGCACGCGCTACAACAACGGCGTCGCGTGGAAGAAGCTGTTCAGCAACGGCATCTTCGCGAGCGCCGGCTACCAGTTCAGCAACTCGACGTCGTTCGCGACCGGCTCCGCCTACCAGGCCGCGCTCGGCTACAACGGCGGGCCGTTCAACGTGTCGGGCTTCTACAACCACGTGAACCACAACGGCTTCCGGAACCAGACGTTCTCGGTCGGCGGCAACTACACGTTCGACATCGTGCGCCTGAATGCCGGCTACTTCCGCTACAACGGCGACCAGGGCCCGCTCGGCCAGCGTCACGACGATTCGTGGACGGTGTCGATGAAGATCGCCCCGAAGGGCGCGCTCGACTACGAGCTCGGCTACCAGCAGATGCGCATCAAGAACGCCGCGAACAACTCCGACGGCTTCACGCCGAACGCGAACCTCGGCGCGTTCAGCCTGACCAACGGCGTCGCCAACGGCTTCAAGGAGACGATCTACGGGTCGGTGTTCTATCACCTGAGCAAGCGCACCGAGGTGTACCTCGCCGGCGACTACATGAAGCTGCACGGCGGCTACACGGCCGCGTCGACGTTCGGCGCGAAGAACCAGCTCGAACTGACGTCGGGCATCCGCACGCGTTTCTGACCTGCGGGCCGGCCATCCGGGCGGGGCTTGCGGTACCCCGCCTTTCCCTGCCTCCAGGATTTCTCCATGCGGGCACGACGGCGCTTTGCGCCGACCGTGCCCTTTTTTTTCGTCCTTTCCGCGGCGCTCCGGGGTGCCCGGACAACGGCCGCCGGCCGCCCGTGCGACAACCGGCCCGAAGCCGCTTGCGGCCCGTGGGGCGGGCGATCGCGGCAGATGCCCGTACGCTCGGCCCACATCGGCGCTTGACCTCGGCCGGTCGACTCGATAGCGTTTCGGGTTTGCCCGGGTGGCCATTGCCGCCGGTGCCGTGAGCGCGCCCGACGTCCTGGCGCGCGCGGCCGGGCTCCGATGGAAAAGACGATGCAGAAACTCGATGCGGCCAGCCCGCAGGCGATGTCGACCGATTTCACCGCCGACAACGTCGCGCGCCTGAAGGCGCTGTTCCCCGAACTCGTGACCGAAGGCCCCGGCGGCGCGTCGGTCGACATCGACGTGCTGAAGGCGCTGGTCGGCGATCGCACGGTCGGCGACGCCGAAGAACGCTACGGCTTCCACTGGCATGGCAAGCGCAGCGCGCGCCGGGCCGCGCTCACGCCGTCGACCGGCACGCTGCGGCCCTGCCCCGACGACAGCGTCGCGTGGGACGACACCCGCCATCTCGTGATCGAGGGCGACAACCTCGACGTGATGAAGCTGCTGCACAAGAGTTACGCGGGCAAGGTGAAGCTCGTCTACATCGACCCGCCGTACAACACCGGCAGCGATTTCGTCTATCCGGACGACTTCAGCGACAGCATCCGCCACTACCTGGCGATGACCGGGCAGACCCAGGGCGGCGTGAAGCGCAGCACCAACACCGAGGCGAACGGCCGGTTCCACACCGACTGGCTGAACATGATGTATCCGCGCCTGAAGCTCGCGCACGCGCTGCTGTCCGACGAAGGGCTGATCGCCGTGCACATCGACGAGCACGAAGTGCACGCGCTGGTGCTGATGCTGCGCGAGATCTTCGGCGAGGAGAACGAGCTCGGCGTCGCCGTGTGGGACAAGCGCAACCCGAAGGGCGACGCACGCGGCGTCGCGTACCAGCACGAATCGCTGGTGCTGTTCGCGCGCAACGCCGAGACGCTGCTCGAACGGGCGCCGCTCAAGCGCCCGAAGCGCAATGCGCAGCGCATGCTCGATGCCGCGCACGACGCCGTGTACCGCAGCGGCAACGCGAAGGACGCGCAGAAGGCGTACCGCGCGTGGATGAAGGCGCAGACCAACCTGTCCGGCGGCGAGGCGATGTACGACCGGCTGTCGGCCGACGGGCGCGTGTACCGTCTCGTGTCGATGGCCTGGCCGAACAAGAAAAAGGCGCCGGAAGAGTATTTCACGCCGCTGATCCACCCGGTCACCGGCAAGCCGTGCGCGATGCCGGCGCGCGGCTGGCGCAACCCGCCCGCGACGATGCAGGCGCTGATCGAGCGCGGCCAGATCGAGTTCGGCGCGGATGAAACCACGCAGCCGCAGCGGATCTACTACCTCGACGAGAACATGTACGAGAACGTGCCGTCGGTGCTGCCGTTCGCCGGCTCCGACGACGCGCTGCTGAAGACGCTCGGCATCCCGTTCGACCTGCCGAAGCCGGTCGATTTCGCGGCGGCCGTGATCGGCTGGTGCACGCGCGGCGACGACATCGTGCTCGACTGCTTCGCGGGCTCCGGCTCGACCGGCCACGCGGTGATGCAGGTGAACGCGACCGACGGCGGCGCGCGCCGCTACGTGCTCGTGCAGCTGCCCGAGGCGCTCGACCGCCGCGACAAGACGCAGCTGGCGGCCGCCGATTTCTGCGCGAAGCTGAAAAAGCCGCTGACGCTCGCCGAAATCACCAAGGAACGCCTGCGCCGCGCCGCGCAGCAGGTCGCGCGCGATTACCCGGAAAGCTATGGCGACCTCGGTTTCCGCGTGTACCGGCTCGACACGACCAACGTGATCGAGTGGGACCCGCGCCGCGACGACTTCGACCACGCGCTGTTCGCATCCGTCGAGCACGTGAAGACCGGCCGCACGGAAGACGACCTGCTCGCCGAGCTGACGCTGAAGCTCGGCCTCGACCTGTGCACGCCGGTCGAGCATCACCAGGTGGCCGGCAAGACCGTGCACCTGATCGGCCGCGCGATCGTCGCGTGCTTCGATGCGCGCATTTCGCGCGACGACGCGGGCCCGCTCGCCGACGGCATCGTCGACCTGCTCGATGCGACCGGCACGACGCACGACGTCACGTGCCTGTTCCGCGACAGCGGTTTCGTCGACGACGTCGCGAAGCTCAATCTCGCCGCGCTGCTCGAACAGCACGGCGTGAAGCGCGTGCGGAGCCTGTGATGCGGCTGCATTTCGAAGCGGATCTCGACTACCAGCGCGAGGCGATCGACGCCGTCTGCGACCTGTTTCGCGGGCAGGAATCGTATCGCGGCGACTTCAGCGTGCTCGCGAACGCCGCGCCCGGCACGACGGCCGCCGCGCAAGGCTCGCTTGGCTTCGCGGTGTCGGAACAGGGCGTCGGCAACCGGCTGTCGCTGACCGACGACGCGCTCGCGCGCAATCTCGCCGACGTGCAGCTGCGCGGCGGGCTGCCGCCGTCCGGCCTGCCCGGCTCGCGCGACTTCACCGTCGAGATGGAGACCGGCACCGGCAAGACCTACGTATACCTGCGCACGATCTTCGAGCTGAACCGCCGTTACGGCTTCACGAAGTTCGTGATCGTCGTGCCGTCGATCGCGATCAAGGAAGGCGTGCACAAGACGCTTTCCATCACCGAGGATCACTTCCGCGCGCTGTACGCGGGCGTGCCGTACGACTACTTCCTGTACGACTCCGCGAAGCTCGGCCAGGTGCGTCACTTCGCGGCGAGCGCGGCGATCCAGATCATGGTGATGACGGTCGCCGCGATCAACAAGAAGGAAATCAACAACCTCTACAAGGACAGCGAGAAGACCGGCGGCGAGAAGCCGATCGACCTGATCCGCGCGACGCGGCCGATCGTGATCGTCGACGAGCCGCAAAGCGTCGACGGCGGCCTCGAGGGGCGCGGGCGCGAAGCGCTCGCCGCGATGGCGCCGCTCTGCACGCTGCGCTATTCGGCCACGCACGTCGACCGTCACCACATGGTGTACCGGCTCGACGCGGTCGACGCCTACGAACGCAAGCTCGTGAAGCAGATCGAGATCGCGTCGGCGATCGTCGAGGACGCGCACAACAAGCCGTACGTGCGGCTCGTCGGCGTGTCGAACCGGCGCGGCGCGATCAGCGCGCGTGTCGAGCTCGACGTCGCGACGGCGGCCGGCGTGAAGCGCCAGATCGTGACGGCCACCGACGGCGACGATCTCGAACGCCTGACCAAGCGTGCGCTGTACGCGGGGCTGCGGATCGGCGAGGTCCATGCGGTGAAGGGCGCCGAATACGTCGAGCTGCGCCATCCGGAAGGCGAGGCGTTCCTGTCGCTCGGCGAGGCGTTCGGCGACATCGACACGCTCGCCGTGCAGCGCGAGATGATCCGCCGCACGATCCGCGAGCATCTCGACAAGGAACTGCGCCTCGCGGAGCGCGGCGTGAAGGTGTTGTCGCTGTTCTTCGTCGATTCGGTCGAGCGTTATCGCCGCTACGACGAGAACGGCATGCCCGTGAAGGGCGATTACGCGCTGATCTTCGAAGAGGAATATGCGCGTGCGGCACGCGTGCCGGCCTACCGTGCGCTGTTCGACGGCGTCGACGTGGCGCTCGAAGTCGGGCGCGCGCACAACGGCTACTTCTCGATCGACCGCAAGGGCGGCTGGACCGATACGAGCGAAAGCAGCGCGGCGGCGCGCGAGAACGCCGAACGCGCGTACGGCCTGATCATGCGCGAGAAGGAAGCGCTGCTGTCGTTCGACACGCCGCTGAAGTTCATCTTCTCGCACTCGGCGCTGAAGGAAGGCTGGGACAACCCGAACGTGTTCCAGATCTGCACGCTGCGCGACATCCAGACCGAGCGCGAGCGCCGCCAGACGCTCGGCCGCGGGTTGCGCCTCGCCGTCGACCAGGACGGCGAACGCGTGCGCGACCCGGGCGTGAACACGCTCACCGTGATCGCGACCGAGCGCTACGAGTCGTTCGCGGAGAACCTGCAGAAGGAAATCGAGGCCGATACGGGCATCCGTTTCGGGATCGTCGAGGAACACCAGTTCGCGGCGCTGCCCGTACAGGAAGGCGACGCGCCCGCGCATGCGCTCGGCATCGAGCTGTCGCGCGTGCTGTGGAATCATCTGCACGAGCAGGGTTACGTCGATGCGCAGGGCAAGGTGCTCGACCGGCTGAAGGATGCACTGCGCCAGAGCGCGCTGGTGCTGCCCGAGGCGTTCGAGATGCTGCGCGCGCCGATCGTCGCGACGCTGCGCAAGCTGTCGGGCCGTTTTGCCGTGCGCAACGCGGACGAGCGCCGCGCGATCGCGCTGCGGCGCGATGCGTCGGGCAAGGCCGTCGTGTTCGGCGAGGATTTCCGCGCGTTGTGGGACCGCATCCGCCATCGCACCGTGTACCGCGTCGAGTTCGACAACGCGAAGCTCGTGCGCGACTGCGCGGCCGCGCTGCACGACGCGCCGGACATCGCGCGCGCACGCCTGCAGTGGCGCAAGGCCGAGATCGATATCGGCAAGGCCGGCATCGAGGCGATCGAGGTGGGCGGCGCCGGCACGGTGCTGCTCGACGAAGGCGAGCTGCCGCTGCCCGACCTGCTCACCGAGTTGCAGGACCGCACGCAGCTCACGCGCCGTTCGCTTGCGACGATCCTGGCCGACAGCGGCCGGCTCGACGATTTTCGCGTGAATCCGCAGCAGTTCATCGCGGTCGCGGCCGATGCGATCAACCGCTGCAAGCGGCTCGCGCTCGTCGCGGGCATCGCGTATCGCAAGCTCGGCGAGCGCCATGTGCATGCGCTCGAATCGTTCGAAAGCGAGGCGCTGACGGGTTACCTGCGCAACCTGCGGCCCGACGCGCAGAAGTCGATCCACGAAGCGGTCGTGTGCGAGACGGACGCGGAGCGCGCGTTCGCCGATGCGCTCGAGGCGCACGACGGCGTGAAGCTGTACGCGAAGCTGCCCGCGTGGTTCCGCGTGCAGACACCGCTCGGCAGCTATCACCCCGACTGGGCCGTGCTCGCGGAGCAGGACGGCGGCGAGCGGCTGTACTTCGTCGTCGATACGCCGAATACCGACGGCCATGTGCCGAGCGAGCACGAGCGTGCGAAGCTCGCGTGCGGCGAAGCGCATTTCCGTGCACTGGTGGACGGCGACGGCGCGGCGCGCTTCGTGCGCGTCAGGCAGGCCGATGCGTTGTTCGAACCTGCGGTGCCGCTGGCAGGCGCCGGGCGGTGATACGAAGGGCGGCGATGAGCCGCCCTTTTTTCTGCGTTGATCGACCGCGCCGAATACCGTTGCGACGCGCGCGCCGCGTATCGATTCCGCTCGTACCGTCCGCCTGAAAGCGATCCGTATTCTTGCCCGGGCGCAGTGCGGTTACGGCTGGTTGCAAATCGGGTCGGCACGACGTTTCCGCGCGACGGCGGCAATGCGTTGCCTCGATGAAAAAAGGGCGCCGAAGCGCCCTTCTCCCGCATGCGTGCGCCGCGCTTACAGCGTGCGGCCGAATGCGTCGTGATGCGAACGATGCGTGGACGTCGACGCATGCGTGGTATGGCCATGCGCATGCCCGTGCGTGTGACCGCGGCCCGGCTGCACGCCGGCGCGATCGGCGATCGTATCCGAGCGGTCGGCCGCGCGCGACAGGCCCTTGTCGCGGTCCCCCGCGTGCATGCCGTTCGAGTTGCTCAGCGCCTGGCCGCTCATGTGGCCGCCGGACATGCCGCCCGCGTTGCCGCCCGAGCCGCCTGCGCCATGACCGCCACCGTTGCCACCGCCATTGCCGCCGGCCGCCGCGTACGCGGACACCGAGCCGAGCGCGAGCAGCGCGGCCGTCAATACGGACAGATATCGTTGCTGTTTCATCTTGTGCTCCCTGGAGCGCGTTCGTGTGACTGCATTCTATGAACGCACAAAATTCGCGCCACACGACGTTGTAAATGATCGTAACGATGCGCGCGGCGCGCATTCGTCGGATCGATCCGGGTGTTGCATGAACGGGGAGCAAAGCAGGCGGCGGCGGCGCGTTGGCGCCGCCCCGGTGATGAAGTGCTTACTGCGCCGGCTGCATGCCCTGCGCGGCGGCCTTGTGTTGAGCGGCCTGCTCCTGCGCCTGCTTCTTCGCCATGTGGTGGCCGACGATACAGCCGCCGACCGCACCGACGACCGCGTGGTGCCCCGCGTAGTGGCCGGCGACCCCGCCGACCACCGCACCCTTCATGCAGCCCGCCGCATGCGCGCTGCCGATCGTTGCGAGCGCGACGACAGCGGCGGCGGCGCACAGCCTGATGTGACGAATGGGCATCATGTTGTCACTCTCCTCTCGTGGTGATCAGCCGGGCCGCTTAGTCCCAGCGGCCGCCGCGCCAGCCGCCGCGGTCGCGCCACTCGTGCTCGCGCCATTCACGGCGGCGCCACTCGTGTTCGCGCCATTCGCGTTGACGCCAGCCATCGCCACGCCAGCCGTCATCGCGGTAGCCCACCGGCGCGTACATGACGGGCGGCGGCGGCGCGACGTAGACCGGTGCGGGCGCCGCGTAGACGCCCGGCACACCGATGCCGACCGACAGGTCGACGTGGGCCGACGCGACGCCCGAAGCTGCCAGCGCCGCTACACCGAGAACTGCACCGAGAATAAGTTTCTTGCTCATCTCGCGACTCCCTGCACGTGTCGTGCGTCATGTGAATACGGTTCGGAGTCTAGGCACCGGACACAGACACAGGTGAAACGGGTATGCGAGACCGGTAACGGACGTTTACGGATGCCCGCAAAGCCTTGCGGGGCAAGGGAGAGGCCGTGCTCGAAACGCCGTTGCGGCGACGCATCGGGCCGGTAAAAAGGGCGTTTCGGTACGAAACCGGGCGATTCGATCGCGCTCGCCGGCGTGCGCGGGAAGCGAACCGCCCGCGCGGCGCGAGCGGTTCGCAACAGCGGGCGTTACGCGCGGATATCGTCGACGCTGCGCAGCCAGTGCACGCTGAACAGGTTGTCCGCGTCGGTCCACACGGTATCGGGCTCGAATCCCGCGCGGCGCGCGATCGCATGGAAGCCGTCGATCGTGAACTTGTGCGAGTTCTCCGTGTGGATGCGCTCGCCGGCTTCGAAGCGGAACGCGTGGCCGCGCACGTGCACCGTCTGCGCGACATCGCTGACGAGATGCATCTCGATGCGCTGCCGCTCGCTGTCGTAGAACGCGTAATGCGAGAACGCGTCGACGTCGAAATCCGCGCCGAGCTCCGCGTTCGCGCGCACCAGCAGGTTCAGGTTGAACCGCGCGGTCACGCCCTGTGCATCGTTGTACGCGTCGTGCAGCGTGCGCGCGTCCTTCACGAGGTCGGCACCGACCAGCAGGCCGCCGCCGCGCAGCAGCCGCGCGGCATCGCGCAGGAATGCGTCGGCCTCTTCCCGCGAGAAATTGCCGATCGTCGAGCCGGGAAAGAAACCGATGCGCCGCGCCGGTGTCGCGGTCAGCGCGGCCAGTTGCTCGGCCTTCGTGTAGTCGGCCGCGAGCGGCGCGACGTCGAGCCACGGATAGGCCGAACGCAGTCGCGCGGCCGCGCCGTGCAGGTAGTCGGCCGAGATGTCGACCGGCACGTAGCGCGCCGGCGCGTTCGCATAGTTGCCCGCGAACGCGTCGAGCAACACGCGGATCTTCTCGAGCGAGCCGGCGCCGAATTCGACGAGTTCCGCATGCGGGCCGACGCGCCGCACGATCTCGGCCGCGCGATCGCGCAGGATGCCGAGCTCGGTACGGGTCGGGTAATACTCGGGCAGTTCGCAGATGCGATCGAACAGCGCGGAGCCGGCCGCATCGTAGAAGTATTTCGGCGGAATGCTGCGCGGCGTGCGCGACAGTCCGTCGATCAGGTCGCGCTCGAACGCGCTCGGCCGCGAATCGCGGGCGGGTTGCTGGCCACCGCTCGTGGCCGTCTGGTCAGACGTCTCGCGCAAGTCGCACTCCCGTGAATTGCCAGCGTGCCGCCGGCGGAAAGAAATTGCGGTACGTCGGCCGTTCGTGCCCCGGCGGCGTCGCGATGCTGCTGCCGCGCAGGACCTGCTGGCCGACCATGAACTTGCCGTTGTATTCGGCCGCGACACCCGCGAGCGGCCGAAAGCCCGGGTACGGCTCGTAGGACGAGCGCGTCCATTGCCACACGTGCCCGAGCATCTGCCGGATGCCTTCGGAGGGGAACGCGGCTTCCCATTCGAATTCGGTCGGCAGGCGGGCGCCGGCCCATTCCGCGTACGCGGCCGCTTCGTAGAAGCTCACGTGGCACACCGGTGCGTCGGGCGCGAGCGGCTCGACGCCGTGCAGGCCGAACGTGCGACGTACGCGCGTGGCGGCCGCATCGTCGTCGTCGGGCATCCAGTACGCGGGCCCTTGCCACCCTTCCCGCTGCACCGTGGCCCAGCCGTCGGACAGCCAGAACTCGGGGCGTGTGTAGCCGCCGTCTGCGACGAACGCCGCATATTCCGCATTCGTCACGAGACGGTTCGCGATCTCGTACGGCCGCACGAGCGCCGTGTGGCGCGGCCGTTCGTTGTCGAACGAGAACGCATCGCCGTCGTGGCCGATCTCGACGAGCCCGCCCGGCTGGTGAAGCCAGTGCAGCGCGCCCGCATCGCCCGCGGCCATCGCATCGCCGTCCATCCCGTTGCGCGGCCGGAACGCCGGCTTCAGCGGGTTGCACGAGAACGCGTGCAGCATGTCGGTCACGATCAATTCCTGGTGCTGCTGCTCGTGATGCAGGCCGAGCACGACCTCGGGCGCGATTGCGTCGAGCAGCGCCGCATCGGCGCCGGCCAGCGCGCGCAGCATCGCGTCGTCGACGTATTGCCGGTACGCATGCACCTCGTCGAGCGACGGGCGCGTGAGCAGCCCGCGCTGCGGCCGCGGATGGCGCGGGCCGAGCGCTTCGTAATAGGAATTGAAGAGGAACTGGAATGCGTCGTCGAACGGCGCGTAGCCGGGCACGCGGCGCATCAGCACGACGGTTTCGAAGAACCAGGTCGTATGCGCGAGATGCCATTTCGTCGGACTCGCGTCGGGCATCGACTGCACGGCCTGGTCTTCGGCGGACAACGTCGCGGTCAACGCGACGCTATGAGTGCGCACGTCCTGGTAACGGCGCTGAAGCTTTGATGCAAGGAGGCTCATCGGTTTACCGTCCACGTCGCGATTCGCTGCGTTGCGTTGCCGGAAAAGGGAAAGCCTTGCGCGTGATGCGCGCGGCTGACGTGCGACCTGCTGCTGCGTCGACGGGCAGCCGGCGCGCGCGCCGGGCCGCGAATGCGGCGTCACTTCATCTGCCCGTGCAGAACAGTATGGTCCAGAAATGTGAATGCTGCGAATCGGGATGCCGGTGAAACGTGAACGAAAGAGAAATGAAAGTGTCGGCCGCGCGCGTGTCGCACGCGTGACACGCCGGGCAGGCCTGCCGGTTCGGGCGTGAACGCCGTGCACGACGCGCTGGGCCGCGCAGGCGGGCTGCTGACACCCCATGACATCCGCGCGGCGATCATGAGTGCATGCGCCGGGATGCCCGGATTTGTCTGACGAACGTGTGCGTGCGCCGCGACCGGCACGGCGATGAACCGCCCCGCCCTTCGTCCGGGTCCGCGGCCAAACGCGCTTCGAAAAAATTTTCAGCCGATGTCACACACGCGGGGGGCTCGCTCGTCATGTCACCGGAACCCACACGAAAGGAGAAGGACCATGACTGCGAAACTCAATCCGTTTGCCGCCGCACCCGCACTGATGAAGAACTGGATGACCGTGTCGGTCGCCGCTGCCGGGAGCCTCGAGCCGACGCTGATCGAGCTCGTCAAGATCCGCGCATCGCAGATCAACGCGTGCGCGAACTGCATTAACATGCACACGGCCGAGGCCCGCGAGCAAGGCGAGACCGAGCAGCGCATCTATCTGCTCGCCGCGTGGCGCGAAGCGCCCTGCTACACCGACCGCGAACGCGCGGCCCTCGGCTGGACCGATGCGCTCACGCGGCTGTCGGAGGGCCACGCCGCACACGAGGCAGCCTACGCGGCGCTGAACGACCACTTCAGCCAGGAGGAACAGGTGAAGCTCACGCTGATGATCAACGTGATCAACGGCTGGAACCGGCTCGCCGTCGGCTTCGGGCTGTGGATCGACCCGGCCGACGCGAAGGCCGCCGCCGCGAAGATGGTGGCCTGATGCCGACCCTCGACCCGGCCAAGGGCAGCGCCGAAGCACGGGCCGACGCGGCGGCGAGCTTCGACCCGCTGCGCCGCACGCTGATCCGCGTCGCGTACCGGATGCTCGGTTCCGTCGCGGATGCCGAGGACATGGTGCAGGAAGCGTTCATCCGCTGGATGGACGTCGACCGTACCGAGGTGCGCGTGCCCGAGGCGTTCCTGCGCCGCATGGTGATGCGCATGTGCCTCGACCAGCTGAAGTCCGCGCGGCACCAGCGCGAGACCTATATCGGCCCGTGGCTGCCCGAGCCGGTCGTCGAGGAAGACGAACAGGAAGACGTCACGCTGCCGCTGCTGCTCGCGCTCGAACGGCTCTCGCCGCTCGAACGCGCGGCGTTCCTGCTGCACGACGTGTTCGGCCTCGAGTTCGACGAAGTGGCCACGACGATCCAGCGCGACCCGGCCGCGTGCCGGCAGCTCGCCGCGCGGGCGCGTACGCATGTGCGCGAGGCGCGGCCGCGCTTTCATGTCGAGAAACAGCGCGGGATCGAATTGGCGGAAGCGTTTTTTGCCGCGTCACGCAGCGGCGACATGCGCACGCTCGGCGCGATGCTCGCCGAGGACGTGAGCCTGCATTCGGACGGTGGCGGCAAGCGCTCGGCGGCGGGCAAGCCGGTGTTCGGCTTCGAACGCGTGATGAAGGTGCACGAGTATCTGGCCGAGCTGTTTGCGACACATGCATCGAAGCTCGTGCGTGCCGGGTTCATCAACGGGCTGCCGGGTTTCGTCACGCTGGAATCCGATGGCGAGCTGCAGACCACGGCGCTCGAGATCGAGGACGGCAAGATCGTCGCGATCTATGTCGTGCGCAATCCTGACAAGTTGAAGCATCTGCACTGAAGGCGGCGGGATCGCGCGCCGGGTGCCGTGCGCAGGCACGGCCGCGATGCGCGCTGTTCACCGTCCTGCCGCCCTGCTTTACCGGCCGCCGGTTCGTATTCGTGCTCGTACTCGTGCAATCAATACGTGCCGACCACGAGGTTGCGGATCACGATCATCAGGAAGCCGAGCAACGGTGTCGCGATCGCGAAACCGGTCGCCGCGAGCCAGTTCGTGCCGCCCTGCGCTTCCAGCAACGCGAGAAACGATTCGCGCGACGTCGCGTTCGGGCGCAGCTTGTCGATCCGGCGCTCGACGTGCGCCTTGTAGAGGCCGTTCCCGTACCAGCCGAGCGCAACCGCGATCCCGATCGTGACCGGGTCGAGCGTGCTCGATTCGAAGTATGTCGGGAAGAACAGCAGCTCGACCAGCGTGATCGCGAGCGACGCGCCAAGGACGGCCGCCGCCTGCCAGTACATGCATCGATACGCCATCCAGACCGGGCCCAGGAAACAGGCTGCCCAGTTCCACGACTGCCGGTTCTTGCGCGACGCGGCGATCGTCCATTTCCGCTCGAACCAGGCAGCCTTCTTGCCGACATAAGCGGCGATTTCGTCGTTGCTCGCGGACGATGCGGCGGTCGTGACGTCGGACATGGTCGGGTGCTCTCAGTCGCGCGGGTCGCGCGTTGTTGTTTTGATGTGGTCGGATGCGGTGAAAGTCGAACGGCGCAGCCGCTTCGGTCGCACACGATTCTACCTGCCGTGCAGCGCAGGTCGCAGCGTCACGGGCCAGGATGTCGGTGGAGATGCGATGCCGTGGATCGCGCGACGCATCGGGGCGACATGCGTCGTTTCGCGTTGTTTCGGCCGGAAAAAGAAAAACGCCACGCGAGGTTGCCGCGTGGCGTTTGTATGTTTGGCGAGCCGCGTTGCCTGTAGGCAATTTGCGCTGCCGGACCCCTTCATTTTGTTCGTTGGTAGGCTCGATTGGATTCGAACCAACGACCCCCACCATGTCAAGGTGGTGCTCTAACCAACTGAGCTACGAGCCTAAGAAGCCGCGAATTATAGAGAGGGTTTTTGAGGAGCACAAGCCCTTTCGTGAAAATTTTTTGAATCGGCGCGTGCGGGGGCAAACGATCGATGGTGCGTGGCGATGCCGGGCACGTCGCCCTCACCGCTTCGCATCACAGCAAAACGCGTCGATGCGCGGTGATGTTATCCACATTGCCCTCTGGATAACCGTCCGGCAAGCCTCTGGATTCACAGTGGAACGATTGAGGATATGTCGGCGAGTCTGTGAATCGGCGAAAAGTTGTTCTGTGCTGCGCGGAGCTGTTCACGTGCGACACCCATGGTTATGCATCCCGCTTCGTGCTGAAAATTCAGTGCGTTACGGAGGTTATCCACTGTGAGGCACAGCGCTTGTTAACTATCACTACGTATATATACGAACCCTGTTAACACCTTTGGATAAGCACAGTCCGTCGACTGTGATCCGCCCGGGATATGCACTGCGTGCGGCGAACAAAAGAACGAATCGGGAAGCTGTGAAGTGCGTGGGTGATGTGCGGACCCTTATGTCTGTAGAATCGCCGGCATCCAGGGTGCAAAGGCCCGTCGAACAGGCTCACGACACATGATCGATTCTTCGTTGCCCAGGCTCGACACGCTCGATATCGACACAGTCGTGGATCGAATGCAGCAACATCCGGGCGACATCGTGTTCGAGCAACGCGTGTCGATCCCGGAAGCCGACGTCCTGTGCTGCCGCTACAAAGGCGAGCGATTCAACGTGAAGTTCGATCTCGGCTACGGGGTATTTGTCGATCGCGTTGGAAAGCTGTCTCGCCAAGACATCGAAGACATCATCAGATGGCTCGTAACGGTGTGAACCGGATGACGGGAGGCACAGGCACATGATCGATTCCTTGACTGCGCTGCAGCGCTGGTACGAATCGCGTTGCGATGGCGTCTGGGAACACGCGCACGGTATCGACGTCGTCACGCTGGACAATCCGGGATGGAAGGTGAAGCTCGACGGCGCGACGTCTGCCAAGGTGATCGATCTGTCGATCGAGCGCAACGAGTCGGACTGGATATCCGTGCGTGCGACCAGCGCTGAATTCGCCGGCTACGGCGGCCCGGGCAATTTGCCGGAGCTTCTCGCGCTCGCGGTCGAGTGGATCGACTGGCGCGCGACGAACGACGAAGGACAAAGCGATCGATGAAGGCACCTGTCGACGAAATGCTGGTGACGGAGATTGCCGGCCGTGTTGCGGTTGTCGTGACCGAGGTGGTCGCCGTCGCCGATGGGCTGGCACGGTTGGGCTTCGCTCGGCAATCCGGTCGCGGGGAATGCGCGATCGCTCGATGTCTTCCACGGCGCGACGAAACCGAAGAAAGAACAGGGCGACGCAAGCGGCGCTCGCAACTGGAGTGAGGAATGGGACCGATCGTTTGCCATCGACACGGACACGCTTCCACGGCGACAACATCGAAGGGTGTGGACGCACGCATCAGGCTGCGCGCACAGTGTGTGCCCGGTGAACTCGTGAAGGTCTCGCTCGACCGGCCGAGATACAGCCGGGAGATGTGGATGTTGCGCGCCGAGCTCGACGAGCACGAGGTCGATGCGATCTTCGTCGATCGGGTCGCGCACGTGAAGGCATTTCCGAAGATCGCGGCATTGGAGCGCTTGCGCGCGTATGTCTGTCTGGCGTGTCTGGACGAACTGCTCGTGCGTTCCGGCGAGGTGCCTCATCAACCGACGACGAAAGAGCAGGCGTTCGATACGTCCGTCGTCGCGGCGAATGCAAAGTGGCCGAGCGGTTTCGCGCGATGCGAACTTCACGGGCTGATCTGGCCGACGCGGTCGTCGCCGGATATCGAAACGGCGATTCTCACGATCGATGTGATCCGTGATTGTCACGTCGTGCGGGTGATCGATGCCCGTGTGAAGCACGAGCCCAAGTATTGGTTCGACGAAGCGTTTTTGCGCAAGGTGCTCGGGCCGGATATCGACATCGTCGATTCGACGTTCCGGATCGACGATCCGGCCATGTTCGTGCGGCTGCGGGACGCCGGTGAGTATGTGTGTCCGGTGTGCCTGCGGGAGGTGTTGAAACGCAGCGGCCTGGGCGATGACGCTGCGGCAGCGTGAACGCAAAGGAGAGGGCATGACGGGCAGGCAACCGGCGCCGTTTGCGATCGAGCAGGACGACATGACGGACGACGCTACCCGGCGCAAGATTTTCTGGCTGCTGCAACGCCTGACGAGCCTGTCGCTCTGGACGCGCAAGCGCGAGGCATTCGAGCGCTTCGCGAACGCGTACGAGCATGCAGTGAACACGTGGCCCGATGGTGATCCGGAGGCCATCCAGCGCACCCACTTTCCGATCATCGCCGACATTCTCGCGGCTTACGATCGAGGGCTGACCGAGCTGGCCCGAGGGAACCGGATTGGCTGGCGGAGCGGTGGGCCGTTCAAGCACGTGTACCGGCAATACCACCTTCTGGACGCGTATTTCTACCCGAATCCCGATTACTGGGATCGCGGTGGGCAGGTTGCCCCGTACCCGCCGAAGATCGACGCGCTGGCCCGGCTGCTGCACGCATCGGAATACCAGATGGAGTCTGCGCCGTTCGATCCGGACGATCGATTCAGCAACCTCGCACGTCTGCGCTCGGCGAGACAGCTGTTGTCCCCGAATGCCTATGAGCGCAACTTCCACACGCTTTCGTATCCGGTGTTTCCGGAGGACCTGCCCGAGGTTCCGCAAGCTGTGGGCCCGATCATCTGGACCGGCCGGAAAGTGCCTTGCGACGGCATCTGGGAGCCTGTCGTCGTCAAGTGGTCGAGGCGGCCTGGCCTCGTGCCGATCGTCATGCCCGGCTTGCGTAGCGGAGGTTGCTTCAATTATTTCGTTCGGGGCACGCGTGCGCCGAACATCACGGACGATTTCCCGGGATTGTTCATCCCGACGTGCTGGCGATTGCTGTGGGAAGACCGGCGTTACGTGAACGGCGTCATTCCCGACGAATCGCAGTATTTCCTCGAGCCACGGCAAGCGCCGCAGACGAACCCGAACCCGTGATATCCGGAGAACGCAATGAGCAAGCTGAATTTCGGCGAGGTCGATCGATGTTCCGTCCGGCTCAATACCGCGATGCTGCTCGGCCTGGCATGTGAATAACCGATCCGCAAACAGCGTGAACGCGGTGGGATGCGTTGGTGGGCATCCGCGTGGAACGCCGAGTCCTCGCAAACCATCGATGCAAAAAGGTGTTCGATTGTGGACAACCACCCCGCAGCACACTCGAAACGCTGTGCAATCAACGGGTGAGCGAGATCGGCATGACGGGAATGGGGTGCGGCAGTCGCGTGTGGACATCCCGCTCTCGCACGACTCGAAATGCTGTGCAGCCCAGTGGTGAGGGGGCGCGTCTCCGGCGAAATGCACGGCGGTTCCGATACCGGGCTGCAGCGTGCCGACCCGGAAGGGCTGCACCGGTCTGCTGATACGATGGCAGCCTCAGAGGCCGGTTCATAGCCAGATAACACCAACCATAGAGGCGGGAAGACCATGCACGGATTACTTGCGCGATTGCGGGGCGCGACGACATTGCCGTTCCTGAGTGCGAAGTGCAAGTCGTTTTCAATGCGGTTGTCGGCGCTGCTGCTGGCGGCCACGATCGGCACCGGTGCGCAGGCTGTCACGAACGACCCCAGAATCATCGTCGGCCCTTACTATCCGTGGGTGCAGTTCGATGCGAATCGCTCGTTGGAGCTTGCGCCGATCCTGATTCCACGCAGCAGCTTCTCCGAGCGTGCCGAGTGGCGCTTTGTCGATGATGCGCGCCACATTTCGACTTTTTTTCCCGAAGAAAGCCGCTTGCAGTACACCACTTTTCGGACGGACGATCCCGAGACGATCGTATTGCTCGGCGGGGTGGACCGTACTCGCCGATGTAATGGCGAGTACTCCAGCAACATTCCCTGTCCGCGTGTCGATGTATTTCTTTCGCAGGACGGCGGCCGGCACTTTCTCCAGCGCGACGTGATACTGCCGCCGCTCAAATACTCGGTAGGTGGCTGGTATTCGGGTCCGCATTTTCAGATTCCTGTCATCCTCGTCCGGCATGGCGTTCTCTATCTGATCGTGAGCAATGACGAAGCCAGGCCGCGTGTACTCGGTGTCGACTATCCGGGAAACGTTGGTGTGGCGGTGAAGTGGGGCGATCGGATGGGACTTCGCTATACCTGGCCGGAGGATTCCCTTCCGCTTTGGGACTGGCGGATGTGGTCCGAGAGACCCCGCCCCTGGAAGGCGCAGCCCACGTACGTTTACGCGGTCGAATTGCCACAAGCGGAGGCGGCGCCGGCCGATGAGGTGCCGCTGTCGGAACACCCGACGCGTGTCGAACAGGTATGTAGCTGGCGGCGCATGAAGGCCAGATCGTCCGGGTTGCCGCCGTTGAACGCCGTGTCGGTGGTCGGGAGCCGGCTGGATGCGTTCGGCGAGCCGCCTGCTTTCGAGATGCCGATGAAGGCACCTTATTCGACGCTTGCGTTGATCCAGGCGTCTTATAGCGAAGACAACCGCGCCCGGCTGTTGCATGACATGCAGGCCGATTATCCCGACTGGGTGGCTTCGCAAAAGCCGGTCGCGCGACTGTTTCCGGAGATGCTGGCACCGCACGGCAATACGGCGAAGGTGAAGGATTCCGACATTCAGTGCGCTCCATGAGTGTCGACATCAGCCGACAGGATCGAAGGCGCGACGATGTGTGGGTCGAACTTCGAACGGCGCAGGAAAGCACTGGGCATCGTGATGAAAATGCTGTGTGCAGGGGCGGCTGGTCGTTTGCGTAAGCGGATTCGCGTGCATGCGCCAGTCCGACTGTTGTTCGAGCGAGGCCTGCATGACGGCTTGTGGATATCCGGCGCTCAAACGACTCGCAACGCTGTGCCCGACCGCGGTGAGCGATTCGGGCGATGACAGCGCATGGCGACCGCCGGGACCGATGTGGATATCTCGTTCCGAGGCGACTGGAAACCCTGTGATTCCAAAGGGTGAGAGTGCCGGCGTTGTTCCGGTGTGGACAACCGCCCAGAGAAGTCAGTCGAAACGCTGTGCAAGCGAGTGGTGAGCGTGAGCGCGCCTAACTATCAAAGCCGCATCCTGCCGGGCACTGGCGGCTATCACCGACCGCCAACCGGGCGCGCATCGTACCACTCAAGTCTGCTGATCGAGCGCCTGCGCGACCGCTTTCTCCGCGAGACTCCCGGCCGGCCCGACCACCGCATAGTTGAGCCCGTTCACCGACCCGTACCGCGCGAGCAACGCGCCATCCACACGTTGCCCGGCCGGCAGCAGGCGATGTTTCGATTCTGCCGGCCGCAGATAGAAGCTGAGCGTCCGCCCGGCCTCGTCCTCGTAGAGCACCATCGCAGCAGTAGCTCCGCTGTCCGTCGTGAACAACCGCCCACCGACCGGCCTGAACCCCGCCGCGCTCAGATCCGGCAGCCTTGCCGATGCCCCCACTCGCCGGGTGAGCCACCCTTGCAAATCGCCCGCACCGGTCGGCCGGTAATCGACCTTGGCCGTCTGATCGACCACCATCATCCGGTAGGCCTCGACTGCATCGCTCATCGGCGCGATGGGCGGCGCCGCGTTCCATCCACGCGCCTGCCATCCGCCGAATGTCCCCAGCCCGACGCAGAACACGAACGAAGCCGCGATCGCGAACCGCATCCGCGTGCGCTCCGCCTGCCTGCCGCGAATGGCGGCAGGATCCAGCGCAAGGTTATCCGCCGGCATCCGCACGCTTTCCAGCGCGGCCCGCAACCGCTGCGCATCCTGCTGCCATTGCTTCACCTGTTCCGCGCGCTCCGGATGCAGCGCGAGATAACGCTCGACCGCGGCGCGCGCATCGTCGTCGAGCTGGCCGTCGACGTAGGCCTGGAGGTCGTGTTCGTTCGGAGGCGTGTTCATTTCTTCATCAACCGGAGAGAAGGAGCTGGAAGCTCGCCGTCGCTGAGCTGGCGCAGCGCCTGGCGCGCGCGGGAGAGCCGCGACATCACGGTGCCGATCGGCACCTCGAGCAGGTCGGCGACTTCCTGATAGGTGAAGCCCTCGACCGCGACGAGCAGCAGCAGGCTGCGCTGTTCGTCGGATAGCCGGCCGAACGCTTCGAGCGTCGCGCGCGCCGCGAATTCGCGTTCAGCGGACGGCCAGTGCGCTTCGTCGTCGTCGCGGATGCGGCCGAGCAGCCACGCGTAGCGCTTCGCGCTGCGTTTGCCGTCGAGAAACTGCCGGTACAGGATCGTGAAAAGCCAGCTGCGCAGCGACGCGTCGTCGCGGCGGCTCGTCCAGCGCGACAGTGCGCGCTCGAGCGTCGACTGGACGAGATCGTCGGCCGCGTGGACGTCACGCGCGAGCCAGAGCGCGAAGCGTCGCAGCCTGGGGATGAGTTCGCGCAATGCGTCGTCGTCGAGGGCGGTGGAGGGCATGGCCGGGCCGGTTGCCGAATGGGTAGAGATGCCGCGTAAGACGCTGGTGGGCGCCGCTTATTCCACCAGCATAGGAAAAAAATTTTCGTGGAATAAAGCGGCGCGGGTGGCGTCCTACGCGGGTTCGACAATGACCTGATGGTCGGGAGCACATTCATGGAGCGATCTTCTTCCTCTTCTTCGCCGCAGCGCGAGCCTGGGCGCGGGTGGTGGCGCTGGGCCGCGATCGGCGGCGCGGTGGCCGGCGTGGCCGTGGCGTTCGGCTACGCGGGCGGCTGGCTTGCGCCGGCGCGTCTGACCCCGCACCGGATCGTCGACGCATTGCAGACGGCCGGCGGCGGCATTCACCCGGGCTTCCGGCGCAATCACGCGAAGGGCGTGTGCGTGACCGGTTACTTCGAAGGCAACGGCGCCGCGAGCGCGTATTCGGTCGCGCCGTTCTTCAAGGCGGTGCGCACGCCGGTGGTCGGGCGCTTCGCGTTGCCGGGCGGGAACCCGTACGCGCCCGACAGCAGCGTGCCGATCCGCAGCCTCGCGCTGAAGCTCACCGCGCCCGATGGGGAGCAATGGCGAACCGGGATGAACGCGATGCCCGTGTTTCCGGTGGCGACGCCGCAGGCGTTCTACGCGCAATTGATGGCGACCCGGCCCGATCCGAAGACGGGCAAGCCCGACCCGGCGAAGGTAAAGGCGTTTTTCGGCGCGCACCCGGAGGCGGGCGCGTTCCTGCAGTGGGTGAAGGGTGCGAAGCCGAGCGCGAGCTACGTCACCGAAAGCTATTACGGATTGAACGCGTTCTACTTCGTCGACGCGGCCGGCAAGCGCCAGGCGGTGCGGTGGCGCGTCGTGCCGGAGCAGACGGCCGGCGCCGGCGACGTCGCGACGGCGGCGGACCCGAACGTGTTGCAGCAGGACGTGACGCAGCGCATCGCGGCGGGTGCGCAGAAGTGGAAGCTGCTGGTCACGTTGGCGGAGCCCGGCGATCCGGTGGACGACGCGACGAAGGTCTGGCCTGCGCAGCGCACGACGATCGACGCGGGCACGCTCGTGCTCGACCGCGTGGAGGCGCAGGACAGCGGGCCGTGCCGGGATGTGAATTACGACCCGACGGTGCTGCCGCAGGGGATCCAGGTGTCGGGGGATCCGTTGCTGGCGGCGCGCTCGGCTGCCTATGCGGATTCGTATCTGCGCAGGACGAGTGAAGAGGCCGGCGTGGCGGGCGTGGCCAGGTTGAGTTCGGAGGGACGGTGATGAAGACTTCTGCGACGTTTGGTTTGCCCGCGAGGGTGCTGCACTGGGTGATGGCCGCGATGATCGTCGCGATGCTGTTCATCGGGGTGGGGATGGTCGCGTCCGTTTCCGGGCGGCACGAGGTTCTGGTGGCGATTCACAAGCCGCTGGGTGTGGCCGTGCTGGTGCTGGTGTGCGTGCGGATCGTGGTGCGGGTGTTGTCGAAGCCGCCGGCGTTACCCGAGGATCTGCCGTGGTGGCAGAAGGCGGCCGCGCACGGATCGCATCTCGTGCTGTATGCGCTGATGGTCGCGATGCCGCTGATCGGGTGGGCGATGCTGTCGGCGGGCGGGTATCCGGTGACGTTGGGCGGCGGCGTGCAGCTGCCTGCGCTGGTGTCGGCTGATCCGGTGACGTTCGCCTGGCTGAGGGTCGCGCATCGTGTGCTGGCGTATCTGTTCTTCTTGACGTTCCTCGCGCACTTTGCGGCGGCGCTGTATCACGGACTGATCCGGCGGGACGGCGTGGTGAGGGCGATGGTCGGGCGGTAACCGACGGGAAGGTCGAGTTCGCGGCGGCGGGGCTGTATACGGGCGACCGGGGCAGCTCTTGCCGTGCCGCTTATATATGGCCACTCGGGTAGGCTCGGCTGCTCCCGGCATAGCATGTCAAAAATATTTCACGAAAGGGGTTGCGGAGACCGGGGCAGGTGCTTAGAATCTCGCCTCTTTCGCGCTAACGGAAACGCAGCGCGGGAGGAAGAAGGGAAGCGGTGCTGTTGAAGTTGGTTTTAGCAACTCCAGTGCATACGAAATTAAACCGCAGTCGTCGCAACGAAGTAGTTAAAAAAGTTGTTGACGAGTTTTAAAAAACGGTTAATAATCTCGCTTCTCTGCTGCTGAAAACGCAGCGCTGCTGAGAAACGCGAAGTTCCTCGCAGATTGCTCTTTAAAAATTAACAGCCGATAAGTGTGGGCGCTTGAT
>JABLTH010004622.1_pt1 | contig 82033 bp, 68 predicted proteins | sample 7875711 | NCBI WGS metagenome assembly JABLTH01 (sample SAMN14941262, study PRJNA633318) | bioreactor metagenome | isolation source: bioreactor | place: China | collected 2019-03-05 | reverse complement strand
TTGGCGGAGCGGACGGGGCTCGAACCCGCGACCCCCGGCGTGACAGGCCGGTATTCTAACCAACTGAACTACCGCTCCCGGTAATCGTTAAGCTGAAATTATAACATTGTTTTTTATAAAATCAACTAATTTTTTTAATTACTTATTCGGTACTTAGCATTGCTAATTAAAGTAACTTCTTAAGTACCGTGTCACTCAAAAAATTAAGAGCGCAAACTTCGCACTCTTAATTTAAATTGTTTGGTGGGTGCTAACGGGGTCGAACCGCTGACATTCGCCTTGTAAGGGCGACGCTCTACCAACTGAGCTAAGCACCCGTAACAACCACTGGTGTTGCTACTGCAGTTAAGCAACAAACGCTGCTCAACCAAAGAATGCTAGTTTACAGCATCTTTAAGGCCTTTACCAGCCCTAAATTTAGGAGATTTAGCAGCTTTGATGTTAATTGTTGCGCCGGTACGAGGATTACGGCCAGAACGGGCAGAACGCTCACCTACATAGAATGTACCAAAACCAATCAAGGTCACCATATCACCTTTTTTCAATGCACCGGAAATAGCCTCAGTTGTTGCATCCAGAGCACGAGCCGCAGCGGCTTTAGAAATACCAGCAGCACTTGCAATATGATCTATCAATTCTGATTTATTCACGTGTTTCCCCTAATAACTAGTTAAAAAGACAGGTACATCCTGTACCGTCTTTATATCAAGCCGCAAAACGAGCTGTCAAGCGGTATTCCGGCCTTTTGACAATAATTCGCATCAATTTTACTAATGCGTGACAGCTTGCTCGGCATTCCCTTCGCCAGCGGCAACAATCTCGACTGCAGGCGCTTCCACAGCCAACGGTTGCGGTGCTCTTTCCAGCGCAAGATCCAGGACCTGATCTATCCACTTCACGCAATGAATGTCGAGATCCTTTTTGATGTTGGCAGGGATTTCAACCAGGTCTTTTTCATTGGCGGAAGGAATCAATACCGTTTTAATCCCCCCACGGTGAGCGGCCAGCAATTTCTCTTTCAAGCCGCCAATCGCCAGCACTTCCCCACGCAAGGTGATCTCACCTGTCATCGCCACGTCTGCACGGGCTGGAATGCCTGTCAGCACAGACACAAAGGCGGTGGTTAAGGCAATACCGGCACTTGGACCATCTTTAGGCGTCGCACCTTCTGGCAAGTGGATATGAATATCCTTCTTCTCGTAAAAGTCGGTCGGAATACCCAATCCTTCTGAACGGCTACGTACCACACTCATGGCCGCAGTGACAGACTCTTGCATCACATCGCCCAACTTACCTGTGGTGATCGTTTTACCCTTACCAGGCAAAGTCACCGCCTCAATGGTCAGCAATTCACCGCCGACCGAGGTCCATGCCAAGCCTGTCACCTGCCCTACCTGGTTATCTTTAGCGGCAACACCAAAGTCATAGCGCTTGACGCCCAGGTATTGCTCAATATTCTTGCTGGTGATGTTAATCTTTTTAACGGTTTTGGTTTTGCCTTTTGCCAGCAATTGTTCTTTGACTGCTTTACGACAGACCTTGGCAATTTCCTGCTCCAGGCGACGCACCCCCGCTTCACGGGTGTAGTAACGCACGATATCACGCAGCACACTTTCCGCCACCGAAATATCGGTAGACTTCAAGCCATGGGCTTTAAGCTGCTTGGGTAACAAGTAGCGTTGCGCAATATTGATCTTCTCATCTTCGGTATACCCTGACAGACGAATAATCTCCATCCGGTCCAATAACGGCTCGGGGATATTCATACTGTTAGCCGTCGCGACGAACATGACGTCACTCAGGTCATAATCAACCTCGACATAGTGGTCAGCAAAGGTATGGTTTTGCTCTGGATCCAACACCTCCAGCAAGGCTGAAGACGGATCACCGCGCATGTCCTGGCCCATTTTGTCGACTTCATCAAGCAGGAACAACGGGTTTTTCACGCCGACTTTCGTCATGCTTTGCAGCACTTTGCCTGGCATGGAGCCAATATAAGTACGGCGATGGCCGCGAATCTCCGCCTCATCACGCACACCGCCTAAAGCCATGCGCACAAACTTGCGGTTGACCGCTTTGGCGATACTCTGTCCCAGCGAGGTTTTACCCACCCCTGGAGGGCCCACCAGGCACAAAATTGGGGCTTTGAGCTTGCCAACACGCTGCTGTACTGCCAGATATTCCACAATACGCTCTTTGACTTTATCAAGGCCATAGTGATCCGCATCCAGAATCGCTTCTGCTGCCTGCAAATCTTTACTGATTTTGGTTTTCTTTTTCCAGGGCAGATTTAACAGAGTATCAATGTAGTTACGTACCACAGAAGCTTCAGCTGACATCGGTGACATCAATTTCAGCTTCTTGAACTCGGCAGTGACTTTGGCTAATGCCTCTTTAGGCATGGCTGCGTTTTTAATGCGCTGGTCCAGCTCTTCCATCTCGGCATTTTCATCCTGCTCACCGAGCTCTTTCTGGATGGCTTTCACCTGCTCATTGAGGTAGTACTCGCGCTGACTTTTTTCCATCTGCCGTTTAACACGGCCACGGATGCGTTTTTCAACCTGCAGGATGTCGATTTCAGACTCCATCAGGTAGAGCAAATGCTCCAGACGCTCTATCACGCTGAGCATCTCAAGCACTTTCTGCTTTTCTTCCAGCTTGAGCGTCAAGTGAGCTGAAATGGTGTCAGCCAGACGACCAGGCTCGTTAATTGTTGCCAGCGAAGTCAGAATTTCGGGGGGAATCTTTTTATTCAGTTTAACGTATTGATCAAACTGGGTCATGACCGTACGCATCAAGGCTTCGGCCTCTTTGTCATCCTGGTCTGTTTGCTCAACCTCTTCACCCAAGGCCATAAAGCACTCGTCAGTCTCCACAAAATCGGAAACGCGTACGCGATGCAAGCCTTCTACCAGGACTTTCACTGTGCCATCCGGAAGCTTGAGCATTTGCAGCACGGTCGCCAGGGTACCGATTTCATACAAATCTTCAGCCACAGGATCGTCTTTGTTGGCTGACTTTTGTGCAACCAGCAAAATCTTTTTATCGCCCTCTGAAGCGCGCTCCAACGCTTTGACCGATTTGGTCCGGCCAACAAACAATGGAATCACCAGATGGGGATAGACGACGACATCGCGCAAAGGTAATAAAGGGATTAAAGCGTTTTCCGGTGTCTCGGAGTCAAGCAAAGTGTGTTCTGTCATAGCGTCTTTCAATAAGTGTCAAAGGAACAAGTCCTTTGCATATAGATGGGAACATTCTTTGAGAATTCAAGAGAGCAAGCATCTCATGCTATTAGATGCTATCTTGCAATAGCCGGACGGCTATTGCAAGCGGGATTTAATGTGCGTTTTCAACGCGTTTTTGTGCATCCTGATAAATCAGAATTGGTTCGGAGGTGTGTTCAATCACGCCAGCATCCACAATCACTTTGGACAAGTTTTTGAGAGATGGCAGCTCATACATCAGGTCTAGCAAAGCGTGCTCGAGAATCGAACGCAGGCCACGTGCACCGGTTTTACGTTCCAGCGCTTTTTTAGCAATCAGCCGCAAGGCAGACTCTTCAAACTCCAGCTCAACGCCTTCCATTTTGAACAGCTTCATGTATTGCTTGGTCAGCGCGTTTTTGGGTTCTACCAGAATCGTCATCAGTGCAGCCTCATCAAGAGACTCAAGTGTCGCCACGACTGGCAGACGTCCAATGAACTCAGGAATCAAACCAAACTTGATCAGATCTTCCGGCTCCACTTCACGCAAAACTTCGCCAACCGCGCGTACATCTTCTTTGCTCTTCACTTCGGCACCAAAACCAATACCGCCTTTTTCTGAACGGTGACGAATGACTTTTTCCAGCCCGTCAAAAGCGCCGCCGCAGATAAACAGAATGTTGGTGGTATCCAACTGCACAAACTCCTGATTAGGATGCTTGCGTCCACCTTGTGGTGGCACAGAGGCAATCGTGCCTTCGATCAGTTTCAACAAGGCCTGTTGCACGCCTTCACCAGACACATCACGGGTGATTGACGGGTTATCAGATTTACGGGAAATCTTGTCGACTTCATCAATATAAACAATGCCGCGCTGTGCTTTTTCTACATCGTAATCACACTTTTGCAGCAGTTTCTGCATGATGTTTTCAACATCCTCACCCACATAACCGGCTTCGGTCAGTGTGGTCGCATCCGCCATCACAAAAGGCACATCCAGCAAACGTGCCAAGGTCTGCGCCAGCAATGTTTTCCCAGAGCCGGTTGGCCCAATCAGCAAAATGTTGCTTTTTTGAACCTCAACATCATCTTTGCCAGACTGGTTGCCGTCAGACAAAGGGTTATACCCCAGACGTTTGTAGTGGTTATACACCGCAACAGACAGATTTTTTTTCGCCTGTATTTGGCCAATCACATACTGATCCAAAATAGAGCAGATTTCTTGTGGCGTCGGCAATTTTTTGTCTGCGGACTTGATTTCGTTAAGGCTCTGAATTTCTTCACGAATAATGTCATTGCATAAATCAACGCATTCATCACAAATAAACACAGAGGGGCCTGCAATCAGTTTTTTCACTTCATGCTGACTTTTGCCACAAAACGAGCAATATAACAGCTTCTCGCTGTCAGATTTGTTTGCCATGCTATTCCCCTGCTAGTTACGCGCTGATTAAGCAGCGCTACGTGCGGCAATCACCTGATCTACCAAACCATAAGCTTTGGCAGCGTCAGCACTCATAAAATTGTCACGATCGGTATCGTTGGCAATGGTTTCAATACTTTGGCCAGTGTGATGGGCCATGATGCCATTGAGTTTGTCCTTGAGGTACAAAATCTCTTTGGCATGGATCTCGATATCAGACGCCTGGCCCTGGAAGCCACCCAGCGGCTGGTGAATCATCACGCGTGAGTTAGGCAGGCAGAAACGCTTGCCTTTCGCACCAGCGGTCAGCAGGAACGCGCCCATGCTGGCAGCTTGTCCGATACACAGCGTGCTGACATCGGGCTTGATGAACTGCATGGTGTCATAGATAGACATCCCCGCAGTGACCGAGCCACCGGGAGAGTTAATGTAAAGAGAAATGTCCTTGTCAGGATTCTCGGCCTCGAGGAACAGCAACTGCGCCACCACCAGATTGGCGGTCATGTCATTGACCGGCCCCACCAGAAAAATGACGCGTTCTTTGAGCAGCCTGGAATAGATGTCATATGAACGCTCTCCTCGGCCACTCTGCTCAATAACCATAGGGATATATCCCAGGCCTTGTGGCTCCATACGTTGTTGCATCATGCCTTCGTTCGCGTTCATATAATTCATGGTTCAAGCACCTGCCATCATCAATTCATCAAATTTAATTTTTTTGTTTGTTACTTTGGCTTTTTCCAACACCCAGGCAACAACATTTTCTTCGGTCGCCAAGGCCGCTGGCTCATCCAGACGTTTCACATCTGCATAATACCAGTTGACCAGCTCTTCAGGTTTCTCAAAGCTTTGCGCGAAAGTATCTACCATCGCACGTACCTGATCGGCATTGGCCTGCAAGTTGTTGGTGTTGACCAACTCAGTTAAAACCAAACGCAACTTGGCATTGCGCTGTGCCTGCGTTTCAAACACAGAAGGCTCCATAGGCACTTGTGCCGGATCCACACCGCGCTGACGCAGGTTTTGTGCAGCAACCTGCATCAAACGATTAGTCTCGGCCGCAATCACCGCTTTAGGCAATTCAAAGCTGCTCTCATCGACCAAGGCCTGGAAGACAGACTCTTTAACCCGTGCCTTGATACGTTTATCTACTTCTTGCTCAAGGCTTTGCTTGATTTCAGCTTTCATGGTGTCGATGTTGCCATCTTCCACCCCGAGGCTTTTCGCAAACTCAGCATCCACTTCAGGGTAGACTGGCTGCGACACAGAAACAAACTTCACCGCATAAGACACAGTTTTACCTGCCAACTGCGCCGGATTGTGATCTTCCGGATAAGTGATCTCAAATGTTTTTTCGGTACCAGCTTTGCCACCGATCAACGCATCGTCAAATTCTTTCACACGGCCTGGTTCACCGATCACAAGATCAATACCACGGTCGCCAGTACTTTCAACCTGCTCACCATCAATAGAAGCGGTCAAAGTAATGTTAATGCGGTCACCCTTTTTCGACATGCGCTTGACCGGCTCATAGCTCACGCGCTGCTTCACCAACACATCCAATGTTTTTTCCACATCGGCATCGGTCAACTCCAACGCTGGACGCTCAATTTTGACTTTGCTCAGATCGCCCAGTTTCACTTCCGGGAAAATTTCGAAAGTAGCAATGTATTCAAATTCCTCTGCAGCATCCTTAAACGGAATGTGTTCGATATTCGGGAAGCCTGCCACACGCAGCTGATTCTGCTCTACCGCTTCACCAAAGCTGGTTTCTACCGCTTTGGAGTAAACTTCATCGCGGACCTGATTGCCATAGTGCTGGTTGACCAAACCCATGGGCGCTTTGCCCGGACGGAAACCAGCAAACTTGGCGGTACGTGAAATTTGTTGTAAACGTTGTCTGATTTGCCCTTCCAGCGGTGCCAAAGGGACTTTGATTGTCATGCGACGTTCCAAGTTGCTGACTGTTTCAACAGATACTGCTGCCATGCTGAACTTCCTGTAAAAATCGTTATTTAACGATGGGTTATGTAAGTGAGCGCCATTGAATGCGCATTTAATAATGTTTTCACACAACCTGACCACACTCTAAAGGCAGAGGCCGGCGATCAAATGATGAAAAAAGAGCATAAAAATATAACACAAGTCTGAATTGAAATAAACTTAAAGCCAGTTTAGCGCAACTGCGCACAACACATGGCTAAAGACACTGTACTTTTAAACGACAACCCCATCAAAATGCGAAATACTCACTACATGAATCGAAGATGGGGCTAAGCACTTTAATTGCAAGCCGCCAAGCTTAGCAATGTTTACTCGCCATCTTAAGCAAGCGCAACAATCGTCTCAATCTCAACCAGCACATCGCGCGGCAATTTGGCTACTTGTACCGTGGAGCGTGCCGGGGTATGCGTGCCGAACACTTCGGCATACACCTGATTCATCGCCACAAAATCATCCAGATTCTTGAGAAACACGGTTGTTTTCACAACTTGCTGCAAACTGCCCCCTGCAGCCTCGATAATAGCCTGCAAATTGGATAGTACTTGACGCGTCTGGGTCTCAATATCGCCATCATTGAGCGTGCCATCCGGGCGCAAGGCGATTTGGCCTGAGGTATAAAGCATATTCCCGACGACAACACCTTGTGCGTAAGGCCCGATCGCGGCTGGTGCATTCGCTGTTTGTACAATATTCATTTTTCGTTCCTTTCAGAGCGTCATTCAAAGATGACTCGCTCAAATCACTCCAGATCATTTGCTTAGGCCGCTCTATCATAACCATTGAACGGCCGCCAAAAACAACAAAGGCCTCCGCAAAGGAAGCCTTTAATTTGTATCCTCCCCCATCGGGTGAGGTGGTGCGAAAGGAGAGACTCGAACTCTCACGCCGCGAGGCGCTGGAACCTAAATCCAGTGCGTCTACCAATTTCGCCACTTTCGCATACTGCCATCGTTCGCTGACAATTCGCTAGTATACCCTAATCGCATCAGCTTTCACAAACTTGCCGAGTTAAGATTGACAAGCCAGCCGTTCAACTGCAAGATGCCAGATTAATCATCATAAAAACGTTGTTATAGGACAGGATATGCATTCAGCCGAAGAAAACATGCTTAGAGCGGAACTTGAGCTCTTGATGCGAGAGCGTGAAATTTTGCTCAAAATCACCGGGGGGGCTGCCGGACTCATTGCAGAACTCAACACACCGGATTTGCCAATTCGCACGGTGGAAGCCGCTGATTTATTGGCCACGACCATTAATCAGCTGCCAGAAGACCTGTTACAAGACGCGCTGGACGCTGTTCACGCGACCATCGTCAACTAAGTTCTGGTGAAGTGCATGTCTGACATGCGGGCTTGAGATGTGATGCGTCTGCTAGCTTTTGCTTTTCCATGGTTACTGACTGCTTGCGGCACTGCTTTTCAGCCACACCCGATTCCCCAACAAGAAAACATTACCACCATCCATGAAGCGGCGCCGGATGAAGATGGCTTCAAGACGTTTGTTCTAAGCAATGCACCCCAGACCGCCTGGCCTATCCAGACCTGGGATTTGGATAGCCTGACCTTATCTGCGCTTTATTTTCATCCAGCCCTTAAAGTTGCAAAATCCGATTACGCGGTTGCGCTCGCCAGTATCACCAGTGCCGGACTCAGGCCGCAACTCGGCTTGAACAGCCAGTTAGCGCATAGCAACCAGGCCAATGGCGACATCAGCCCCTGGGCTTACAGCCTGCAAGTGAGTATCCCGCTGATTACTGCTAACAAGCGACAAATCAGCATTGAAATCGCGCAATATCAGGCTGACATCGCCAAAATACAGATCGCGGAAACGGCGTGGATGCTCAGGCAGCAATTGAGCGTAGACTTGATTTTGCTGGCAGAGCAGCAAGCCATGCAGGCAAACTTGAGCAAATTGCAAACAGCACAGGATCAATTGCTGGATGCTTACCAGAAACGGCTGGATGTGGGAGTCGCAGGGCAATCTGACGTGCTGCCGATTCGTTTGCAGCGTGACCAGTCAGCCTGGCAGTTGCAGCAAACCAGTGTGCAAATCAAACAGACTGAGCAGAAAATCTTGCATGATGCCGGACTGACCACACAAAACAACCCGCTGTTTAAACTGGCGCCAGTCCAGCTTTCCCAAATTCTCAAGGAGCGCTTTGCGCATGCAGCGGTGTATGCCGATGCGACCACCATACAACATTATGCGCTGACCAACCGCATGGACATTCAACGCGGCTTAGCACAATATGCCAAGGCTGAGTCGCAACTGAAACTGGAGATGGCCAAGCGCTACCCCAACCTCTCGCTCAGCCCCGGCATCATGTATGAATATGGCGATAAAATCTGGTCATTGGGATTGAGCGCCATGCTGAACCTGCTCAACCGCAATTCGGATTTGTGGGCACAAGCCGAGCAAGTGAGACTGAATGAAGCTGCGCGCTTTTATGCCTTACAGCATCAGGTGATTCAATCTTCAGAGCAGGTGCATGTCAAATACCGCGATAGCGCGCGTTTGCTGGTCACATTGACACAAACCTATGAGCAGCAAATGCAGAGAAAAGCCCAGCTTGCAAAACAGTGGCGACAAGGGCTGATCGACAAAGTGGAATACTTGCAAGCCGAAATTCAATTTTACAATGCGCAGCAACGGCTCATTTTGCAGCAAGCCAATGTCATGCGGGCATTGCAAGAGATTGAAAACGTAATGCAAACACCCATCGCGCTGTCACAGCGCCCGGTGGTCACCCTAAAACAACAGCAAAAGGCAACAGCCAAATGAATAAAAAAGCGCGGTGGATTATTGTGGTTCAGGTTTTACTGATTGTGGTTCTGATATGGTGCGTTGCCATTGTCGGTCGCGACGAGTATGAATCCGTCCAGAATGACGGAGATGAAACCATTGAAGGCCCCTCAAGAGTAAGCGAGCAAAATGGGTTGCAAGTGGTCAAATTGAATGCAGCCACGCAAAAAAACAGTGGCATCCAGGTGCAGCCTCTGCAAGCCTATCAATATCATGGTAATATCAAGGTGCTGGGTTCAGTGATCTCGATCCAGACACTGGTGGACTACAACAGCCAATACCAGCTACTCAAGTCACAATTGGCACTGGCTGAAAACATGTTGCCTAACCATCAACTGCAATACCAGCGTTTCAAGCAACTGAACGAAGACGACAAAAACATCTCTGACAAGGCACTTCAAGAGGCGCAGTCAGTGATGATTAGCGACCAGACGCATATCAAAACGACACAAGAGCAACTCCGGGCGCTCACAGACACCATCGTGGCACAATGGGGCAAACCGCTGGCTACCCTCATCACCCAGCAACCTTCGCAAGGCCCGCTCAATGACTTGATCAAGCAAAAAAAAGTACTGGTACAAGTCAGTTTTCCGTTGAATTATGAGGCACCAGCCACCGACTCCGTTGTTTATCTGACCCCAATTCAAGATGAAGTCACCCCCATCCGTGCAGAGTTTGTTTCGCAATCGATCCAAACCGATATCAGCAATATCGGAAAAACCTATTTTTACAGTGCGCCCGCCGATTATTTGCGGGTAGGCATGCGGGTCAATGTGGTTCCGGCCGAGGCCTCGTCAAAATCACTCAAGGGCGTACTGGTGCCTAACCAGGCGATTGCCTGGCACGGGGGTATCGCCTGGATTTACATCAAGACCCAGCCAGATACCTTTTTGCGCAAACCGGGGGCTTCTGACATTGAACTTGAGCACGGCTGGTTCGATACCCATTTAACGCCAGGCACAGAAGTCGTCACCCATGGTGCACAGTTGCTGCTGTCGGAAGAGTTCAAATTTCAGATCAAGAATGAAAATGAAGATTAATCTGCAACTGTTTGAAAAAAATAGAGATTTCAAACCATGATGGCAGCCCTGGTCAGATTTTCCATCCGCTTTTACGGTGTCATCATCGGCCTGGCCCTGCTGGTAGTACTGTATGGTGTTTATAGCCTGCAGCAGAGCGACCTGAATGTTTTTCCAGAGTTTGCGCCAACACAGGTGGTGATTCAAACCGAATCGCCGGGCTTGTCCGCCAGCCTGGTAGAAAAAATGGTGACACAACCAATTGAAAACGTGCTCTCGGGATCGATAGGCATCAAAAGCTTACGTTCGCAGTCGATTCCAGGCTTGTCCATCGTCACCGTCGTTTTCCAGGACAAGTCAGACATATACCGCAATCGGCAAATGGTTGCGGAACACCTGAATATGCTGGGCAATCTGCTACCTGCAGGCATTATTCCCAAAATGACCCCGCTGACCTCGTCCGCCAGTACCGTTCTCGGGCTGGGTATTACCTCGGAGACGCTGTCGCTGATGGCGCTACGGACCCTGGTCGATTGGCAACTGACTCCGCATTTGATGAGCATACCTGGTGTGGCTGACGTCAATGTCTATGGCGGACAAGTGCGTCAGTTTCAAATCAAGATTGATCCGCGCAAATTGATGCTATACCAGCTGAATGTGCAAGATGTCGTCAATGCGGCCTCCCGCGCAACTGGAGTCAGAGGGGCCGGGTTTATCCAAAATGACAATCAGCGCCTCATTCTGAATACGCAAGGGCAAACCACGACACCACAGCAACTCGCACACATCACCCTGCTCCGCAAACTTGGCCGGACCATTCGCATCAGCGATGTGGCCGAAGTCGCAGAAGGTGCGGCACCCTCCATTAGCAGTGCGGCGATCAATGGCAAGGTGGGCGTCTATCTGTCGGTGCAAGGGCAATTGGGGGCCAACGTATACGCCCTCACCAAACAGCTGGAGCAAAAACTGGCAGAGATACAGCCCAGCTTGCAACGCGCGCAAGCAACCTTGCACACCGGCCTGTTCCGCCCGGCCAACTTTATTGAAACGGCGATTCACAGCCTGCGCTCCGATATCTTGATTGGTTCCATACTGGTCATCGCCGTCTTGTTTGTATTTTTGTTCAACGTGCGTACGGCCGTCATTTCCGCCACCGCCATTCCCTTATCACTGCTAACCGCCATTGTGGTGCTCTACCAGTGTGGTGCAGGCCTCAACATCATGGTGCTGGGGGGGCTGGCGATTGCACTGGGCGAAGTGGTGGATGACGCCATTATTGATACGGAAAATATTTTCCGCCGCCTGCGCGAAAACCGCCAGCTCGCACAGCCACAACCTGTGACAACCGTGGTTTTTCAAGCTTCGATGGAGGTGCGCAGTTCGGTGGTCTACGCCACCATGATTGTCGCGCTGGTATTTTTACCGTTGCTGACCTTGACAGGGGTGGCAGGCAAATTGTTCGCGCCATTGGGCTACGCTTATATTTCTGCCATCTTAGCCTCATTATTCGTCGCGCTCACCCTTACCCCAGCACTCTGTTATCTGTTGCTGGCGAAAGCGCCTTTAGATGCGCAAGAATCACCTTTACTACACTGGCTCAAGCACCGTTATGTCGCCCTGCTCCACCGCATTGAACAGCATTATCAGCTCATTCTGCTGAGCAGCTTTGTGTGTATTGCTCTCGGTCTGGCGCTGCTGCCTTTATTCAGGAGCCAATTTATTCCCTCCCTGCACGAAGGGCACTACGTATTGCACATGACTACCGTGCCAGGGACCTCAGAGCTGCAGTCACTCAAGCTGGGCAATCAGGTTACTAAAACGCTGCTGGAAATCCCCGGAGTGAAAACGGTCGCCCAATGGGTAGGCCGGGCCCCGAATGCAGCAGATACGTTTGGCACACACTACAGCGAGTTTGAGGTCGAGACTGGCACCTTGCCCGGCGCTGAGCAGGAGCGTATTTTTCATGCCATCCGAGAGGAGCTGGCTGGCGAATCCACGGACGAAGAGGATGACGGTAAAGTGGAAGTGGGATTTGTCGGCGCCAATTTTGCCATGAATACGTTTTTAACCGAGCGGATTGAAGAAACCATCTCGGGCTACGCCGCTGGCTTGGTGATTAATATTTACGGCCAGGACCTGGATGCCCTGGACAGGGATGCGCAAAAGTCGCCAGTGTATTGGCCGGGATACGCGGCATTCGAGATGTCATGGTGCAATCCCCACCTGAAACGCCAGAGATTGTGATTCGGCTCAAGCAGGAAAAACTGGCATTGTGGGGGTTGCAGCCTATGGACGTCCTGGAGACGGTTAAAGCCTGCTATGAAGGGGTGCCTGTCAACCAGGTTTACATTGGCAATCGCGCGGTCGGTGTCAGCGTGCTGCTCAATGATGCCGCACGCGACGATATCGCCGATATGCGCAACCTGCCCATTTTCAACCCCGAAGGCCAGATGCTAAAGCTGTCCGATGTCGCTTATGTTGCGCAGGAAGGTGGACGGTCAAAAATCCTGCATTCAGGTGCCAAACGCATCCAAACTGTCACCGCCAATATGGCCGGGCGTGACCAGGCATTATTGCTTAAACAGATACAAAGCGCTTTACATGAAAAGATGACACTCAATCCCGGCAACTATCTTGAATTTTCGGGTGAGGCTGAAGCTAACGCGCAATCGCGTCAGGACCTAATTGTTCATTCGCTGGTCGCTGGCATCGCCATTTTTCTCATGCTGTACATGGCGTTTGGCCGGCTGCGTAACCTGCTGCTAGCCTTTGCCAACCTGCCTTTTGCCTTGATTGGCGGCGTGGTGGTGACCTTTTTTAGTGGCGGCTGGATCTCGGTAGGCACATTGGTGGGGTTCGTCACCTTGTTTGGCATCACGTTGCGCAACTCCATCATGATGGTGTCGCACTTCCAGCATCTGGTGGATCATGAAGGCTGTGAATGGAATCTGGAAACCTGCATTCGTGGCGCCTCAGAACGGCTGCCTTCAGTGCTGATGACCGCATTGGTGACAGCGTTAGGCTTACTCCCGCTCGCCATTGGCAGCGGCGAACCCGGGCGGGAGATTGAAGGCCCGATGGCGACCATTATTGTCGGCGGGCTGGTGTCTTCAACGATTCTTAATTTGTTGATTCTGCCCACGATCATGCTGCATTTTGGCAAGTTTGAGCAGACAGCCCCTCAATAATGCGCCTGGCTAAACCTGCATTACGCAGTTGAAATACTCGTCACGCCACAACGATCAAAATGGCTGGCATCAAAGCCGTGCTCGCACAGCATGTATTGACTCTGATGCACCACCCGGGTTTTAAACCGCGCCAGCTTGAGGAGCGCAGTAACTCCAGTGTCTATCATGCCCATCTCCTGCAATTGCGGCAATGTCAGCGCCTGGTCTAGGCTCAGCAAGCGTTCATCAGACTTCACCAGCAACAACTGGCAAGCATCCAGTTGCAAAGCCAACCACGCGGCCAGGCTATCCGAGGTCACGTCCCAGCTGTGCGGCAGTGGATATTCCGTGGCAAATGCCTGGTTTAATGCCATTTCACTCGGCAACCAGACCAGGCCACGGTGTTGCCAGCCACGCTCGGCAATTTCAAAGGGATTACGCACCAGAGTTAGCGCGGGCATCATCGCTACCAGGCTACGTGCCATTTGATCCATGGCGTAAATTGCCAGCGCATGCGCCTGACTGTCATCGATATGTCCCTCAGGCATCGTCGCCCGCAAACGCTGGAACTCACGTACCGCATCAGCATACACGCCGCCGCCCGGGACGATGATCACCTTACCATCCCCCCAGCGCACCACCAGCTTTAGCCATTGCATCAGGCTATCATAGTGGGTCACGCTACCCCCTAGCTTGATCACCCACATCGCATCTTCCTGAACATTAGTTTTTTGCTGACCATTCGTTTTTTGTTTTAAATGCCGCAACCAGCTTGAAGAACTGCGACGCCTTGTCAAAGGTTTCCTGATACTCTTTGGCGCAATCCGAATCAGCGACAATGCCACCGCCGGCAAAAAACGTCATGCGGTCTTGGGCAATGACCGCCGTTCTAATCGCAATATTCGTATCCATACAACCATCAAAGCCAATGTAGCCGATACTGCCGCAATAAATCCCACGCCGATGCGGCTCCAACTCTTCAATAATTTCCATCGCACGCAACTTGGGCGCACCAGTAATAGAACCGCCAGGGAAGCAACCGCGCAGCAAATCCAGCGCATGAAACCCATTGGCCAGCTGACCACGAACGATGCTGACCAGATGATGCACATTGGTAAATCGCTGCAATTTGAATAACGCCTCGACTTTCACCGACCCAACGGCACACACCTTGCCGATATCGTTGCGCAACAGATCAACAATCATGAGGTTCTCGGCGCGGTCCTTGATACAGCCGGATAACTCCTGCGCAATCGCCGCATCTTGCTCAGCATCTTGGTGACGCGGACGAGTGCCTTTGATCGGACGCGTTTCCACCTGTTGATCCACCACCTGCAAAAAACGCTCAGGTGACATGGAAAGGACCGAAACAGGCAACCCCTCCCCGTCCTCCGCTTGCATCAACGCCATAAAAGGCGCACGGCTCAATTGCCGGACATGATCATACGCCTGACAGGCGTCACCGCGCACCTCCACGGCAAAACGCTGCGCAAGGTTAATCTGATAGCAATCCCCGGCACGGATGTAATCTTTGACGCGTGTACAGGCCTGAGCATAAGCGGCTTGATCCAGATTGGCCTCTACGTTGCCGACGACTTCAAATGGTACGCTATTGCGTTCTGGCGCCACGGATAGCAACCTGGCATGCAACTGCTCAAGCCCTGCTTGATCCAGATAGCGTAAATGCGAAACCAGCTTGCACTGCCGTGCATGGTGATCCACGATGATTGCCCAGTCATAAATGCCCACCATCATCTCTGGCAACGGCACGTCCTGTTGCGCCATCACTGGAATGTTTTCAATACTGCGACCCAAGTCATAGGCAAAATAGCCGAGGGCGCCCCCCGCAAACGGAACCTCAGGGGTACGTTCAACAGGATGGGAGAGCAACCATTGCTGAATGACTTTGAAAGGATCTTCTTCCGTGCGGGTGCGCTGCTGATCAACCAGCACGTCTGTGTGCGGATGCCGATGAATTATTCTCGCCACAGGGGCAGCCACCACAATATCAAAGCGCGCCCCCAGGCTGATCTCTTCATCCAGGGTCGCGACCGCATCTGTTTTTTCAATCTGCCCACTTTCAAGCAACATGGGCCAAGTGAGGTCTCTCACCTGCTTGAACCAATGCATGCCTTCAGCATACGGGAGCGTCAGCGTATTCAATGTCATTGCTGCCATAACCTCGCCACTGCATAGGCCGGAAAACACACCTCTGCATCCTTTTTTAAACTTGCCTCAGCAGCTTCTACCACAGCAGAAGCAGCGTAGTACTTCATCCCCAATTCGTCAGCCAATTGGCTGACCAGAAAGCTGCCCGCACCAAGACCCACCAAGGTCTGCGGGCGGTCTTGCCCCTGCGCGATCACTGCCTGAATACTGTGCTTGATTAAGGTGAGCTGCGCTGCTTTAAACGCCTGCGCCAGAGACTGCCAGAGGTTGTCCTCGGCTGATTCGACATCATGCCCAACCATACGAGCGATGCGCCGCATGCTTTCTAACAGCGATTTGCCTTGACCATCCGCCGTGTCTGCCAGGTCATCGCTGGCCGGCAGCTCGCCCAAAATACGGTAGACATCCGCCGTGGTGGCAAAATACTCGGCAGCGATATGCCGCTGTGCACCTTGCCATTCAATAAATGGCCCCAGCGCCATCAGCGGCGTGCGGACGACACCGGTATAACAGAGCCCAGATTGCCGCATACGTTCGGCATCTGTCCAGCCTGAGGGCAAGACCTGTTGCTGCTGACATCGTGTCAGATCGCAAGTCGTACTGCCGATATCAACCACAACCATCGTGGCATCAGGCAAGGCCATGGCAAGACATTGTGCTGAGGCATGCCAATTCATCGATGCAATCGTTTCCGCCTGGCCTGTCACATTGTCGGTAAAGGTCACGCCTGAACGCTTTGTGGCCTGATAAAACCTGGCGGCTGGCAAATAGCGATGGACCGTTTCCGCAATTGCTTGTACGCCTTGTGCCCGATTTTCAAATAAATCCACTAACTCGCCGGTCATGGTAATGACATGATCACATTCGTCCGCCGACAATTGCCAGTCATGCAACAGCTGCTTGATGGCCTCTTCCAATCGCGGCAGGCCTTTCCATAAAGCGCATGCCTGCTGTGAAACGTTGAGTACCTGCGATTGTGTATCCAGCATCACCGCTTTTACATGCGCACCGCCAATATCCCATCCAATGACAGGTTTAGACCTGGTCATATCCCCCCTCTTGCAATGTGTTCAGCGTGAGTCTTAGCGAGCTGCTAGCCACGTCTGCTTGTAACTGATTGTTTAATACTGCCTGCAGAATGACTCCTGCCGGATTGCTGTTCATTATCCTCGACAATCCAATATACGGAGTGGTTAATCGTGGATTGATTTCAACCAGAACCAAGGCGCCCGCAGCATTCAAAATCATATCCGCCCCCCAATAACCGATCAGGCCCGGGATCGCACGATGCACTTGCTCGGCCAGTCGCTGCATGGCGAGGATCTGATCCGTCGCTTCGTTGACACCAGCCCCGTTAAAAGTAAATTCACCATTGACGATTTCCACCTGCTGGCGATGCGCAGCGATCACTTTTACCTGGTTAGCGGTAGCCACCACTGACATGCTCAAGGCAATGCCTGGCACATAGGGCTGTAGCAAAAACCGCGTCTGACTCAGCAAGGAATTATTGATTAAATTATTTTTAAATTCAATCAGTTCAGAATCTTTTTTAAAGTAATATGTTGCAGTGCAACCCGCGCCATCATCAGGTTTCACTACCCAGCCATGCAACTGCCCCTGAGCATACCAGGACAGCGATTCAAATGTGGTCAGTTCAGCCAACATCACGTGTGGCACCACTGGCACACCGGCCTGGTGACAAAGCTCAGCCATGCATGCCTTGCTGGTGGTGTCGGCAATAGCCTGTGCCGTGCATCCGACCCATGGAATACCCATGTCTTGCACCAGATGACACAACGCTTGCAGAATCCCCTGCGTTTCGGGTGCGATCACCCAACAGGCATCAATGTCCTGCTCAGCGAGTTGCTGTTGCCATACCGAATGCGCATTTTCATGCGCCTGTATGGCAACACTCTGCGCCATTGCAGGCGGCATCACGCGGTAGTCATGGCTAGTGATACAATCCATGCCCAGCGCAGCCAGGTCTGCCAATAGGGCGTCTCGCATCAACAGCCCTTCCTGCAGCAAACTGGCAGGCAAGGCTTCTGCAACCAAGCCGCCGGCGCTGATGTATTCACAAACCCAGATTTTGAAACGAGTGGTATTTTGCATATTATTCCCGTCATCGATTTGATGCATGGCCAGGTGGTCCAGGCCATACAAGGCCAGCGCCAGCACTACCGTCCTATTCAATCGCAACTGACGGAGAGCCATGCCCTGATCGATATCGTGGTAGCTATTTTACAAGTTTATCCGTTTGACTGCCTGTATATTGCAGATTTAAATGCCATCACTGGCCAAGGCACGTTGCCGAACCACCTGTCCTTGATCCAGCAGGCGATGGTCGAGTTCCCGCAATTAGCCTGGTGGATAGACGCAGGTTTTCAAACCGCCGACCAGCTGATTCCTTGGCAATCTGCCCGCATCACCCCTATTCTGGCCAGTGAGTCTATGCAAGATGATCAAACCTATGCACAAATGCGGCAAACGTGCCCAAACAGCCTACTCTCGCTGGACTTTTTCCAAGATGGCTTTCATGGGCCCACCCAACTGCTCTCAGCGCCACAGCAATGGACACACCCCACCATCGTCATGAGCTTGCCCAAGGTCGGGGCAAATCGCGGCCCAGACCATACACAACTGGCCACGCTCAAAGCGCAGCATCCGCAACAAGCTTTATATGCCGCTGGTGGCGTACGTGATGCGCAAGATATTGAAACCTTATCGCAGGCAGGCGCCAGCGGCGTATTGATCGCCAGTGCGCTGCATCAAAAGCAACTCACAGCACATGATTTATCCAAATGGGGCGCATAAAAAAACCGGTCATACGACCGGTTTTTTATAGGCCAAGCCTAAACACTTACTCAAGGTTTGCATGCAATGCGCGCATGCCTTCTTCTGTCAGGCCTTTAGCATGAATCAATTCAGAAATCGCGCCTTCAAGGAATACCAAGGTCGACAGCTCGAACTGACCACCCATAGGCATGCCTTTTACCAGTGGGAAGCTGTCATCCTGACCAATTTGAATCACCAGGTCAGCCACATCTGCCATGGCAGAAGTTTTCTTCATGGAGATAACCACCAGTTTTGCGCCCACTTCTTTGGCTTTTTTCACAAATGGCAGCAACGTCGCTGTACCACCGGAACCAGAAACCAATACCAGCAAGTCACCTTTTTTGATGGCTGGAGTCACCACTTCACCGATCATGTAAACGCTGTAACCGGAATGTACCAGGCGCATGGCAAAGAAACGTGAGACCAGCAGTGAGCGACCTGCGCCACCAATGAACGTAGAACCTGCCTCATCAACCAACTTGAGCAGCTCAGCTGCTTTTGATTTGTCGGTCACGTCAAGAATGCGTTTCAGGTTGTCCAGAATAAATTGTTGATGATCCATTTTTAAATCCTGTGTAAACATAAAATTGAATAAAAAACCCGACACATTACTGGGTCGGGTTTTTATGATCGCTAATCAATAATTGCTTATTGATGCTTAAATGAATTAAGCGTGAGCGATAGCAGTGATTTCTGCAGCAGCAGCAGCTGGGTCAGCAGCGCCGTAGATAGCAGCACCAGCAACGATGATAGTCGCGCCAGCGTCACGTACTTGAGCAGCTGTAGCAGCTTTAACGCCACCAGCAACAGAGATGTCAACACCCAGGTTCAAACCGGCAACAGCAGCCAGGTCAGCAAATGGAGTTTGACCAGCAGCTTGTTGGTCCAAACCAGTGTGGATACCGATGATGTGTGCACCAGCAGCAGCAACTTCTTTAGTTTTAGCAACTTTGTCTTCAACGCTGATCAGGTCAACTTGAGCTTTTTTGCCGTATTTGTTAGCAGCTTTGATTACGCCTTTGATTGTACCGATGTCGGATACGCCCAAAACTACGCAGATGTCAGCACCAGCTTTGTAGAATGGCTCAGACTCGTACTCACCAGCGTCCATAGTTTTCAGGTCAACCAGGATCTTGTTGTTTGGGAACTTAGCGCGCAGAGTTTCCAGCAATTTGATACCGTTGTGCTTGATGCATGGTGTACCGATTTCCAGAATGTCAACGTGTGGAGCAACTTTTTCTGCCAAAGCGATAGTTGCGTCGAAATCCAATGAGTCTAATGCCATTTGTGTTAATGCCATGTTTTTCTCCAAAAGTTAAAATTTAAATGCTATTGCTAGCGTACTACCAATTCAAGCTGGTCGCCCATAGTAAGCTCGCAGCCAAAATAAGTCAATGTTGCAGGCCAATTTATGCCTGACTTAAAAGCCACACGGGCAGATCACTGCCCGTGTGCATTATCGCATGGCGATATTACAGTTTTGCGGCTAATGCAGCTTCCAGTTTGTTCTGGTCAGCCACGAAACCACGGATACCTTCAGCCAATTTTTCTGTCGCCATTGGATCCTGATTCAACTCAAAGCGGAACTGCTCTTCTGTCAATTTGGCAGGCACTTCTTTGGTTTTTCCGCCATCTTTCAACACTTGAGTCAATGTACCTTCAGTTGCAGCCAACTCTTGCAGCAGGTTTGGAGACACGGTCAAACGGTCACAACCAGCCAAGGCAATCAGCTCGCCAGTGTTACGGAAAGAAGCACCCATTACCACGGTTTTGTAACCGTGCTCTTTATAGTACTGGTAGATTGCGCGCACGGAAACTACACCTGGGTCAGTTTCTTGTGTGTACTCAGTGCCTGGGTTTTTCGCTTTGTACCAGTCGAGGATACGGCCAACGAATGGGGAGATCAGGAATACGCCAGCTTCAGCACACGCACGGGCTTGACCAAAACCGAACAGTAAAGTCAGGTTACACTGGATGCCTTCTTTTTCCAGAATCTCACCGGCCTTGATACCTTCCCAGGTAGAAGCCAGCTTGATCAATACGCGGTCTTTGCTGATGCCAGACTCTTGGTACAGGCTGATCAATTTGCGACCTTTAGCAACCATGGCGTCGATATTGAAAGACAGACGTGCATCCACTTCTGTAGAAATACGGCCTGGAACCACTTTAGTGATTTCAGCGCCAATCAACACAGCCAATTTATCCGCTGCGTTTTCAATTTGTTGCTCTTTAGAGCCGCCTTGTGCTTTAGCATAAGCAATGGCAGTGTCAATCAATGGTGCGTATTCAGGGATTTGGCTAGCCTTCAACACCAGAGATGGGTTTGTGGTTGCATCCACAGGTTTAACACTTTTGATTGCTTCAACATCACCAGTGTCAGCCACGATGGTTGTCATTGCTTTCAACTGATCTAATAAATTTGCCATTCGATTGCTCCTAAAAATTGCAATTATCGTTTACGTATTGTTATACACAAAAACCTCGAACATTATAACTGAATTTATTTGAGTTGGTTAAGCCTCGTTTTGGCTTTGGATAAGCCCCGGGGCCAGGTCCACCTCACACACAACGCGTATTTTTTTGATTAAAATCAAATGATTGAGCCGGATTTTTACAGTGAATAAAGGCGCTTTGACTTTTCATTTACCCCCTTTTCGGGCACAATTCACCTTTTTTGCAAGTAATCTATCCGTTGGGCATATGGGCTCTGTCACCTCTTTAAATAAAGAACACCATCAGACTCGCTTCGCACAATTACCCGTAGACTGGTATCTCAACCCGGAAATCTATGCGCTGGAGCAGGCGCATTTGTTTTCCTTGCTGCCACAATACATGGGGCATACGCACATGGCGCCTAACGCCGGAGACTACCGGGCGCTGGATTGGATGCACGACGCCGTGGCCTTGGTCAACCAGCAAGGCACGCCTCAACTGATCAGCAATATTTGCCGTCACCGGCAAGCAGTCATGCTCAATGGACAAGGCAATACGCAACATATCGTCTGTCCGCTGCATCGCTGGACATACGACCTGAGCGGACAATTGCTCGGCGCCCCGCATTTTGAGCAAACCCCTTGCCTGCACCTTGAAAAACAATCCCTGACAGAATGGCAAGGCCTGCTTTTTAAAGCGAACGAGACCACCGCCAAACAAAAAGGTCTGGAGATTAGCCAGGTGTTAAAAACGCTTGGTTGCAAGCAAGACTTTGACTTCACCGGCTATTATTTTGATTCGGCGATTGTGGATCACTATGATTTCAACTGGAAGACTTTTATCGAAGTCTACCTGGAAGACTATCATGTAGGCCCCTTCCACCCTGGCCTGAACCAGTTTGTTGATTGTGGTGAACTGCACTGGGAATTTGGCGAACACTACAGTGTACAAACCGTGGGCTACAAACCACTGCCAGATTACAGCCTGTCGCCAGTCTACAAGCATTGGCAACAAACGGTCACCGATTACCAGCAAGGCACCGCGCCTAAATACGGCGCCATCTGGTTCGTCATGTATCCTTTCCTGATGATCGAGTGGTACCCCAATGTGTTGGTCGTCTCGCACATCATCCCGACCGGCGTCGAGTCCTGCAAAAACGTGGTCGAATTTTACTATCCAGAAGATATTGCGCTGTTTGAACGTGAGTATATCAAAGCGCAGCAAGCGGCCTATTTTGAAACCGCAGTAGAAGACAAAGAAATCTGCCAGCGTATGCAGGATGGCCGCAAAGGCTTGTATCTGCTAGGTAAAGATGAGCGTGGCCCCTATCAGCACCCGATGGAAACAGGACTGGAACACTTCCATCAATGGTATCGCCGCCAGATGGAACCGCATCTACCTGCCCACTTGCCACGCTAACCGAACATCCATCTTACTGTTTCCGCTTGAAAAAACCACCTTCCCCACGCTCCTGGCACCCCAAACATTGGCAGCTGGGTAGCTACTGGATGTTGCTGGCAGGCTTGGGGTTTGCCATCATGGGCGCATTTGTCAAAGCAGGCGCAGCACGCTTCACCACCAGTGAACTGGTGTTTTACCGCTCAGCCTTTGGCTTTGTGATGATTGCCGCCATCGTTTATGGTCAAGGCAAGCAGATAAAAACACCACTACTCAATATGCAGTTACGCAGGGCCGGCGTGGGGTTCACGGCCTTGCTGCTATTTTTCTATGCCATCGCGCATTTACCGCTGGCCACAGCCATTACACTCAATTACACCTCACCTATGTTCCTCGCCCTGCTCTCCCCCTGGCTGCTCACAGGTGACCAGCCACTGACGCGCCAACAGCGGTTGAGGCTTAATCTATGCGTGGTGGGAGGCTTTATTGGCATTTGCCTGCTTTTGCAACCCACGTTCCATCGCGAGCAATGGCTGGCCGGGGGCGTGGGTCTGCTCTCAGGCATTGGGGCAGCGCTCGCCTATGTCCACGTCAAACAACTGGGGATACAAGGCGAACCCGACTGGCGTACCGTCTTTTACTTCACACTGGTGTGCACGATTGCCAGTGGCGGCTGGATGTTGATCGACCATGTCACACCCCTACGCTGGCAAGACCTGCCATTATTGTGCGGTCTCGGCCTGTCGGCAACCTTAAGCCAACTGGCGCTCACCCGCGCTTACCGCACAGGCAACACCTTGACGGTGGCAAGCCTGGCTTATAGCACCATCGTCTTTGCCACCCTGATTGGGATCATAGTCTGGGGAGAGGCCCTGAGTCTGCTTGAAATAGCTGGCATGCTGCTGATTATCGCCTTTGGTGTTTTAAGTACCCGCAGCCGCGCTTAAAGCAATCCCAAGGCCTTACCCCCCCAAAGTGCAATAAAAAAGTCATTCTTATTGCTAAGAATGACTTTTTATTAAAGACCTAAGCTGGTTTTAATTGAACGCCTATGGCTCTAGCAAGCCACAACGCATGGCAATCAGCGCAATCTCGGCAGAGTTTTGTGCGTTGAGTTTTTGTTTGATGTTATATAGGTGCGTGCCCACGGTACGCGGACTCAAAAACAAGGTTTCAGCAATCTCGTTAGTGGATTTGCCTCGCGCCAGCGACATAAACACTTCAAACTCACGTTCGCTGAGCACATCGACTGGATTTTGCTCACCTGATAATTGCTGAATCGCCATTTGCTGGGCCACGCTGGCTTCAAGATACTTTTTGCCTTGTGCCACACTGCGGATGGCTTTGATCAACTCTTCCGCCGCACTGCGTTTGGTGACATAGCCCATCGCACCGGCATTTAGCACGCGCTTGGGATGCACGGAGTCTTCATGTGCAGACAGTACAAGGATACGCGCGTGGCTGTCTTTGGCGAGAATCCGCTCAATCGCCTCCATGCCGCCGATACCAGGCATGGTGATATCCATCACCACCACTTGCGGATGATGCTCCTGATAGGCCTTGATGGCTGCCTCGCCGCTTTCAGCCTCAGCAATCACCTTGATATCCTGGTCGGACTCCAGCAACATTTTAAAACCCATCCTGACCACGGCATGGTCATCCACCAGCATTACACTAATCACACTTGTCTCCCCTTTATTTATGCTGATTGTATAGGCAACCGAACTTCAAGGGTGGTTCCACGGCCGGCATCCGGCTGAGAAACTACCTTAAATTGCCCATGCAATGCTTGTACACGTTCACGCATGCCCAGCAAGCCAAAATGCTTGGTCTGGTCCACGTTGTCGATATGCATCCCCACGCCATCATCGCAGATCATCAGGCGCAAGCCATCCTTATCCAGCAGTAAATGTACATTGATACATTGTGCATGCGCGTGCTTGATGGCGTTATTCACCGCCTCTTGCACAATTCGATAAAGATTGATGTTCACATTCTCGCCCATGGGCTGAAACTCGCCAGAGACATGCAGCTGTATGCTTAATTCTGGATGCTGCGCCTGGTAACCAGATATCATATCGCGCAAGGTTTCCACCAGGCCCATATTATCCATGGCGGCCGGACGTAACTGGCGGATGATATTGTGCATGCCGTCGTAAATATGGTTGGCCGCCGCCACGATGGTCTGCGCATTGGCAGAGATATCAGGCGTGGTCGCCTTGGTTTTGTTCACAATAGCCACGGCAAAGGTTTTGATCGCGGTCACATACTGGCCGAGCTCATCATGCAGCTCACGCGCCAGGCTGCGCCGCTCGTCTTCAATATGCTGCTGTATCAGTTGCGTAAGCTGGCGGTTTTGCTCCAACTGGCGCTCGGCATCCAGCGAGACAGCCATCTGGTTCAAGCTTTGGCCAATACGGTCAAACTCGGGCAAAGAGAAGCGCTCCAGGCGCGTTGTTAAATCGCCCTGCTCTATGCGGTTAATCGCATGCAAAATATGCCTGACCGGACGCAACGCATGACTCAGCAAGCCATACACTAGCAAGTTGAGCAGCACAAAAAAACCAATGCCCATAATCATCAATTGCCTAAAGCCGGACCAAGCCTCCCGAATCGAGCCTTCTGCACTGGAGTGAACAATCAGCACCCCATACCGCACCCGGCGCGTCACGGTTTCGACCTTGGGGGCCACCAGACGTACAAACCATTGTGGCGGGATGACTTCAGATTTAAAAGTGGAGCCAGGAGAAAGATACAACGGGTTATTGGCGTAGTCATACAGCTCAATCCGGCTGCTGCGCACATAGCCCAAAGAGCGTAAAAAATCCTGCAACACATAATGCGTCGGCCCCAGGCTGGGATTCATGGCAGAACTGACAATCACCGTATCCAGCAATTGCACCGTCACCCGCGTAGCCGCCTCCACCCGCTCACGAATACTGTCTTTGGTGTCGCGCACCAACACCACGCCTGCCGCGACCAAAAAAGCCAGCGACAGCATGGTGACTAAAAGATTTAACCTGAAACGTAAACTCATGGAGAGTGATGATAATCGCAATTGCCCTATTAGACTTTAACTACCGCGCATTCTCACAGCGTAAAATCATTAAATTCAACCAATCCGGCGCTTAGTCTTTAATCTTCAAAGCATCCCATTCCTTGGGTTTAGGCGGGTAAGCCAATGGCAGTTGATTCAGCGTCTCCAGCAACAAACGTGAAATCAGCAGATTGCGGTTGGTCTTGGAATTGGCTGGGATCACGTACCAGGGCGAATGTTCGGTAGAAGTGGCTTGCAAGGCAGACTCATACGCTTGCATATAATCCTCCCAAAGCGCCCGCTCCTCCAGGTCTTTCGGATTAAATTTCCAATGCTTGGTCGGTTCATCCAGACGCTCTTGCAGGCGCTCCTTTTGCTCTTCTTTCGAGATATGTAAAAAACACTTGATCAGTGTCGTGCCCGTCTCGGTCAACATACGCTCAAAATCGTTGATTTGCTGATAGCGGCGCTTGCACTCAGCCTCATCAATCCAGCCATGCACCTTTACAATCAGCACATCTTCATAATGGCTACGGTTAAAAATCACCAACTCACCGTTTGCCGGCACCTGCGCATGCACCCGCCATAAATAATCATGCGCCAGCTCATCAGCGCTAGGCGCTTTAAAACTCGCCAGACGAATGCCTAACGGGTCACAAGCAGTGAACACATGCTTCACTGTGCCATCCTTGCCGCTGGTATCCATGCCCTGCAACAGCAAAATCACCTTATGCTTGCCCTCAGCATGCAAAATATCCTGCCGCGCATTAATCGCCTCAGTCAGTTTAGCCAACTCGGCCAAATCCTGCGCTTTATCTTCACTCCGCGCAGAACGGTCATCGGGAGAATATTGCTTGAGGGAGAATTTTTTAGGGTTGACGCGGTATTTTTCCAGCTTTTCCATAAGGCCTGCCAAGATCACAAAGTCACAAGCAGTGTATCTCAAGCTGAGAGGGTTGCAAAAGGTCTGATTAGCTTGGGATCACAATACGTGGGCAACGAGTTGCCCACCCTGCTCGACAGGCCTGAGAAGTCCCGTCGGATCCTACTTCCAGCTTCATAGAACGGCTAGGTGTTTTTTACATACTGAAGCCAAGCCTCATTTGCAACCACTCTGGATTGTGTGATTGGTATATTTTCACAACCCTCAATAGACAATAATGTTTCTTTAGTAGCCTCAAATAACGATGGTGCCATCCAAGGGCTAAGCACAATTGAACGAATAACATCCAATTCTATAGTAATGGTTTTATATCTAAGAAATTCTGTTTTCGATGAATAGATAACTCTGTATTCGATTTCGTCTCGATACGCCTCTGCTTTAGTGAATGGCATATCGTTTAATTCAGAATATGAGGCCAGCAACTCCGTTGGCGACTTGTAATCAACAAGCCGGTGAGAAAAGCCCTGTTTTGGAATTGCCTTTGATAGCTTGTCCTTAAAGTAGTAGATACATACTCCTGCTGAGCCAGGGGAAAATACTTTCCAATGATGATACGTCTCAATCGCTTGAGAGAAACAGGCACTCAACAAAGTTTTTAACTCTCGACGTTCTGCATAGTGCGCTAATGTTCCGCGATCATTTGTATCGTCCCAGGTCATAGGGCTTAGTAGCGTTAATTCGCGATTCCGCAATACCGCTAAAGTTGCTGGCAAATCGGTATAACGCTTTAAGAAGCTTGCCTTGATGGACTTACTAGACATACGACAACACCTAACATAAATCAGACAAAAAACCGAATACACCCTCTTATTAAAGATACTGTAATAAAAACATACCAATTAATTTTTAGCACAAAATCAATTATTAATTTTATTATATCGCACCCAAATAAGGGTTTTTATGTAAAGCATATTAAGCAAACCTTTTTAAAGTTGCTAACTTTAATTGTTGACTAATTGCGGGTTGGGCTAACAGCAATCACTCCAAAAGCTGCTGATCTCTTTGGATTAAACGCCACACTTTTAATCATGACAAGTGCGTAGCTTTCATTCATGACCACTACTGATTACTCGCAATCAAAAACGCCAGCTTTCGCTGGCGTTTTTTATCAACATATCACTTAGTCTTTAGAAGCACGTTTACGCTCGTGCTCTAACAGGTAGCGCTTACGCAGACGAATGGTTTTTGGCGTGATTTCGACCAATTCGTCATCGTCAATAAACTCTACGGCACTTTCCAGGCTTAGCGAGACTGGCGGGATCAAACGCACCGCTTCGTCTGTACCAGAAGCACGTACGTTTGTGAGTTGTTTGCCCTTGATCGGGTTAACGACCAGGTCATTGTCGCGGCTATGAATACCGATGATCATGCCTTCATACAGTCGGTCGCCTGGGCTAGAGAACATTTTGCCGCGATCTTGCAGCTTCCATAAGGCATAGGCAACGGCTTCACCCTGTTCAGCTGAAATAAGCACGCCATTACGACGGCCTGGCATGTCTGCTTTTACCGGGGCATATTCGTCAAAAATATGCGCCATCAAGCCTGTACCACGGGTTAAGGTTAAGAACTCACCCTGGAATCCAATCAGGCCACGTGCTGGGATGCGGTATTCCAAACGTGTGCGACCGTTACCGTCAGATTCCATGTTAGTCATTTCACCGCGACGACGGCCTAACTCCTCCATCACTGCGCCCTGATTTTCATCTTCAACGTCTACAGTCAGGATTTCATAAGGCTCGCATTTTTCGCCATTGATTTCTCTGAACACGACGCGTGGTTTACCTACGGCGATTTCAAAGCCTTCACGACGCATGTTTTCCAGCAAAATGGTCAGGTGCAATTCGCCACGACCAGACACACGGAAAACATCGGTGTCTTCAGTATCTTCAACGCGCAAAGCCACGTTAACCAACAATTCTTTGGTTAAACGATCACGAATTTGACGTGAGGTGATGAATTTACCTTCAGTCCCAGCTAATGGTGAGGTGTTGACCATAAAGTCCATGGTCAAAGTTGGCTCATCTACGCCCAGATGTGGCAAACCAACAGGTTTTTCGCGATCACAGATAGTGAAACCAATACCGATTTCTTCGATCCCTGAAATGATCACAATGTCGCCTGCTTCGGCTTCTTCAACCGGCACACGCTCCAAACCTCTAAAACCGAGCACTTGGTTAATACGGCCTTGTGCGACTTGCTCATCTTCGCGCATCACTGCTACGACTTGGCCTGGCTTGATACGACCGTTAGTGATACGACCAACGCCCAAACGACCTGTATATGTCGAATAGTCCAAGGCTGAGATTTGCAATTGCAATGGAGCATCGCTGTTGCCTTTTGGCGGCTCAACGTGACTCAAAATCGTTTCAAACAAGGCACGCATATTGTCTGAAGGATTTTTCAGGTCCAGCGTTGCAAAACCATTCAAGGCAGAGGCATAGACCACAGGGAAGTCTAATTGCTCATCCGTTGCACCCAAATTGGCAAACAAATCAAAAGTGTGGTTGATCACCCAATCCGGACGGGCACTTGGACGGTCTACCTTGTTAATCACGACAATAGGCTTCAAACCTAGTGCCAGTGCTTTCTTCGTCACGAAACGGGTTTGTGGCATGGGGCCGTCAACGGCATCCACCAACAGCAATACGCCATCCACCATACCCAATACACGCTCTACCTCACCACCAAAGTCGGCGTGGCCCGGGGTATCAACGATATTGATATGCGTGCCTTCATACGTTAAGGCGGTGTTTTTGGCCAAAATGGTAATGCCACGCTCTTTTTCGAGATCATTGCTATCCATCACACGCTCAGTCACCGCTTGGTGTGAGGCAAAAGTACCTGACTGTTGAAGTAGCTTATCGACCATGGTGGTTTTACCGTGGTCAACGTGGGCGATAATTGCGATATTTCTTAAATTGCGTGCCATGTGAACTGCCATCTGTTTGGAAAGGGCGCGATTTTATCACAAATCAACTAAATAATTGACTTTTAAAATAAAATGGATATACTGCGAGCAACTTTAAAGCGTTGCTGGTGCTCTACTAGCCCAATACGTTTTAAATTCATTGCCCTGACCTGTCGATAACTCGCGAATTTTTGAGGTTATCATCTTTAGATGAAGTCTTGATGACACCATCTTCTTTTATCGGTTAGTGGCCATGCCCAAGCGCCGGTAAAAGCAATCCATCCCTGATGTTGCTTTCGCTCAGCAAGTACTACATGCGCACTTTGTGCAATGTAATTGACTGGCTTTGCATTTGCTTTACTAGCGCCCTTTTTAATTGTTGATGAAAGGGACATTCCTTGTCTTTTGCAGATTTAAATCTCGACCCCTCCATTTTGCGCGCATTGACCGACGCAGGCTATGAAAACCCAACACCGATTCAGGCACAATCTATTCCTGAAGCATTGCAAGGCCGTGACATTATGGCTTCTGCACAAACCGGCACCGGCAAGACCGCTGCATTTACCCTGCCCGCTTTAAACTTGCTGGCAACACCACACCCGGTGCGCAGCCGTGGCCCACGTATCCTGGTACTTACACCAACCCGTGAACTGGCTGCACAAGTGAATGAAGCCGCACGTAAATACGGTAAATTCTTGCGTGCACGCTGCATCAGCATTGTGGGTGGCATGCCTTACCCATTGCAAAACAAGCTGCTGTCGCAACCACTGGATATTCTGGTAGCAACGCCAGGCCGTTTTATTGATCACCTTGAGCGTGGCCGCATTGACCTGAGCCGCCTGCAGATGCTGGTGCTGGATGAAGCTGACCGCATGCTGGATATGGGCTTTATGCCGGATGTAGAGCGTATTTGCGAAGCCTTGCCTGCTGAGCGCCAAACTTTACTGTTCTCTGCCACTCTTGACGGGATTATGGATATCGGCAAACGTTTCCTCAATAATCCACTCACTATTCAGGTGGCTGGTCAAAAAGAAAAACATGCCAACATTGAACAACGTTTGCACTTTGTGGATGACATGAACCACAAGAACAAACTGCTGGAGCACTTGCTGATTGCGCCAGATGTGAATCAAACCATTATTTTCACTAGCACCAAGCGCCATGCCGATTTGTTAGCTGAAGACTTGTATGCTGCTGGCCATAGCACTGCGGCATTGCACGGCGACATGACTCAAGGTGCGCGTAACCGCACGCTGACAAAATTGCGCCACGGCGATGTAAAAGTGCTGGTGGCGACGGATGTCGCAGCGCGCGGCATTGACGTACAAGGTATTTCACACGTCATTAACTATGACCTGCCTAAATTTGCTGAAGACTATGTACACCGCATTGGCCGTACTGGCCGCGCCAACAATACCGGCGTTGCGATTTCGTTTGCTTCAAACGCTGATCGTCATTTGCTGCGCAAAATCGAGCAATATACTGGCCAGAAATTACAGGCTGAAGTGATTGCCGGTTTTGAGCCAAAACGTGCGGTACGCATGGATGATGGCGATAGCCGTCGTGGCAAGCGCCCTGGCAAACCACAAGGTAAAGGTGGCTTCCGTCGCGACGAGCGTTCAGCACAGCCAAAGTCATTTGGTGAACGTGTTGCACGTGAAGGCCAGCGCGATGCGCAAAACAATAAGCCACGAGCACCGCGTACCCCAGAAGCCGGACAAAGCAAAGAAGTCAACGGTAACAGCAAGAGCTACAACAAGGATACCGACTTCCAGTTTGCCCGCGCATTGGCGGACGAGTTTGGCCAGCGCCGCCCACGTCCAACCAATACCCAGGAACGCTTTGGCAATCCTAACGCCAGCCGTAGCAATCAAAAACCACGTCCAGCGGGAAAATCCTTTGGTGACAATGGTGGTGGCGCCGCCAAACGTCCTCGTTCATTTGCCTAAGCCTAGCCTATGACTGAGCAAACCATTGTAGATTTTCGTGCGCTCGGCCTGGCCGAGCCGCTGTTGAAAGCGATTGAGGAATCCGGGTATACCACGCCGACGCCGATTCAGGCGCAGGCGATTCCTCTTGCCTTGCAGCACATGGATTTGATGGCCGGTGCGCAAACCGGGACAGGCAAAACGGCGGCGTTTTCGCTGCCAATTTTGCATACCCTGCTGCCATTGGCCAGCACCAGCACCTCGCCAGCCAAGCATCCCATCCGGGCCTTGGTACTGGCACCGACACGTGAGCTGGCGATTCAGGTATACGACAACATCAAAACCTACGCCAAGCACACGGCTTTGCGTAGTACTGTGGTGTATGGCGGTGTAGATATCAAGACGCAAATGCCTATCCTCAAGACGGGCGTTGAAATTCTGGTCGCGACACCTGGGCGACTGCTGGACCATGTCGAGCAAAAAACCTTGTCGTTAAACCAGGTACAGTTTCTGGTGTTGGACGAAGCCGACCGCATGCTAGATATGGGCTTTATGCCTGACTTAAAGCGCATTCTGGCCTTGTTGCCAAAACAGCGGCAAAATCTGATGTTCTCGGCGACGTTTTCTGATGAAATCAAAAAACTGGCAGATGCGTTTTTAAATAATCCGACATTGATTGAAGTGGCACGCAGCAACGCCACCAACGACAATGTGGAACAAAAAGCGTTTTTGGTGAACACTGACCAGAAACAACGTTTTTTGGTACAACTGCTCAAGCAATACCCCAATCAGCAAGTGATTGTTTTTACCAAAACCAAGCTTTCGGCCAGCAAACTGGCCAGAGCACTGGAACGTGATCAGGTGCCTTGTAGCGCGATTCATGGTGACAAGTCACAAAAAGAACGGATCGAAGCGCTTGATGCGTTTAAGGCGGGCACTATTCACGCCTTGGTTGCGACCGATGTTGCCGCACGCGGTCTGGACATCACGGACTTGCCATTGGTGGTTAACTACGAGATCTCTACTGCGCCAGAAGATTACGTGCACCGTATTGGCCGTACAGGCCGTGCAGGCGCTAAAGGCATTGCCATTTCGCTGATCGACGAGGATGAAACCAAGTATTTTGACGAGATTGAAAAGCTCATCAAAAAACAGATTCCAAAAGAAAAAGCCAATGTCAGCAGCAGTACAACCCCTGCGCGTTCACGCCCCTCTAAAGCCTCCAGTGGCAAGGATGCCTGGTTTGAGCAGCCTTACCAGCCAGCCGCCGCCACGGCCGCGCCCAAAGCAGTCACGGCAAAATCTGCAGCAAACGTAAAACGCAAAGTGGTTGCCGCGCTGCTGGGTGGATTTGGCTTTAAAGCGACGCCGCAAAACCGCACGCAAGCCAAGCGCACGACAGGCAGGTCTAAGCAGAAATCAGATCTCCCTGCTCATCAACCTGCTGAAAATGCAGCGGAGACCGCGAATATTGAGTCTTAAGCCTGCAATCCCAGAGACGACACTGAAGTCCTGGAACTGGGATCGCGATGATGACAAAGCCCCGAGAGTCGGGGCTTTTTCTTTCTGCGGATGAGAGGTTGAGCTTGCGAATATTAATATTAAGGGGATTAACCCTCGCGATTGCGCATAAAATCCGCCACGCCATACAATTGATTGGCAATATGCTTCATCAGCGACTCGTCAAACTGTAAGGCATGCATGGCTTTAATCATGCAATACATCCATTGATCGCGCTCGGACTCACCAATGGAAAACGGCAAATGCCGTGCCCGTAATCTGGGATGACCATAGCGTTCGATATACAACTGCGGCCCACCCGTCCAGCCAGTTAAAAACATAAACAGCTTTTCGCGTGCCTCGGTGAGATCTGGCTGGTGAATGGCGCGTAACCCCGCCGCTTTTGGGTCGCTATCCATGATGTCATAAAAGGTTTCCACCAGCTGTCGGATGGTCTCAGTCCCTTTTTCTGTGCCGCCCAGCCAGTCAAACAACGATTGTTTGGAAGCATTTGGCTCTTGAATTTCAGTCATTGCCACACCAGTTATCCTGCGACTTTAGGCGTGACCAGACCCGCAGCCTCTTTGGCACGCGCACGCGCGAGGTCAGTATTGTCAGCGGTCGCCAAGGCGACGCCCATGCGACGCCGCACAAAAGACTCCGGCTTGCCAAACAAGCGAATCTCGCTGTTAGGTACTGACATGGCCGCTTCCAGACCGTGATAGGCCAGTGTTTTGGTATCTGCACCGCCATAAATGACGGCGCTTGCGCCAGTCTCACGCTGAGTCACATCCACAGGCAAGCCTAAAATCGCACGCGCATGCAGTTCAAACTCATTCAGGCGCTGCGTGCACATGGTGACCATCCCAGTGTCGTGCGGACGAGGACTAACCTCAGAGAACCAAACCTGCTCACCTTTGACAAACAGCTCAACGCCAAACAAGCCCTGACCACCTAAGGCATCCGTCACTTTTTTGGCAATGTCCTGAGCATTTTTCAAGGCTAGCGCATCCATTGCTTGTGGCTGCCAGCTCTCAACGTAATCGCCCTGCTTTTGCACATGGCCAATCGGCGCGCAAAAATGCGTTTCAATCTCGCCAGCGGCATTTTTGGCACGCACGGTTAACAAGGTGATTTCATAATCAAAATCAATCTGACCTTCGACAATCACCACCCCTTGATTGACACGCCCCGCACTGGCGGCATACTCCCAGGCGGCCTTCACTTCTGAGGCTTGTGTAATGCGGGATTGACCTTTACCAGACGAAGACATGGTGGGCTTGATAAAGCATGGATAACCAATACCACCGTCAATCGCTGCTTGCAATTCAGCTTCAGAACGGGCAAACGCATACGGTGACGTCGGCAGGTTTAATTCTTCCGCGGCCAGCCGGCGTATCCCTTCACGGTTCATGGTGAGTTGCACGGCACGTACAGTAGGCACCACCGTGACGCCTGTGGCTTCAATCTCGGCCAGCGCCTGCGTATTCAACGCCTCGATTTCCGGGACGATATAATGTGGTTTGACCTGACTCACCAAGGCTTTAAGCGCATCCGCGTCAGTCATATCAATCGCATAGGCATGATGGGCAACTTGGTGACCAGGCGCATGCTCATAACGGTCAACCGCAATGACTTCCACCCCCAAACGCTGCAAGGCAATAATCACCTCTTTGCCAAGTTCGCCACTGCCCAACAACATGACTTTGGTCGCATTTGCGCTTAACGGGGTACCAATCATTTTTAGCTCCACTGTAAAAGCGTAATGATACCATGCGCGATTTATGTGCAAGAGGCCGTACGCTTGATTTACATCATGCAACAACCACGCACGGGCATAACAAAACGCCCCGCAGTTGCGAGGCGTTTTATTCAGGATGACAGAGATTCAGCGCGTTATACAGAGATGCCATGTTTATCCATACGATAGCGCATGGTCATTCTCGTGATGCCCAGCAATCTTGCGGCCTTAGAGACATTATTACGCGACTGCTCCAAGGCATTTAGCAGCATGGCCTTTTCTGCATCATCCAGCGTCACCTGGCTGTCGCCTTGCAAGACACTCGCCACCTGGTTCATGCCAACCTGAGGCAAGCCCAAGTCAAGCTCGGAAATCATAGACTGTGTGCACATCAAAACCGCACGGCTGATTTGATGACGCAATTCACGGACATTGCCCGGCCAGTGATAGGTTTGCATTGCCATCAATGCCGCGGCGCTGAACTCATGATGCGGCAAGGCGTAGCGCTTCTCAGTCAGTTGTCGGAAATAATTAGCCAGCAACAAGACATCTGCCCCACGATCACGCAAGGGAGGCATTTTCATGGTGATCACGTTCAGTCGGTAATATAGATCCGAACGGAAGCGCCCCTCATTCGACATCTGGTATAAATCACGATTGGTGGCGGCGATAATACGCGCGTTCACGGGACGTTCCTTGGTAGAGCCCAAGCGACGCACCATTCTGCGCTCAAGTACATTGAGTAATTTTGCCTGTAAACCCAACGGCAACTCGCCGATTTCATCGAGGAACAAGGTACCATCTTCTGCAGATTCGATCAGGCCTGGCCGCGAGGAAACTGCATTGGTAAATGCGCCTTTCTCATGCCCAAACAGCTCACTCTCAATCAGCTCAGCCGGTAAAGAGGCACAATCCACATGCACAAAAGGTTTGTCATGATTGGCACAACTGCCATGCAAAAAACGTGCAACAACGTCTTTGCCAGTCCCGGTTTCGCCTGTAATCAACACCGTCGGTTGCACGGCATCACTGAGCGCACTTAACTGGGCAATACGCGTGATCTGTTGGCGCACACTTTGCATAGGCGTACTTTCGCCTATCAGTTGAACGGAGTCATTAGCAACGGCATTGCGCTGGCGCGAGTAATCCAGGCTGGTTTGCAGTTCTGTCGTCTTCTCGTTTTTCTGAATAATGAGCAATAACTCTTCGAGATCAATGGGCTTTTTTAAGTAATCAATGGCCCCCAGCTTGATGGCATTGACCGCATCACTCACGTCACCAAACGCAGTCATGACAATCGTATTGATATTTCTGGCAATAAACTCTGATAACAGGTCTAGACCATTGCCATCGGGCAGGCGCATATCCAACAGCGCCATATCCGGTTCAAACTGCTTGATTAGCAGTCTTGCATCGCTTAAAGATTCTGCGTGCTCGCACTCAAATCCTGCTTTTTGCAAACGCTTAACCACCGCGCGCGCAAAAAGCGCCTCATCCTCTACCAGCAAGATTTTTTTCTTGAGAGGCATTAAGCTGGATTTATCCACTGATGATGAAAGTTGTGAAAGCACGCATCCTCCTCGTTTATTTAGTCTTTATCATAAGAAGCGACTGACTTTTTGACGCCAAAATCGTAACGCGCACCGATCCAGCCTGCTCTTGGCGCACCAGGGGCATAAAACGTATCGTTGGTTTCATTGCCGCTAAACTGGCCGGTAGTCGGGTCAATCGGATTCTGACCCAGCATGCCCAAGCTGTAATACTCGCGGTCAAACACATTATTCACACGGGCGAAGATGTTCCAGCCATTGTCAAACCGGTAGTTTGTGAACAGATTCACTACTGTATAACCACGGACTTTTGCGCCAGAACTTGTATCCTTGTTGTTTTCGTTGCCACGTGAATACTGGCTGGAGAAGGCCACAATATTGCTGCCCACATTCCAGGCAGAAGTCACGTCATAGCCCAAGCCCAGTTTAAACTGATGTTTTGGGATACCTGCCAGGTAATCTCCCTTGTTCACCTGAATAAAGCTGTTGCCTGAAACAGGATCTACAGTAGCGCTGGTATTCACCTGATTCGCAATCTGGAAGGAAGACTCGTAGGTAGCCTGCACAAAGCTATAGCCCAGATTCCATGAAAATGCATCCATACGCCCTGCAAGACTCGCATCGAGCCCCTGACGCTTGGTTTTACTGATATTCGAGAAAAAGCCAGCGCCGTTATTGAGAGCGGTCGCAGAGGTCAGAAACTGAATGTCATTGGTGTTGATCGTATGATAGGCACCCAGACTCCAGGTGATTGTCGGTGTCAGGAAGCCTCGCAGCCCGGCATCATAGGTTTTGCTAACCACTTGCTTGAGTGGTGGGTCTCCTGCCATTGCGTTAGGCAATTTACAAGGATTGTTTTCATCCGCACACCCTAACTCGATAGAGGTTGGCGCACGGCTGCTTTCACTATAAGAGGCATACGCCGTCAATTGATTGCTGGGCGTAAAATTAATCCCCAAAGACGGATTCAGCCGATTGAAGGAATGCGTGCCGGTGAGCGAGCCAGAACCACTGGGTGTGATCTTGTCATCATTATCAATTTTGGTGGTGTTGTAACGGGCAGAGGCCGTCAAGTGCCAGTAAGGATTCAAAGACAAGGTATCCGTCGCAAAGACGCTCCAGGTGCGGTTCACACCGCTCAAATTCACCTGGTCGGTCAAGGCATTAAACTCGCCATTACCATCCACGCCACGATAGCTGTTTAACAAGCCAAACTCGGTATTCTGAGAGAACTTGGTCTTACCGCGGTTGTAGCCTAACCCACTAATAAACTGGTTTTTCAGGCCAAGCAAATCTTGAGAAAAGGTTAACTGTGAGGTAAAGCCATAACTCTTCTGCGTTAATCTGCTGCGGTTAATCGCACCAGAGCAGTTCTCGTCGGCATCTGGACCACTACAATTAGCATTGTTGTCGTCTAAACCAGCAGCAGATAACTCAAAACCATCATTCAAGTCACCATTGAAGGTTTTGGTACGCACATCACGGTAATAAACATTCCCACTTAACTGAATGTCGTCAGCAAAGTAATGGCTCAAATTAAGGTTTACAAAAGCCATGTTGTTCTTGGTTTGGTCAGGCACGGTAAAATTGCTTTTGTAGCCCAAAGAATCCAGCAAACTGCCTGCTTGCAAACCATTGCCACGCATTTTGTTATCTGCGAGCGACAAGCTGACATTGACAGCCGTTTTTTCATTTTGCCAACCGGCCTTGGTAAACAACTGCTTGACGCGGGAGGCTGAAAAACTACGCCAGCCATCCTCTTCAAAACTGTTGCCAGAGATAAAGAAATCTTTAGAACCGTCTTCGGACACGCCACCATATTCTGCATTCAACACATGACGGCCCCAGGAACCAGTGTAGGCCTCAACAGCGCCGCCCTGGTTGGTACGGCCACTCTTGGTCTGCACTGAAATCGCCCCGCCTAAAGTGTTCAAACCAAACAATGGGTTAGAGCCTGGAATCAAAGTCATCTGATTAATGGCGTTCATCGGAATCAGGTCCCAGTTCACCACGTCACCAAAGGCTTCGTTCACACGTACGCCATCGACATACACGGACAATCCTTGTGGCGTACCAAGCAGCGGGGAAGCGGTAAAACCGTGATAGTTCACATCGGGCTGGAATGGGTTGTTCTGTGTTTCATTCACATTCACCCCAAGCATGTTCTGGTTCATGTAGTCGCCTAATGTCAGGCTCTTTTGCTTAACCAGCTCTTTTTGTTTCACTTGCTGCACGCCGGCAGGAATGTGCTCAAGAGGCACACCAACCCCATTCAGCGGCGTGGTGCTGATGACCTCGACTTTATCCAATTGCACCTCTTCAGCTTGCACAGCAACCGCATGCGCCGCATAAGCAGAGAGAATGGCCATCAACAATGGTTTGACTGCTTGTTTATTCATAACGAATGATCCTTTTCCCGAGAATACTTAAATGAATGTCTTTTGGCTGCAAAAAACACTCAAGGTATTGAGCAAAAATCATTCCATTGGGAGGCTAAAAAAATATCTTTTTTTAATCAATGAGATAAAAATAAATCTGGTTTATTACAACCAGATTTTATCTTAAAATTGGTTTATTACAACCAATTTAACAACCACCATTGGATATATACAACCAATTACAGAAGAGAGGGAGACGGCGTCAGGCTGATTTCCAGACCGTAAGCATTGCGGCCAGGCTGCCAGGCGGCATCCACCGCCAGCCCTGCCAGTGAGACCAGCGTTTCAGAAGCACCTGGATGGGTGGTGGCCACTTGGACCAAAGGATAAAAAGCACGTTGCCATGGCGGAATGCCCAGCATTTGAAAGAGGACTTTCAATTCACGTCGTGGACGCTTGGCATCAGGCTGCAAACTCTCACCCCCTGCCCTAGGCATCAACTTGAGCGAAGTGCCTTCAGCAAGCACCAAAGGCTGCCCATACCGCCGGTTAAGGGTAATCGCTGCCGGGGAAACCCCCAGTCTGGCCAAAGCAATCCCGCGCGCTTTCACGACTTTAAACTGCACTTGCCATTCACCCCATTGCTGCGAGGCTTGCCCTTGCCACACCAGCGGTGTTTGCGGCAATGCGCTTGGTTTGGTAACGCAATACAGGCGTTGCTGGTAATGGTGCAAATAAGCTGACTGATGCGAGGCTTGGCCTTGTAACGGCAAATGCAGATAACGGTTAGGTTTGACCGATGAAAGCTGCTGCCAATATTCTTGCAATTGATCCTGATTGGGCATCCGTAACTGCAACTGTTGAAACCAATGGCGGAGCAAGTTTTTGGCGCGGACATCACCCAATGCATACAGCTTTGACATCGCAATCGATTGCCCCAGCCATTCGGCTTGCAAATCACATTGCGCCAAGTCCTGGCTGGCCAGTACATCCAGCAAACTCTGCGCGTCTGCCATGTGCCCCGCCGTTCTCAACAACGACTGATCCACTTGCGGATAACGTTCGCGCAACACTGGCATCACTGCATGACGCATAAAATTGCGGTCGTAAACCGTATCTGCGTTGCTTTCGTCTTCTACCCATTGCAAGTGGTGTGCGGTAGCAAACTGTAAAAGTGCAGCTTTTGGCACGCTTAACAGTGGCCGATACAAGCGGCGTGCCCCATCCCATGCGGCCATGGCACTCAAGCCCTTGACGCCAGCGCCTCTTACCAGTTGCAGCATCAACGTCTCTGACTGGTCTTGCAGATGATGAGCCGTCACAATCGTATCTGCACCGATCTGCTGACGCTGTTGCTCCAGGGCATGATAGCGTGCTTCTCGGGCGGTGGCCTCCAGGCCTTGTCCGCTTTGCAAATCTACGCGCACCTTGTCAGTAAAAAAAGGGACATTGTAGGTCTGGCAACGGTGTTCGCATTGTTGCAACCACGCATCGGCATTAGGACTCAAGCCATGATGCACATGCATGGCTGACAGCCGAAATGGCAATCGCTGGCAGAGCTCTGCGAGCAGATGTAACAACACCATAGAATCTACTCCACCGCTCAGTGCGAGTAGCAGATGTGGTGTGTTGGCATCCGGATTTGACAGCCCAGCCAGAAAACCAGATAACTGGCTTTCCAGGCTGGTCATAAGAGAAGCATTACTTTTCACTGGCCGCTTTAAATTTACCGTAACTCATCAGACGCTGGTAACGTGTCTCCAGCAACTGCGGTATTTTTTTGGCTTGCAATGCTTTCAACTGTTGGCCGATCGCTTGCGAGACCTTCTCCATCACATCTTCATAATTACGATGTGCGCCACCCAGCGGCTCGTTGATAATGGTATCAATCAAGCCCAAAGACTTGAGCCTGTCTGCGGTAATGCCCAAGGTTTCGGCGGCTTCCGGGGCCTTGCTGGCGCTCTTCCACAAAATGGACGCACACCCTTCAGGCGAAATCACCGAGTAAGTGGAATATTGCAACATATTCAAATGATCCACCACGCCCAAGGCCAGCGCACCACCAGAACCGCCCTCACCGATCACCACGCCAATAATCGGCGTTTTCAGTTCGGCCATGACATACAAATTGCGTGCAATCGCTTCTGACTGGCCGCGCTCTTCAGCCCCAATGCCGGGATAGGCGCCTGGCGTATCAATAAAGGTGATAATCGGCATCTTGAACTTTTCGGCCAGACGGAACAGGCGCAGCGCCTTGCGGTAGCCTTCAGGACGCGGCATACCGAAATTGCGGTATTGGCGTTCTTTGATATCGCGGCCTTTTTGATGGCCCATGACCATGACCGGAATGCCTTTAAAGCGCGCAATGCCGCCGACAATGGCCGGGTCATCTGCATAGGCACGGTCGCCATGCAACTCCTGGAAATCAGTAAACAAGGCATTGATATAGTCTGCAGTATAGGGGCGCTGCGGATGGCGGGCCACCTGGGAAATCTGCCAGGCAGTCAAGGCCTGGAAGGTATCCTGCAATAACTTGGTATTCTTCTTTTGTAACAAATCCAGCTCTTTGGAAATATCCAGAGAGTCATGCTCGTCATGCGAAACTTGTAGCGCGTCAATCCGCTTTTCCAGTTCGGCAATCGGTTGTTCAAAATCAAGATAAGTCAGTTTACTAGGCGTTAAACGTTTTACACTCATTGGAATTCCAATATGAATTCTTTAGAAAAAAGTTCAGGCATTATAAAGGATTTTGACGTTTTCTTTAGACAACCAGCCCTGTAAATTGTGTAGCAGGTCATCATGCAGCACGACTTGCCAGTCATCGCCTAGCATCAAACTCACCTGCGCAGACTGGTTATGGTAGTCGACTTTGATCGGACAACGCTTCTGCTCCTCACCGGCGTAGCGATAAGGCGTTAATACTGTCATGAGACGCTGCACATCCGAAGTGCCATTGCAGCTCAAGGTTAGCATTTGCGCAAAACGGTTACGCACGGCGGCCAGATCATAGAGTTTACGGGCGCTGACGCGGATGCCACCGGAGAACTCATCATTACTGATGCGCCCTTCTACCACCAGCAGCTGGTCTTCCTTGATCCACTGTGCGTGCTGATTCAACAGTTCGCTACCGACAACCACATCCACGCGACCGACGGCATCATCCAGCGTCACAATCGCCATTTTCCCACGCTGCGTCATGCGAACACGTACACCCATGACCACCCCGGCCAGCAACTTCGGCTGCTCTTGTGGCGCAAGCTCACCCAGATTGCCTTTAATAAAGGGACCAAGCTGCGCTTTGTAGCTTAAATAAGGGTGGCCACTCAAGTAAAAACCCAGCGCCGTTTTTTCTTCTTGCAAGGCCTGCTCAGGGCTCCAGGCGGCAATATCCGGTAAAGCATGCTGCGTTTCGATCACCCCGCCAAACAGGCAATCTTGCCCGGCGTGTGCCGCGCCCTGCTCTGCGACACTGATCGCCCTATCCAGGCCCGCCAGCAACGCAGCCCGGTTAGGTTCCAGCTTGTCAAAAGCGCCGGCACGGATCAGGGATTCAATCACCCGACGGTTGACCTTGCGCAAATCCAGGCGCTGACAAAAGTCGAATAAATCTTTGAAAGGGCCTTGAGACTGACGGGACGCCATAATCAACTCAATCGCCGCCAGGCCGGTGCCTTTGATGGCGCCCAGGCCGTAAAGCACCTGCTGCGCATTGAGCGGCTTGAACTGATAGACACTGGCATTGATGTCTGGCGGCAATACTTCGATATGATTGGCGCCGCAGTCATCAAAAAACGTATGCACGTTATCGGTGTTGTTCATATCGGCAGACATGGTCGCCGCCAGAAAAGCCGCCGGGTAATGCGCTTTGAGGTAAGCGGTATGATAAGCCACCAAGGCATACGCTGCCGCATGCGACTTGTTAAAACCGTAACCCGCGAACTTTTCCAGCAAGTCAAACAAATCGTTGGACTGCTGCAAAGTCAGGCCATTTTTGAGCGCACCTTCATTAAAGATTTCGCGCTGTTTAACCATCTCTTCCGGTTTTTTCTTACCCATGGCGCGGCGCAGCAAGTCTGCACCACCGAGACTATACCCGGCGACCACCTGGGCGATCTGCATCACCTGTTCCTGATACACGGCAATACCGTAGGTTTCCTTGAGAATAGATTCGGTCGACGGGTGCGGGTATTCCACGCGCTGCGTGCCATGTTTACGGCGGCAGAAGTCTGGAATCAGATCCATTGGGCCAGGACGGTACAAGGCAACCAACGCAATAATGTCTTCAAACAAGTCTGGCTTGGCTTGCTTAAGCATATCTTTCATGCCGCGCGATTCCAGCTGGAACACCGCTGTCGTATTGGCTGTTTTCAGCAGATGGTAGCTACGCTTGTCATCGAGCGGAATCGTCTCAAAACTCAGTGGTGGCAACGTTTCTTGCGCGCGCTGCGCATTGGCGTTTTCAAGCGCCATATTGAGGATAGTCAGCGTGCGCAGGCCCAAAAAGTCGAACTTAACCAGGCCGACCGCCTCCACATCATCCTTATCATATTGACTGACCAGACTGTCGCCATTGGGCTGGCAATAGACGGGCGAGAAATCTGAAATCTTGCCAGGCGCAATCAACACCCCCCCGGCGTGCATACCGATGTTACGGACCAGGCCTTCCAGCCGCAATGCCAAAGACAGTAATTCTGCGACCTCTTCTTCTTTTTCGCGGCGCTCTTGCAGTTGCGGCTCTTTTTCCAGTGCGGATTCAAGCGTGATGCCCAGCTCCATTGGAATGAGCTTAGCGATGCCATCGACAAAGTTGAACGGCAAATCCAGCACGCGGCCCACATCGCGGATCACCGCTTTGGCCGCCATGGTCCCGAAGGTGGCGATCTGAGACACCGAAGCCAAGCCATATTTGTGCTTGACGTAATCGATGACGCGATCTCGCCCTTCCTGACAGAAGTCAATATCAAAGTCGGGCATGGAGACCCGCTCCGGGTTTAAGAAACGCTCGAACAGCAGGTTGTATTTGAGCGGGTCGAGGTCGGTAATCCCCAAACTGTAAGCGACCAAAGACCCCGCACCGGAGCCCCGGCCTGGTCCGACTGGCACGCCGTTGTTTTTTGCCCAGTTAATAAAATCGGCCACGATCAAAAAGTAGCCAGGAAACCCCATCTGAATGATGATGCCGCACTCAAACTGCAAGCGCGCTTCGTATTCAGCTCGTTTGGCTTCCCGCAGCTGTTCATCCGGGTACAAATAGGCCAGGCGGTGCTCCAAGCCTGCTTTAGACTGGTCCACCAGATATTGATCCAGACTCTCACCATTAGGCGTCGGAAAATCGGGCAGGTAATTTTTCCCCAAAGTCAGCGTCAGGTTGCAGCGCTTGGCAATCTCCACCGAGTTTTGCAAGGCGATGGGCATATCGGCGAACAAAGCCTGCATTTCTGCCTGGGTTCTCACATACTGGGTGGCGACAAAACGCTTGGGTCTGCGGGTATCGGCCAGCACATAGCCTTCCGCGATACAGGTACGCGCCTCGTGCGCCATAAAATCATCGGGCGTCTGGAACTGGATCGGATGCGTGGCCACCACAGGTAAATCGAGCTGCTGTGCAATGGCGATGGTTTGTCTGATCAATTGCTCTTGGGCATAGGCTTCGGTATTGCCGGGCACATGTACGCGCTGAACTTCCAGGTAGTAGCGGCCTTCAAATACCCCGGCCCAGTGTGCTGCCGCTTGCAAGGCTTGAGCCTGGTTGCCAGCCTGCAGTGCCTGTCCAATGTCACCGGCAGCAAAGCCCGACAGCAGCAATAGCCCTGCGTTTTTTTGCTGTAACCACTCGGGTTTGATTTCTGCCCGTTCACGGTACTGGTTCTCCAGATAGGCGCGACTGAGTAATTCACACAGGTTGCGATAACCCTGCTGCGTTTGTACCAGCAACAGCAAGCGGTGAGGCTGGTCGCGCTGGAGCGGATTCTCGATCCAGACATCACAGCCCAGAATCGGTTTGAGCCCCTTGCCACGGGCAGCCTTGTAAAACTTGATCGCCCCAAACAGGTTAGCCAGATCGGTCAGCGCAATCGCTGGCATGGCATCACTTTTTGCCGCCTTGACGTAATCATCAATGCGCACCGTGCCATCCACAATGGAATACTCACTGTGGCAACGCAGGTGAATAAATGCAGGTTGGAGAGAGGGTGTTTCAGGCGCTTCCATCACTTTATTTTAACCGCCAACCTGCTTTTTTGTACCCATGCCGACGACAAATAATGTCATTGACAGCCTCAAAAAAGCCATGCAAACCTCGTAAAAAATGGATTGTTGATAGTTGTAAAAAATTGAAACGAACCGGGATTATGTTCTATGATGGCAGGCGTTTTTGTCAAAAGCGATAGATCACATGCCCAATGCCACTGCCCTGCTCGATGACCCGATACTGGTGGAGGACGAGCTGCCTGCCGTGGGGCAGCCCCTGCCGTATTTCCAGCTAGTTAACCGCGAGCTTGAGGACGTTGCGCTGGATGCCTTTGCAGGTCAGCGCAAGGTACTGCATTTTTTCCCAGGCATTGATACGCCCACCAGTGCTAACAGCGTGCGTATTCTTGAGCGCATGGCGCTAGATCTGACCAACACCGCCATCCTGCATATTTCACCGGATTTACCATTCACCATGGCCCGCTTCTGCGCCATGGAAAGTCTGCCGCAATGCATGACCTTATCCACCTTGCGTGGCCGCGACATGCTCAAGAATTATGGCGTGCTCATGATGACCAGCAAACTGGCAGGTCTACCTGCACGCGCCATCATCGTCGCGGACGAAAATGACCGCGTCCTCCACGTTGAATTGGTCAAGGACCTGGTCATGGAACCAGACTACGAAGCCGTGCTTGAGGTGCTGCCCGCCTGATTCCCTTACTTTTTATGTGGTTGATTGCGTTGCGCTGACACGTTAAAGTGCTTGTTTAAGTTTTATTCATCACATTTTGGAGAACACTATGTCTAGCGTTACGCTCAAAGGAAATCCGGTCGCGGTTGGCGGTAAATTTTTAACCAAAGGCGACAAGGCTCCTGATTTTCAATTGGCAGATGCCAAACGCAACCTGCTTGGTCTGGATGCGTTTTCAGGCAAGCGTAAAGTCTTGAACATTTTCCCTAGCATTGATACGCCCACCTGCGCCACCTCAGTGCGCACCTTCAACAAGGAAGCCAGCAGCGTCAGCAACACCGTCGTGCTGTGCGTGTCTGCAGACCTGCCTTTCGCACAAAGCCGTTTCTGCGGTGCAGAAGGTCTGGAGAATGTTGTAACCCTGTCTACCTTCCGCGATACAGCCAAATTTGGCAATGATTATGGCGTCCTGATCACCGATAGCAGCCTGGCAGGCCTGACTGCACGTGCAGTGGTGGTACTGGATGAGAACAATCAGGTATTGCATAGCGAACTGGTTGGCGAAATTGCTGACGAACCAAACTATGCTGCTGCCTTGGCAGTCCTCAAATAAGTCAGCAGATTTGAGTAATAAAAAAGCCAGCATTAAGCTGGCTTTTTTATTACTACTTTTATATTGCTAAAGACCCGTCCTAAATACCTTTAAACGCGCTTGAACAACAAGCTGCCGTTAGTCCCACCAAAACCAAAATTGTTTTTGAGGGCATATTCAATCTGCAAGTCACGTGCCGTGTTAGCACAGTAATCCAGATCGCAATCCGGATCAGGATTCAACAGATTGATGGTCGGTGGTGAAATCTGATGGTAAATCGATAACACCGTAAAGACCGACTCCAGACCGCCTGCGCCACCGAGCAAGTGACCAGTCATCGATTTGGTCGAATTGACTACTAGCTTGTAGGCATGATCGCCAAACGTTGCCTTGATGGCATTGGTTTCGTTGGTATCACCCAGGGGCGTCGAGGTCCCGTGCGCATTCATGAACTGGACTTGGTCCGGGTTCACCCCTGCATTTTTGAGCGCGTTGACCATGGAGCGGCGTGGACCATCCATATTCGGTGCGGTCATGTGATAGGCATCGGCACTTAAGCCGTAACCTGCCACCTCGGCATAAATTTTGGCACCGCGTGCTTTGGCATGCTCATACTCTTCGAGCACCATCACCCCTGCACCTTCACCAATGACAAACCCATCACGGTCTTTATCCCAGGGACGGCTGGCCGTCGCGGGATCGTCATTGCGTGTAGACAAGGCTCGCGCAGAGGCAAAGCCACCGACACTGAGCTCGGTAATGGCCGCTTCGGCCCCACCTGCCACCATGACATCGGCGTCACCATACTCAATCATACGTGCGGCTTCACCAATGCTATGGGTGCCTGTGGTACAGGCAGTCACCACCGCAATATTCGGCCCTTTGAGACCCAACATGATGGACAAATTACCCGAGATCATGTTGATGATGGTACCAGGAATAAAGAATGGCGAGATCTTGCGTGGGCCACCTTCGTCATAACTGTCGTTGGTGGACTCAATCAAGCCCAAACCACCAATCCCGGAACCAATGGTCACGCCAATGCGTTCTGCATTTGCGTCGGTCACTTCCAGGCCAGAATCACGGAAAGCCTCCAAGCCAGCAGCCAGACCGTACTGGATAAAAGTATCCATGCGGCGCGCATCCTTGGCTGGAATAAAGTCCTCAGCGTTGAATCCTTTAACCTCACCTGCAATTTGCGAGGCAAATGGGGTAGGATCAAATTTAGTGATACGGGTAATGCCTGATTGACCAGCGACCAGATTGTTCCAAGCGGTTTGGGTACCAATCCCTACTGGAGACACCACGCCCAAGCCAGTTACTACTACTCTGCGTTTCGTCATAATAGAAAATCAGCCCTCTTGCGAGGGCTGATTGAAGAATGAAGTCAATGAATTACTTGAGGTTTGCGTTGACGTAGTCAATCGCTTGCTGCACTGTAGTGATTTTTTCAGCTTCTTCGTCAGGGATTTCGCAATCGAACTCTTCTTCCAAAGCCATTACTAATTCTACGGTGTCCAGAGAATCTGCACCCAGATCATCTACGAAAGATGATGTGTTTTTTACGTCAGCTTCGTTTGCACCCAATTGTTCACAAACGATTTTCTTTACGCGTTGTTCGATGTCGGACATCTAAAATACCCCTTTGTTGATAAGTGTCGTGTACAGTAAACCAGTATTCTAGCAAAACTTGCCCAGAATACCAAAGAAACTAAATATTAAGCGCAGTACATGCCGCCATTGACATGGATGGTTTCGCCCGTGATATAAGCGGCCGCTGGCGAAGCCAGGAAAGCCACTGTCGCCGCGATTTCATCCACAGAGCCCAAACGCCCAAGCGCAATACGTTCCAGCATTTTGGTCTTGATATCGTCAGGCAGTTCAGCGGTCATATCCGTGGCGATAAAGCCAGGCGCTACACAGTTCACAGTAATACCGCGACTGCCGACTTCTTGCGCCATAGACTTGGTAAAACCAGTCATCCCAGCCTTGGCCGCTGCGTAGTTGGTCTGCCCGGCATTGCCCATATGACCCACCACGCTGGAAATGTTGATAATACGTCCCTGACGCGCTTTCATCATCGGACGCAATACTGCCTGACTCATACGGAATACGGACTTCAGGTTGGTCGTCAAGACCGCATCCCAGTCTTCGTCTTTCATGCGCATGAGCAAGGTATCTTTGGTGATGCCGGCATTATTCACCAGGATGCTGACATCCCCATACTGCTCGGCAATCTGCTTTAATACTGCCTCAATTTGTTCAGGCTGTGTCACATCCAGCGCCATCCCGACGCCGTTGACCCCAGCGGCTTTCAAATGGGCGGTGATTGCTTCTGCGCCACTGGCAGAGGTCGCCGTACCAATCACGGTGGCTCCCTGCTTGCCCAGGGCTTGTGCAATCGCTGCGCCTATGCCGCGGCTGGCGCCCGTCACTAATGCGATTTGTTGGTCAGACATGGTCTCTCCCTTATTGCGTAATCAAAGTTTGCATGGCTTCGTCATTGACGAGCGCAACACAGCTCACCTCGGCCACAATGCGCTTGGCTAAACCAGCCAGCACCTTGCCGGGGCCACATTCAGCGGCGCTCAGCACCTCTTGTGCAGCCAACTGTTGCACGGTCTCCACCCAGCGGACCGGGCTATAGAGCTGGCGAACCAGCGCGTCTTTAATCTGCGCGGCATCCGCGTAGGCTGCGACATCGGCGTTATGCAAGACAGGCACAACCGGCGCCTGTACATTCACGCCATTGAGATATTCGCGCAGCTTTTCAGCCGCTGGCTGCATGAGGTCGCAGTGCGAAGGCACGCTGACAGGCAATGCGAGCGCACGCTTGGCCCCTTTCGCCTTGGCTAACTCCATACCACGTTCAACCGCCGCTTTGTCACCGGCAATGACAACCTGGCCTGGTGAGTTGAAGTTAACAGGCTGCAAGACTTGACCTTGTGCCGCCTCGTTACAAACAGCACGCACGGTATCATCATCCAGCCCCAAGATCGCAGCCATGGCCCCCTGGCCTTCCGGCACGGCTTGCTGCATAACCTGGGCGCGAAATTTTACCAGTGGCAAGGCATCCGCAAACGAAATGGCATTGGCTGCAACCAGTGCAGTGTACTCACCAAGACTATGACCCGCCATCGCGGTTGGCAACTGGCCACCCAGCGCCTGATAAACACGCCAGGTAGCAATACCAGCGGTCAGCATGATGGGTTGTGTGTGTTCAGTCAGATTAATTTCTTCATTTGGCTCGGTGGCCATTTTCCAGAAATCCACCCCCAACACAGCAGAGGCTTCGTCAAAGGTTTGTTTGACGATGGCATGCGCTGCTAGCCCTTGCATCATGCCCACAGACTGTGAACCTTGACCAGGAAAGAAAAAAGCAAATTTAGACATATTGATTCAGTTATTTATTCAATTTAAAACGGTCATGCAAGCACGGCATGCTTCATTGTTGAACCTTGGTACTGTTAGCACTGGTTAGTACTTTACCAGGACTGAGCCCCAGGTAAATCCACCACCGAAGGCCTCCATAAGCAAGGTATGTCCACGCTGGATGCGCCCGTCACGCACAGCCACATCCAGTGCGAGTGGAATTGAGGCTGCAGAGGTATTGCCATGGCGATCCACCGTCACGACGACTTTATCCATCGGCATTTCCAGTTTTTTGGCCGTTGCCTGCAAAATACGGATATTAGCCTGATGCGGCACCAGCCAGTCAATATCTGACTTTTGCATCTGGTTAGCTTCCAGCGTCTCATCGACGATCTGATCCAGTGTATTGACCGCCATCTTGAACACCGGATTCCCTTCCATCACCACCGTGTCAGGCCCATCAGGATTGCGCGGCACATGCAAATAGGTTTCGTAGTTACCATCGGCGTGGATGTGGGTAGAAAGAATACCGGGTTGCTCACTGGCTTGCAGGATCACCGCACCGGCACCATCGCCCCATAAAATGCAGTTGCTACGGTCGCTGTAATCAGTAATACGGGTGAATGTATCCGCCCCGATCACCAGGACATTCCGGGACTGGCCAGACTTGATGAACTGATTGGCGGTGGTCAGCGCATAGACAAAGCCACTGCATACCGCCTGCACATCAAAAGCGGGACAGCCGCTGATGCCCAATTTGCGTTGCACCATGGTCGCCACACTTGGAAAAATCTTGTCAGGCGTGGTTGTTGCCACAATAATCAGGTCAATCTGTTCAGCCGCGATGCCGGCCGCGTCAATCGCTTGACGCGCCGCGTGGGTCGCCAGATCGCTGGTACGTTCATCCGTGACGCGGTGGCGTTGCTTGATGCCAGTTCGGGCGTAAATCCACTCATCGGTGGTATCCACCATTTTTTCCAGATCGGCATTGGTCAAAATATGGGGTGGCAGGTAGCTTCCAGTACCTGCAATGCGAGCGTAAATCATTCGTGCGATTATGCCTTAATTGGTTTGAAACACCTAACAAAAAGGGGTTCAGGGTTGCTCGGAGGTCGTCAGATGCTCAATCTCCAACTGCGACTGAATACGCTTGAGGACACCACTCTGCGCCTCTTCCATCGCGACATGAATCGCATGGTAAAAGCCCACGCTGTCTGCGCCACCATGACTCTTGACCACAATGCCACGCAAGCCCAAAAAGCTTGCCCCATTATAAAGTCTTGGATCTACCCGCTTTTTAAAGGCTTTTAGCACCGGAAAAGCGCCCAGCGCCATTAACTTGGTCAACCAGTTACGTTTAAATTCCTGGGTCAGGAATTTACCCATCATATGCGCAAGGCCTTCGGTGGTTTTCAACGATACGTTGCCCACGAAACCGTCACAAACGACCACATCTGTCGTGCCCTTGAAGATATCGTCGCCTTCTACATTGCCGTAAAAATTCAAATGACTGCCGCGTAACAACTCCGCCGCCTGCTTGACCACCTCATTGCCCTTGATATCTTCAGAACCGATATTGAGCAAGCCCACGGTTGGATTCGGCTTATTGGTCAGACAGCTCACCACCATCGCGCCCATAATGGCAAACTGGTACAAATGCTCAGGTGTACAGTCGGCATTCGCCCCCAGATCCAGCATAAATGTACTGCCTTTTTCAGAGGGTAAAGTCGAGGCAATGGCTGGCCGGTCAATCCCGGGCAAGGTTTTGAGGACAAAGCGCGCGGTCGCCATCAATGCACCGGTGTTACCGGCACTCACGCAAGCCTGCGCTTCTCCCGTTTTCACCATATTAATAGCCACCCGCATAGAAGAATCTTTTTTGTTCTTCATCGCACTTTGTGGCGACTCATCCATCAACACCACTTCACTGGCATGGCGGATACGCAATCGCGGCCCCGACTGGACATTCAAGACCTTAAGCTCGGATTCAATTGCCTCTTGCAGGCCGACCAGGATAATGTTTAATTCAGGATTTTCGTTCAGAATTCGAACTGCCGCGGGCACAGTCACATGCGGACCGTGATCTCCTCCCATGGCATCAATGGCAATCACTACTTCATGTGAATGCACGTGTTGACCAGTTGTCATGTGATTTTCCAAGTTTGTTAACTTTGCGCGTTTAAGCGCAGCCATCACAGCGGCTTACGTCAGATACGCAAACGCCGCGCATTTTACTGCGCGGCGCGTTTTAAAGCGGTTCGCTTTAATGTGGCGATTATTCGCCTTTTGCAGGCATCACTTTGCGGCCACGGTAAAAACCGTTAGGGCTCACGTGATGACGCAAATGCACTTCACCCGTGGTTGGCTCAATTGCCAAAGGTGGGTTAGTCAAAAAGTCGTGGGAACGGTGCATACCACGCTTGGAAGGTGTCTTTTTGTTTTGCTGAACGGCCATTTAAGTTACTCCAATATCAAACCGCCACACCTCATGTATCGAAGCTCAATGACAGTTTATAAAACAAACTCGGTTATTAATAAATTAAAAATGCTACCTAATCCAGCATTATAAAATAACTCAGGGACAACTGCAAATAAATCATGCAAATATCGCTTTTCATTGGTTTATTTGCCATGATTCGCGGCATGAACACCCAGCTTACGGGGTTATTTGTCCAGCTTCAACTGCTTGAGCACAGCAAATGGATTCGGCTTTTCACCCGCAGACTGCTGTAATTGTGTACACGCCTCTTCATGCATGACAGAGATAGGCAGCGCCATCAACAACTCATCCTCGACCAACACTTCCAGTGACGACTCATCCGTAGATTCCAGCCAATCCACCGTTTCATCTTCTAGCAATGCTTCCGGCGGCTCGTCACAAAGCGCAAATTCAAAGGTCATCTCTAGAGACTCTGGCATGGGCTCAAAGCAACGCTGACACACCAGCGGCAAAGTCGTCTGCAAACTCAGCGCCAGCATAGGCAGCGACACCTCACCAAAATAGCGGGATGACAAGCCTTGCAACCGATAATGCACCTGCATGCCGTCGAGGGCGGCCACATCCGACACCCCTAGCGCTTGCAACGCCTCATGCAACCTGGGCATAGCGCTCAGCGCTAACGCCCCCTCAACGGTTTTTTGCTGCCTTGCCAGCTCCTGAAAATGCGCCATGATCTTTACCAAACAATTCAATCAACTATTAAGCCGGCACTATAACAAACTCAATGATCATTGACGACTAAAACACGGACAAGGCCAGCACTAAAATGACAGGCCTCTGTTTAAGCGCAAGGTTTGTTGTTATAATGACACCGCATCACGCGGCGCTCTGTTCAAGGGCGCACCCATGGTGCCGGTTTGCCTGATCGGCCATTTGTTGCTGTAGCAAAGACGACTCCAAACCACAACCAAATCAACTTGAACCGTTTTATATTCAGTCTCCTGAAGATTGAAAAACTCGGTTGAGTTACTAAAAGACTCTAGTCCTTTTTTCTTGCTTTAAGGGTAATGTGTGTTTAAGAAAATTTTAGTCGCGAATCGCGGTGAAATTGCGGTGCGCATCGTACGTGCCTGCTCTGAAATGGGCATTAAATCGGTAGCTATTTACTCCGATGCTGACCGCCATGCGTTGCATGTTAAAAAGGCAGACGAAGCCTATAACATTGGCTCAGACCCTGTCGCAGGCTACCTGAACGCACACAATATAGTCAACATTGCTGTGGCTGCAGGCTGTGACGCCTTGCATCCTGGTTATGGCTTCCTGTCAGAGAATCCAGAACTTGCTGAAGTCTGCGCACGTCGCGGCATCAAGTTCATTGGTCCTGATGCCGACGTCATCCGTCAAATGGGTGACAAGATCCAGGCACGTAATGCCATGATTAACGCAGGCATTCCTTGCGTGCCAGGCAGTGAAGGCAATCTGGAATCGGTAGAGGCCGCAGTGACTTTGGCCAATAAAATTGGCTATCCCGTGATGCTCAAGGCGACGAATGGTGGCGGTGGCCGCGGAATTCGTCGTTGCGATAGCGAGAAAGAGCTGCTCAGCAACTATGACCGCGTCATTTCAGAAGCCAGCAAAGCCTTTGGCAAGCCAGAAGTCTTTCTCGAAAAGTGCGTGGTGCATCCGCGCCATATCGAAGTGCAAGTGCTGGCCGACTCACATGGCAATGTCATTCATTTGTTTGAACGCGATTGTTCCATCCAGCGTCGTAACCAGAAACTGATCGAGATTGCGCCCTCTCCACAACTGACTCAAGCCCAACGTGAATATATCGGTGGTCTGGGTGTGAAAGCGGCTAAGGCCGTCGGCTATGAAAACGCTGGTACGGTTGAGTTCTTGCTGGATTCAGACAATAACTTTTACTTCATGGAAATGAACACGCGCTTACAGGTAGAGCATACTGTAACCGAGACCATTACTGGCGTGGACAGTGTTCAACAGCAGATTCGTGTTGCAGCCGGCTTACCGCTGCAATACAAGCAAAGTGAAATTGCTTTCCGTGGCTTTGCCATGGAGTACCGGATTAACGCAGAAGACCCGAAAAAGGACTTTTTGCCCAGCTTTGGTAAAATCACCCGCTACTATGCGCCCGGTGGTCCGGGTGTACGTATGGATGCGGCGATTTACAGCGGATATGTCATTCCGCCTTACTACGACTCCATGTGTGCAAAACTGACGGTTTGGGCCCTGGATTGGGAAAGCGTGATTGAACGCGGTCGCCGTGCCTTGAATGACATGATTGTCTATGGCGTCAAAACGACCATTCCATACTACCAGCAGATCATGCAGCATCCGGACTTCCGCGCCGCTGATTTCAATACCAGTTTTGTGGAGCAACACCCCGAGCTGACTGAGTACGACGTAGGATTACCCAAAGAGTTAATGGCAGCCGCCATTGCGGCTGCGATTGCCGCCCATGAAGGTATTTGATTAACCCGCATTGCAAGATATTTATTTAGATCGACAAGACTATGAGCAAAATACATGTCACCGAACTCGTTTTAAGAGATGGTCACCAATCCCTGATTGCAACGCGCATGCGCACCGAAGACATGCTGCCGATCTGCAGCAAGCTGGATGAGATTGGGTTCTGGTCTCTCGAAGCCTGGGGCGGTGCAACCTTTGACGCTTGCGTCCGCTTTTTGAAGGAAGATCCATGGGAACGCCTGCGCAGCTTGCGTAAAGCCTTGCCCAATACGCCTATCAATATGCTGTTGCGAGGCCAGAACTTGCTGGGCTACCGTCATTACTCTGATGACGTCGTGCATGCCTTTGTCAAACAGGCAGCCGATGCCGGTGTCGATGTGTTCCGTATTTTTGATGCGATGAATGACATCCGCAACCTGAAAACCGCGATTGAAGCCGTTAAATCTGTCAAGAAACATGCCATCGGCACCCTGTCCTTTACGACCAGCCCGGTGCATGATGTGGCCTACTTTGTGAGCATGGCCAAAGAGCTTGAGGCGCTGGGCTGTGACAGCATTGGCGTCAAGGACATGGCTGGCCTGCTGACACCGACCATGGCTGCCGAACTGGTCAAAGGTCTGAAGGCTGCGGTCAGCGTGCCCGTACACATGCACAGTCACGCCACTTCTGGCCTCGCCAGTATGGTCTTGCTCAAGAGCGTGGAAAGCGGCGTGGATATTATTGATACCTGCAACTCTTCATTCTCCGAAGGTGCCAGCCATCCGACTACAGAAAGCCTGGTGGCCGCATTGAAAGGCACGGAATACGATACAGGCCTCGATTTGGGCAAGTTGCAGGAAATCACCGCCTACTTCAAAGAAGTGCGCAAGAAATACTGGCAATTTGAAAGCGAGTTTACCGGCGTGGATACCCGCGTCTTGGTTAACCAGGTGCCAGGTGGCATGATTTCCAACCTGTCCAACCAGCTGAAAGAACAAGGCGCGCTTAACCGTATGGACGAGGTGCTGGCCGAGATTCCGCGTGTGCGTGAGGATCTTGGTTATCCTCCGTTGGTGACGCCCACCTCGCAAATCGTCGGGACACAAGCTGTACTGAACGTATTGACCGGTGGCCGCTACAAGTCCATTACCAACGAAGTCAAAAATTACTTGTTAGGCCAATATGGTAAAGCCCCTGCGGCAGTCAATGCAGATGTGCGCAAACAAGCGGTTGGCGATGCTGAAGTCATTACCTGCCGTCCAGCAGACTTGCTGCAACCGGAAATGGTCAAGCTGCAGTCCGAGGCCGAGCGCTTTGCCAATAACGAGCAAGATGTATTGACCTATGCCATGTTCCCGGACATCGGTAAAACCTTCTTGCAAGAGCGCAATGCAGGCTCATTGAATCCAGAGCCATTGTTGAGCAAAGACGCGGTCACCCAGCAAACAGCGGCCGCCCGTTATGCGCCTAATGAGTTCAACATTACCCTGCATGGTGAAACCTACCACATCAAACTGACCGGCAGCGGTCACGCGGGTGAAGAACGCAGACCTTACTATGTCAAGGTAGACGGCATTTCTGAAGAAGTGTTTGTTGAGACCTTGAGCGAAATGGAAGTCAGCGGTGGCGGCAGTAACGGCAGCAAGAAAAAAGCTGCTGCAGTCGCCGCGAGTGGGCGTCCACGCCCTCACCATCCAGGCTGCGTCACCACTGCAATGCCAGGCACGATAGTGACGGTAAAAGTGAATGTGGGTGACAAAGTCAATGCCGGTGATGGCGTGTTGGTGATCGAAGCCATGAAAATGGAAAACGAGATCCAGGCCAGCAAATCGGGCACCGTGGTCGCCATTCACGTGGCCAAGGGCGACAGTGTCACGCCAGATGAAACACTGATTGAAATTCAACCTGAATAATTACAATCAACAAAAATCCCTGAAGCAATTCAGGGATTTTTGCTTTTGAGCTACCTGATCCATGAAACAATCACTGATTCTTGCCTCCTCTTCACGTTACCGTCGTGAAGTACTGCAAAAGCTGCATTTACCGTTTACCTGCTTGTCACCAGAGATTGATGAAACCCCGTGGCCAAATGAAAGCCCCGAACAGACTGCTTTGCGCTTGGCAGAGGCCAAAGCCCGCAAAGTGGCAGAAACCCAGCCTGATGCGCTGATTATTGGCTGCGACCAGGTCGCGACCGTGGATGGTATGCAGATAGGTAAACCTGGTAATCATGCCAATGCTGTCACGCAACTCACCATGCTCAGCGGCAAAGAGGTGGTTTTTCATAGTGCCTTGTGCCTGTATGACAGCCAACGGCAGCACCTTCAAGCCACCATCGTGCCCTATTTCGTTAAATTCAAATCCTTAAGTGCCAGCCAGATCGAGACCTACCTGCACCTTGAACAACCTTATGATTGTGCAGGCAGTGCCAAATCTGAAGGCATGGGCATCGCGCTGCTGGACTATATGCGGGGCGATGACCCGAATGCGCTGATAGGACTGCCCTTGATTGCCTTGGTCGAGATGCTGCGACAAGCGGGTGTAGACGTATTATCGGCTTCAACTCGATAGCATAAAACAAAGTCGTGTGTTAACTTTTGAACGGCCAATGCGTTTAGGCAGTCTCATGCTTAAAACGCAAATAACCTATAACGAAAGGATACACATGCGACTCAGCACCCTGCTATTTTTCTCCATGGGGACGGCTGCATTGACGTACGCAGCCGCTGCACAAGCGGAAACCACCCTCACCAGCCCACAATCTGACCAGACCAGTGTGGCGGTGACGATTTATAATGAAGACCTTGCGTTGGTCAAAGACAGTCGCAAGTTAAAGTTAAGCAACGGGCTTTCTGCCGTTTCTTTCCGCGATGTCAGTGCGCAGATCAAGCCTGAAACTGCCTTATTGCGTAGCTTGCTCCCTAACACCAGCTTGCAGGTGCTGGAGCAGAACTTTGACTTTGACTTGCTCACCCCGCACAAACTGCTGGAAAAATATGTCGGCCAACAAGTCACCGTGATTCGTACCAACCCGACCACAGGCACCGAAACTGAAGAAACAGCCACCGTACTCTCTGCCCAGGATGGCCCGGTGCTCAAAATAGGTAACCGTATCGAAACCGTGATCCCAGGCCGTATCGCCTATCCTAACGTCCCCGGCATGCTCAAAGACCGTCCAACCCTGACGACGCAGTTGCAATATAAAGGCGGTGAACAGTCCACTCTGGAGCTCAGTTACCTCACAGGCGGCTTGCAGTGGAAAACCGACTATGTCGCTGAGCTCAGCAGCAAAGAGGATGCGATAGACCTGTCTGGCTGGGTCACGCTCACCAATACCAGCGGCACCAGCTATCCCAACGCAAAAGTGCAACTGGTGGCAGGGGATGTCAACCGTGTGCGTGAAGTGATCCACCCCAAAACCATGATGATGCGCGCGGATGCCATGGTCGCCGAAGCCGCCATGCCCACCGAGCAAGCATTACTCGAATATCATTTATACACCCTGCCACGCCCCACGACCATTGCAGAAAACCAAACCAAACAAGTGGCCTTGCTTTCTGCGCAACATATCCCGGCGCATAAAGAACTGGTGCTGAATGGCTCGGAGTATTATTTCCAGGGTCAGTATCCTGATATCGACAAAAAACTCAAAGTGCAGGTCTTTGTAGAATTTGATAACAAAGAGAGTAGCCAGTTGGGTATTCCTCTGCCTAAAGGCACCATGCGCGTGTACAAAAAAGATCACGACGGCACGGCACAGTTTGTGGGCGAAGACCAGATCGACCATACACCAAAGAACGACACGGTGCGCCTCAAACTTGGCAATGCCTTTGATGTGACGGCTGACCGTGTGCAAACCGATTTTAAAAACCTGGGCAAGCAAAACCAGCCACCCGTGTATGAAAGCGCTTATACCATCACTTTGCACAACGCGAAAAAAGAAGCGGTCACCGTCACCGTGCAAGAGCCGATTGCAGGTAGCTGGAAAATACTAAGCGAATCACAGCCACACCAGAAACCCAGTGCCCACCAGGCCAGCTGGAAAATCAATGTGCCTGCCGATGGCGATGCCACGCTGAAATATCGTGTGCAGGTGAAATATTAGCCTGCCACACTCCCGCTCAACATGCTTCAAGGGCGTCAACAAAAGCATTCTTGCAAAAGAATGCTTTTTTGCTGTCTGGCCGTGGGATAATCACGCTGTTTAACTCATTAAGATTGCCATGACTGCTGGAACCCTCTACTTTATTCCCGTCCCCCTCACGGAAGACACCACGCCCCAACAAGTCGTACCGCCTGAAGTCATACAACGCATGCACAGCTTGCGTCACTTTATCGTCGAGAACGAAAAAACGGCCCGTCACTTTCTAGGCGCCAGCGGGCACCCAGTGCCTATGCGTGAAATCACGCTCACGGTGCTAACTAAAGATACACCGAATAAAGACCTGCAAAAGTTACTGCAACCTGTGCAACAGGGCATGGATGTTGGCTTGATGAGTGAAGCCGGCTGCCCGGGTATCGCCGATCCGGGGGCCGCGCTCGCCGCCGTCGCTCATCACAAAGGCATACGCGTCACCCCGCTCATCGGCCCCAGCAGCTTGCTGCTGGCACTGATGGCCAGCGGCTTGAACGGCCAGAGATTTACGTTTTTAGGCTATCTTCCTAGCGATAAAAATGAACGTATCAGAACCATCAAAGGCATTGAGTTTGACTCAAAAAAACAGCAAGCGACCCAGCTGTTTATTGAAACACCCTACCGCAACCAGCATGTACTAGAAGACCTGATTGCTAACCTGCAAGCACAAACAAAATTATGTGTGGCGTGCAATGTGTCAGGCAAAGAAGAATTGATTGTGACAAAAACAGTGGCTGACTGGAAAAAAGCACCCCTGCCTGATTTGCATAAAAAACCGACCGTTTTTTTGCTGCTAGCCTAAGGGGTCAAAAACGTACCACCCGCACACCAGAGGCAGCCTCGGGATTGGAGGCTGCCTGCTGCGCCTGATCATAATCACGTTGCGCTTGCAACACCTCATCCATATGTGTCTCAGACCAGTCCCGCAATGCGGCTAGCAGGCCCACCAGCGTGTTCCCCAGCGGTGTTATCTTGTACTCCACTCTTGGCGGCACCTCAGGATACACCGTACGCGCAATCAGCCCGTCCCGCTCCAACCCACGCAATGTTTGTGTCAGCATCTTTTGTGAAATTCCACCAATCTCGCGCTGCAAGGTGCTAAACCGCTTGGTTTCATTCTCCAGCAACCCCAATACCAGCACCGTCCACTTATCTGCTATCCGGTTCAACATCAAACGTGTCGGGCACGCTGCCTGATACGCATTCCAGCTACTGACAATCTGCAACGGTTGTTCTATCTGTTCCAGCATGGCTTTCCCTCGGTATCCAAGACGTTCAAGTGAGTGATAAGTGCATAAGTTACTTTAAGGTGCCTACTTACTAAAAGTAACTATTGAAATTATGATGCGCAACACCTACAGCACGCAAGCATTTTTAACTCACTTAAGGAAGCCATATGCATCTATTCAAATCGCTGCTCACCACCTTGCTATTCACCACCCTGTTAACCAAAGGAACCCTCACCATGGCACAAGACCAAACGCAACAAAACAAACAACTGCTGGCAGACTTTGCCACTGCCATCTTTGTGAAAAAAGACCTGAGCCAACTGCCCAACTTCATGCAGCCAGGCTATATTCAACACAACCCGCTCGTGCCACAAGGCCTGACTGGCTTCGAGCAATTCTTTAGTGCATGGTTTAAGGCCGTGCCAGACTGGCACTATCAACTGGAAAAGCTGGTCGCCGAAGGGGATACCGTTTGGGCGTACGGCGTGTATTCAGGGACGCAAAAAGGCGACTGGTTAGGCATCCCGGCTACAGGCAAGCACTACAGTATTTACGCCGTGGATATTTTCAGGATCGAGAACGGTAAACTGGCTGAGCACTGGGATGTGCTGGATGCTTATGGCTTGTTCAAACAACTAGGTGTTATTCAGTAACTTTCACCGATTAAAAAGGCCTATCCAAGATAGGCCTTTTTTGCGCCTACCGCAATATCCGCTACCGCACTGCTTAAAGCGATTTGAACTATATGATCCAACCGCGGTATTAATCAATCAGTACATCGCTGTTGAAAAAACGCATGCAACACAATCATTACCGAGAAACGGAATGAATAGGCCGCCCAAGTGGGCTATTTTCTATGGGGGTTTTCATAGCGGATAAAGCGATGGTGATTGTAGAAGCCGTTTAAAAAAGCACTCTTGGACAAGAATTGTTTTTAAGTACTCTCGTGGGATAATCCGGCTTTGCAATCTCCTCTATCTCTTTGGCTGCCATCCTTGATACTTCATTTTATGCGTAAATCTCTGATTGTTAATCTGCTGATCAATTAGTGAGTGCCGGACATGTCAGACCAAGAGCACAGACGCATCGCACATATTGATATGGATGCTTTTTTGCATCTTGCGAATTGTCACGCTACCCGGAGTTGAAAGGCTTGCCCATGGTGGTGGCCGGTGGCTCCTCACATGTGCCGAGGATCAGAGAAGATGGTACACGCGAATTCTCGCGCTTGCGTGATTACGCAGGGCGCGGCGTGTTGACCACAGCCACCTACGAAGCGCGGGCGCTAGGCTTGAACTCGGCCATGCCTACCATGCAGGCAGCCAAACTCGCGCCCGATGCGGTCTTGCTACCGGTCAACTTCGAACTCTATCGCCATTACTCGCAGTTGTTCAAAGCAGCGATTCGTAGCATCAGCCCGCAGGTGGAGAATATTGGGATCGATGAAGTCTACGCCGATGTTTCAACGCTGCCAGGAGACGCCACCGAGATTGCACAACAGCTGAAATCGGCCGTATTCGCTGCCACCGGCCTGACCTGTTCAGTCGGGATCGCCCCCAATAAACTATTGGCAAAGTTATGCTCTGAAATGCAAAAGCCTGATGGCATCACGGTCATCAGGATGTCAGATGTCCCCAGCCGCATCTGGCCGATGGCGGCAAAAAAGATCAATGGCATTGGTCCCAAAGCCAGTGCAAAACTCGAATCGTTGCAGATTAAGACCATAGGCCAAATCGCAGCTATGAACGAAGCCTGGCTTGTTCAACATTTTGGCAATCGCTATGGCAGGTGGTTATACCGTGTTTCTCGCGGGCAGGACGACAGACCGGTCGTGACAGAAAGCGTTCCGGTCTCCATGAGCAGGGAGACCACTTTCGAACGCAACTTGCATCCGGTGAGAGACAAACCAGCGCTGAGCGAGGCATTTACCCGCTTATGTGAACGTGTCGCCAACGATCTGCAGAAGAAAGGCTATACCTGCTGCAAGGTCGGGATCAAGCTGCGTTTTGAGGACTTTAAAACGGTTACGCGTGACCTCACCTTGTCCACGGCTATCAGCGATGCGAAATCGTTACGGCTTTTTGCTGGAAAATGCCTGAAAAGGATAGATTTAGATAAGAAAATACGATTGTTAGGCGTTAAAGTCAGCGGTCTGCAGCGTGCTGATCGTATAGACCAAACAGATTCAGCGCAATTTACCCTAGACTTTGACGAGTAAGACGCACACGCGTTTAAACTCGGGGCTAGACGGCTACTGCCCCCGCATAAACATCTTGTCCAAATCGGCCAAACTCACCTGAAACCAGGTGGGTCTGCCGTGATTGCACTGCCCGCTTCTTTCAGTCGCTTCCATATCACGCAACAAGGCGTTCATTTCAGTAATGGTCAGTTGCCGGTTAGCACGAACGGCAGCGTGGCAGGCCATGGTACCCAGTACTTCGTTTTGGCGTTCTAGCAGCACGCGGCTGGCGCCATATTCGTGTAAGTCGCGTAATACAGCACGGGCCAGCGCGACGGCATCGGCATCTTGCAGCATGGTGGGGATGGCACGAATGGCAATTGTGGTGGGTGACAAGGTAGCCAACTCAAAGCCCAGTTGCTGTAATGTGTCGCTGCCTTGCAAGGATTGCAGCGTGGCAACTTCAACTTTTTCGGCATAAAAACTGATGGGGATCAGCAACGGCTGAGTTGCGATGGCTTGCTCGCTCAGGGCATTTTTCAGGCGCTCGTACATGATGCGCTCATGCGCGGCGTGCATATCGACCACCACCATACCTTGGGCGTTTTGGGCAAGGATATAAATCCCATGCAACTGCCCCAGCGCAAAACCCAACGGGTATTGTTGCGGCAGATCTGGCGTGGGTTGTATCGGCTGATCCAAGGCTACCACCGAGGCAAACACCTCTAAAGAATTACTTTCAAGGATGGTCGCTTGATCCATCGCGGCCGGTTTTAAGTCGCCGTAGAGTTGACCATAAAACTGCTGCGCCATGTCACCCCCGTTGCTGATATTGGTGGGGTAGCTGCCGCCAAAGGCCGGGCGATTGTGCAGTGGCATTTCCACTTGTTCGCGTGGCATGCTAAACACAGAGGCATCCGTGCCTGGGCGGAAGGGATTAAACGGCGCTTGCACAGGCTGGCTGGCTTGTATCTCGGCAGATGTTTTGCCCAGGGCCTTGTGCAGGCTATGAAAAATAAAACGATGTACTGCTTGCGATTCGCGGAAGCGGACTTCGGTTTTGGCGGGATGCACGTTGACATCGACCAGGGAGGGATCCAGCTCAAGAAACAGCACAAAGGCCGGATGTTTATCGCCATGCAACACATCCTGATAGGCTTGCTTGATGGCGTGCGCAATCAGCTTGTCGCGCACAAACCGGCCATTCACAAACACATATTGGCTATCGCGGCTGTGGCGCTGGTAAGTGGGCGAAGCGGTCATCCCCCACAGGCGCAAGCCACCGCTATCCTCTTCTATCCAGAGGCTTTGTGCAGCAAATTCGCTCCCTAACACATCTGTGATGCGTTGCTGCGGGGTATTGGCCGCCAAGCGGCTAATAGCTTTGCCATTGTGTTGCAACAAAAACCCGATATTCGGACGCGACAGGGCGACGCGGGTAAAGGCATCTTCACAATGGCCAAACTCGGTATTTTCGGTTTTGAGAAACTTGCGCCGCGCCGGGGTATTAAAATACAAATCATGCACCTCAACAATGGTGCCTGCATCCAGCGCAGCCGGGCTCAGCTGTGGCGCTTGCGTGCCTTCTGCGGCGATTTGCCAGGCATGACTGGCGCTTTGCTGACGGCTGGTGAGCACTGTACGCGAGATAGAGGCGATACTGGCCAATGCCTCGCCCCTGAAGCCCAGGCTGCCAACTTGTTCGAGATCTTCAAGGCTCTCAATCTTGCTGGTGGCATGCCGTGTCAGCGCCAGGGCCAATTCATCCTTGGCAATCCCGTGACCATTGTCGGTGACTTTCAGCAGCTTGATACCGCCTTGTTGCAAGGCCACCTGAATCTGCGTGCTTCCAGCATCCACACTGTTTTCAAGCAGCTCTTTCAGGGCGGAGGCTGGGCGCTCAACCACCTCACCGGCGGCAATTTGAGAAATCAGTTGATCGGGGAGAAGTTTAATTTGCATCTTGGCATTTTAAACCGTTTGGTAGAATGACTGTATGTTCTCACAAGAATTTCAGGCGTATTTATCTCGCTTTACCCTCGCCCGCCAGCTGGGTCGCCAACATCATTTTTATGTCGGGCCCACCAACTCAGGCAAAACCTATCAGGCACTCGAAACCCTGCGCCAGGCTGAGTCTGGCGTTTATCTCGCGCCGTTACGTCTGCTGGCAATGGAGGTCCGCGACCGGCTGATGCAGGCGGGCGTCCCTTGCAATCTGGTGACTGGCGAAGAACGTGTCATGGTGCCCGGTGCCAGACACACCGCCTCCACCATCGAAATGCTGCGGCCAGACCACGCCGTAGACGTCGCAGTGATTGATGAAATCCAGATGCTGATGGACCCAGACCGCGGCAGTGCGTGGACAGCGGCGCTGGTCGGTGTCCCTGCCAAACAAGTATTTATCTGCGGGGCCAACAGCGTCACCAGCAGCTGTACCCGCGTGCTAGATGCGCTCAACGAGCCCTACACCCACACCCACTTACAGCGCATGACACCGTTGCTGATCGAAGAACATAGTATTTGCGGTGCACGCTACCACGCCGCCAAACTACGCAAAGCACTACACACCGGTGATGCCATCATCGCCTTTAGCCGCAAAGATGTGCTCACACTGGCTGCGCGTATCCGCCAATGGGGGCTGTCCGTCGCCACCATCTATGGCGCTCTTTCGCCTGAAGTCCGCCGCGTCGAGTCTGCGCGTTTTGCCAGCGGCGAGGCGCAAATCCTGGTCGCCACAGATGCCATCGGCATGGGGCTCAACCTGCCGATTCGCCGCGTGATTTTTGCCAATATCCATAAATTTGACGGCATCGCCTCGCGGCCGCTCAATGCCACCGAAATGCGCCAGATTGCCGGTCGGGCCGGACGCCATGGCCTGTATGACACGGGATATGTCACCGTCCTGGAAGACGACGAGCAATGGCATTTACAGGCTATGTTAGACGCCGATGACACGGTGCCACCATTTGCCTTGCCGATTGCGATTGATGGCGGGGAGATTGAAGCGCTGAGTTTACACATCCCTACCTGGCGACTGGCCGAATGCATGGAGTACCTGCACAAGCAATATGCGAGGTCACCCGGCCAGCATGTCTTGCAGTGGCAAGTGACAAGCCTGCAACACCAGCAAGCCATGCTGATAGACCAAACCGCACCGCAACTCTCCATGCGGGACAAATACCGCTTGATGTGCGCCCCGCTCGCGATCCAGGTGCCGATTGCACGGGACTATTTTTTGCAATGCGTACAAGCCGTCGCTACGCAACAAGCCAGGTCATTGCCGCAAATGCCAGAATGGCTGAATGGCCAACAGGCGCAATATCTGGAGCAGGCTGAACTCATATGCCAGCATTTGAGCTTGTATAGCTGGTTATCGTATCAATATCCACGCATCTTTGTGGATAGCGCATTGATTGATGACGCCAGGAATAAGCTGAATGGTTTTATTGGTCGGGCGTTGAGAGTTCAGGCGGGCTATGGCAAGACGCAGCGAGAGGCGGAATTGGGGCAATACTTTTAACAGATTTTTTACTAAGCGCACTTCCGGTGTCCTTTTCGCCTGTAGGCAAAAATAAGCCCAACCATCGAATGACTTTTGAACCAAATCAATAACACTTATTTTTTAGCGAAGGAAGGATTGGTCGCAATATAAGACTTCACGCCAGACAAAATCGCATTGACCAACTTATCCTGATAAGCATCATCATTCAACCTGGCTTCTTCTTCAGGATTGCTGATAAACGCCGTCTCGACCAGAATCGAAGGGATATCCGGTGATTTAAGCACCGCAAACGCCGCTTGTTCAACATACTTGGAATGGAGCGTATTGATTTTAGCGATGCGTCCCAGCACGGCTTTACCCATGCGGATACTGTCGTGAATAGTGGCCGTTTGCGACAAATCGAGTAAGGTTCTTGCCAGGTCCATATCGCGGGTATCAATCGCCACACCACCAATCAAGTCTACCGCGTTTTCCTTTTTCGCCAGGTAGCGGGCGCCGGCACTGGTGGCGCCACGCTCAGACAGGGCAAACACAGAAGACCCTTTGGCGGTGCTGTTCACAAACGAGTCGGCATGGATGGAAATAAACAGGTCGGCTTTAGCCGCGCGTGCTTTTTTGACACGGTCTCCCAGTGGCACGAAATAATCGCCATCGCGGATCAGGATCGCTTGCATGTTTTCTTCGGCATTGATCTGTTGCTTGAGCTTGCGCGCAATGGCCAGAGTAATGTTCTTTTCGTGGCTGCCATTGGAACCGCGTGCACCAGGATCTTCACCGCCGTGACCGGCATCGACGGCAATGGTAATGAGTTTTTGGCCAGGTTTTGCCTGTTTGAGTGGTTTTTCAACTGGCTTGTCGGCCACTTTGTCCGCCGGTTTTTCGGCAGCTTTTTCCACCGTTGCATTGGCATTGTCTGGTGTGGGCTCGGCTGCTTTTTCAGCAGGTTTGTCGTCTTGACGTGGCACTTCTTGCAATTGCCGGGAAGGTGTCAGTACCGGGCTCGCCATGGCTGACTCGACAGGACCACTCGCAGGGCCTATGCTGATGGCCAAGCGTTGTTGCGAGCTGCCCGCATTCATATCGGTGACCTGCGGTTTAATATCAGATTTGATGTCAAAAACGATACGCGCCGTTTTCTCGGTAAACGGCGCAATGCGGATTTTAGACAGGTAAGGATGTTGGGCATCCAACTGCAGCGCGAGCGCTTTCAGGGTTGGACTGATGGCAACACCGTCCATATCAATCACCACGCGGAATGGATTATCCAGCGTGAAGACACGGTATTTGACTTGCTGGTCGAGCAAAAGCTCGACATGTGCCTGACCGCCTTGCTGCTGCAAATTGGCCAGGATGACTTCAGCGGCATGTGCGGCCTGACTCAGAATGAAGAACAGGACTGGCAATAGCCAGCCCAGGCAATGCTTACGCTTTACTGGCATAGTGTTTCCAAGGCCAACGCCTGCTGACTAGTGATGTGCAGCACGCGGCCGTGCGGCAGGATATCAAAGCGAATCTCGATGTCTGCGACAGGCAATAGCTCGGCTGCACGCTCAGGCCACTCGACCAGGCAAACACTGGCAGGGTTGAAATAATCGCGGAAGCCGGCAGCTTCCCATTCCTCTGCATCCTGAAAGCGGTAAAGATCAAAGTGATAGCACGTGGCGAATGGCAGCATATAGGGTTCCACCAGCGTATAGGTGGGGCTTTTCACTTTGCCGACATGCCCCAAGGCATGCAGCATGCCGCGCACCAGCGTGGTTTTACCGGCCCCCAGATCACCGTGCAGGTAAATGACCTGCCCAGGCTGCAATTGCTTTGCCAGCACGCTTGCGGCATGCACGGTCGCTGCTTCGTCTTTTAAAATCTGTGTAGAATACGTTTCTGTCATGTCACATCAATCACATCCCGTCCCGATTCAACTGCCTGATGTTCATGTCGCTGCGCAAATGGCAGCGACCATCAAGGGCTGGGCGCGAGAACTGGGGTTTGGCAATATCGGCATTACCGATACCGACTTGTCTGCCGCGGAACCTGAATTTTTAAACTGGCTGGACAAACAATACCACGGCGACATGGATTATATGGCAAAACATGGGACCAAGCGAACCCGTCCGGCAGAATTGGTGCCTGGCACCTTGCGCGTGATCTCGGTCAACCTCAATTATTTGCCCGCAGATGTAGCCGACGGCTGGCAGGTGCTGGAAAGCCCTGAGCAGGCTTATGTCGCCCGCTATGCCATGGGGCGCGATTACCACAAGGTAATGCGGCAAAAATTGCAGCAATTGTGTACCCGCATCAGCGAGACCTTTGGCAGTTTTGAATACCGTGTATTTGCCGACAGTGCGCCGGTGATGGAGGTGGCGCTGGCGACCAAAGCGGGTGTGGGCTGGCGCGGCAAGCATACGCTCCTACTCAATCGCCAGCAGGGATCATGGTTTTTTCTGGGGGAAATTTATACCAACCTGCCGCTACCAATAGACCCACCCACCTCTGCACATTGCGGCAGTTGCACTGCGTGCATCACTGTCTGCCCGACCGCTGCCATCGTTGCACCTTACGAACTAGACGCCCGCCGCTGTATCTCTTACCTCACCATAGAACATCAAGGCAGCATTCCCGAGGAGTTAAGGCCACTGATGGGCAACCGGGTGTATGGCTGTGACGATTGCCAGCTAACCTGCCCGTGGAACAAATTTGCCGTCAAGACTTCAGAGCCCGACTTTGCGGTACGGCATGGGCTGGACAGCCTGAGCCTGGTGACCTGTTTTGGTTGGACCGAAGCTGAATTTCAGCAAAAAATGGCGGGGAGCGCGATCTACCGCATAGGCTACACGCAGTGGTTGCGCAATATTGCCGTCGGCTTGGGTAATGCGCCGACGTCGATGGCGGTGATTGCAGCACTGAAGTCACGGGCACAAGACGAAAATGCCTTGGTGCGGGAGCATGTGGCCTGGGCACTGGCGCAACACCAGGCGCACGCGCATGAAGGGTTATGCTGAGCGGGTGGTGGACTCGGCCAGCAAGGCGGCACCCAACATGCCCGCAATATCGCCAGAACGAGATAGATGAACCATGACCTTGCCTCTGAGTACCGGGATCAAGTCAGCTTCTAGCCGTTGATAAAACGCCTCAGACATCAGCGACCATGCGGCAACCACGCCACCGCCAATCAAAACGGTGCCAACATCAACCACCTTGAGTACACTCGCCAGCATTTGCGCCAGTTTGCGACCAGCATCCGCGTAGACTGCGCGCGCATGTTCATCGCCCTGCTCCGCAGCCAGCGCAATCTCCAAAGCACTCCTTGTCTGGCCAGTCAACTCGGCATAGCCTTTGCTGATGCCGGTGGCAGAAGCATATTGCTCAACGCAACCTCGGTTACCACAGCCACACAAGCGGCCTTGATGCTCGACAATAATATGCCCGGCCTCTAGCGCATAACCATGCTGCCCGGCCCAAACATGACCATTCACGACCAAGCCGGCACCCACTCCGGTGCCCAGGCCCAGATACAGCAAACCACCAGCTGGCTGACCAAGCAGGCTAAATTCCCCAAAGGCTGCAGCATTGGCATCGTTCTCGACCCGGATATTGAAACCAAGCCGGGCACCCAGATTGTGGCCCAGATTCACGTTCAACAAGCCCGGTAAATTGGGCGATTGCGCCAGGATGCCCGTGTGCGGATCAATAAAGCCGGGAAAACCAATGCCGATACTCTGAATCGTCGGATATTTTTCAAGCAATGGCTGGATGGCTTCTGCCGTAACCGCAATAATCTTTTGCCAGGCCTGTGCTGGCGAGTGCTGCTTGCAAATGGCAGAATAGTTTGCCTCAAAACGCGTTTCTTCAATCAGGCGCAGATCAGAAAACACACCTAAACGCAGATTGGTCCCGCCCACATCCAGACCCAAACGATAAACCGGAGTCACATCACGCATGGAAGCGGCCACTTTCTTCAACACTGTGTCTAAAAGACAATAATTTCTCTTCACTCAGTTGCGACCATTGCATGCGCCAACACCAGTTGCCTTCTATGGTGCCTGGCGTGTTCATGCGCGCCTGGCTATCCAGCGCGAGAATGTCTTGCATGGGGATAATTGCCAGCTTGGCCTGGCTCTCCAGGGTCAGTTTAATCAAGGCAGCGGGCATTTGCGGAGGATGTTGATTCAGGTAATCATGTAAATGATTGCGCACATGCTCTGGCGCGGTGAGGTACCAGCCCAGGGTGGTATCGTTATCATGCGTGCCGGTATAAGCGACGCTGTTTTGTTCTATGTTTTCTGGCAAGTAAGGATTATCCTCACCGCCACCAAACGCAAACTGTAAAATTTTCATGCCAGGCAAGTCGAATCCATGGCGCAAGGCATCCACCTCTGCGGTGATAATGCCCAAGTCCTCAGCCACCAGACTCAGCTCCGGGAAGGTCTCGGTGATGGCGTTTAACAGCGCTTCACCTGGTGCCTCTTGCCAAGTCCCGTTAATGGCAGTGGGCTCTTCTGCGGGTATTTCCCAAGCGGCCTGCAAGCCCCTGAAGTGATCAATCCGTAGCACATCAAACAGCTGTGCCTGCGTATCGATACGCCCCAGCCACCATGAAAACCCATCTTTTTGCATGGCCAGCCAGTCGTAATGCGGATTCCCCCAGCGTTGTCCGGTTTCAGAGAAATAGTCTGGCGGCACACCCGCTACGACGGTCATGTTGAGGGTGTCATCCAGCTTGAACCATGCGGGATGCGCCCAGACATCGGCACTGTCGTAAGCGACAAAAATCGGGATATCGCCAAACAAGCGAATGCCGCGCTGATTGGCGTAACGCTTGAGCTGCGCCCATTGCTGAAAAAACACATACTGCGTAAATTTAATCAGCGTCAACGGCTCCTGGTGCGTGACCCGATAAGCTTGCAAGGCTTGTGGATCATGCTTGCGGTAAGCTTGTGGCCATTGCTGCCAGCTTTGATTATGGTGCTGCTCACGCAAGCAGCCAAACAAGGCAAAATCTTCCAGCCAGTATTGCTGCGTCTGACAGAATCTCGCAAACCCGGACCAGGACAGGCCATGGCCTTCGCCATGTGTGGGGGCGCTGCCTGACTGCACGCGCGCCATGACTTTGGCCATCAACGCAGGCAAACTCAGCGTGAGCTCATTGGGCAGACACCAGCCATCAAGCTGCAATTGCTGCGCGCTGATCATGCCACTATGTCCTGCATGCGCGGAGACACTTTGATAGGGCGACTGGTCTCCATGTGGCTGGTTGACCGGCAAGGTCTGCCACACCGATACGCCCATTTTGACCAGGGTGTCTACAAAACGATAGGCCTCTGGGCCTAGATTGCCCTCAGGCAATGAAGTGATGTGCATCAGCACACCCGCTTGTCTATGTTGCGTCATGGATTGGCATTCAAATCAGTTGAAAGAATCAGGCGTTGCCCCGGCGCATGGTGCCTGCATTTTCGGCATCGCCACCGCCCAGACTGATGGGTTGTAACAAATGTGCAGGGGCTGTCAGGCCAAGTAATTTGTACAGGTTGCTCAAATTACGGCGATAGAGTTGGTCAAAACTTTGTACGCTTTGGGCGCTGTTGTAATCGCCAAACCACCAGAACCAGTCCGAGCCTTCGCACAGGGCCAATTGCTGCTGGCATTTTTGTTTCTGTTCGGTTGAAAGTTGGTGTATCTGTTGATCATAATGCCGCTTGGCTTCGCATAACAGATCCCAGGCACGGTTTTTGGCCGGCTCCCCAATCCAGGTACTAAAGGTGCCATAGACCCAACTCCCGGCGCAAATATCATCCAGCAAGCGTGGCGCTGGCAATGCTTGTTTCTGCTGCAAGGCGAGAATATCGCTAAAAGTCGTCATCTGGATATCCGGATGCTGCGCCAGCGCCTGATAGAGCTCGTGCAAGAAATAATAACCGTTGTATGGATAGTATTCCCAGGCATTCTCGCCATCCAGAATCACGCTAACCACCGGCGTCTCTTCACTGTTGGCCAGGATATGCTCCAGCGACTGAATAAAGTCATGCACCGCTTCGCTTGCGTATTGCTTGGAATACTCAAAGCCGATTTTGTCAGACAGATGGTCGTCACGGAAAAAGCACACAATATCCTGCTGACCATTGGTGATTTTATAAGGCTGATACAGGTATTGCGATGGCGTGTCGTGCGGCAGCCCAAGTTTACGCAAGCTGTTGGCGAGCACACCCTGGCCAGTGGCCGCCCAGGCCACGCCCTGCTCGGCCAGCAACGACAGTGCAGGATGCGAGACCGCGCCTTCAGCAGGCCACATACCATTGGCGGGCTGACCAAATATTTGTTCATGATAGCGCTGTGCCGCCTGCACATGAGCGATCGCACGCGGATAACCGTCTGGATAGGTGGCTGACTGCGGCAACGGCGCATCGGGCATGGCGTCACGCGCACTTTCCAAATCAATGAGCAATGGCAAGATGGGATGGTAGTAAGGCGTGGTGGTCATTTCAATGCGGCCTTTTTTCAGCAAGGCCTGATAGCGCGGCAAAATGCCTTGCAAGGTCTCGCTAATCACGGCTAACAGCGCTTGCCTGTCTTCCAGGGTAAACAACACGCCTTTTTGCATCAGGGTTTGCACAGTTTTGTTTTTGCGGCGCAAGCTCTCCCCCGTCCATGCCAGGTGGTACCAGACCAGCAAGTCCGCTTTATATTGCGCCGAGAGATAATGAAACTGGCCGTTTTGCATAATAGGCGCCACCAGTTCATACAGCTTGAGCAAGCGCTGATAATGCGGAAAAGGACTCAACATTTTTTCATGGTGTGCCTTGAAACAGCTGTCCACAATCAGGCGACACTCTTCATCCGTGATGTTTTCCAGATTGGGATTTGCCAGCAAACGCAGTAATGGGTCGCGCCACTGTCCGGACCGTGACTGCTCAGCATAATCTTCGAGCTGCTCCACCAGAATAGGTACAAAATTGAAGGTTACCCTGGCGTTTGGATTTTGCTCCAAGTGAAAGGCCATATCACTGTAATCCTTGAGCGCATGCAAATACGTCCATGGCAGCACAAACTCGCCTGTCACCAGATCACGGTAATCCGGTTGGTGCATGTGCCAATATAAATTCAAGAGCAATTTTTTATCGGACATCCTTCAACCTCTTTCACTCATTCAATGACTGTAAAACTACTTCACACGGTATAAATCTTGGCCCAGCATGTCGGGTGTGACCAGTACGATGCCTTTTTCAGAGACATGAAAGCGCTTTCTATCGCGCTCCAGATCGACACCGATCTGCATGCCAGCAGGAATCTCGCAGCCGCGGTCTATCACTGCGTTGCGCATGATGACCCCCTCGTTAATTTTGACCTTGGGCAGCACTATAGCGCCATCCAGATCGGAATAATCCGCCACATGCACGCCGGAAAAAAGCACTGAGTTAGACACGCAAGAACCACTGATCAGGCAGCCCCCTGACACCAGCGAGTCTGTCGCCTTGCCCGTACGGCCTTCATCCTTGAATACAAATTTGGCCGGCGGCAGTTGTTCCTGATACGTCCAGATCGGCCATTCACTGTCATACAGATTGAGCTCTGGAATCACCTTGGTCAGCTCCATATTGGCTTCCCAGTAGGCATCTATGGTTCCCACATCCCGCCAGTAAAAGTTGTTGCCTTGTGCACCAACGCAACTATCGGTAAATCGGTGCGCCTGTACCCGGTATTTTTTGATGATGTAAGGAATAATGTCTTGCCCAAAGTCGTGGTGTGACTTGCGGTCATAAGCATCCCGGATCAATTGTTCGTACAAAAACTTGGCATTGAAGATATAAATACCCATGCTGGCAAAAGCCACCTCGGGATTGTTCGGGCTAGGCTTGGGATGCGCTGGCTTTTCATCAAAGGCGATCACGCGGTCGGTGGCGTCCACCTCCAATACCCCAAACCCTTTGGCGTCTTCGAGCGGCACATTGATGCAGGCAATGGTCATATCGGCATTGCTGCGCGCATGCGTCGCCAGCATTTTGCCGTAGTCCATTTTATAGATATGGTCGCCGGCCAAGACCAGAATATATTCGCCGCCATTCTCTCGCAGCAAATCAATATTCTGATAGACCGCATCAGCCGTGCCTTTGTACCACTCCTCCCCCAGACGCTGCTGGGCAGGAATAATGTTGACGTATTCGTTAAACTCCCCACGCAAAAAGCCCCAGCCGCGCTGAACATGCTGAATCAGGCTTTGCGCTTTGTATTGGGTCGCCACATTAATGCGGCGGATGCCAGAGTTAATGCAATTGGACAAGGGGAAGTCGATAATGCGGAATTTGCCACCAAACTGTACAGCAGGTTTGGCCCGCCAGTCGGTGAGGTTTTTTAACCGGCTGCCACGACCACCCGCCAGGATAATGGCAACGGTATTTTTCGTCAGGTTACTGATAAACCGGTCGGAGGGACGTTCTTGCCGCCGGTTGGCTTTACGACGTTCAACAAACTCTGCTACTTGAGACATGATGCTATTCCTGTTTTTCCTGATCCTGGGAACCAGCCTACAGTCATTATTGTCAGCGTTGCGCGTTTCAGCAGAGACGACACAAGGCTTTGCATCTGCAGGTCTGACATCCACAGTCTGCATGATAATTGGGGTAAAGACAACGAAATTCCGGGGGCGAATGACGTAAATCTTAACTTTTTTGATAGCATGGAATCTGCTTAACCGGATACCGACAGCATGACTGCCAAAGCTTCTCATCAAATTGCCACCGACAATCATCATTTGCAACGGATTTTAGACGCCACCCATCATAATCCCTTTGAATATTTGGGGTCGCATCAGGATGCGAAAACCAAGCGCTGGCAGGTGCGTGTGTTCATACCAACGGCAGAACAAGTATGGCTCAACAATGGCAAAAATTGGCAGCCCATGCAGCAGGCGCATGCCCAGGGCTTGTTTATTTACGAGTCAGATAATCCGATTTCAACCCCTGCCCCACTGCAAATTCAGCCCAAGGGGCAAGCTAGCCGTTACGAAACCCTGGATGTCTATGGTTTTGACAGCACCGTGTCTGCCGATGACCTGTATCTGTTTGCTGAAGGTCGTTTTTACCAGGCCTACAATACCCTGGGCGCAGTCCCCATGCAGGTGAATGGGGTGCCAGGCGTCCGGTTTGCTGTCTGGGCGCCCAATGCGTCACGGGTCAGCGTAGTTGGCAACTTTAACCAGTGGGATGGCCGTATCCATGCCATGCGTGTCATCGGCAGCACCGGCATTTGGGAGTTATTTATTCCCCACCTGACTGAACATGATTTATATAAATTCGAAATCCGCAACCGAGAGCATGGCTATGTCATGCTCAAGGCCGACCCCTATGGCAGAGCCTTTGAGCCTAGGCCCGGCACGGCCAATCGTATCTGCCACAGCGAGTACACCTGGCAAGATGATGGCTGGTTGCAGCAACGCCAGCAGCATGACTGGCTGCATGCACCCTTTAACTGTTATGAAGTGCATTTAGGCAGTTGGCAACGAGACCCAAACGGCCACTTTATGGGCTATCGCGCCATGGCAGAGGCGCTGATTCCACATTTGCTAGAGATGGGCTATACCCATATCGAGCTGTTACCAATTGCCGAACATCCGCTGAATGAATCCTGGGGTTATCAGGTGACGGGCTACTTTGCCCCCACCCAGCGCTATGGCAGTCCGGATGATCTTAAATATTTTATTGACCGCTGTCATGCCGCCAATATTGGTGTCATTCTGGACTGGGTCCCTGGTCACTTCCCCAAAGATGACTGGGCGCTGGCGCGTTTTGATGGCACGGCGCTGTATGAACATGCAGACCCCCGCCTGGGTGAACATATGGACTGGGGCACCTATATCTTCAATTATGGCCGCAATGAAGTACGCAGCTTTTTACTCAGCAATGCTTATTACTGGCTGCAAGAGTTTCATATCGACGGCTTGCGTGTGGATGCCGTGGCGTCCATGCTTTACCTGGATTACTCGCGTAAAGATGGAGAATGGTTGCCTAATGTCTATGGCGGACGTGAAAACCTGGACGTGATCGAGTTTCTCAAGCAACTGAACATGATGGTGGGCGAACGCTTCCCCGGCGCATTGACGATAGCCGAGGAATCAACGGCCTGGCCCGCCGTTTCGCGACCGGTCTATGCCGGGGGCCTGGGGTTCAGCATGAAATGGAATATGGGCTGGATGAATGATGTCCTGACCTACATGCAACTGGATCCGGTCTACCGCCAATACCACCATAATCGCCTGACCTTTGGTCAGATGTACGCTTATTCCGAGAACTTTGTCCTGCCGTTCTCGCACGACGAAGTGGTCCACGGCAAAAAGTCCTTACTCGAAAAAATGCCTGGGGATGATTGGCAAAAATTCGCCAACTTGCGTCTATTGATGACCTTGCAAATGACCATGCCAGGTAAAAAGCTCAACTTTATGGGCAATGAAATTGCCCAGCGCCGTGAGTGGCGCGTCAACCAAAGCCTGGACTGGCATTTGCTTGAAGACACCGCCGCTGAACATGACATGCATCGCGGCATACAGCGCGTTTGCAAGGACCTCAACTGGCTCTATCGCCAACAAAGCGCACTCCATGCCCATGACTTTGATGCACAGGGCTTTCAATGGATAGACTGCGAAGATGCCGCGCAATCAATATTAAGCTACGTCAGACGCGGCAAAGACCATAGTTTTGTTATAATCCTACTTAATTTCACACCGGTACCGCGCCATCAATACCGTTTGGGCGTACCACAATCGGGTTACTATCAGGAATTGTTTAACAGTGACGCCGCTTGTTATGGTGGCAGCAATGTTGGTAATGGTTCCGGCTGTCCTAGTGACCCCGTGCCATGGATGAACCAGCCAGCCTCCATCAGCCTAAACTTGCCGCCACTTGGGGGTGTCATACTTCAGTTACAATAACTGGTTACACTGACTATATGATGTAGCCTGGCAGTAAAGATTTTTGGCCAGACAAGAAAATTCAGAGATTGCCTTGTCTGGCCCCGTAAATTTAATTGACTTGAAAAACGATAGTAACAACACGACATGGCAAAACTAACCACACATCCGAGCTGGCATGCGCTGAACCAGCATCAAATTGAAATGCGCGATGTTCAAATGCGCGATCTGTTTAACCAAAACCCCAAACGCTTCGAAGAATTCAGTTTAACGGTGGACGACATCCTGCTGGACTACTCCAAGCACCGTATCACTAAAGAAACCCTGTCCCAGTTATTCCAGTTAGCGCGCGACTCAAATATTGAGCAATGGCGTAGCCGCATGTTCAGCGGCGAAAAAATCAACATTACCGAAAAGCGTGCAGTGCTGCACACCGCCCTGCGTAACCGCAGTAATACACCGGTGTATGTGGATGGCAAGGATGTGATGCCAGAAGTGAACGCCGTACTGGCGCAAATGCGGGCCTTTACCGAGCAAGTACGCAACGGCCAATGGACAGGATTCACCGGCAAACGGATTACCCATATCGTAAATATCGGTATTGGTGGCTCAGACCTCGGTCCAGTCATGGCATGTGATGCGTTAAAACCCTACGCCAGCCCCAACTTGAAAGCCCACTTTGTTTCCAACATTGATGGCGCGCACTTGATGCGTGTGCTGGAAGTCTGCGACCCTGAAACCACCCTGTTCATCGTTGCCTCCAAAACCTTTACCACCCAGGAAACCATGACCAACGCGCACTCAGCGCGCCGCTGGTTCCTGCAAGCAGCTAAACAAGATCAGCATGTGGCCAAACATTTTGTCGCGCTGTCCACCAATGCCAAGGCCGTGCAGGCATTCGGCATAGACACCAACAACATGTTTGCTTTCTGGGACTGGGTAGGTGGTCGTTACTCCCTGTGGTCAGCCATCGGTCTGTCCATTGCGCTCTATGTCGGCATGGACAACTTTGAACAGTTGCTGGCAGGCGGTCACGCCATGGATCAGCACTTCTTGTCGGCGCCACTGGAACAGAACATGCCTGTCATCATGGCCTTGCTGGGTGTCTGGTACAACAATTTCTTCCATGTTGATACGCACGCGATTTTGCCTTATGACCAGGGCATGTCTCGCTTTGCGGCCTATCTGCAACAAGCAGACATGGAAAGTAATGGCAAATTTATTTGCCGTGACGGTAGCCGCGTCAGCTACAAAACGGGCCCGGTCATCTGGGGCGAAGCTGGCACCAATGGCCAGCATGCGTTTTACCAGTTGATTCACCAGGGCACACAAATGGTTCCGGCAGACTTTTTGATGCCAGCCAACAGCCATTACAAAGTGGGTAGCCCAGACGATCAGCACCATAAAATCCTGCTGGCTAACTTCCTGGCACAAACCCAAGCCTTGATGTTGGGCAAAACCCGTGAAGAAGCACGTGCCGAACTGGAAGCACAAGGCATGAGCGGCCAGGCACTGGAAGATCTGCTGCCGCATAAAGTGTTTGAAGGCAACCGCCCAACCACGTCTATCCTGTTTAAACAGCTCACACCCTTTACCTTGGGTAAACTGATTGCGCTTTATGAGCACAAGATTTTTGTGCAAGGCATGATCTGGGACATTAACAGCTATGACCAGTGGGGTGTGGAATATGGTAAGCAGATTGCGAGCCAAATTCTGCCACAGCTGAATACCAACGAGCCGGTAAACAGCTTTGATAGCTCAACCAACGGCTTAATCAATTACGCGAAGAAAATTTCATAGCATATTGATTAATATTAAAAAAGGCCTCTATTGAGGCCTTTTTTATTGTGCGGTGCTATCTCAAGCGCCCCTAAACCAATTGGTTCTTGATGGCGTAATGGGTGATATCGGCATTATGTTTAAGATGCATTTTTTCGAGCAGCCGCGTCCGGTACATGCTGACCGTTTTCACCGACAATGCGAGTTTATCTGCAATCTCACTGACTGACTGCCCGGAAGCAATCATGCGCATGACCTGAAACTCGCGATCTGAAAGGGTTTCGTGCAAGGCCACCGCATAATCATTCCCCACCTGCTCGGCCAGAATCTCTGCCACGTTGGGGGTAATGTATTTTTTGCCTTTGGCCAGCGTGTGTATGGCGGTGAGCAACTCTTCTGACGCCGTATGCTTGCACAGGTAGCCAGAAGCGCCAGAACGAATGGAGCGCACGGCATACTGCTCTTCCATGTACATGGAAAGCATCAAGATGTTGAGCGCAGCATTTTCTCGCTTGATGAGCTTTAAGGCTTCTATGCCGGTTTTATCCGGCAACGAAATGTCCAGTAGCATGACATCGGCAGCCACTTCACGTACACATTTAATCGCCTGCGCAACATTCTCCGCCTCACCGACGACATCAATATCCCCACTCGCAAGCAATATTTGCTTGATGCCAGAACGTAAGATGGCATGGTCATCTACGATAATGACTTTTATTTTTTGTATATCCAACCTGATCCCTCTGTTTTGCTGGTTGCACCATGGCTAATCCAGAAACTGCGCTGTTGATTGTAAATCGGATCAGCCATTCTGTCACGACTCTGCGGGCTTGAACGGCGCTTGCACCCGGATACAAGTGCCAGATGCGGCGCTGGAAGATTCAATCTGGCACTCGCCCCCCAGTGCCGCCGCTCTTTCCTGCATACCTCTCAGGCCAAATGCGTTCGATTTGATCTTGTCGGCAGGGGCAATGCCGATGCCATTATCCGTGATGTTCATGAATAACAGCTGATCCTTGAGGCTGAGCTCCACTTCGACCGCATTGGCCTGCGCATATTTGGCGATGTTCGAGAGCGCCTCCTGACAAATCCGGAACAACGCCATGGATTGATCGGGATCACACTCCAAATCATGACAATTGGTGATAAATTTTGCCGAGATGCCTAATTGCTTTTTGAACTGGCTCACCTGCCACTCCAGCGCATCCACCAGCCCCAGATCGAGAATGTTGGGTCGCAAATTGCCAGAAATACGATGTACGGAATCAAACGTCTGGTTGATGATCCCTTGCAACAAATGCGCTTGCTCGAGGTTGACCGGCTCACCGGCCTCAATTTGCTGGATGATGGTCGACAAGCCCAGCTTCATCGCAGTCAGGTTGCCGCCGAGGTCATCATGAATTTCACGCGCAATCGACACGCGCTCCTGCTCTTTGACCTGGTTCAAGTGCGCCGTCAGTGCCTGCAGATCTTGCCTGGCTTGCTCGATCTCCTGTTTTTCATGCTTACTCTGGCTAATATTGAGCATAATGCCATCCCACTGCACCGCGCCCTGCCCCAAGTCTTGCACGGTAGCCCGGATATTGACCCATTTCATGTCTTGCCAGTCGGCAATCCAGATTTGTCCTTCCCAATCCAGGCGTTTGTGTTGCCGGGCGGATTTTTGCAAGTTTTGCTTGAACAGATGGGCGGAAGGTTGATCCATGGCATCAAACAGGGTGTTGGCATCCTTGAGCAATGCTGCGGCCGGGATACCCAGCAAGGCTTCGCAGCCCTCACTCACATAAGTAAAAACCACTTGAGCATCTGCAGTCATATGCATCTCGAACACGAGTCCTGGAATGCTGGAAACAATGGCGGAGAATCTGCGCTCGCTTTCATGCAAGGCATGTTGGACACTATCAATAGGAAAATGGCTGGCTGGCGTAGACACATGGCACCTCAATCAAGATGCCAGCTAGCATATCATGTCAACCCACGGCTGGATATGACAGTCAGTGATCCCGGATAAAACCGCTGTCGATCAACAAAGTGCTGACCAAGCGCACAAGCTAGGGATTGACGGTGCCAACTAGATCAGTTTCAGTCATCACCCGGTTTTTGCCGCGTTTTTTGGCCAGGTACATGGCCTGATCTGCGCGCAACAAGATGGCACTGACATCGTCCTCTTTCTGGAACAAGGCGACACCTGCACTAAAGGTGATCAGCAGCTTTTGGTTATTACCCATGAAGTACTCTTTGGTCAGTGATCGCTGCAAGCGCGACATAATGATCACCGCCTCTTGCAAGTCGGTCTTGGGCAGAATGACAACAAACTCTTCGCCCCCCATTCTGGTCACAATATCCGTCGGCCTCACCGCACGTTTTACCACTGAAGCCAGATGTTTGAGCGCAGCATCCCCGGCGGCATGCCCATGCTGGTCATTGAGCGATTTAAAATTATCGATGTCGAGCAAAGCCACACTAAATGACTCACCGCTACGCTGAAAACGCGCAATCTCGGCCTGGAAGGCATCGTCCATACCGCGGCGATTGAGCACGCCGGTGAGTTGGTCAATTCTGACGACCTCACTCAACTGCTGCAACTCCAGTTGCAATTGATCAATACGGTCTTGCGTATCCGTTGCCTTGCGCTGTTGGATAAGCAAGTCATCGCGCGAACGCAGGATGTCGGTCTGCATGACAGAAGTATCGCGCATCAACTGGTTGACCAGCTCATTAATTTTAATCAAATCATCAGTTTGAGAGAGCTCTTTGGCATAGGTCTCGATTTTGCCACTGTAGAGTTCGCTGGCTTCACCCATATATTTGAGCTTATCAATAAAAGTACTGATTAAGGTTTTAAATGAGTTCCTCGCCTCAATCAGACTGTGCTTGACCAGTCCTTGCTTGTAAATAACCTCTTTGAGGCTTTTTTCGGCTTGTTTAAGCTTGGTTCTATCCAGCGGACCGGTAATAATCGACTGTACAGCATAGACCTGACCACTCAGCCAGCTATCTTCAGCCACCAGTTCACCGATATTTTCCAGTAGCAAATGCAACAAGTCGATAATGTCGCCACGCACGTGATCCTCTTGCGCGCCCATCACCTCGACCCGCATCAATAACGCTTTAAGTGACTTGGCCAAAGCCTCCCACTCTTTAAGCTTTTTAGCGCGCTCGGCAGATTCCTGCAGGGCCACCGCCTCCGCCTGCAAGTCTGGATACCCTTGCAAACGGGGAATCAAGCCCAGGTAAAGTGTTTGCTTCAACAAGGTCTGCAAAATGGTAAAAGCGCCATGGAACTGCTGTACTTCAGAGGGCAAACCTTGTTCACTGGATATATCCAAGACAGGTTGCGACGTCGAAGCTGTGGACGCGTCAGCCGCATCAGTCAAGGCAATCCCCTCAACCCGGGCTTCAGAAGGCAACCACATATTCGCCATGCCGATCAACTTGTCGGACAGGCTCTCGTCATCACCAAAATTAATGAGCACACGTTCCAGCGTCTCACGCTTTCTGGCAGTATCTATGCCACTGCGCTTGTCGTCCCAGGCTTGCAATAAAACACGAATCGCCTTGGGCCATTTGGTGGAATGACTAAGCTGCTGTTGCATGGCCTCAGTCAGCAATTCCCCCAGCCCTTGCCAGTTATCCTGTTTAAGCACTTTTTCCCAGCGGTTAATCCAGTTGGTTTGCTCCAGCGTGTCGTGGGGCAACTGCTTCAATGCCTTGCGCAACGCACTGGCAGCATCCTCCTTCACCGGTTTACCTGCAATCTCATAGTAAATCTGCATGTAATTGTCCGGTGTCGGTTCGACACGCCTGACAGCCATTTGCTTGATGGTTTCACGTGCAACTTCTGAAGCTGTCATGGATGATCCGTTTGCTGCCATCGTTTTCTGCCAAATCACACTAAAATTAATAGGATGCAAATATTATGCGGGGCGATGATTGGAATTTATTGGTGTATAAGAAGGTAAATAATTGTTTATTTCAGAAGCTTTACCTCTGCAGGTGAAATGAGGCACGGCGAAAATAAGGCGGTAAAAAAACGTTTTTGCGTTACAATAGCGTCCGCGGGCCTCCCCGCATTGTAAGGTAGCCAACCTGGTCAGGTGCGGAAGCAAGCAGCCACAACTAT
>JABLTH010028869.1_pt1 | contig 82326 bp, 85 predicted proteins | sample 7875711 | NCBI WGS metagenome assembly JABLTH01 (sample SAMN14941262, study PRJNA633318) | bioreactor metagenome | isolation source: bioreactor | place: China | collected 2019-03-05 | reverse complement strand
ACGCATGGACATTATTCTCTTGCTGAAAGCCCTGATTCTCGGGCTGGTGGAAGGCGCCACCGAGTTTTTACCTGTTTCCAGTACCGGTCACCTGATTGTGGTGGGCGATTTGCTCCACTTCAACGACGACAAAGGCAAGGTGTTTGAAATTGTCATCCAGCTGGGCGCAATCCTGGCGGTGTGCTGGGAATACCGCGCCAAGATCGGTCATGTGCTGGTTTCAGCAAAACAAGAGGCCGCTTCGCAGCGCCTGGTTTTCAACCTGATTGTGGCTTTCCTGCCGGCGGCAGTGCTGGGGTTGGCTTTTCACCACCAGATCAAGCAATACCTGTTTTCGCCGCTTACGGTTGCCTGGGCACTGATTGTCGGCGGCTTTGCCATCCTGCTCATTGAGCGCTTTGCACCGCAACCGGACACCCACACTGTGGACGAGATGGACTGGAAACATGCACTCAAGGTCGGCTTCGCCCAGGCGATTGCGTTGCTCCCCGGCGTATCGCGCGCCGGGGCAACCATCCTCGGCGGCGTGGTGTTCCGCCTGTCGCGCAAGACCGCCACCGAATTTTCGTTCTTCCTGGCGATTCCCGTGATGTTTGCCGCAACCGCGCTGGATATTTATAAAAGCTATGGCGATCTGCATGCCGCAGACCTGCCGATGTTTGGCGTGGGGTTTGTCACGGCGTTTTTCAGCGCATTGCTGGTGGTACGCGGCTTGTTACGTTATGTCTCGCACCATGATTTCCGCGTGTTTGCCTGGTACCGCATCGCGTTCGGCCTGGTCATCCTCGCCTATCTCAATTCCCAAACGCTTCCATGAGCGACTACCAAACCCTGGTCCACACCCTGCACCGCTTCGCCGAAGAGTCAAAAATTCGTCCGCTGACCTTTGGTGAAGCAATGGACAGCCTGGACGAAGCCGCTTACGGCTTTATTGCAGTGATTGTAGTGCTGCCTTTCTTGCAGCCGCTGCCGCTGGGGCCGCTCACCGTGGCGGGAGGCATCACTTTTGCCGCACTCGGCTGGCAACAGTTAAAAGGCCACGACAGCCCGGTGTTGCCACAAGCATTGCGCAACATCGAAATGAGCGAAAAAAGTTGGCGCATCCTGGTCAACGTCTGCCTGAAAATCCTGGGCTTCTGCCGCAAATTCACCAAACCACGCATGACGCACCTGATTGCCGGCAGCAAGGGCCAGAAAATCGGTGGCTTTATATTGTTCTCGGCTGGCGCACTGATGGCCATCCCGTTTGGGGTGTTGCCGCTGAACAATGCACTGCCCGGACTGGCGGTGCTGTTCTACGGCATTGCCGAGCTGGAAAATGACGGGTTAATGGTCGTCATCGCCATGTTCTGGCTGGTAGTCACCGTACTGTATTTTTCAGCATTTTTTCTGGCATTATGGTTTTTTGGCAATGAAGCGCTTGCGCACTTCATGCACTAATAGGGACGTCATCATGAACAAATACCTCAAATATTCCCTGTACGGCATCGGCGGCCTGCTGGCGGTCATCCTGGTGGCGGTCGCCGTCATCGCTGCCACCTTCAACCCCAACGATTACAAACCGCTGATCGTGAAAATGGTGAAGGAAAAGAAACAGCGCACCCTGAACATCGAAGGCGACATCAAACTGGCATTCTGGCCCAAGCTGGGTGCCGACCTGGGCAAGGTATCGCTGTCGGAGCATAAGAGCGACAAGGAGTTTGCCTCCATGCAAAGCGCCAAGGTATTTGTGGCCGTGTTACCGCTGCTAAGCAAACAGCTGGTGGTGGATACGGTGCGCATCGACGGCGTCAACGCCAACATCGTGCGTTTCAAGGACGGCAGCACCAACTTCGACGACCTGCTGAGCAAGGAAGAGTCGGAAGAAATCAAGTTCGACATTGACGGCGTGCTGGTCAGCAATGCCGCGCTCAACCTCACCGACGAAATGGGCGGTCGCCACATCAACATCAGCAACGCCAACATCAAAACCGGCCATATCGCCAAGAACCAGCCGATAGACCTGGACGCACAATTCCACATCAAGGGCGATAACCCGGTGCTGGATAGCCAGGTGCAGATCAAGGGCACGTTGCTAGCGGATACCGAACACCAGCAATATGGCGCCAAAGGGCTGGATGTTGCGTTGCAAGGCGATGTCGCTTCACTGAAGGGGCTGGACCTCAAGCTCAGCGGCGACCTCGACGCCAAGCCGCAAGCCATGGAATTCGTGGTGGACAGCCTGAAGCTGGCCGCCAGTGCCACGTCACAAGGCAAGAAGCTGGAAATATCCCTGGACGCGCCCAGCCTGAGTGCGCACAAGGATGAAGTCAGCGGCAAGGAAGCCCACCTCAGCCTGACCCAGAGCCAAGGCAGCGACACCATCTCCGCCAAGCTGGTGATTGCCAACCTCAAGGGTTCGCCCAAGGCATTCCAGAGTTCCGGCATTACCGGCGAAGTTTCCGGCAAACAGGGCACACGCACCCTGGCCGGCAAATTCTCTTCGCCGTTCAGCGGCAACCTGGAAAACCTGGTGTTTGACCTGCCCAAGCTGGCGGGGGATATTGATGTGAAAGACCCCGCGCTGCCCAATGGCGCAATGAAGGCCAGCTTCAACGTCAACGCCCATGCCGACGTCAAGCAGGAGCAGGCTGCCGTTCAGCTTAGCGCCACTATCGACGGCAGCAGACTCAAGGGCGATGTCGGTGTTGCCGGTTTTGCCAAACCCAGCGTCAAGTTCGACCTGACCGCCGACCAGCTGGATCTGAACAAGATTCTCGGCAAGCAGGAACAGCCCAAGACAGCCGCTCCGGCCAAACCGGCTGACCTGTCGGCCCTGAAAAATGTGCTGGCGCAGGGTTCGCTCAATGTCGGCAGCATCGTCTATGACAAGTACCGCGTTGCTAACCTGGCGCTGGTGCTGAAGGCGGACGGCCAGGCGATCGCCATCAACCCGCTGTCCGCCAAGGTAGACGACAGCCAAATCAAGGGCAGCGTCGGTGTCAGTCATTTCGACAAGCCGCTGTACAACTTCGACCTGGACATCGACCGGGTGGACGTGGATCGCTACGTGCCGCCCGCCGCGACAACCGAAGCCAAGGCAGCAACCCCGGCCAAGGCACCGGATTTATCCGCGCTGAAGGCGCTGAATGCCATCGGCAGCCTGCGCATCGGCAGCCTGAAATACGGCAAGGTGCAAAGCTCCAATATCCGCATTGATTTAAAAGGCGACGGCGAAAAACTGAGCCTGAACCCTTTTTCCGCCAAGATAGACGACAGCCAGGTCAAGGCGGTGCTTGGCATTACCCGGTTTCACAACCCCCAGTTCAGTTTTGAACTGGACATAGACAAACTGGATGCAGACCGCTATATCGCCAAAAAAGAACCCAGCGCCAAACCGCAGCCGGATGCGCCGATAGACCTGTCTGCGCTGAAAGCGCTGAATGCCAGCGGCGAAGCGCGGCTGGGCTGGCTCAAGGTGGCCAATATCAAAACCGCCAACGTACGGCTGGGGGTCAAAGCGGATAGTGGTGTAGTGGCGTTGTCGCCATTTTCTGCTGATCTATATCAGGGCAGCACTTCCGGCTCGCTGAATGTGGATGCTCGCAGCACCCCCAGCATCAGTCTCAAGCAGGATATGAAAGGCGTCGCAGTGGGGCCGCTGATGGTGGACGCCATCAACAATGACATGCTGGACGGCAAAGGGACGGTCAACGTTAACGTCACTACTCAGGGCAACACTGTAACCACGCTGAAAAAAGCGCTTAATGGCACAGCCGCGCTGAATCTGGCAGATGGTGCGGTGAAAGGCATCGACATCGCCGGCACCATCCGTGACATCAAAAACAAGCTGAGTTTCAAGGGTAGCGCATTGGGTGCGGATCAGAAAAAGAAAACTGAATTCAGCGAAATGATTGCCAGCTTCAACATCAAAAATGGCGTGGCGCATAACGAAGACCTGAGCATCAAGGCGCCGCTGCTCAGGATTACCGGCAGCGGCGACATTGATATCGGCAATGAAACCTTGAACTACGTCGCCAAACCCACCGTGGTTGCTTCACTCAAAGGCCAGGGCGGCAGCGACCTGGATAAGCTGAACGGACTGACCTTCCCAATCAAACTCACCGGCACTTTTAATGCGCCGAAATACGGCCTGGATTTCTCTGCCATCGGCACTGAAATTGCCAAAAAGGGCCTGCTGGAAAAAGTGGGCGGCAGCAAGGGCGAGGCCGTGCAAAAACTGATAGGCGGGGATAAAGCGGGCGGGCTGGAAGGATTGCTCGGCGGCAAGGACAAGGCCGCCACGCCAACCCCGGCGCCAGCAGATGCCGGTGCTACTGCGGCACCGGCTCCGGAACAACCCAAGGCCGCCCCGGAAGATAAGGTCAAAAAGAAACTGAATAAATTGCTGGGGTTCTGAATCCCCGCGCAGGGTTATTAGCAGTCATTGGGGTGGAACCAGCAACTTCCACGGTTCCACTCCCAATGCCTTGGCAATTTTCTCAATGTTGCCAAGTGAAACATTCCAAATGCAGCGTTCCACGGCGGAAATGTAGGTTCTGTCCAACTCACACAAGAACGCCAGTTCTTCCTGAGAAATACTCTTCTCGAAACGAAAAAATTTGATGTTGTACGCGAGCGTCCCTCTCAAGGACTCCTCGGATTGACTGGCTTCAGGGCGGATAACTCGCTTTGGCATACATCGCCAGAATTACTTATCGCGATGTTTGTTACCACGGAGTTTGCTTCTCATAAAAAACTACAGTAGAGTTTAACAAGCCATGCAATCTGGGAATGTTAAAAAAGAGGAAACAAACTCAATATCTATAAATTTTGATTACTGTACTTTTATTAGGAGAAAAAAATGGGAATGATTTTTTGTCGTGGTTGCGGTAAAGAAATTCATGAAACAGCACCTAGTTGCCCACATTGTGGCGCATTACAAGCTGTCGCATCAAATAATAAAGACACTAAGAACATACCCGATGGGGTAAGAGGTTGGTCCTGGGGAGCTTTTCTTTTTGGGCCAATTTGGGCTATTTGCAACAAAACATGGATAGGTTTACTGGCATTCGTGCCGTTTTTCGGGCTTATTATGAATATGATTCTAGGCTTCAAAGGGCGTGAGTGGGCTTGGGAAAATAATCGGTGGGACAGCGTAGAACATTTTAATAAGATTCAAAAAAGATGGTCAGCTTGGGGCATTGGACTAATCGTGCTGGTCATTATGATTGGGATAATTGCTGGCGCTTCTAACAAAGCAAGCGAGCTTATAGATAAGGCGCGGGAACGCTCCGAGGCTACATCTTCCTTGAATAGTCGGTAGGGTGAAAATGCCAGAGTGTTTATCCACCAGCCTTATCCGTAGATAACAAGAGGAAAATAAATTGCGCAAATCATTAACCTATCTATTTGTTCTAATGTTACTAAGTTTAATATCTGCTTGCGGGGAATCTCTGCCAAGTCGCACTATTCTTGATGAAATCTCAGGTGTATGGCGTTCAGAGGAAGGGGGTGAGCTATTTAAAATAGTCTATGCCAATAAGAAATTAAGCCTTGTTGACAAAGACAGGCAACTCGCCGTTTCAGTCCGGGACATTGATTCCGAAAACGATACAGTTAATCTTGATGTTGAATTAAAAGATGGGGGGTCTGATGTTTGGACTTTGCATCAAGTACGGGATGAAAAAAAGAAAGATTTTAAGCTAAAGCTAACGCTTCATGATGGTACTCAAGACGAATTGACATTCGTAAGAAAAATCTCAATTGATGACTTGGATAAGTTAGCGGATGTCCCTGATAATCATTCTGTGACTACGCTCGCAGGGCAGTTGAGTGTCGTTGAGGAAGAAGGCGGCGACAAGTTGTTCTTTAATGACAAAATGTTGCTCGATGGTAAGGGTGATCGGCTGTACCTAGAGAAAATGTTCAGTTTTGGGGACACTGCTGTGGTTCTTCTCATGAGCCTCTCTGGAGGTACCGCTTGTCCTGGGTATCACTATTTTGTAACCATCACTCCTCAAGGAAATACAAAGTTATCGAATTTCTTTGGCACCTGTAGCGACTTGGTAAAATCCGAACAAAATGGACAAAAAATCATCATTACAATGCCTGATATGGGAGGGGCGGGGGATGTAATGTATATCTATGAGAATGGCAATGTAATCGAGGCAAAGAAAAAGAAGTAGCTCAAATGCTTCAAATTCCGGTCCGGTTTCTATCTACAAACTCAGGAGAAATACGATGGCTAAAATTCCTTCTATCTCAGCAGAAAAGAATAAAGAAGCTGTAGGTCTTGCCGGTGAATACGCCGTAGCATCGGAGTTATGCAAACGTGGCTATTATGCTCAATTGACATTGGGCAATCATAAAAAAACAGATTTACTCATAGATCATAACGGTAAATTGCTCCGGGTTTCCGTTAAGACGAAAACAGGAGCTACTTGGCCAAAGGTAACAGGCATTTGGGAGCAAGGAGACATTTTGATATTTGTTGATTTCAAGGGAAAAGACGATAACGACAGACCTGATTTCTATGTACTGGGAGTCGAACAATGGAAAAGCGTAGTCAAAAAACTTCAAAAAGCCAAAAGTGGAAATGGCAAAATTGATGGAACAAATACTCTCTATTGGGATCCATGGGAAGGTAATGACAAGGGCTGGAGAGGTTGTTCTGTAAGCGTTAAAGTTATTTCCCAGTATCAAAATTGTTGGCCTGATCTCAGGCCATAACGAAACCACTCTATGAAACCCAAAAATCCTCTCTGGCTAATCTTTGGTTTACTCATCTCGATAAGCATTTCGACAGCCGCACGAGCTGGCGAGACCGGGACAGTGATTCGTGCGGATAGCCTTAAATCAGAATCTTCCGGCAGTGCAACATCCACAGACAAGATCAGCCCCGGTGACCAGGTGGAAATTATTGACCGGCAAGGGGCATGGTTCAAAGTGAAGTTACGTCAGGCAACGGGCTGGGTTCGCTTGCTCTCCGTCAAGCGTGGTGAGGCTACTAAATCGGCCAGCGGCACCGATGTGCTGAAGCTTGCAACCGGACAGGCGGGCACTGGGCAGGTAACCGCAGTTGTAGGCATCCGTGGCCTGAGTGAAGAAGAACTCAAAGCTGCAAAATTTAATCCGCAAGAGTTGAGTTTGCTCAAATCCAATAGCGTAAGTGCTGAAAAGGCACAGCAGTTTGCTGGTGCCGCAGGCTTGCAAACTAGGCAAATGGAATATCTACCCGCTCCAGTTGCTCCCGAATCAACCAAGCCACAAGGAGTGTTGGGGCGATGAGATCAGCTTTTAAGGGTACAAAATCACTTTCAACCGGCCTATTGCTGCTGCTGACTGCGGCAATTCCTGCACAAGCTTTTGATCTTGATAAGGGCTTGGATTTAAGCGGTGTGCTGAAAAACTTTACCGCAGGACAGGACAAAAACAAAAAACCGGAAGGAAACCAAAATCAATCCTTGGGTTTGGTGCAAGCCTTTAACTACAAGGAATTCTCGCAAGAAGAAGAAATTAAAATCGGTACGGAAATCTCAGGAAATTTGCTTGGCGCAGCACCGTTGGTCAAAGATGCCGCGCTACAGCAGTACATTAACCAAGTAGGCCGCTGGGTCGCCAACCAAAGCGAACGCAAGGATTTAACGTGGTATTTTGGCGTGATTGAATCGGAAGGCATCAACGCTTTCTCAGCACCGGGCGGTTATGTCCTGATTACCAAGGGGTTGTATCGCAAATTTGGTAGTGAGGCGCAATTGGCCGGTGTACTAGCCCATGAAATCGGCCATATCATCAAGAAACACCACTTGAAGGTGATGCAGCAATCTCAACTTATTGGCAGCGCATCAAAGTTGGTTGGCGATAAAGCTGGGCAAGGTAATAGCTTCGTCAAGAACCTCATCGGCAATGGTGCTGAAATCTGCGCGCGCGGCTTGGATAAAGACGCTGAATTTGAGGCTGACCGTATCGGCATGGTGCTAGCTACCCGTGCTGGTTACGATGCTTATGGTTTGGTGGATGTGTTACAAGAGATCGGCCATGTCCCCAGCAACGACAGCAGCGTGGCCCTGCTATTCAAAACTCACCCTGCTCCGGATGAGAGACTGGCTAAATTAGGCGATGCCGTGGGTGACCGGCTGGACAGCGTGACTGACGGGAAAACGCTGGAGAATCGACTTTATCGTCTGAAATAACCAAAGCCGCAAAGACATCCTGCGTTTTCTTTTGCCGGCATAACGGCCTGCGCTATTGTCTAGCCACGCCGCATGGCGTCAAAAAACTCGCCATTGTTCTTGGTGGCCTTGATCTTGTCGAGCAGGAATTCCATCGCTTCCAGGTCGTCCATCGGGTACAGCAATTTGCGCAGTACCCAGATCTTTTGCAGTACGTCCTTTTCGATCAGCAATTCTTCGCGGCGCGTGCCGGAGCGATTGACGTTGATCGCCGGGTAGAGGCGTTTCTCGGCCATCTTGCGGTCGAGATGGATTTCCATGTTGCCGGTGCCCTTGAATTCTTCGTAGATCACGTCATCCATGCGCGAGCCGGTATCCACCAGCGCCGTTGCAATAATCGTCAGCGAGCCGCCTTCCTCGATGTTACGCGCCGCGCCAAAGAAGCGCTTGGGGCGTTGCAGGGCGTTGGCGTCCACACCGCCGGTCAGCACCTTGCCGGAAGCCGGCACCACGGTGTTATAGGCGCGTGCCAGGCGGGTAATGGAATCCAGCAGGATCACCACGTCCTTCTTATGTTCGACCAGGCGCTTGGCTTTTTCCAGCACCATTTCCGCGACCTGCACGTGGCGGGTGGCAGGTTCGTCAAAGGTGGAGGCCACCACTTCACCGCGCACGGTCCGGGTCATTTCCGTCACTTCTTCCGGACGTTCGTCGATCAGCAGCACGATCAGCACCACATCCGGGTGATTGGAAGTGATGGCGTGCGCAATGTGCTGCAGCATCACCGTCTTGCCCGATTTCGGACTGGCCACCAGCAAGCCGCGCTGACCTTTGCCGATAGGCGCAATCATGTCGATCACGCGACCGGTGATGTTTTCGTCACTCTTGATGTCACGTTCGAGGATCAGCGGTTGGGTGGGGAACAGCGGGGTAAGGTTTTCGAACAGGATTTTGTGCTTGGTGCTATCGGGCGATTCGCCGTTGACGGTATCTACCTTCACCAGTGCAAAGTACCGCTCACCATCCTTGGGGGTACGAATTTCGCCGGTAATGGTGTCGCCGGTATGCAGGTTGAAGCGGCGAATCTGCGAGGGCGAAACGTAAATATCATCTGGCCCGGCCAGGTAGGAACTATCCGGTGATCGCAGGAAGCCGAAGCCGTCGGACAATACTTCCAGCGTACCGTTGCCGAAGATGCTCTCGCCTTTTTTGCCCTTGTTCTTGAGCAAGGCAAAAATGAGGTCCTGCTTGCGCATTCGGTTGGCGCCTTCGATCTCGTTGGCGACCGCCATTTCGACCAGTTCGGTGACAGGAGTTTGCTTAAGCTCGGATAATTGCATACGAAAAAATGCCTTGTTCAGGAGGTTGGGGAGGCTGGGAGTAATGGAAGAAATGCAGGTTGTTTGTTACGGATGTCTTGCTTGTTGGCATCCTTGTAACGGCACCTGATTCCTGGGCGCTTTGAGGCCAAAACGCGAAATCAGGTGCCAGCGTACTTGTTTCAGATATTGCTGTCAATAAAAGCGGTTAACTGGGACTTGGACAGCGCGCCCACCTTGGTGGCTTCCACATTGCCGTTCTTGAACAGCATCAAGGTCGGAATGCCGCGGATGCCGTATTTGGGCGGCGTAGCCTGGTTTTCGTCTATATTGAGTTTGGCGACTTTAATGCGGCCATCGTACTCCTTGACGATTTCGTCCAGGATCGGGGCAATCATCTTGCATGGGCCGCACCATTCAGCCCAGTAATCCACCAGCACAGGAACAGTGGACTCCAGTACGTCTTGCTGAAAGGATGCATCGCTTAAATGAATAATATGTCCGCTCATGGGGAACCTCGTGTGTGTACGGGAAATAAAAATTGGGAAGTGATTAAAATCTTCTGTCGCTATCGTAGCGAAAAAAAACCGATTCGTGAAGTTCTAAAATTTTTCTGGTTTGTCGCTCCGGCAGTTGCAGTAGTATATGGTGCCGTAGCCGGATTTGTACAAGATTACATCATGATTTTTTTTGATCGCTCCCGTCACCGCCATCATTTATTGCACCTCCTGTCACTGGTGCTCATCAGCACTCTGCTCGCCACTTCAGTGCAAGCGGAACCGTTCAGCCTCACCGACATGGACGGCAAAACACACACTACTTCGTCTTACAAAGGGAAATGGGTGCTGGTGAATTTCTGGGCAACCTGGTGCCCGCCCTGCCTGGAAGAAATTCCTGACCTGATCGCGTTGCAGGACAGCCACAAGAATCTGGGCGTCATCGGCATCGCCATGGATTACAAAAGCAAACAGGAAGTCGCCAAGTTTGCCGATGACAACCTGATCAACTACCCGCTGGTGCTGGGAAATGACAAACTGGCGCGCCAGTTTGGCTCTGCCGAGATATTACCCACCACCTACATTTACAATCCGCAAGGCAAACTGGTGAAAGTGCAACGCGGCTTGATCAACCGCAACAGCATCGAAAAACTGCTGCTGGAGAAATAAACTTCTCCAGCCAAGTCAGGCAGGCATGGACTCCAGCGGGCTGTTATCCATGGATTTGATGCTGAGCTGATTTTCGTCAGCAAAATGCTTGAGTTGCGCATATCCATCCGGATTCACATCCTTCAACTTCAGGTCCACCACTAGGCAGCGAATGCCATTGATGACCTGCGGTTTCAGATACGGCGAATAGCGCAGTTTTTTGTCCTGCCCAAACGTGGCATAAGTGCTGCACATGCGATCCACCCAGTCGCTGGGACGGAAAGGTTTGCCTGCCTTGGTGAGGCCTTCGATGATGATTTGATTGCTCATTTTGCGTCCCGGTAACTTCGAGGGAAATTAAAAAGCCGCGATTATAGACTACTGTACAACCACATATTCAAACACCTTCACCACTTTTTTCACGCCATCGGTATTCCTAGCGATGTCCACCGCATCATCGGCTTCCTTGCGCGTCACCATGCCCATCAGGAACACCGTGGAATTCTCGGTCACCACTTTCACGTAATTAGCCGGAAAACGGTTTTCGCTCAGCATACGCGCTTTGACCTTGGAAGTCAGGTACGCATCATTGGCGCGATCGCTGGTCGCGCTGATCAGTCCCACCACCAGTTCATTGGTCACGTTACGCACGTTTTCCAGACCCTTGACGATAGTTTCCGCCTTTTGCTTGCTGGCTTCGTCCTTGGCCTCGCCGGTGATCAGCACATTGCGGTTATAACTGGTGACATTGGCGTGGATTTTGTCGCCGATCTGGCCAGAAATCCGGTTCTCTGCCTTCAGTTCAATCGCCTGGTCTTCCACATAAGCGCCGGAAGTACGGCGGTCCGCCGCCATCAGTCCGCCGCCTGCAGCCCCGCCGGCAACCACTGGGACACAGCCCGCCAGATTAGCTGTCATGATAACCGCACAAACCAATAGAATTAAACGCATGATGTTGTTTCCTTTTTCAAAATAATTCGTGTTACGCCTCAAAAGCGTTTCTGATCCACTCGATCCGCCGCACATCCAGCCCATCCAGCAGCACAACGTCAAAACGGCACTGCGGCTGACGGCGCAACGTCTGTATATATAGCTGTGCCGCTTTCACGATCCGCGCCTGCTTGGCTGGCGTAACGCTGGCGGCGGCACCGCCAAAACTGCTATTGGTGCGCAAGCGCACTTCCGCAAACACCATCACACCGGCGTCTTGCAAAATCAGGTCGATCTCACCGAAGCGGCACCTGAAGTTCGACTCCAGCAGGACCAGTCCGTTCTGTTGCAGGTACGATGCCGCCAGCTTTTCCGCTGCCGCACCGTCACCGGTCAAGGTTTTGCCTCCAGGGCGATGCCATCGCGCCGGAATTGCGCCATCGGCAACTCCCGCACCAGCACATTGTTCTCGTAAACCAGCTTGCCCGTGACGCCCTCCAGTACCACTTTGCCGGCGCCCTTGGCCTGCAGCCGCGGCAGCAGGCGGTAAGCATCCACTCCCAGCGCACACAGGCGCTGCAGGTCAACCGACTTGAATTCCGCTGCCGCCGCATGCAGCGATGCGGTTTCAGCGGTTTCCGGTTCGAGCAGCCAGGGCATATCGACGAAGCGTACGGCGACCAGATCCAGGTTTTGCAGGCTTTTGGCTTCGCCATCGTAAATCTGCGACACGCCATACGTTGGAATCGCAGCATCCAGATACGGGCGGGCCTGCTTGGCTTGGCTCGCGTTGGCCGCCAGAAAAATCATGTCCGCCGGTTTGGCACCCGCTGCGGCCTTCAACTCGGCCAGCTTGCCGGGTTCGGGAATATTGAACTGCGCGCCCACAGTACCATCCAGCGACTTCCACTCCGCGATAAACGCCGCCGCAACGCGGTTATTCAAAGGTGTATCGGCCACAATCACCTGTGCCGACTGCAAGCCCAGCGCACGCACCGCACGCGCGACCTGACGCGCTTCCTGTTCGGCTGACAGCGCCAGCATCACCAGCTTGTCCTGCTGCGCCACGCCTTCCGTCACGTTCAATGCCAGGGTGGGGATACTGATGCCGCCAGCCGCCACTGCTGCCACCTCATCCCGCGTTAATGGCCCGACGACCCACTGCGCACCTTCGTACACTGCCTTACGGTAGGCTTCCTGCGTCTCTTCGGCGCTGCCGGTGTTGTAGATCTGCACATCCGGCTTTTCCGCCGCCGTGCCATGTGCCGCCACAAAACCTGCCAGCACGGCCTGCGCCGCCTTGCCGTAAACCGGCGACTGCAATGGCAACAGCAAGGCAATCTTGCCGCTCATCGCCGCCGGTGCGGCTTTTTCTGCTACCGGGGCGGTTGCGGTCAGTATCCTGGTCAGCAGTGCAGCGCTGGCGGGATGGGAGGGGTACGCGCTACGCCACTGCTCGATATTCTTTGCCCGCTGTTCGGAATAGCTCGCCGCCAGGGCCAGGTCTATCCAGCCCTGCACTTCGTCATCCACCCCTTCGCCGCGCATTTCCAGCAGGGTTTCCCGAGGCAGGCCGGAAACCAGCTGCCAGATGCTTTCCTGCTGGCCCTGATCCATGAAACCCGCCGCCTTGACGTACTGTTCCAACGCCCGCAGCGGGTTCTCCCGGTGCGCATAGGCGCTGGCCAAGGTTGCGTGTAAACTGGCGCGTGCCAGCTGGATCAGGCTTTGTTCCGCCTGCAGCGGCAGCAACAGGCGCAGGGCGGTGTCGAAATCGCCGGTCGCCGCCGCGATTTGCGCTTGCAGCAGCTTGGCATAGGGTGATGCCGGATTGATGCCTGCCAGTTCAAGCTGCGCACACGTGGTGTCTTCCGGCTGGAGGCAGGCGGAACCGTCAACATAGTGCTGCTCGGCGGTTTTTTGCACCTTGAGCGGCTTGGGTTCCGGCGGTTTCTTGGCCGCTGCTGATGCGGCGGGCGGTTTTTTGGCATCGGCCGGTTTAGCATCGGCCAGCACGGCATCCGCTGCAACAGCCAGCGGCGCGCATGTCACCAACAGCAACAGAAAGGTACTTATTCGTTGAACCATAGCGGCACATTATATGTGGTCGCCACGCCGATTGGAAATTTGCAGGACATTACCCTGCGGGCGCTGGAAATCCTCAAAACGGTGGACCTCATCGCCGCCGAAGACACGCGCCACAGCGCCACCCTGCTCGGCCATTTCGGCATCGGCACCAAACTCACTCCACTGCACGAACACAACGAACGCAGCGCCGGTGAAAAGCTGGTCGGACTGTTGCAGGCCGGGCAATCGGTGGCGCTGATTTCCGATGCCGGCACCCCGGCCATTTCCGACCCCGGCGCGCTGCTGGTCAACCTGGCGCACCAGGCCGGCATCAAGGTGGTGCCCATCCCCGGCGCCAACGCCGCGATCACCGCCCTGTCGGCTTCCGGCCTGCTGATGCCACGCTTCCTGTTCATCGGCTTCCTGCCGGCCAAGAGCAGCCACCGCAAACAAGTGCTGGAAGCCATCAGTGACGTACCCGCCACGCTGGTGTTCTACGAAGCGCCGCACCGTGTATTGGAAAGCGTGGCCGATTTTGCCGAGGTACTGGGTGGTGAACGGCAGATCACCTTCGCCCGCGAACTCACCAAGACCTTCGAGACTATCCACCAATGCAAGCTGCGCGAAGCGCTGGCCTGGCTGCAAGCCGACCCCAACCGGCAGCGCGGCGAATTCGTACTGCTGGTGGAAGGCGCGCCGGTAAAGGACGAACAAGCCATCAGCCCGGAAGCCCGGCACACGCTGGAACTGCTGCTGGCTGAACTGCCGCTCAAACAAGCGGTAAAATTGGCGGCAGACATCACGGGATGCAAGAAAAACACCCTTTACGAACTCGCTCTCACCTTGAAACCATGACTCAAAAAATCATCATTACCCGCCCCGACGACTGGCATTTACACCTGCGCGATGGCGACATGATGCGCGACGTGCTGCCGCACACCGCCCGCCAGTTCGCTCGCGCCATCATCATGCCCAACCTCAGGCCGCCGGTGGTCACCGTGGAACAAGCCGCCGCCTACCGCGAGCGCATCCTGGCCGCGCTGCCGGCAGGTATGGCTTTTGAGCCGCTGATGACGCTTTACCTCACCGACAACACCGCCCCGGCGGAAATCGTCAAAGCCAAGGCCAGCGGCTTCGTGCACGGCGTCAAGCTGTATCCCGCAGGGGCGACCACCAACTCCGACTCCGGTGTGAGCGACCTCGCCAAATGCGAGGTCACGCTGGCCGCGATGGAAAAACAAGGAATGCCTCTGCTGGTGCATGCCGAAGTCACCGACAAGGATGTGGACGTGTTCGACCGCGAAGCCGTATTCATCGAGCGCCATATGATCCCGCTCACCAGAAAATTCCCCGGCCTGAAAATCGTATTCGAGCACATCACCACCCAAAACGCCGCGGACTTTGTGCTGGAAAGCCCGCCCACCATCGCCGCCACCATCACCGCGCACCACCTGTTGATGAACAGGAACGCCATGTTCAGCGGCGGCATCCGCCCGCACCACTACTGCCTGCCGGTGCTGAAGAGAGAATCACATCGCCAGGCACTGGTTGCCGCCGCCATTTCCGGCAACCCCAAATTCTTCCTCGGCACCGACAGCGCCCCGCACGCCAAATCCGCCAAGGAAGCCGCCTGCGGCTGCGCCGGCATGTTCACCGCCCACGCTGCGATTGAGTTGTATGCCGAAGCGTTTGAGAATGCGGGTGCGCTAGACAGGCTGGAAGCCTTCGCCAGCTTCTACGGCCCGGATTTTTATGGCTTGCCGAGGAATAAGGAGAAGATCACGTTGGTGAAGGAAAGCTGGACAGTGCCGGAAACAATCAAGTTTGGCGGGGAGGAACTGGTGCCGTTGCGGGCAGGGACAGTAATAGCCTGGAAACTGGATAAAGTACTGTAACCCACGAGATCAAGATGAACCCTTATTACATCTATGCATTGAAGGATCCGCGTACTTCGCCTGCACAGCCTTTTTACATCGGCAAGGGAACCGGAAATCGCGCATGGGGACACACACTTCGCGTTGACCAAACACAAAAAGGCAAACGCATTGCCGAGATTCTCGCAGCTGGTCACGTAGTAGTGACAACCGTGTTGGCTGACGACCTAACGGAAATCCAAGCCCTTAAGCTTGAAGCAGAACTCATATCAACCTTTGGCACTATCGCCCACGGCGGCATACTCACAAACTCTGTAGCACCTTCGGGTCAATCAACCAAGGTTCGTAAAGGGCTTGTCGTTCCTTCTGGTTCAGTTGAAAAGGCACAGGTAGCTCTTGAATTGCTAAAATCAGCAGTACTGGAACTAGCACAGGCCAATCCCGACGGCATCACCAATTCAGACGTGGCAAAGACCCTTGGTCTGCAAAGCAATTATCTCGGTGGTTCCAAAGACTATCTATCATGGAGCGTACTGGGTCTACTTATGCGCGAGGGGAAAATGATTCGTGGCGAATTAAAGAAGCACAAAGCTACTGTCAAATAACGCTATTACACTAGTCTAGCAAGCGTAGGGCGCAATAACTGAAAGGCATTGCGCCGTGTATCTGTGCCCAAAGCATGTTGAGAAAACCAGCTTTGGGCATCACTCAAAATTACGCGATTGTGTTTATAACAGAACCGGCAAGTGAGATCGAAGACACTTTTGGCTGCTCGGATGCACTCTCAGCCTGACCGGCCTTGCTGCCATCGTTGTCGCCATCACTGTCCTGTTTTACGCGAACGGCTTGAGAGGCCGTACTTGCTTGTATGCTGCTCAGAATCGAATTACCAATGCTACTGATAGACATAGTTGTCACCTTTAGTAACGCAGTTGATATTTGCGGGGACTAAACCTAACCCGCAGCATGTAAACGTAAAACACTAGCAAGCTAGCCAGACGATGGGTGCAAGAGTCGGGCCAATGTTAGTTCTGCGGGGAGATGCAAAAATACAGGGTTGCTGTAATTTGATTTGTTTGGAATAACTGACTGTATTGTATGTTATTTTTTATTTTGATTGGGTGGTAATGGCGTGGCAATCTGGCGTGCTTCTTTAGTGAAGATCACCAAATACCCTGCAAAGAATGTAGAGGACTGCAAAGTTTGCATACTAATTTTGCACGGAAGTCCCGATTTTAAAATTAAGCGTTACGCTCTATCACCACCCCCAACAAGCATAGACCTCCGCCGGAATGATGAGAGCAGCCCTATCCCACAAGGGACAAGGGCACCTAGAGGCTAGCGATGCACCTGATCGTCCAACCCGTCCAGCACCATTTCCGCCGCGCGTAACACCGCCCGCGCCTTGTTGCGCGTTTCCATCCATTCACTGTCCGGCACCGAATCGGCGACGATGCCCGCGCCGGCTTGCACGTAGAGCGTTTGGTCCTTGATCACGGCGGTACGGATGGCGATGGCGAGGTCCATGTCGCCATTAAAGCCCAGGTAACCCACCGCGCCGGCGTAGATGCCGCGCTTGGTCGATTCCAGTTCGTCGATGATTTCCATCGCGCGCACCTTGGCAGCGCCGGAAACCGTCCCCGCGGGGAAGGTGGCCTTGAGCACGTCGATGGCGTCCAGCCCCGGTTTGAGCTTGCCTTCGACGTTGGAGACGATGTGCATGACGTGGGAGTAGCGTTCGATGATCATCTTGTCGGTGAGGGTGACGCTGCCTTCCTGCGCCACGCGGCCGACATCGTTGCGGCCGAGGTCGATGAGCATGACGTGTTCTGCGCATTCCTTGGGGTCGGCCAGCAGTTCTTCAGCCAGCGCCACGTCCTGTTCGCGGGTCTTGCCGCGCGGGCGGGTGCCGGCAATGGGGCGCGAGGTCACCACGTCGTCTTCCAGCCGCACCAGGATTTCCGGCGAGGCGCCGACCACGTGGTGGTCGTCCATGTCGTAGTAGAACATGTAGGGCGAAGGGTTGAGGCTGCGCAGCACGCGGTACAAGGACAGCGGCGAGGCGGCGAACGGCTGCGACATGCGCTGGCTCAACACCACCTGCATGATGTCGCCGTCGAAAATGTATTGTTTGGCTTTTTCCACGGCGGCCTTGAAGCCGGCTTCACCGAATTCCGACTCCGCCGTCACCGGCTGCATGGCCGGCGCTTCGGGAATAGGCACCGGCTGGCGCAGTGCGTGGATCAGCTGGCGCAGCCTGGCTTGACCCGAGGCGTAGGCGCGCGGCTGGGCCGGATCGGCATAGACAATAAACGTCAGGCGGCCGGAGAGGTTATCCACCACCGCCAGTTCTTCGGTGAGCAGCAGCAGCACATCGGGCGTGCCGAGCACATCCGGTTTTTGCGTCCGGGCCAGGCGCGGCTCGATGTAGCGCACGGTGTCGTAGCCGAAATAGCCGGCCAGGCCGCCGGTAAAACGTGGCAGTCCGATCAAGGGCGCCACCTTGAAGCGGGACTGGTATTGCTTCACGAAATCCAGCGGGTTGGTGTCGGCAATGCTTTCCACCACGCGGTCGTCGGTGACGACGTCCACCTGGCGGCCATGGGCGACGATGCGCGTGCTGGCGGGCAGGCCGATGAACGAGTAGCGCCCGAAGCGCTCGCCGCCCTGCACCGATTCCAGCAGATAGGAATACGGCAAATTGGCCAGCTTGAGGTAGATGGAAAGCGGGGTGTCGAGATCGGCAAACGTCTCGGCCACCAGCGGGATGCGGTTGTAGCCCTGCTGGGCGAGTGCGTCGAATTGCTGTTGGCTGATAGGGTGCAGCATGGAAAATCCTTAAATATTTGTGCGTGTGAAAGTGATGGTTACCGGGTGCCGTATCAGTAGCACCATCGCTCACAGGCTCGCCAAGGATTGTTCAGGAAGTAAAACATCATGCTTTCTTGATCATGGTGGATGCGACCAGCAGGCTGCTGACCACTGCATCCAGGTCGAGGTCGCGCACGTCGCTGCCGCGGTTGTAGCCGTAAGGCACGCAGAACACATGGCAGCCGGCGGCGCGCGCGGCCTGGGTGTCGTTCAGCGAATCGCCGATCAGCAGCATTTTGTCCGGGGCGATGCCGAACTGTTCGCAGGCATGCAGTAGCGGCAGCGGGTCGGGTTTGCGCTTGGGCAGGCTGTCGCCGGACAGGATCAGTTCGAAATAATCGAACAGGCCGGTGTCCTTGAGCAGCGGGATGGTGAACCGCGCGGCCTTATTGGTGATGCAGGCCATGCGGAAACCCGCCTGTTTCATCGCTTCCAGCCCAGGCACCACGTCGGTGAACGGCCTGCTGTGCAGGCTGACCACGTCCTGGTAATGCTTTTCGTAGATGGGTTGGGCTTGTGCAAACAGCGCCGGATCGGGTTCGCCGTCCATGCTGCGGGTGAGTACCCGCTTGATCAGCCGGGAAACGCCGTTGCCGATGTAGGTTTTGATCAGGTCTTCGGCGATGGGCTCCAGCCGCATTTCCGCCAGCATGCGGTTGGCGGCTTCGGCCAGATCGGGGGCGGTATGCAGTAGCGTGCCATCAAGGTCTATCACTACCGCTTCCACCGCCAAGGGAAACGGTAGCTTGTTCTGCATGTGGACTGCCATAACGACGCTTATTTGTCGGCGTCTTCCTTGTCGCTGTGCTCGGCATCAGCATCAACCACATGGTTCTTCATTTCCGGGTCGGCAATGCCTTCCTTGATTTCGGCATCGGCTTTCTGCCAACCGGAAAGAATGTAGGACTGGGCGTGCTTGGGATTTTCCGCCATGCAAACATTGGGCAACTTGTTTGCCAGCCGGCACGAATAGCCTACGGCTTTGGCATCCGCGGCTTTGGTATCAATCAACGTAGCGATTTTGTCGCAACCGCCCAGTAGCAGGGCTGCAATCACCACAACGAGTGTGCGCATGGTCATCCTTCGCATGGTTCGGACCTTTCCTTGTTATAAAGCGTTGGTTACACCTTCGCCAGTTCTGCGCGAAGGGATGCGACTATGGAATCATAACGGTGCGGGTCGGTATCCTTGCCGGCACCAAACAGCGCGGAACCCGCCACAAACGTATCGGCACCGGCACGTGCAATATCCGCGATATTAGCAGTGTTTACGCCGCCGTCAATTTCCAGCCAGATTTCGCGGCCGGTCTTGGCGGTATAGGCATCAATCTTGGCGCGCGCTTGCTTGAGTTTTTCCAGCGCCTGCGGGATGAACTTCTGGCCGCCGAAGCCGGGGTTCACCGACATCAGCAGCACCATGTCGATCTTGTCCATCACATGGTCCATATAGTCCAGCGGGGTGGCCGGGTTGAACACCAGGCCGGACTTGCAGCCCTGGTCCCGGATCAGCGACAGGCTGCGGTCGATGTGTTCGGAACCTTCAGGGTGAAAGGTAATGATGTTGGCGCCGGCCTTGGCAAAGTCGGGAATGATGCGGTCCACGGGCTTGACCATCAGGTGCACGTCAATGGTGGCGGTGGTCAGCGGGCGAATGGCCTCGCATACCAGCGGGCCGATGGTCAGGTTGGGCACATAGTGGTTGTCCATCACATCGAAGTGGATAATGTCCGCACCAGAGGCGATAACATCGGTGATTTCCTGGCCCAGCTTGGCGAAATTGGCGGAAAGAATGCTGGGGGCGATGCGAAACTGTTTGGACATGATGACAAATTCCCGTGTAAATGTGCAAAGTGCTTATTTTAACCATAATTACCGGCTAAGGAAGCCCTGATAGGCGCGTTAGCAGTTTTTCTGAAATGGCCGCTTTTTCTTCTTCTATCCCCACATCCACCATTTGGGTGACCTGCATGCCGCGATAGCCGCACGGGTCTATTGCTGAAAATGGCGATAAATCCATGTCCACATTCAGGCTCAATCCATGGTAGCAGCAGCCGTGTTTGAGACGCAGGCCAAGCGAGGCTATTTTGCGATCATCCACATACACGCCCGGCGCGTCGCTCCTGGCAACCGCAGCAACGCCATATTCCGCCAGCAAGCCAATGACGGCATTTTCCATATGGCTCACCAGCTGGCGCACGCTCCAGCCGCTCCGTTTCAGGTCCAGCAGCAGGTAAGCCACCACCTGCCCCGGGCCGTGGTAGGTGATCTTGCCGCCACGGTCGGTTTCCACCAGCGGAATATCCTGTCGCCACGGCTGGCGCACGTCCTTTTTGTTCAGGCCCAGGGTATAGACGGGGTCATGCTCGGTAAGCCAGATTTCATCCGCCGTTTCGGCCTGGCGTTGCGCGGTGAACGCCTGCATGGCGCGCCACGTGGTCGCGTAATCGGTTAGACCCAGATGTTGGACGGTGACCAAAAGCGAATTCGCAGGAAGTTAAAGCACCACGCTGGTCATGGGATGGGCGCTCAGTTCGCGGTAGAGATCGTCCAGTTGCGCTTTGGAAGTCGCCCTGACGGTGCAGGTCAGGCTGACATATTTTCCGCCGCTGCTGGCCTTTTGCGTAATGGTGGCTGCATCAAAATCCGGAGCGTGGCGGATCACCACTTCAGTGATGGTTTGCACAAAATCGGCATGTGTTTCACCGACAATTTTCAGCGGAAAATCGCAGGGAAATTCGAGCAGGGTTTCTGGCTGTTCCATTGTTAGTTGCCTCCAGAGCAGTTATTCAGGCCGGTTGCCGCATGACCCGCTGTTTGTAATCCTGATACAGGCCATGCATTTTCCAGAACAACGGGCCAGGCTTGCCATCGGCAATCGCCTGCTTGTCCAGCGTCACTACTGGCAGCACTTCGCGGGTGGATGAAGTCAGCCACAACTCGTCCGCCGCGCGGATCTGCGCCAGGTCGAACTTGCCGGTCCGTACCGGGATGACGTTGGCCGAAGCTAGTTCCAGCACCAGATCATACGTAATGCCGGGCAGCATGTGGTGATCCTTGGGCGGCGCCAGGATGGCGCCGTCCTTGACCGCAAAAATGTTGCTCAGCGAACCTTCGGTCAGCATACCGTCGCGGAACAGGATGGTTTCCATGCAGCCGGCATCCACTGCCAGTTGCCGGAGCAACACGTTGGGCAGCAGCGAAATGGCCTTGATGTCGCAACGCCCCCAGCGGTTGTCCACCGCGCTCACCGCATGTACACCGGTTTCGCACAGGCTGCGCGAGGCGATCACCAGCGGATTGCTCATCATGAAAATGGTCGGCGGGGTATCCTTGGGAAAGGCATGGTCGCGCGGCGCAACGCCGCGCGTCACTTGCAGGTATAACGACTGGTCTTCGGGTTCGTTGTGCCGGATCAACTCCTGGATCAAGTCTATCCACTCGGCTTCGCCCAGCGGATTGGTCAGCCGGATCCCATCCAGGCTGGATTGCAAGCGACGCAAATGCTCCTGCACCCGGAACGGGCGGCGCGAGTAGACCGGGATCAGCTCATATACGCCATCGCCAAAAATAAACCCGCGATCCAGCACCGGCACATAGGCTTGGTCTATCGGTAAAAACTGGCGATTCAGGTAAACGATTTGCGCCACGGCGCGCTCCTGTCAGAACTTCAGTCGAATGCCATCCCAGATGCGGCGGAACAAACCGGCCACCGGCACTTCCTGTGCGGCCACCAGGTTTTGCTCCTGTAGCGGTTTGCCATCCAGCGTCACGATCAGCTTGCCCACCTGCTGGCCTTTGTTCAGCGGCGCCACCAGCGGCTGCATCGCCGTCACCGTGGCCTTTACGCTGGCGTATTTGCCCTTGGGGAACGTCAGGTAGAAATCGGGCGCAACCGTCGCTGCCAGCGTGTCTTCCTTGCCTTTCCACACCTTCAACTTGCTCACCGCCTGGCCTTGCTTGTACAGCAGGCGGGTTTCATAAAACTGGAAGCCGTAATTCAGCAGCTTCTGGCTTTCCGTGGCGCGGGCGCTGTCCGATGGCGCACCGACCAGAATGGATAGCAGGCGCATGTCGCCGCGTTTTGCTGAACTGACCAGGCAATATCCGGCGGATTCCGTGTGCCCGGTTTTCATGCCATCGACGTTCGGGTCCACCCACAGCAGGCGGTTGCGGTTGGGTTGGGTGATCTTGTTGTAGGTGTATTCCTTGACCGAATACAACCGTTTGTACTCGTCAGGAAAATCGCGAATGATGGCAGAGGCCAGCAGTGCCAGGTCATTCACGGTGGTGTAATGGCTGGGATCGGGCAGGCCGGTGGCGTTGATAAAATGGGTATTCTTCATGCCCAGCCGCGCCGCTTCCTTGTTCATCAGTTCAGCGAAGGCTTCTTCGGTGACGGCAATGCCCTCGGCCAGCGCGATACAGGCGTCATTGCCGGATTGAATAATCATGCCGTGCAGCAGCTCATCCACCGTCACCGGGATATCCGGCTGGATGAACATGCGCGAACCTTCGGTTTTCCATGCCTTGGGGCTGACCGGCAGGGTCTGGGTGAGTTGCAGATGGCCGTTCCTGATCGCCTTGAACGACAGGTAGGCCGTCATCAGCTTGGTCAGCGATGCGGGCTCGATGCGCTCATCCCCGCCCTGCTGCGCGATGACCTTGCCGCTATTGAACTCTTTCAGCAGATAGGCTTTTGCCGCAAGTGTCGGCGGTGGCGGCAGATCGTCCGCCAAGGCAAGCATGGAAAAAAAAGACAGCAACAGGATAAGACAATTACGCATGATTAATAGACTGAAAAATTAGGGATTGGTCACGATAGCCGGAGTACCCAGCGTTTGCTTGATGTTATCGGCAGCTTTTTGCGCATCGTCGCGGCTGGCAAACGGCCCCAGCCGGACCCGATAGAGTTCGGCATTGTACCAGCTTTCAACCGGCACCCCTTGCGCCAGCCCCTGGTTCTGCAGCTTGTCGCGCATCTGGTCGGCATTTTCTTTCTGGCGGAACGCACCCAGCTGTACAAAAATCCCCGTGTTGTTTGCCGCAGGGACATCCGCCTTGGCAACCACCGCTACCGGTGCATCCGGATCCAGCAGTTCGACCTCCACCAACCCGCTGCCTTTGCCAACCAGACGCAATTTATAGGCCGCCGCATAAGACAGGTCGATCAACCGGTCTTTTTTGAATGGCCCGCGGTCATTGACCCGAACCACCACCGAACGCCCGTTTTCCGGATTGGTGACCCGCACATAACTGGGGATAGGCAGCACCGTGTGTGCGGCCGACATGCCGTACATATCATAAATTTCGCCGCTGGAGGTTTTCTGGCCGTGGTAACGGCGGCCGTACCAGGAGGCAACGCCTTGCTCCTTGTACGGCTGGAATCCGGTCATCGGCGTATAAGTCTCGCCCAACGCCACATAAGGACGGCTGTTGGCCGGGCGAACCGGCTCTTTCTTCACCTGTGCATCAGGAATGGCATCAATATCGGGCGGCGGATTGTCACCCGGACCGTCATCCAGGTAATAGCCACCTTTTTTCGAAGATTCCGTCGGCCCCGACTTGCTTTTTGCCGTTGGCTTTTTCGTCGTATCGCCCACCCCGCCACTGCTGCGTTCGATCACCGGCGCACTGCCGTCGGGCTTGCTGCCCACCGTGCCGCACCCGGTCAGCACCAGCGCCAGACCAAACACCGCCAGCCATCTACCTGCTTCGCATCTCACACCTGTCTCCTTGGACTTGTTCACGACGACACCAGTTTTTTGTGCGTCTGTATGCTCATTAGAATGCCGAACCCCACCATCAGCGTCACCAGCGACGTGCCGCCATAACTCACCAGCGGCAGGGGCACGCCTACCACCGGCAATATCCCGCTGACCATACCCATGTTGACAAAAGCATAGCTGAAAAAAGTCAGCGTGATGCTGCCCGCCAGCAAGCGGCCAAACAGGCTCTGCGCATTGGCCGCAATCACCAGCCCACGGGCGATGATCAGGAAAAACAGCAGCATCAACAACACATTGCCCAGCAAGCCGAACTCCTCGCCGAACACCGCAAAAATAAAGTCGGTGTGCCGCTCCGGCAGGAAATCCAGCCTGGACTGGGTGCCGTTCAGCCAACCCTTGCCAGCCAGGCCGCCGGAACCCATGGCTATCGTGGCCTGGATAATGTGGTAGCCGGCGCCAAGGGGATCCTGGCTGGGGTCGATCAGGGTGAGCACCCGCTTGCGCTGATATTCATGCAGCAAAGGCCATACCATGGGAATGGCTGCCGCCACCGCAACACCAATCCCGACCATGAAGCGCCAGCTCAGCCCGGCAAAGAAAAATACAAAAAATCCCGACGCACTGATCAGCAGGGCCGTTCCCAGATCCGGCTGCTTAACAATCAAACCGACCGGCAATATCATCAGCACCGCGGCAAACAGGTAATCTTTCCAGCGCAGCATGCCTTCGCGCTGCGAAAAATACCAGGCCAGCATCAATGGCACGGCGATTTTCATCATTTCGGACGGCTGCACGCTGGCCACGCCCAGATTGAGCCAGCGCCGGGCACCCAGGCGCACGTCGCCCACCAGCGCGACGCCGAGCAGCAACAGCAGACCGAGCGCATACAAGGGCACTGCCACCAGTTCCAGCTTTTGCGGCGGAATGTTGGCGAACAACAGCAGGAATCCCAGCGCAACCAGGATATTCATCACTTGCCGGCCTACCTGCGCCAGACTCTGGCCGGAAGCACTGTAAAGCACCACCAGGCCAACGCATATCAACAAGGCTAGAAGGCCGAACAAAGGCCGATCAAGGCGCTTCCCGAACCAGGCCTGCACGCGCAGAACAAAAAGTTTAATCATGTAGCTCTTCCGGCTGATTAACGCCAGCCCCTGCTGGATTGGCGGCGGCTGGTTCGGGCGGCGCGGGCGACTTGCCCAGCAGGTAGTAATCCATCACCTGCCGCGCGATCGGCCCCGCCGCCGATCCGCCGTGACCGCCATTTTCCACAATCACCGCCAGCGCAATCTTGGGCGCCTCCGCCGGCGCATAGGCAATGAACAATGCATGGTCGCGATGATACTCATCAATCTGGCTGGCATTATATTTCTGGTTCTGGGCGATACCAATCACCTGTGCGGTTCCGGTCTTGGCGGCAATGGTGTACGGCGCCCCGGCACCAACACTGGCAGCCGTTCCGCCTGGGATGGTCACACCCAGCATGCCTTGTTTGACCAGTTCCAGATTTTCGTTGCTCACCGGGATACGGTCCAGCGTCTGGATCGGCAGCGGGCGCGTGACACCGCTCTGGCTGTCGCGAATGCTGGCCACCAGATGCGGTTTTACCCCCACGCCGTTATTGGCCAGCATGGCAGTGGCGTAGGCCAATTGCAGTGGTGTTGCCAGGGTATACCCCTGACCGATGCCGGTAATCACGGTTTCACCTGCGTACCACTGCTGCTTGAAACGTTTTTCCTTCCATGCCGGGGTTGGCAGCAAGCCGGAACGCTCACCGTCGATATCAATACCGGTCAGCTTGCCAAAACCAAAGTGGCCAACAAATTCAGCCAGACGGTCAATACCCAGCTCCAGCGCCAAGCCATAAAAGAAGGTATCGCAGGAAATGGTGATGGCTCTGACCACATCCACCCGGCCGTGCCCTTCCGGTTTCCAGTCGCGGTAGCGGTGGGCGCTGCCGGGCAGCGTGAAATAACCGGGATCGGGAATGGAAAACGGCGGGTGGCGTTTGCCGTTTTCCAGCCCGGCCAGGGCAGCAAACGGCTTGAAAGTGGAGCCCGGCGGGTAGGCGCCGCGCAACGGGCGGTTGATCAGCGGCTTGTCCAGGGAGTCGTTCAACATCTTCCAGCTTTCCGCATCAATCCCATCCACAAACAGGTTGGGGTCGAACGTCGGCATGCTGACCAATGCCAGAACCTCGCCATTGGCTGGGTTCAATGCCACCAGGGCACCGCGGCGGGTGCCGAAAGCCTGTTCGGCAATCTGCTGCAGCTTGCTGTCTATGGACAGGATCAAATTGCTGCCGGGTACCGGTGACGTACTCTGCAACACGCGCACGGCATGACCATCGGCATCCACCTCGACCTGCTGGAAGCCGGTAATGCCATGCAGTTCGCGCTCGTAACTCTGCTCCAGCCCACCTTTGCCGATGTGGTCGGAACCCTTGTAATTGGCGATGTCTCCACTCTGTTCCAGCCGTTTCACATCATTTTCATTGATGCGCGCGATGTAGCCGGTCATATGCGAACCAAGATTGCCCTGCGGATAATGCCGGAACAGTCGCGAACGGATTTCCACGCCAGGAAACCGGTAGCTGTTCACGGCAAATTTGGCTGCTTCGGCTTCCGTCAGATGGGAGCGTATCGGCACGCTTTCGAAATTACGGCTTTGCGCGCGGAATTTGTTGAAGCGCTTGCGGTCGTTGTCACTGATCTCGACCAGGCCAGCCAGGTTGCTGATGGTCTGGTTGAGATCAGGCACCTTAGATGGAGTGATTTCCAGGGTGTAGACAAAAAAGTTTTCGGCCAGGATAACGCCATTCCGATCCAGGATCAGACCGCGATTGGGCACTACCGGCACCAGCGAAATGCGGTTGCTTTCGGCCAGCGTTTGATAGTGGTCGTAGCGCAACACCTGCAAAAACAGGAAGCGTGCGGTCAGGATGCCGAAGCACAGCAGCACCATGATTACAGCAACTATCAGACGTAAACGGAAGCGGTGCTGCTCGTGCTGAGAGTTGTTGAATTGCACTCTCACGACTTTTCGCCACTGACCTTGATTCTTGAGTAAACGACCAATTGCCATAGCAGAATACCGCTGATGCTAGGCAGGAAATAAGTCCAGCCCGGCGCATCGGCCCCGGAAAACAGCTTGAGCACCAGCAGCACCGTTTGCGAAACCAGCAGCAGGGCAAACACATAACCGGCCTGCTGCAGGCGATCAAACAAGGTCGCGCGCCGCTGGTAAAGCAGCGCCAGGAATGCGGCAACGGTAAACGCCAGCGCGTGCTGACCGAACAGACTGCCATCCGCCAGGTCTACCAGCATCCCCATCAGCCAGGCCAGGCCGATATTGCATAAATGCGGTGCGCGAATAATCCAGTACAGCAGCACCAGCAGCACAAAATCCGGGCGCACGATCAAGCCGAACCCTGCCCAGGGCAGCAGATAGCACATGAACCCTAGCAACAGGGTGAGATAGACCTGGGCACTATTTGCGGGGGGCATGGCTATGATGCTTTCCTGGGAGTTCTGCCGACTTTTCCGGTTGCAATCGCTCAGGAAAAGCCGGCCCGGTATTAGTCACAATCAGCACCTGCCGATAGCGCTCGACGCCTGCTGCTGGCAGGCAAACAATATGGGCAAATGGCGAGTCATCTTCGCGCTCGATTTTCTGCACCACCGCGACTTTCATGCCTTCCGGATAAGTGCCGTCGATGCCCGAAGTCATCAGTTCGTCACCCGTACGAATATCCACGTTTGCCGGCAAGTACGGCAGATACAGTGTGCCATCGCGCCCCTGGCCGAAAGCGATGGCACGTAATCCATTGCGCAGGACTTGCACCGGTATCACCAGCGTTTTGTCGGTAATCAGCGTAATTTCGCTGCTGAACGGATAAGCACGGGTCACCTGCCCGATCACACCATGGCCGTCCACCACAGCCTGGCCGGGCAACACGCCATGCTGGCTACCCAGGTTCACTTCTATCTTGTGCACAAAAGGGTCGCGGCCGGTATGGATCACTTCTGCCAGGCGTACGCTGCGCCCCAGCCTCTGACTGGCCCGCAGCAGCGATCGCAATTGCTCGCTCTCAGCCTGAGCGTAGCGCAAACGCTGCATCTCGGCTGCTTGCTGCACCAATTGCTGCTGTAGCTGGCGGTTTTGCAGATTCAGCGCCTGCTGGTCCGAGAAATAGTCGCTCACGTGATGATAAAGCCGGATGGGGCTGGAAGCGACGACTTCCAGCGGATAGAGCAGGGCGGAGAATCCCTGCCTGACTTCGTTGAGATAATGCAGACGGGAATCTACTGCCATCAGCACAATGGACAGTACCGAAAAAAACACCAGCCGCGCCAGCGGGCTGGGTCCGCGTACAAAAAAAGCCGGTGGCTGCTGTGGCTGCACAGTCACCATGATTCTGCTACCTGCGCTGTTGAATGATGCAAAGGCACCTCTAAAATCCAACGTTGCGGGCATCCAACGTATGGGCTACCCGCTTAAACCACATTCAACGAACCAGCCAGTTACTCGCTGGCGAATACGTCACCCAGCTTATCCATCTCCTCCAGCGCACGACCGCTGCCGCGAACCACGCAGGTCAGAGGCTCGTCGGCAATAATCACGGGCAGGCCGGTTTCTTCCTTGAGCAGGATGTCCAGATCGCGCAACAACGCACCGCCACCGGTCAGCACCATGCCGCGCTCGGCAATGTCGGCGCCGAGTTCCGGCGGGGTTTGTTCCAGCGCGGATTTCACCGCGCCAACAATCGCATTTAGCGGGCCGGTCAGCGCTTCCAAGATTTCGTTGCTGGAAATGGTGAATTTGCGCGGCAGGCCTTCTGCCAGATTGCGGCCCGTCACTTCCATTTCGCGCACTTCGGAGCCGGGGAACGCCGAACCGATCTGTTTCTTGATCAACTCGGCAGTCGGTTCGGAAATCTGCATGCCGTAGTTGCGGCGGATGTAATCTATGATCGCCTCATCGAAGCGGTCGCCGCCAACACGTTCGGATTTTGCATAGACCACGCCGCCCAGCGAGATCACCCCCACTTCGGTCGTACCGCCGCCGATATCCACCACCAGGGAGCCGGTTGCTTCGGCCACCGGCAAATCGGCACCAATGGCAGCCGCCATCGGCTCTTCGATCAGGAACACCTGCCGTGCACCCGCACCAATCGCCGATTCGCGAATGGCGCGGCGCTCAACCTGGGTCGAACCGTAAGGCACGCAGATGATGATGCGGGGATTGGGCGAAAACAGGCGCGACTCATGCACTTTGCGGATGAAAAACTTGAGCATCTGCTCGGTGATGGTGAAATCGGCGATCACGCCATCCTTCATCGGGCGGATCGCCTGGATGGACGAAGGCGCCTTGCCCAGCATGCGCTTGGCTTCCGCACCTACGGCAAGGATGGTTTTTTTACCGCTGGGGCCGGTTTCACGCCGCAGCGCCACGACCGAAGGCTCGTCCAGCACAATGCCTTTGCCCCGTACGTAAATCAGCGTATTGGCGGTACCCAGATCGATTGCCAAGTCATTGGAAAAATAACTACCAAGAAAACCAAACATGTGTGTGTCCTGAGGATTACAAGCCAGCCCGACGGGACGGCTGAAAATGTTAAATAAATCGGGCTATAATACAGCATATTGCTTTGAAAATTAAGAACTACAGCTTATGTCTCTTACCATCATCGATGTACAACGCATCGCTCACTTGGCCCGCATTGAAGTTACCGAAGCTGAAGCCCAGGCCACACTAGGCAAACTCACCGGCATTCTGGGCCTGATCGAGGAAATGCAGGCAGTAGATACCACCGGCATCGTCCCGATGTCGCATTCACAGGATGTGGTGCAACGGCTGCGTGCCGATGTCGTTACTGCCAGCAACCAGCGCGAAGAATTCCAGAAAATTGCACCCGCCGTTGAAGACGGCCTGTATCTCGTCCCGAAAGTCATCGAGTAATGATTAACCAAAGCCTCAAACAAATGGCCGCAGCACTCGCGGCCAAGCAGATTTCGAGCGTCGAACTGACGCAACTGTTCCTGGATCGCATCCATAAGCTCAACCCGGAACTGAATGCCTACATCACCCTAGATGAAGCCAGGACACTGGAACAGGCCAAGCTGGCCGATGCCCGCATTGCCAAGGGCGACGCCACCCCGCTGACCGGCATCCCGCTCGCGCAGAAGGATATTTTCTGCGCCAAAGGCTGGCGCACCACTTGTGGATCGAAGATGCTGGAGAACTTTATCGCCCCCTACGACGCCCATGTCATCAGCCAGTTTGACGCCGCCGGTGCGGTGAATCTGGGCAAGACCAACATGGACGAGTTCGCCATGGGCTCTTCCAACGAAACTTCTTATTTCGGCAAGGTGAAAAACCCCTGGGATCGGCAGCGTGTGCCCGGCGGCAGTTCCGGCGGTTCCGCCGCGGCGATGGCGGCACGCCTGTGCGCTGCCGCTACCGGCACCGACACCGGCGGCTCCATCCGCCAGCCCGCCAGCCTGTGCGGCTTTACCGGCCTCAAGCCGACCTACGGCGTAGTGTCGCGTTATGGCATGATTGCTTTTGCTTCTTCTCTCGACCAGGCCGGCCCGATGGCCAAGAGCGCGGAAGATTGCGCGCTGATGATGAACGTCATGGCCGGATTCGACGAGCGCGATTCCACCAGCCTGCAGCGTGACCGGGAAGACTATACCCGCGACCTCGGCAAACCGCTGGCCGGGCTGAAAATCGGCCTGCCCAGGGAATATTTCGCCGAAGGGCTGAATGCCGGGGTGGCCCAGGTAGTACAGGATGCCATCGCCCAATACCGCAAGCTGGGCGCGGAGACGGCGGAAATCAGCCTGCCCAACAATAAATTGGCCATCCCTGTGTATTACGTCATTGCCCCGGCCGAAGCCAGCTCCAACCTTTCCCGGTATGACGGCGTGCGCTACGGCCACCGCGCCAAGGACTACACCGACCTGCTGGACATGTACTGCAAGAGCCGTGCAGAGGGTTTCGGCGCGGAAGTAAAGCGCCGCATCCTGATCGGCACCTATGTGCTCTCCGCCGGTTATTACGACGCTTATTACCTGCAAGCGCAGAAGATCCGCCGCCTGATCGCGCAGGATTTCGAGGAAGCCTTCAAGCACTGCGACGTCATCATGGGTCCGGCGGCACCCGGCACCGCGTTCAAGATCGGCGAAAAAACCGAAGACCCGGTCGCCATGTACCTGGAAGATCTCTACACCATTGCCGTCAACCTGGCCGGATTGCCGGGCATGAGCGTGCCCGCTGGTTTTGCAAACAATTTGCCGGTGGGCCTGCAAATCATCGGCAACTACTTTGACGAAGCGCGCATGCTCAACGTGGCGCATGCTTACCAGCAAGAAACAGACTGGCACACCAGAATGCCGGAGGGAATCTAACCATGGCTTTTAATCAAACGGCGTGGGAAGTCGTGATCGGGCTGGAAACGCATACCCAGCTCCAAACCAACACTAAAATTTTTTCTGGCGCGTCCATCAAATATGGCGCAGAGCCCAACACCCAGGCCGATGCCGTGAGCATCGCGCTGCCCGGCGTGCTACCGGTGCTGAACGCCGAAGCGGTTAAATGCGCGATCAAGTTCGGGCTGGCGGTGAATGCCGAAATCGCCCCGCGTTCGGTATTCGCCCGCAAGAATTACTTTTACCCTGACCTGCCGAAGGGTTACCAGATCAGCCAGTACGAGCTTCCTGTCGTAGGTAAGGGTTCGCTCACCATCCAGGTCGGTGACGAAGAAAAGGTCATTCGCATCACCCGCGCCCACCTGGAAGAAGATGCCGGTAAATCGGTACACGGAGCGCAGGAGGGCATGTCCGGCATCGACCTTAACCGTGCCGGTACGCCGCTGCTGGAAATTGTCACCGAACCTGACATGCGCTCCGCCGCCGAAGCCGTGGCTTATGCCAAAAAGCTGCACGAGCTGGTGCAGTGGATCGGCATCTGCGACGGCAACATGCAGGAAGGTTCGTTCCGCTGCGACGTCAACGTTTCCGTGCGCCCCAAGGGCAGCGACAAGCTGGGCACGCGCCGCGAGATCAAGAACCTCAACTCCTTCCGCTTTATGCAGCAGGCGATCGAATACGAAACCCAATGGCAGATCGAAACGCTGGAAGACGGCGGCACCATCCAGCAAGCGACCGTGCTGTTTAACCCGGATACCGGCGAAACCCGCGCCATGCGCAGCAAGGAAGAAGCCAACGATTACCGTTACTTCCCCGACCCGGATCTGTTGCCGCTGGTGATTTCGCAAGCCGATATTGATGCGGTGAAGGCCACGCTGCCGGAACTGCCGGAAGCCATGAAGCTGCGTTTCGAGCAGGAATATGGTTTACCTGCCTATGACGCGGTAGCGATTACCGCTTCCAGGGCAATGGCGGATTATTTTGTGGCAACCGCGCAGGCATTCGGCGGCGAAGCCAAGCAGGTATCCAACTGGGTAATGGGCAGCGTATCGGCCAAGCTGAATGAAGCCGGGCTGGATGTTGCCGACTGTCCGGTCAGTGCTCAAGCCTTGGCCGGCCTGCTGAAGCGCATCGCCGACAACACCATCTCCGGCAAAATGGCCAAGGAAGTGTTTGAAGCGATGTGGGCCGGCGAAGGCGACGCTGATACCATCATCGAGAAAAAAGGCCTGAAACAGGTGTCCGATTCCGGCGCCATCGAAGCTATCGTGGATGAAGTGCTGGCCGCCAACGCTGCCATGGTGGCCGAATACAAGTCCGGCAAGGAAAAAGCCTTCAACGGCCTGGTCGGCCAGTGCATGAAAGCCAGCAAGGGCAAGGCCAACCCGGCGCAGGTCAACGACATTCTTAAAAAGAAACTAACTTGAAAACGAATCAGGTAAAAAATGCGGAGGAAAACCACAGAAAGGCAAAGTCAGTGGCATTTCTGGCAGCGTTCATCTCTATATTTCCCGCCATCCTGTACATTTCCAGCTTATTGGGGACTTCAGATGGTGCGCCTGTAGGTCTTGGTAATGCGATGGTTATACTTAGTTTTTTTATTGGCCCGGCTGTTTTCTTGATTCCCATATGCATTTTTGCGGTCATTATTTCTGGGGCAGCTTTAATCGCCTATTTCTCGACCATAGCTTTTTTAAAATTGAAAAAACATTAAGTTTTTCATGGCTGAGACAACACCATCTTGATCTGTTGCCAGCTTTCCAGTTTTTTGTCGAGCGGGATGGATGCATTGGCCGGGCTGGTGGATGGCAGCCTCACCAATTCCATTGCACCCGCATCCGCCAGGCCGGGCAAGACATAACGCTTGAACGCCTGCTCGGCTTTGCTGCCGTTGAAGAAAATGCGGCGAATTTGCCGATGTTGCGCGAAAAAACCGGCAAAATCGTTGGCAACAATGGAAGTTTCGACGATGTCGCCATCCAGCGAACCACTGCGGTAGCACTGTTTCAGCACGTCCCACAGCGCAATGCCATGTGCTTGCAGAAGATCCAACCGTTCCCGGTAGGCCAGCGCCGGATCAACGCCAAACAGTTGCTGCATGAACGGCCAGAATAAATTGTGCGGATGCGCGTAATACTGGTTGGCGGCCAGCGAGGCCTTGCCCGGCATGGAGCCCAGGATCAGCACGCGGGCTTCCGCGCTGGCAACCGGCGGAAAACTGTATACCGTGCTCATCAATAATCCAGCGGATCCACATCCACCGACCACCTGACCTTGCTCGCCTGCGGCAGTGATCGCAGCAGCGGCACCCAGGCACGCAAAAACTTCTGCAATGCCGGACGGGCGCCGGCCTGCACCAGCAACTGCGCGCGTTCCATGCCTTTCAGCCGCTCCATGCGCGGGCGTACCGGGTCGTATACGGCCAGATGGTGGCTGATCGTTGCGCTGGCCGCCATGGCCGCGTGGAAAAACTCGCGCACCGCCTGGTAGTGGGTGGCTTCGGCGCGCAGCAGCGCTTCAAAGCAATACGGCGGGAAATTCGCCAGTTGCCGTTCTGCCAGCAAGGTATCGGCAAATTCGGCATAGTCGTGCTGCTGTAGCGCGTGAAACAATACGTGATCGGGAAACGCCGTCTGGATCAGCACCTGACCCGCCTTGCCGGCACGGCCGGCGCGCCCGGAAACCTGCATCAACTGCGCAAACAGTTTTTCCGCCGCGCGATAATCCGGGCTGAACAGCGCGCTGTCGGTATCAATCACGCCGACCAGCGTTAAATGGGGGAAGTCATGCCCCTTGGCCAGCATTTGGGTGCCGACCAGGATATCCACCTCCTGCGCGTGTACCGATTTGGTCATTGCGGCAATTGCATGCTTGCGGCGCATGCTGTCGCGGTCCACGCGCAAAATACGCGCTGTCGGGAATTGTTCGGCCAGCAGTTCTTCCAGCCGCTGTGTGCCCTGCCCGGCGGGGCGCAGGTCGGGGTTGCCGCAACTCGGGCACTGTAGCGGCATGCGCTGCTCATGCCCGCAGTGATGGCAACGCAGCCGCTTGTCGCGCAAATGCACCACCAGGCGGCTGGAGCAGCGCGTACAGGGCGCCACCCAGGCACAGGCGCTGCACAGCAACACCGGCGCATAGCCGCGCCGGTTGATGAACAGCAGGCTTTGCTCGCCGCGCTCCAGCCGCTGTCGCATCGCCGCAATTAGTTGCGGGTGCAGCGCTTCCTGCGGCGGCAATTGCCGTACATCAACGGTGCCGATCTGCGGTAGCGCCGCCCCCAGCACCGCGCGGTTGTTCATTTCCAGCAACCCGTAGCGGCCGCTTTGTGCGTTATGCCAGCTTTCCAGCGATGGCGTGGCAGAGCCCAGCACCACCGGCACCCCAGCTGATTTGGCGCGGACAATGGCGATGTCGCGTGCCGAATAACGCATGCCGTCCTGCTGTTTGTACGAAGCGTCGTGCTCTTCATCCACCACCATCAGCGCCAGATGCTTGATCGGCGTAAACACCGACAGGCGCGTCCCGATGATGATGCGTGCCTCGCCGCTTTGCGCACGCAGCCAGCCATGCAAGCGCTCGCTCTCGTTCATCTGGCTGTGCAGCATGACCATGGGCAGATGCGGGAAACGCGCGCGGAAACGGGCTTCCAGTTGCGGCGTCAGGTTGATTTCCGGCACCAGCACCAGAGCCTGTGTGTCCGGGCGGGACAGCACTTCCTGCAGCAGGCGCATGTAAACCTCGGTCTTGCCGCTGCCGGTAATGCCGTACAGCAGCCACACTTTGAACGCCTGCGCCTCGGCCAGCATCGCATCTACCGCCCGCTGCTGGTCGGGATTGAGCGCAGGCGAGCTAATGGCCTGGTGCGTATGAGGTGGCAACACGTGTTCGGTTGCTACCGTTTCAACCCAGCCTTGCTGCATGAGTTGTTTGATGCCGTTACGCCAGCCGGAAGACACGGCTGCCAGCGCCGCGGCATCCAACGGCTCCGTGTGTGCCAGCGCCTGATACAGGCTGCGCTGCAACTTGGCGCGCGCCGGAATGGCATCCAGGCCGGCACTGCGCGCCTGCGCGCTCAACTGGTAGGCCGTTACTTTGGGCAGTTGCGCAGCCTTGCCTTCGCGTAGCCGCGAGGGCAAGGCGGAAAGCAGCGCCTGACCCAGCGGGTACTGGTAATAATCCGCACAGAACTTGAGCAGTTGCAGCGTTGCCGCCGGTAGCGGAGGTTCGTCGCCGAAGCCTTGGATGATGGGTTTCAGCTTGCTGTCGGCAACGTCGGACAGCGCTGTCCGCGCCAGAATAATACCGATCACCTGCCGCTTGCCGAACGGCACCAGCACGCGCTGACCGACCTTGAGCTGGCTATTTCCGCCATCCAGGTAATCGAACAGGGTATCCAGTGGCAAATCCAGCGCCACGCGGAGTATTTTCATAGGTATTTCTTGTAAAATAGCGGTTTTCTTAGCAGCATCTACCAATTTTGAAAGCGCATCTTACCCAATTGCTGGAGCAAGCGGTAAAAGCCGTTGCTCCACAGCATGCCGATACCGCCATATTGCTGGAACGCCCCAAAAACGCCCAGCATGGCGACTTTGCCACCAATCTCGCTTTGCTGCTGGCCAAGCCGCTGCGTTCCAATCCGCGCAGCATTGCCGAGTCCATTATCCAGGCACTGCCGGCTTCGCCTTTGCTGGCAAAAGCGGAAATTGCCGGGGCGGGGTTCATCAATTTTTTCATGGCGGCATCGGCCAAATCCGCCGTGGTTGGCCAAATCTTCGCCTTGCGCGAAAAATTCGGCCAGAGCGACACCGGCAAACAGCGCAAGGTGATGGTGGAATTCGTCTCCGCCAACCCCACCGGCCCGCTGCACGTCGGCCACGGGCGAGGCGCGGCGGTAGGCGATTGCCTGTGCCGCCTACTGGAAGCCACCGGCTGGGACGTCACCCGCGAGTTCTACTACAACGACGCCGGCCAGCAAATCGACAACCTCACCCTGTCGGTGCAACTGCGCTGCAAAGGCATTACGCCAGACAACCCGGCATGGCCGGAAGACGGCTACCGCGGCGACTACATCATTGATGTGGCTAACGCCTATATGGCCAAGCTGACCATTGATGCCGAGGACCAGCATATCGTCGGCAAGGGTGACCCCAATGATATGGAAGCTATCCGCCATTTCGCCGTCGCCTACCTGCGCCGCGAGCAGGATCTGGACTTGCGCGCATTCGGCGTACATTTTGATGTGTTTTCGCTGGAGTCTGCGCTGTATACCCACGGCAAGGTCGAGGACACGGTGCAGAAGTTGATCGCCAGCGGCCATACCTACGAACAGGACGATGCGCTGTGGCTGAAAACAACAGCCTTCGGCGACGACAAGGACCGCGTCATGCGCAAGCGCGAAGGCGGTTATACCTATTTCGTACCGGATGTTGCCTACCACACCGAGAAATGGAATCGCGGCTTCGAGCGCGTCATCAACGAGCAGGGCGCCGACCACCACAGCACGATCACCCGCGTCAGGGCAGGGCTCCAGGCACTGAATATCGGCATCCCCCACGGCTGGCCGGATTACGTGCTGCACCAGATGGTAACGGTGATGCGCAACGGCGAAGAGGTTAAGATTTCCAAGCGCGCCGGCAGTTATGTCACCCTGCGCGACCTGATCGACGAAGTCGGCTGCGACGCCACGCGCTACTTCCTTGCCGCGCGCCGCCCCGATTCGCAACTGGTGTTCGACATTGACCTGGCGCGCGCGCAAACCAACGACAACCCGGTGTACTACATCCAGTATGCTCATGCGCGTATTTGCGCTGTTCTGGCCCAATGGGGCGGCAATGTTGACGACTTGCGCAGCACGGACTTGTCGCCGCTGAACGAAGCGCATGAACTTGCATTGCTGCAACGTCTGGCCGAGTTCCCCGAAGTGGTGGAAACCGCCGCACAGGAACTGGCCCCGCACAGCATTGCCAATTACCTCAAGGACCTGGCGAGCGATCTGCACAGTTACTACAATGCGCATCAATTCCTGGTGGAAGACGAAAAATTCCGCCTGGCGCGTCTGTCCTTGGTCACCGCAACACGTTATGTATTGAAGTCCGGGCTTGGTTTACTCGGCGTTAACGCACCTGAGAGCATGTAAATGTCCAAAGACTACAAAGCCATTCCCCCTAAAGCCGCGGCGGCAAAAACACCTCCCCCGAGCAAACAGAAGCCTGCTGGCAAGGGCAGCCCATTGATGATAGGTCTGCTCATGGGTCTGCTGGTAGGTATTGCCCTTTCTTTGGCGGTCGCGTTTTTTGTCAAAAGCGGCGGTAGTTCATTCCAGGAAAAAGCAGTTCCTGCTCCCGCATTACCAGCCGAAATAAAACCTGTCCAGCCGGAAACCCCGCCTCCTGCGGCGACACCACCGGCGGATACCGGGCAAATTTCCTCCGAAACAGCAGACCCTGCAAAAAAACCTGCTGAAACCGAGAAAAAGGAAGACCGTTTCACTTTTTACGGCATTCTCACGGAAACTGCTCCCCCGGCACCTGCCGCCGAGCCGAAACAACCTAATCAACCGCCTGCAGCGGCAGTACCCGATAGCCCGGCCACGCCAAGTGCACCAAAAGCTGCGGGAGAGCGTTATTACCTGCAGGTTGGCGCATTCAAGACCGAGCAAGAAGCTGACAACACCAAAGCCAAGCTGTCGCTGCTTGGTCTGGAGGCTGTTGTGCAGACCGCCAATATTCCGGACAAGGGCATTTTGCACCGGGTCAGAGTCGGCCCCATTTCAGGCGGCGACGATCTGGGGCGCATCAAAGCTGAACTGGCACGGAACGGTTTTAATGCGGAACCAGTCAAAATCCAGAATTAACTTGAGCCACCCCCGCTAACTTTTAAGTAAGGAATTTTTCATGAAATCATTGCTCGCAACATTACTGCTGTTCTTCACGGCAAGCCTGCATGCTGAAGCAGCCCCCCAGCAAGGTGCCGAATACATCCTCACACCGCAGGTGCTGGCAACGGAAAACCCTGCCAAGGTAGAAGTGGTGGAACTGTTCTGGTACGGCTGCCCGCATTGCTACCACCTTGACCCCCAACTCAATGGCTGGGTGAAAAAGCTGCCCAAGGAAGTTGATTTCAAGCGCATCCCCGGCGTATTCAACCCTGCTTGGCAACCAATGGCCAAGGCCTTTTACACCATGGAAGCACTTAACCTGACCGAAAAACTGCATGCGAACTTATTCGAGGCCATCCATAGCCAGAAAGTCGTCAAACCCGATAGTGAGGCTTCGGTGATTGATTGGATTACCAAGCAAAGTGGCCTGGACAGGAAAAAAGTCGAGGATACATTCAACTCTTTCTCTGTTTCTACCAAAGTAGCACGTGCCACTCAATTTTCAAAAGCTTCTGGTGCGCAGGGCGTGCCAGCACTGTTTATTGACGGCAAGTACTATACCTCAGTCAAAATGGCGACCAGCGCACTGCCTGACAACATCAGCCAGGAACGCGCGCATACCGAACTGCTAAAAGTCGCTGATTACCTGATTGCCAAAGCGGCGCAGGAAAAGCCAGCCAAGCGCTAAGCCTGCATGGAAACCCCAGCGACCAAACCCGCCATTCGGCGGGTTTTTATTACCGGCGCGTCCAGCGGCATTGGGGCGGCTTTGGCGCAGCATTATGCCGCGCACGGTGCTGTGCTGGGGTTGGCTGGGCGCAATCAGGAGCGATTGGAGAAACTTGGTCTTGGCGGACAAGGTCGCTGTTATGTGCTGGATGTCCGCGATGCCAACGCCTTGCAACAAGCAGCGGAAGATTTCATCCGGCACTACGGCACGCCTGACCTGGTGATTGCCAATGCCGGCGTGTCACGCGGCACACTGACCGAGTTGGCTGAAGACATTCCGGCGTTTCAGGCCATCATGGATATCAACGTGCTCGGCATGATGCAGACGTTCCAACCATTTATCCATGCCATGAAAGACGCCGGTCACGGCCAGTTGGTGGGTATTGCCAGCGTTGCCGGCCTGCGTGGATTACCCGGTAGTGCCGCCTATTCGGCCTCCAAAGCGGCAGCCATTGCCTATCTGGAAAGCTTGCGGGTTGAACTGTTGGGGAGTGGCATTGATGTCACCACCATCTGCCCCGGCTACATCCGCACGCCGATGACTGACGTCAACACCTTTTCGATGCCGTTCCTGATGGAAACGGGTGACGCTGCCAAAACCATCGCCCGTATTATCCAGCGCAGGCAAAGTTTCGCTATTTTTCCGTGGCAAATGCGTGTGATAGGCCGTCTGATGAAGCTACTCCCGGCACCCCTCTGGGACTGGGTGATGAAACAGGCACCGCGCAAGCCGCGCGCTGGTCAGGTTGGGCTGTAAACTCCGGCTTGCTGGTAACTTACCAGGAGCATTCCGGGTCAAAAAAGCCGCAAGCCAGTAATTCCTCAGTGAGCGCATTGTAGTCCTTGGCACCCTGACTATGCGGTGAGTAGCTGAATACATCCTTGCCGTAGATGGGGCTTTCGGCAAGGCTCACGCTTTCAAAAATCCGCGTATCACACAGATCCTTGCCGTAATGTTCGCGCAATTGATCGTAGATCTGGTAGGAAAGCTTGCGCCTAGAATCGAAGCGCGTCATGACAATGCGACGCTGGATGGGTTTTCCCAGCGGCTTTTCCAGCACTTTGAGTGCTGCGTCCAGGCGGTTGACGCCCTGCATGGAAAGATAATCGGCAGATACCGGGATCAGCAGGCGATTGGAGGCAAACACCGCATTCAACGACAGTACGCCCAGCATGGGTGAACAGTCGATAATCACCGGTACGCTTTCATCCGGCAACAGTTCATCCATCAAACCGCGCTTGAGCTGGCTGGTGATATTGGGGTTGCGGCCATACAGGGAATCAATCTTGAACAACTCCATGTGCGCCGGAATGATGTGGGCGCCATGGCCATTGGGTATCTCGCGCATCAATTGCGAGAGCGGCTTGCCTTCGCTGTAGAAGGCATAGATAGTCTCGCTGCTGGCGAGCCCCTTGATGCCGCTGGCCAGCGTCAGGTGGGACTGAGGATCAAGGTCTATGCCCAACGGGCATAATTCGCGTCGCGCCAAAGCGGCAATCAGGTTAAGACTGGTGGTGGTTTTCCCCACCCCTCCTTTTTGATTGAATATTGCGATCGCTGTCATCTTTGATCCTATTCAGCTGGTTATTCCACTGTAACCGATTTGGCCAGGTTGCGCGGCTTGTCCACATCCGTGCCGCGCATCAGTGCAGTGTGGTATGCCAGCAATTGTACCGGAATGGCATGCACCACAGGTGATAGCTCGCCAACATGCCGGGGCGTGCGTATCACGTGTACGCCTTCGGCCTCGCCGAAATGGCTGTCGAGGTCGGCAAATACAAACAGCTCACCGCCCCTGGCACGTACTTCCTGCATGTTGGATTTCAGTTTTTCCAGCAGCACATCGTTCGGCGCAATCACTACAATCGGCATTTCGCTATCCACCAGCGCCAGCGGGCCGTGTTTCAAGTCCCCGGCGGCATAGGCTTCGGCATGGATATAGGTGATTTCCTTGAGCTTGAGCGCGCCTTCCAGAGCAATCGGGTAGTGCAAACCACGCCCGAGGAATAGGGCGTGTGACTTACCGGCAAAGCGCTCCGCCCAGACACGGATTTGCGGTTCCAGATTGAGCGCGTGTTGCACACTGCCCGGCAGATGCCGCAGGTTATCCAGGTATTCCGCTTCCTGCGTTGCCGATACCTTGCCGCGCAATTTTCCTAACGTGACCGCGAGCGTGAATAAGGCGACCAGTTGGGTGGTAAAAGCCTTGGTGGAGGCGACGCCGATTTCTGCACCGGCACGGGTGTAAAACGCCATCTGGCTGGCTCGCGGCAGTGCGCTTTCACGCACGTTGCAGATCGAAAGCGTCGCGGTATGCCCCAACGCAATAGCGTATTTCAAGGCTTCCATGGTATCCAGCGTTTCGCCCGACTGCGAGATGGTCACCACCAGATGTTTGGGGTTGGCAACCACATTGCGATAACGGTACTCGCTCGCAATCTCCACGTCGGTCTTGATGCCGGCGATCGACTCCAGCCAGTAGCGTCCCACCATCCCTGCATAATAGCTGGTGCCGCAGGCCAGGATCTGCACGCCTTCTATCTGGCGGAATACCTCCTCGGCATCATCGCCGAACAGCAAGGGAGAAATCCCGTCTTCGATCACCTGGTCTATGGTGTCGGAGAGTGCCTTGGGCTGTTCATGGATTTCTTTTTGCATGAAGTGACTGTACTGGCCCAGCTCCAGCGAAGCCAGGGATACATCGGATAGGTGGATCGGCCGCTGTGCCGACTCACCTTGGGCATCTACGATGTTCAGGCTGTTGCAGCGCAGTTCCGCGATATCACCTTCTTCCAGAAAAATCACTTTGCGCGTCGCTGAAACAATGGCAGAAACATCCGAGGCCACGTAGTGTGCGTTGTCGCCCACGCCTACCAGTAATGGGCAGCCCATTCTGGCGCAGACCAGCGTTTCCGGCTGATCAGCCGCCAGCACCGCGATGGCGTAAGCGCCTGTTAGATGGCTGACCGCCTGTTTTACGGCCAGGAATAAATCGTGGTGCAATTGGTAGCAATGGTGTACCAGGTGCGCGATCACTTCCGTGTCGGTTTGCGACTCGAATACATAGCCCAGTCGTTGCAGACGGCTACGTTCTTCGTCGTGATTTTCGATAATGCCGTTGTGCACCACGGCAATCAGGTTATTCGAAATATGCGGGTGGGCGTTCGGCTCCGTGACGCCGCCATGCGTCGCCCAGCGCGTGTGCCCGATGCCCAGATGGCCCGCCAGCTTTTCTTCAACGGAGGCGCGCTCCATTTCGGATACCCGGCCCACCCGTCGCACCCGGTGTATTTTCCCGGCAGCCAGCATCGCCAGCCCCGCGGAATCATAACCGCGATATTCCAGTCGTTTCAGGCCATCTACCAGGATGGAAACAACATCACGTGCCGCGATTGCGCCTACGATTCCACACATAATTAAATTCTCGTGCTTGATGATTGGTGATAAATGGCGAGGTTTATAAGTTTTTTATGATTCACTTTTCACTGCCCATTTTTCACTAATTTGCCGGGTCGCTTCCAGCCAGCTATTGTTACCTGCCTGCCGCGCGACAAGGTTAATTCACCGGCAGGGGCATGCTTGGTGATGGTCGAGCCCGCCGCTATGGTAGCACCTGCGCCCACGGTCACGGGTGCCACCAACTGTGTGTCGGAACCGATGAAAGCCCCGTCCTCGATCACGGTGCGGTGTTTATTGACACCATCGTAGTTGCAGGTGATGGTGCCCGCACCAATGTTGACCTCGCGACCGATGGTGGAATCGCCGACATAGCTGAGGTGATTGATTTTACTGCCGGAAGCAATGTCGCTGTTCTTGATCTCGACGAAATTACCGATATGCACCTGCTCAGCCAGTTCGCTACCCGGACGCATCCGCGCATAGGGTCCGACCCTGCATTCCGCAGCGATCGTTGCCCCGTCAATGTGGCTGAAAGGGGCGATGCTAACTCCGGCGCCGATCCTGGAGTTACGGATGACGCATTGTGCCCCGACAACAACCCCGGCACCCAGCTCGACCTGGCCTTCAAAGATGCAATTGATGTCGATGACAACATCTTTGCCACATATCAGGCTGCCACGAATATCGATTCGGTCCGGGTCAAGCAGCGTAACACCTTGATCCAGCAAGGCATCAGCTAATTGACGCTGATAGGCTTTTTCCAGATAAGCCAGGTCTTTTTTGCTGTTTACACCGAACACTTCATGCCGATCCTCCGGGCTGGAAGTAGACACGGGTACACCTTCATTCACTGCCTGCGCCACCACATCCGTCAGGTAGTATTCCCCCTGTGCATTATTGCAGTTCAGTTGTTGCAGCCAACGGGCCAGTTTATCCGTCGGTATCGCCATGATGCCGGTGTTGACCTCGCTGATCTGTCTTTGCTGCTCGCTGGCATCCTTGTGCTCGACGATGCCGGTCACAGCACCAGATGAGTTGCGGACGATGCGGACGTACCCTGCCGGGTTCGGCTGCTCAACAGTCAGCAGGGCCAGACTGCCCTGATTGGCATCGGCAACGACTTTCTGGCAAGTGTGCAGGCGAATCAGCGGCACATCGCCGAACAGCACCAGGGTGACGGCATCCTGCTGCAGCACATCTATCGCCTGCTGCACTGCATGCCCGGTACCTTTCTGTTCTTTCTGCAGCACCCAGACGATATCATCACCTTTGATCGTCTGCGGCACGGCATCACCGCCGAACCCATACACCACACACAATTTGGCCGGATTGAGCTGGCGAGCGGTATCCACAACATGGGCCAGCATTGGCGTACCCGCGATTGGGTGCAGGACTTTCGGCAGATCGGAAAACATGCGTGTCCCCTTGCCGGCGGCAAGAATGACGACATTTAGCTTCGTTATACTCATAGCTTGCAAGTATAAAACAAAAAGGCAGCCATTGGCTGCCTTTAATTTGTGCAACTTATTGAATTAGTGAGCTTTATTCTTCATTTTACGCAGGGTCTGCAATTGCGCCAGTGCATCGGCCAATTCGGCCTGCGCATGTGCATAGTCGACTTGCGAAACTTTGTTTTTCATCGCTTCTTCTGCTCTGCGCTTGGCTTCCAGGGCTTTTCCTTCATCCAGGTTCAACCCGCGGATAGCAGTATCCGCCAGCACCGTGATAACGCCTGGCTGCACTTCGACAATGCCGCCCGATACGAAAATAACCAGCTCTTCTTCTTGATCCGGCAACTTGACGCGTACAGAACCTGGCTTGATTCGGCTGATCAGCGGTGCGTGGTTGGGGTAAATACCAATCTCGCCCAGCACCGCCGGTGCCACTACGAACTCAGCCAAGCCTGAGAAAATGGATGCTTCCGCGCTCACCACATCCAAGTGTATGGTCATTGCCATGATGTTATGCCCTTTTCAGCTTACAGCGAGTTGGCTTTTTCAACGGCTTCTTCAATGCCACCCACCATGTAGAACGCTTGCTCTGGCAGGTGGTCGTAATCACCGTTAACAATGCCCTTGAAGCCCTTGATGGTTTCCTTCAGTGGCACATACTTGCCTGGAGAGCCGGTGAACACTTCCGCCACGAAGAACGGCTGGGACAGGAAACGCTGAATCTTACGAGCGCGCGACACCACCAGCTTGTCTTCAGGGGACAATTCGTCCATGCCCAGAATTGCGATAATGTCACGCAATTCCTTGTAGCGTTGCAGCGTGGTCTGCACCGAACGGGCCACGCTGTAGTGCTCTTCACCCACCACCAGCGGATCAAGCTGACGGGAAGTTGAGTCCAATGGGTCCACAGCCGGGTAAATACCCAGCGAGGCAATATCACGTGACAGCACCACGGTGGAGTCCAGATGCAAGAAGGTGGTTGCAGGGGACGGGTCGGTCAAGTCATCCGCAGGCACATACACGGCCTGGATGGAGGTAATGGAACCCACCTTGGTCGAGGTAATGCGTTCTTGCAGACGGCCCATTTCCTCGGCCAGCGTCGGCTGGTAACCCACGGCAGAAGGCATACGACCCAGCAGTGCGGACACTTCGGTACCGGCCAGGGTGTAACGGTAGATGTTGTCGACGAAGAACAGGATGTCGCGGCCTTCGTCACGGAACTTCTCGGCCATGGTCAGGCCGGACAGTGCCACGCGCAAACGGTTGCCAGGAGGCTCGTTCATCTGACCGAACACCATCGCCACTTTGTCCAGCACGTTGGAGTCCTTCATTTCGTGGTAGAAGTCGTTACCTTCGCGGGTACGCTCACCCACACCGGCAAACACGGACAAACCGCTGTGCTGCTTGGCGATGTTGTTGATCAGTTCCATCATGTTCACGGTCTTGCCCACGCCGGCGCCGCCGAACAGGCCAACCTTGCCGCCCTTGGCAAACGGGCAGACCAGGTCGATCACCTTGATGCCGGTTTCCAGCAGGTCGACGGAAGGAGACAGTTCGTCAAATTTTGGTGCTGCCTGGTGGATGGAGCGGCGCTCTTCGCATTGCACTTCGCCGGCTTCATCGATGGGGCGACCCAGTACGTCCATAATGCGGCCCAGCGTGCCGTGGCCGACTGGCACAGTAATTTGTGTGCCGGTATTCTTGACGGCCATGCCGCGGCGCAGCCCGTCCGAAGAACCCATAGCAATGGTACGCACTACGCCGTCGCCCAGTTGCTGCTGCACTTCCAGCGTCAGCCCGACTTCAGCAAAACCACCGGTGTCACTCTCATCCAGCACCAAGGCGTCATATACCTTGGGCATAGCTTCGCGTGGAAACTCAACGTCAACCACTGCACCGATACACTGAACAATTTTTCCAGAACTCATGATGTTTTCCCGTCTATCTTAATTCTCTAATGTGGCTGGTTAAACTGCCGCCGCGCCACCCACAATTTCAGAAATTTCCTTGGTAATAGCTGCCTGGCGTGCTTTGTTGTACACCAGCTTCAATTCGCCGATCACGCTCTTGGCATTGTCCGATGCAGCCTTCATCGCCACCATCCGCGCACTTTGCTCAGAAGCAATGTTTTCGGATACGGCATGGAATATGAGGGTTTCAATGTAACGGATCAGCAGCGCATCCACGACCCGGGCATCTGGCTCGTAAATGTAATCCCAACGACCTGTCGGGCTGCCCAGGCGCTCCCCGGACAGTGGCAGAATTTGCTCGACCACCGCCTCCTGCTTCATGGTGTTGATGAATTTTGTGTAGCAAATGTGGACGGCATCAATCTCGCCATGCACGAATGCATCCAGCATCACCTTCACCGGGCCAATGAGCGTATCCATTTGCGGCGCATCACCCAGCCCTACTACGTTGGATACCACCTTGGCGCCCACGCGGGTCATAAAGCCAAAGCCTTTATTGCCGATGGCGGTGACCTTTACCTCGCGGCCTTCTTCTTCCCATGCTTTCATGGTGGCCAGAGACAAGCGCAGCACGTTGGTATTCAAACCGCCGCACAAGCCTTTGTCCGATGTCACCACGATCAAGCCGACATTCTTGCCATTTTCGCGGTGTGACAGGAACGCATGCCTGTTTTCTGAATTGGCATAGGAGAGGTGGGCCGCCACATTACGGATTTTCTCCGCATATGGGCGGGCAGCGCGCATCCGGTCCTGCGCTTTGCGCATTTTGGATGCGGCCACCATTTCCATGGCCTTGGTGATCTTGCGCGTATTTTCTACGCTCTTGATCTTGGTACGTATCTCTTTGCTGCCAGCCATGCCGGTCTCCGACTCTTAGTAAGCGTTGGTTGCCTTGAAATCTTCGATGGCAGCACTCAGTGCCTTTTCATCATCGCCAGACAGGTCCTTGGTAGATTCAATGTTATCTATCAGAGCCTTGTACTCGGATTTGAGGAAAGACAGCAATGCAGCTTCGAAAGTCAGCGCCTTGTTGACCGGAACGTCATCGAAGTAACCCTTGTTAACTGCAAGCAAGGTCACCGCCATTTCGGCCACGCTCATCGGTGCGTATTGCACCTGTTTCATCAGTTCGGTCACCAGGCGGCCACGGTCCAACTGCTTGCGGGTCGCTTCATCCAGGTCAGACGCAAACTGGGCAAACGCCGCCAGTTCGCGATACTGAGCAAGTGCCAGACGCACACCACCGCCCAGCTTCTTGATGACCTTGGTCTGCGCAGCACCACCCACACGAGACACGGAAATACCGGCGTTGATCGCAGGACGGATACCGGCGTTAAACAGGTCGGTTTCCAGGAAGATCTGACCGTCGGTAATGGAAATCACGTTGGTCGGCACGAATGCGGACACGTCGCCAGCTGCGGTTTCAATCACTGGCAGTGCGGTCAGCGAACCGGTCTTGCCCTTGACTTCACCGTTGGTGAATTTCTCAACATATTCAGCGTTCACGCGCGCAGCACGTTCCAGCAGGCGGGAGTGCAAATAGAACACATCGCCAGGATAAGCTTCACGGCCCGGCGGACGGCGCAGCAACAGGGAAACCTGGCGGTATGCCCAGGCTTGCTTGGTCAAGTCATCATAAATGATCAGCGCGTCTTCGCCACGGTCACGGTAGTACTCGCCCATGGTGCAACCTGCATAGGGTGCAATGAATTGCAGCGCTGCCGATTCCGATGCGGTCGCAGCCACCACGGTGGTGTAACCCATGGCGCCGTGCTCTTCCAGCTTGCGCACCACGTTAGCGATGGTGGAGGCTTTCTGGCCGATTGCGACATAGATACATTTAACGTTTTGGCCCTTCTGGTTGATGATCGCGTCAATAGCAACCGCAGTTTTACCGGTTTGACGGTCACCAATAATCAGTTCGCGTTGACCGCGGCCAATCGGCACCATGGAGTCAATGGACTTCAGGCCGGTTTGCACCGGCTGGGAAACCGACTGGCGAGCAATCACGCCTGGCGCCACTTTTTCAATCTTGTCAGTGAGCTTGGCATTGATCGGGCCCTTGCCATCAATGGCCTGGCCCAGCGAATTCACCACCCGACCCAGCAACTCCGGACCCACTGGCACTTCCAGAATACGGCCCGTGCACTTGACGGTGTCGCCTTCGGTAATGTGCTCGTATTCGCCCAGAACCACGGCGCCCACGGAATCACGCTCAAGGTTGAGCGCCATACCATAGGTATTGCCTGGAAACTCCAGCATTTCGCCTTGCATGGCATCAGACAGTCCGTGGATGCGGACAATCCCGTCCGTCACGGAAACTACTGTTCCGGTCGTACGTGCTTCCGAGCTGGAGCTGAAATTCTCCAACCGGCTCTTGATCAGTTCACTGATCTCAGATGGTGACAACTGCATAATTTCTCCTAACTTTTCAGCGTGTAGGCCAAATCTTGTAATTGGCCGCGTACAGACGCATCAATGACGGCATCACCGACGATAATTTTCACGCCGCCGATGAGTTCCGGATCCACCGCAAATTGCGGTTCGATTTTTTTGTTGAAACGCGACTCAAGGCGCGCGAGCAAAGCCTTACCCTGATCTTTACTGAGCTCAGTGGCAGAAATGATGGTCGCCTGCTCGATACCACCATCTTCCGCCTTCAGCGCTTCATACATTTCAAAAATCACCGGCAGCAGCGATAGCTTGTCATTTTCAATGAGCAACTTGACGAGGTTCGCACCCTCCGCATCAATGCGCTCGCCCCCAATATTACCGAACAACTGCTCGATTTGAGCCGAAGTAAACTTGGGGTCAGCAATGATTACACTCACGTCCGGATTGGAAGCAACACCCGCCAGCAGCGAAAGCATGTCAGACCAGTGATCTTGCGTGCCTTTCTCTTTGGCCAAGCGGTAGGCCGCTACTGCGTATGGTCTTGCCAGAGTGGTAATTTCAGCCATGGTAATCCCTTAGAGCTGACTGGAAACGGCGCTGAGGATATCCGCGTGCGCCTTGGCATCGATTTCGCGACGCAGAATCTTCTCCGCACCGGAAACTGCCAGATCCGCCACCTGCTGCCGCAATGCCTCCTTGGCGCGGAACACTTCCTGATCCAGCTCCGCCTTGGCACCGGTCAGAATGCGTTCGCCTTCAAGCTTTGCCTGTTCCTTGGCTTCATCGATCAGCGCCACAGCACGTTTCTCTGCTTGCGCAATGATGTCGGCCGCCTGATGCTTGGCTTCACGCAGGGCTTCCACCGAGCGCTTGGAAGCCATCTCCAGCTCATGCCTGCCGCGCTCGCCGGCCGCCAGGCCATCCGCAATGGTCTTTTGACGGTTTTCCACTGCATTGAGCAGCGGTGGCCAGACAAACCTTGCCGTAAACCAGATCAAGATGGCAAACGACACTGCCTGTGCTAACAATGTCAGATTAATATTCATTTTTGCTCCCGTGCCTTCAGGCTATTCAGGCTGGTATTAGTGAACGACGCTGAGCAGCGGATTAGCAAATGCAAACATCATGGCCAGACCAACGCCGATAATGAAGGATGCGTCGATCAGACCCAACAGCAGGAACACCTTGGCCTGCAGAGCGGGGATCATTTCTGGCTGGCGTGCAGCGCCTTCCAGGAAGCTGGCACACATGATACCAATACCTACGCAAGCGCCGGCGGCACCCAAACCAATAATCAGGCCGATACCAATACCGGTGTAGGCTTGAATCAATGCTAAATGTTCCATTACTTTTCCTTTCAGTTGAAATACATCAGATTACGACAGACAAATTAAAAAACTCAATGACTCTCATGTGCCATGGAGATGTAAACCACGGTCAGCATCATGAAAATAAACGCTTGCAGGACAACAATCAGTATGTGAAAAATCGCCCAACCCGCTCCCAGCAGCGCACCAAAAATGGTGCCTGCCAGACCTGTCGCCGCCCACATGCCCAGCAGCAAGAAGATGATTTCACCGGCATACATGTTGCCGAATAGACGCAGCGCGTGAGAAAGCGGCTTGGAAATGTATTCGATCAGATTAAACGCAAGATTGGCCGGCCAGACCAGGGGATTGCTACCGAAAGGCGCACAGAACAGTTCATGAATCCAACCACCAACACCCTTGACCTTGATGGTGAAGAAAATCATCAGCACCCAGACCGACAATGCCAGCGCAAACGTGGCGTTGATATCCGAGGTAGGCACACTGCGCCATTTATGCAGGCCAAACACATGCTCGTACACCCAGGCCATGATGTCCACCGGCAGGAAGTCCATGGCATTCATGAACAACACCCAGACGAATACCGTTAATGCCAGCGGCGCAACAAACTGGTGGCGATTGCCATGGAAAATGGTTTTTACCTGATCATCCACAAATTCCATCAACAACTCAACCAGCGCCTGGCGCTTGGTAGGCACGCCTGCCGTGACGCCGCGCACAACCCAGCCCAGGAAGCCAAACACTACAGCACCCAGCAGCAGGGAAACAACCAGAGTATCCACATTCAGCACCCAGAACCCGCCTTCGCTCAACGCATGCGTATTGAATGACAGGTGGTGGCCTATGTATTCGGAAGGAGTTAACTGCTCAGTTGACATAAAAACCAGCCTTACAAGTTACTTTTTGATTAATCGAAAATATCGCGGCCCCAGACATAAGAGCCGCACCAACCAAACCGAGAATCAATGCCAACGGCACCAATCCGCTATAAAACTTGAACACCAGAAAGAGAACCAGCGCGATTATCGCGATTTTGACTGCCTCACCCTTCAATAGCCTGACCAGTACGATGCCGGCCGGCTGATTATTATCTTTTTTATTACTTCCTGAAGCGACTCGCGCCCCGGCAAAGCTTCCAGCCACCGCTGCAAATCCGCCAGCAAAAGCAGAAATGCCGGCATGTAAACCGCCCAGCACAAACGCTGCGACAGCTACACACACCGTGACCAGAGCTTGCGTCCTGACCATACGCCGAAACACTAAATCCACGTTAGCCCTTACTCCCGAACGCCAGCGTAAAAGGTTTCACGCGCTGTCCAAGCAACTAAAGCCTGGGATTTTCGTCGGAAACATCCGTTTAGTCAAGACCGTCATGCACGATTACTTGCGTCTGGCCTTTTTCAAACCATCCAGGATTTCGTCCAGCTGATCCAGATTGGCGTAATGGATTTTCAGCACGCCATTGCCTTTTTTACCTGGCTGGATGCTGACCGCCGCTCCCAGCAACTCCGCCAGTTCTTCCTGCAGCCGCGTCACATCGGCATCCGATTTTTTTGCCGGCTTCACGGTCTCGGTCGCTAGGCGTTTTGCCAGGTGTTCGGCCTCACGCACTGACAGGCCTTTCTGCACAATGTGTTCGGCCGCGGCAATTTGTTTGGCTCCGCTCAACCCGATCAATGCCCTGGCATGCCCCATGTCCAGGCGGTTTTGCATCAGCATTTCCTGCACATTCGCATGCAGGGTTTGCAGGCGCAACAGATTGGAAACGGCGCTACGTGAACGTCCTACGGCTTCGGCCGCAACCTGGTGGGTCATGCCGAACTCGTCGATCAGGCGCTGGATACCAATGGCCTCTTCCAGCGGGTTAAGATTTTCGCGCTGGATGTTTTCGATCAGCGACATCGCCAATGCGGCTTCGTCGGCAATTTCGCGCACCAGCACCGGTACTTCGACGAGTCCCGCCAGCTGTGCGGCGCGCCAGCGGCGCTCGCCGGCAATAATTTCGAACTTGTCCGGAGTGCCGACCGCGGAAACCCGGCGCACCAATATCGGCTGCATGATGCCCTGCGCCTTGATCGAATTCGCCAGTTCGGCCAGCGACTCCTGGTCCATCTGCGTGCGCGGCTGGTATTTACCCGGCTGCAATTGCGTCACCGGCAAGGTGCGCAACACCTCACCCGCATCCTGCGCTTCATCACCGCCCAGCAAGGCGTCCAGCCCGCGTCCCAACCCTCTAGCCATGTTTCTTTCCCCGGTTAATCATTTCGCCCGCCAGCGCCAGATAGGCCTGCGCACCTTTAGAACCCTTATCGTGATACAGCACCGGCAACCCATAACTCGGCGCCTCGGCCAGCCGGATATTGCGCGGGATCACGGTACGATAAACCTTGTCGCCGAAATGGCGTTCAAGCTGCGCCGATACTTGTTGTGCCAGCATGTTCCTAGGATCAAACATGGTGCGCAGCAAACCTTCGATCTCCAGCACCGGGTTCAAGTGCGCCCGGACTTTCTTGACGGTTTTGACCAGATCGGACAAACCTTCCAGCGCGTAGTATTCGCATTGCATGGGAATCAGCACCGCCTGTGCCGCGGTCAGCGCATTCACGGTGATCAGGTTGAGCGCCGGCGGGCAATCGATCAGCACATAGTCGTAAATGTTGCCCATAGCCTCCAGTGCCGTTTTCAAGCGCGTTTCCCGCGCAAACTCATTGACCAGTTCGACTTCAGCCCCGGCCAGTTCGCGATTGGCCGGCACCACATCAAAACCGCCTTGCGCCACGCTCACCTTGACTTCGTCCAGGGACTTTTCGCCCAATAACACTTCGTACAGCGTGGCCGCCACATCATCCTTGTCCACGCCGCTGCCCATGGTGGCATTACCCTGCGGATCAAGGTCTATCAGCAGCACGCGCCTTTTGGTCGCAGCCAGACTGGCCGCGAGATTGACGCAGGTGGTCGTTTTACCCACGCCGCCTTTTTGATTGGTAATGGCCAGAATTTTCATGAGGAAACCACCTTTTTCAGCACTACCAGATGTCGTTGCGCATCCAGCCCGGGAACCTGCAACGGCAACACCTCGGTTTGCATGCCGTCCAACTGCGCAATTTCGTCGTAGGGGTACACGCCTTTCATCGCCAGCCAGACGCCATGTTCGGCGATCAAACCGGAAGTCAGCTTCACAAATTCCGCCAGGTCTGAAAATGCCCTGGAAACAATGAGTTGAAACTTTTCCTCCGGCTGGTACTGCTCCACCCGGCTGCAAATCACCTGTAGATTTTCCAGACCCAGCTCTGCCTTTGCCTGACGTAGGAAAGTGGTTTTCTTATGGCTGGAATCCAGCACCGTCACCCGCACTTCCGGCCGCGTCAAGGCAATGGGTATGCCGGGCAGGCCCGCACCGCTGCCAACATCCAGCAGGCGATTGCCCGTAATGTGCGGAAGTATCGCCAGGCTATCCAGCAGGTGCAGCGTCACCATATCTTCCGCGTCGCGGACGGCAGTGAGGTTGTGCACCTTGTTCCATTTGGCCAGCAAGGCCAGATAATCCAGCAATTTCTGCTGCACCGGCTGCGCAATATTCAACCCCAACGCGGTGATGCCATTCTCCAAAGTCGCCGCAAGACTCATGCAGCACCCCGGCTTTCAATGTCCGAATCGTCAATTTTTTTCGCCATGTATTTTTTCTTCATGTACACCAGCAACAGGGAAACCGCCGCCGGCGTCATCCCCGAAATGCGTCCGGCCTGACCCAGGGTTTCCGGCTTGAGTTTGTTCAGTTTTTGCTGCGCCTCGATGGAAAGACCGCGCACCTCGCGATAATCCAGATCAGGTGGCAGCACCAGTTCTTCATAGTGGCGGCTGCGCTCAATTTCATCCTGCTGGCGGTCTATATAGCCCTGGTATTTGGCGGCAATTTCCAGTTGCTGGGTGACCTGCGGGTCGGTTTCCCCCGGCCCCACGCCCGGCAGCGTCATCAGGCTTTCGTAACTCACATCCGGCCGACGCAACAGGTCGAACAAGGGATATTCGCGCTCTATGGCTTGCCCCAGTACGCGCTCGGCTTCACTTTGCGCCAGCGTTTTAGGGTTGACCCAAGTGGACTTCAGGCGCTCCTGTTCGCGTGCAATGGCTTCCTGCTTGGCGCTGAACGCCGCCCATCGGACATCATCCACCAGTCCCAAGCGCCGCCCGGTTTCGGTCAGCCGCAGATCGGCATTGTCTTCACGCAACATCAAGCGGTATTCGGCACGGCTGGTGAACATGCGGTACGGCTCATTCACCCCGCGCGTAATCAAATCATCCACCAGCACACCCAGATAGGCCTGGTCGCGGGCAGGGCACCATGCCTCCTGCTCCGCGGCATAAAGCCCGGCATTGAGCCCCGCCAACAAGCCCTGTGCGGCCGCCTCTTCATAACCGGTGGTGCCGTTGATCTGCCCCGCGAAGAACAGGCCCTGCACCGCTTTTGTTTCCAGCGAGCTTTTCAGGCCGCGCGGATCGTAATAATCGTATTCAATAGCGTAACCGGGGCGCAAAATATGTGCATTTTCCAGACCACGGATGCTGCGCACCAGATTGATTTGCACATCGAACGGCAGGCTGGTTGAAATCCCGTTGGGATAAATTTCGTTGGTGGTCAGCCCTTCCGGCTCGAGGAAAATCTGGTGCGCATCCTTGTCGGCAAAGCGCATGATCTTGTCTTCCACCGATGGGCAATAGCGTGGGCCCACACCCTCTATCACCCCGGTATACATTGGTGAGCGATCCAGCCCGCCACGGATGATCTCATGCGTTCTGGCATTGGTATGGGTGATCCAGCACGGCAATTGCCGTGGGTGCTGCTCGGCACGCCCTAAAAACGAAAATACCGGCACCGGGTCATCGCCCGGTTGTTCTTCCATCACCGAATAATCGATACTGCGGCCATCAATCCGTGGCGGCGTGCCGGTTTTCAGGCGCCCGGCAGGCAAGCCGATTTCCCGCAGGCGATGCGCCAGCGTGATTGACGGCGGATCCCCCGCACGCCCGGCCTGATGGTTGGACAGGCCGACATGCACCAGCCCTCCCAGAAAGGTCCCCGCGGTCAGCACCACGGCTTTGGCGTCAAAGCGCAAACCCAACTGGGTGACCACCCCCACGATGCGGTCGCCTTCCAGCACCACATCATCCACCGCCTGCTGGAACAGCCACAGGTTGGGCTGGTTTTCCAGGCGCCCACGCATTGCCTTGCGATACAGCACACGGTCAGCCTGGGCACGCGTGGCGCGTACTGCGGGGCCCTTGGATGAATTCAGGATGCGGAACTGGATACCCGCTTCATCAGTCGCCGCCGCCATCGCCCCACCCAATGCATCCACCTCTTTCACCAAGTGGCCCTTGCCGATACCGCCAATGGAAGGATTGCATGACATCTGTCCCAGCGTCTCGATGTTATGCGTCAGCAGCAAGGTCTTGCGTCCCATGCGCGCGGCCGCCAGCGCGGCCTCGGCCCCGGCATGGCCGCCGCCAATGACAATAACGTCAAATTTATCAGGGAATTGCATGGTTATTCTGCGATGCAAAAAGGGGGTTAATAATACTTTAGTTTCACGTGAAACATGAACTGTTTGAACGTCAGGGCACAGTGGGCGCTAAAAAGCAGCTCTGCCCGGACGATTCTTGGAACTGTTCTTTTTGCTGCGGTATTCTTCCAGCGCCAGATTGTATTGGCGTAGCGCCAGAAAAGTCATCTTGGCGTAGTCATTCACGTGTTTCTGTAAATGCGCACTCAACCAGTCATGGCCATTCTTGGTTTCCTGAAACCAGACTTTGCCATCCGGGAATTTTTTCGGCAATTTGGCAATATCCCCGCCGATGTTGATTTCCTTCTCCCGTCCCCAGAGATAAGGCAGCTTTTTCGCACTCCACTTGATGCCATTGGCCTCTGCAAAACCGGGGTTGTTACCGAAGGTAAAGTCCACCAGTTCTTTCTGCTTGGGGGATTCGTTGGCAACAGCGGACTCGATCCAGCAGTGGTAGGACCCGCCCAGGCCGCGATCCAGGTTGGAATCATCCAGAAACTCCAGGTGCTTGCCGCCGCCCGCATCAATGATGGCGACCCCGGCTACCGGGCGATAATTCTTCTTCAGGGCTACCGACATTACATTCGAGCCAACAATGGCGTAAATATAGCAGAGGCTATCAAACGTGGTCGGGCACAGCGCCCTGATGGTGCCATCTACCGCTTCCAGCATGGCACGCTCCATGATTTTTGGAGGAATAATACTCACGGATGACGGCTGCAGACTCATAAATTATAAAAAGCGTGGATAACCAACTGGTGCGGGATGATAGCACGCACTAAAGCCACAGATAAAACCGGCGCTCGCCTTGCCCTCATTTCCCGATGCAGAACCGGGAGAAAATTTCTCCCAGCAAATCTTCGTTGGTGAATTCACCTGTAATGCTGTTGAGCGACTCCTGGGCGAGCCGCAACTCTTCGGCCAGCAGTTCCGGCTGCGCCAGGTTTTCCCCGGCGCGACCAAGGCAGTTCCGGACTTCAGCCAGCGCCAGCAAATGGCGTTCACGCGCGGCAAACACACCCTCTCCTGTTGCGTGCCAGCCAGCCGCCTGCAGCAGGTATTGGCGTAGCGCCGGGATGCCCTCGCCGGTCTTAGCCGAAATATATAGGCTGTTACTCCCTGCATCCTCGACCTGTCCGGAAGCCAGAGCTGCCAGATCAATTTTATTAAACACCTTAAGCAGCGGGATGCCGGCGGGCAATTTTTTCAGTATTTGCTGATCCTGGGCGCTCATGCCTTGTTGCGCGTCCAGTAGCAGCAAGGCCAGCGTTGCGTTTTCGACAGCTTTCCAGGTGCGTGCAATGCCGTGGCGTTCGACCTCATCTTCGGTTTCGCGCAGGCCTGCGGTATCGATGATATGCAGTGGCACGCCCTCGATCTGGATCTCGTTTTTCAGGGTATCGCGAGTAGTGCCGGCTACCGGTGTCACAATGGCGATATCTTCTCCCGATAGCTTGTTAAGCAGGCTGGACTTGCCAACATTGGGCTGGCCGATTAGCACCACATGGATGCCTTCGCGCAATAAACGCCCCTGCCGCGCGCCGTCGAAGACCAATCGCAGCTCTGCAGCAATAGCCTGCAGCTTTTCTTCCACGCGTCCGCGGGAAATGAAGTCAATGTCTTCTTCGGGAAAATCCAGGCAGGCCTCAACATACATGCGCAGATCAATCAGCTCGTCACGCAACTGATGGATATGCTGGGAGAACACGCCCGCCAGCGAGCGCATGGCGCTGCTCGCCGCCTGCGCGGTAGAGGCTTCGATGAGGTCCGCCACTGCTTCGGCCTGTGCCAGGTCCAGCTTGTCGTTCATCCAGGCGCGCTGGGTAAATTCACCCGGCGCCGCCAACCGCGCGCCCAATGTCAGGCAGCGCTGCAGCAAGCGTTGCAGTACGGCCGTCCCGCCATGGCCCTGCAATTCCAGCACGTCTTCGCCGGTATAGGAGTGGGGATTAGGGAAAAACAGGGCAATGCCGCGATCAATCAGGTCGCCGTCGGCATCAAGAAAATCACCGTAGTGTGCATGGCGTGGTGCCGGGCAACCGCCCAGGATAGCCTGTGCTATCGTTTGCGCCAACCTTCCAGAGACGCGCACCACGCCAATTCCGCCACGCCCCGGTGCGGTGGCCACGGCGGCGATGGTCTCGTGCAGATCAGGCTTTGTGGCTGCCATCCATGGTGCGGTTGATGTTCCACTGCTGGGCAATGGACAGCACGTTATTCACCAGCCAGTAGAGCACCAACCCCGCAGGGAAGAAGAAGAAGAACACACTGAATGCGACCGGCATGATCATCATCACCTTGGCCTGTATCGGGTCAGGCGGCGTTGGGTTCAGTTTGGTCTGGATCAGCATGGAAATGCCCATCACCACCGGCAGCACATAATAAGGGTCGGTTGCCGACAAATCCTGTATCCACAGCATGAATGGCGCCTGGCGCATTTCCACGCTGCCCAGCAGCACCCAGTACAGTGCGATGAATACGGGAACCTGAACCAGGATAGGCAGGCAGCCGCCCATCGGGTTGATTTTTTCCGTCTTGTACAACTCCATCATCGCCTGCTGGAACTTCGCCTTGTCATCACCGTAACGTTCCTTCAGGCTTTGCAGACGCGGCGCCAGCTTGCGCATCTGCGCCATGGATTTATAGCTGGCGGCAGAGAGGGGATAAAACGCCAGCTTGATCAGCACCGTCAGCAGAATAATAGCCACACCCCAGTTATGCACCAGCTTCTGGATAGTGGACAGCACCCAGAACAGCGGCGCCGCGATAATGGTCAACCAACCATAATCCACGGTGTATTCCAGCCCGGGAGCCACCGCCTGCAGGTGGCTTTGTTCCTGAGGGCCGGCAAACAGCCTGGAGCCAACCGTCACACTGCCACCGGCAGCAACACTTGCAACGGGCAGCTTAACGCCCGCCGAATAGAGGTTTCCGCCCAGATCCTTGGTATAAAACTCGCGATCCGTACCGGCGGTAGGCAACCATGCACCGGCGAAGTAATGCTGCACCATGCCGATCCAGCCGTCCTTGGCGTTTTTTTGCAAATCCGCCTTTTTCATATCGTCGAACTTCAGCTTTTTGTACTTATCCGCTTCGGTAAAATAGGCCGCACCGGTAAACGTCGGCATCATTTTTGAACCCTGGCTGGACTCGCTGTCATGCACCAGCTGGTAATACACCCACGTTTCCAGCGAGGTAGCCGCACCATTCTTGATTTCGTAATTCAAGTCCACCACATAGCTGTTGCGGTGGAAGGTATACACCTTATCAACCTGGACACCTTTTTCGTTTTTCCAGGTCAGCCGCACCTCCAGCTTGTCGCTGCCATCCACCAGCTCGTAACTGTTGGCCTGTGCCGTAAATTCGCTTTTGTGGTTAGGCAGGTCAGCCGCAGTAAAACCGGACTGCGAGACATACAAATGCTTGGGGGCCGCGCTGTCATCAAACAGCACAAAGGGCTTGGACTTATCTTCGGTGGCGCGGTGCCTGGTTAATTCCAGACGACGCAGATCGCCGCCTACGGTATCAATTTCCGCAACAACCAGATCGGTTTTGACGCGTACGCGTTGACCCTTGGCCAAGCTATAACCCTGTGCCGCAACAGCGGGTTGCGCCGCATTGGGCGAAGCAGCAGGCACATCTGCATGGCCAGCACCCGCAGCCTGTTGTGCAACGTGTGCCGGCTGCGGCGCATGTTCGCGCTCCCACGCATCCCACAGCATCAGAACGGAAAAAGACAAGATCAAAAACAGAATCAGGCGTTGTGTATCCATGCAACTCTCTATTTCAATTCAGTTTAGGGAACAGGGTCGCATCCACCTGGATGCCAGGGATGGCAACGTAAAATGCGCTTCAACGCCATCCACCCACCATGCAAACTACCATATTTTTGTATCGCTTCGATGGCATAAGCAGAGCAGCTGGGGCTGAAGCGACAGCTTCTGCCCAACAAGGGGCTCAGCGTCCATTGGTAGACCTTGACCAGCAAAATCAATATCTGCCTCATGATGGTGATACGTAGCGCCTGAGCTTGTTGATTGCTTCCATCAGTTCGGCCTCTACCTGCTTGAAATCACCGCGCACAAAAGGCTTGTGCGCCCGGATCACCATGTCTACGCTTACGATGTCGTGCTGATAGCGCCGAAACAGCTCGCGTATCACGCGTTTCATGTAATTTCTGGAATACGCGCGACGCACTACTTTTTTGCTGACAACAATACCCAGCCGAGGATTATCCATGCCATTAGGCATGTAATGTACTGCCAGAAAGGTACTGTTGATACGTCGCCTGAAACTAAAAACGGATGAAAACTCATCCGTTTTATTTAGTTTGATACTGGCGGGGAATCTATACCGAATCACACCGCTTAACAATACTTCCGTTATACGGCGAGACGGGCACGACCCTTGGCGCGACGTGCGTTAATCACTGCGCGACCGCCTCTGGTTTTCATGCGAACCAGGAAACCGTGGGTACGGGCGCGTTTAACTTTGGACGGTTGGTAGGTACGTTTCATGGCATTAGCCTTTCACTTGGGATTACTTGAAACTAAAAAGGCCGTAATTTAACCGTGTAACGGTCTTGTTTGTCAATGATTATTTGCTTTGCGTCGATTCTTGGGAATATCTTTCTGGCGCTGTGGATAACTTTCCCGGAAAGGTCTAAAATCCCTCCACTGTTTTTGACGGTTGGTGGATTTCAGCTCAAGCTCAAAGTCGCCCACCCAGAGTAATAACACCATCACGACCCCTTAATTCGAGCTCCTTATTGATTCATGGAAAATTTCTGGTTTGCCTGTCTGGGCCTGTTTGAACGAGAGTTGTCTGCAATGCAGTTCAACACGCTCATCAAGCCTCTCAAACTGGGAAATAACGGCGATGTACTGCGCATAATCGCTCCCAATAATTATGTGCTGCAGACCCTGCGGGAAAACTTCGTTGAGCGCATCAAACAGCTTGGGCAGGACTTTTTCTCGCACCCGCTGGCGGTGGAACTGGTGGTTTCCGATGCTACATCAACAACCGGTAAACCCGTAGTCCAGGAAACAGTGGAAGTTGCACCTGAACCGGCTGCAAAAAAAACAAAATCACACACCAAATCAGATACCTATGGGCTTAACCCGGCACTGACGTTCGCCAATTTTGTTCCGGGCAAGGCCAACCAACTCGCCCGTGCCGCAGCACTGCAAGTCGCAGAAAATGCCGGGGGGGCTTACAACCCTTTATTTGTTTACGGCGGTGTCGGATTAGGCAAGACCCACTTGATTCAAGCCATTGGCAACCATTTGCGTGAAATTCAGCCTGACGCAAAAATCGGCTATCTGCATGCAGAAAAATATGTGTCTGATGTGGTTAAGGCCTATCAACACAAATCCTTTGATGAGTTCAAGAAACGTTACCATTCCCTGGATTTGCTGCTGATCGACGATATCCAGTTTTTTTCCGGCAAGGGCCGCACCCAGGAAGAGTTTTTTTACGCCTTCGAGTCGCTCATTGGCGCTAATAAGCAGATCGTCATTACCTGTGACACCTTGCCCAAGGAAATCAACGGCATTGAAGATCGGTTAAAAACCCGTTTCAGCTGGGGGCTGACCGTTTTGGTAGAACCGCCGGAACTGGAAATGCGCGTCGCCATCCTGATCAAAAAAGCCCAAGCGGCGAAAGTAAAGCTGGAAGAGGATGTCGCTTTCCTGATAGCAAAGCATATCCGTTCCAGCGTCCGTGACTTGGAAGGTGCGCTAAACCGCGTCATCGCCATGACCAACTTTACCGGAAAACCGATAGACACCGGTTTGGTCAAGGAAGCCCTGAAAGATATTATCGGCCGCGTTCAGTCCATTACCATTGAAAGCATCCAGAAAACCGTGGCTGATTATTACAAAATTAAGGTCGCGGAAATGTACTCGCAAAAACGCTCACGTAACTTGGCCCGACCCCGTCAGATTGCCATGGCGTTGGCACGGGATCTGACCAACAGCAGTTTCCCCGAAATTGGAGAAGCTTTCGGCGGTCGCGATCACACGACGGTAATGCATGCATGCAAAAAAATAGACAGCCTGAAAAGTACTGACCCAATATTATCCAAAGAATTCAGTCTGTTATTGCAAGTGTTGCGAGGAGATTGAAAGTTTAAACTAACAAGCTGTGTATTGTCTTGGGTATGAAGTGTGGAAAACTCTGGGAAAATTGGACTTCCAGAAACTATCCCTGATTCATCCACAGTTTTCCACGGTGTTTTCACCATGGTTTAGCAAGGCAAAACGTAATGATTTACAATGAAAAATTGACTTATCTACAACAAAGCTAAAGCCTTATTATCTGTTATCAAGGTATATATATGAAGATTAATATCAAAAGAGACACACTGCTCAAACCGTTGTCTTCTGTGAATGGCATTGTCGAGCGTCGCCATACGCTCCCCATTCTTTCAAACCTGCTGCTGGAAGGTAGTGACGGTAAAATAACCTTGACGGCTACCGACCTGGAAATGCAGATTTCCATGTCTGCAGACAGTGAAATAACAGAAAGCTTTGCTACAACGGTATCCGCAAAAAAGCTACTGGATATTTGCCGTGCCCTGCCCGAAGGTTCGGACCTGAAGCTGGTAGAGCAGGACTCTCGCATGCAGGTCAGCACTGGGCGCAGCAAATTCAATCTGCAGACGCTGCCTGCAGCCGACTATCCAACCATGACACGTGCAGCAAATACCGAACTCACCCTGAAGCTGCCACAAAAAACATTTCGCAGTTTGTTGCGGCAGGTAGAGTTTTCCATGGCGCAACAGGATATTCGTTATTATCTGAACGGCCTGTTAATGGAAGTGAACGGGCAACGCCTGCACGTGGTGGGAACGGATGGCCACCGTTTGAGCTATATTTGTACTGAATTATCAGAAACATTTGAAAAACAGGAAGTGATACTGCCACGCAAGACAGTGACGGAACTCATCAAACTGCTGGACGATGTCGACGACGAACTGGTGATAGAACTGTCCAATAGTCAGGTAAACTTCACCTTCTCCAATATTCGCTTGATATCCAAAATCATTGACGGCAAGTTCCCTGATTACAATCGGGTAATACCGGTTGGGCATCGTAACCAGTTTGGCATCAATCGCGTTGAAGTGTTGCAAGCCATGCAACGCGCCTCCATTTTGTCCAACGAAAAATATCGCGGTATCCGCATGGTGCTGGGAGCCAATACATTGCGGCTGATCAGCAGCAACAGCGAGCAGGAAGAAGCGGAAGAAGAACTAGAAATCAGCTATACCGGAGACCCGCTGGATGTAGGCTTCAATGTGACTTATCTGATCGACGCATTGAACAATGTGCAGACGGAGACGGTGGATTTCTCTCTAGCCGACGCTAACAGCAGTTGCTTGATTACCTTGCCGGATAATCCCAATTACAAATACGTCGTCATGCCGATGAGAATTTAACAGCACCAGTTAAAAACGGAAGAATTTTTAATGCAACAACCATGTTGATCCAACCATGGTTTCACGTGAAACAAACATAATGAGCCAACAAGATAACAACGCAGATTACGATTCCTCCAGTATCAAAATACTTGAGGGTTTGGATGCGGTGCGCAAGCGCCCGGGGATGTATATTGGTGATACCTCCGATGGCAGCGGCTTGCACCACATGGTGTTTGAAGTGCTGGACAATGCCATTGACGAAGCGCTGGCAGGCCATTGCGATGATATCAAGGTCATTATCCACCCGGATAACTCGGTTAGCATTTCCGATAATGGTCGCGGCATCCCAACCGATATCAAGCAGGACGACATCAAGGCGGTAAAACGTTCCGCTGCCGAAATCGTGATGACCGAATTGCATGCCGGCGGAAAGTTCGACCAGAATTCCTACAAGGTATCCGGCGGTTTGCACGGGGTAGGGGTGTCCGTAGTCAACGCATTGTCGGATTGGTTAAGGCTGAAAATCTACCGTAACGGCCAGGTGCATCAAATGGAGTTCCGCCGCGGCGAAGCGGTGGCTCCGCTGGCCATAACAGGTACCACGGAGCGCCGTGGTACCGAAGTGCATTTTATGGCATCGGTGGAAACCTTTACCCATGTTGAATTCCATTACGAAATCCTGGCCAAGCGAATACGCGAACTTTCCTTCCTGAACAACGGTGTCAAGATTGAACTGATCGACCAGCGTACGGGTAAATCGGAGAATTTCGCCCATTCCGGCGGTGCGCGCGGGTTTGTTGAATACATGAACCGCAGCAAAACCGTGCTGCACCCCAAAGTGTTCCAGGCCATTGGCGAAAAGGATGGCATGACCGTTGAGGTGGCCATGCAATGGAATGATTCCTACGCTGAAACGGTACAGTGTTTCACCAACAACATTCCGCAACGCGACGGCGGCAGCCATTTGACCGGCTTGCGCACCGCAATGACGCGCACGCTGAATAACTACATCGAGCAGAACGAACTGGCGAAAAAAGCCAAGGTGGACACCAGCGGCGACGATATGCGCGAAGGCCTGACCTGCGTACTTTCCGTCAAGGTGCCGGAACCAAAGTTTTCTTCGCAAACCAAGGACAAACTGGTTTCCAGCGAAGTGCAGCCAGTAGTGCAAGAAGTGGTGACGCAAAAACTCACCGAGTTTTTGCTGGAAAACCCGATAGACGCAAAAATCATTTGCGGGAAAATTATTGACGCCGCCCGCGCCCGGGAAGCGGCTCGTAAAGCGCGTGAAATGACGCGCCGCAAAGGCGTCATGGATGGTTTGGGCTTGCCGGGGAAGCTGGCGGATTGCCAGGAAAAAGACCCGTCCTTGTGTGAACTTTACCTGGTGGAGGGTGATTCCGCAGGCGGCTCCGCCAAGCAGGGCCGCGATCGTAAGTTCCAGGCGATTTTGCCGCTCAAGGGCAAGATTCTGAATGTGGAAAAAGCACGCTTCGATAAGCTGCTGTCCTCGCAAGAAATTGCAACGCTGATCACTGCGCTGGGCACCAGCATCGGCAAGGATGACTTCAATGTCGAAAAGTTGCGCTATCACCGCATCATCATCATGACCGATGCTGACGTTGACGGTGCGCACATCCGCACGCTGCTGCTGACGTTCTTTTACCGCCAGATGCCGGAACTGGTGGAGCGCGGTCATATCTACATTGCCCAGCCGCCGCTGTACAAGGTCAAGCAAGGCAAGGAAGAGCGCTACCTGAAAGACGACCACGAACTGAATGAATACCTGCTGCAATCCGGGCTCAAGGGCGCGCAACTGGTGACCCAGGAAGGTGGCGCGGTGCTGGCGGATGATTCCCTGCGCAGCATGGCCAAGGAAATGTTCCTGACGGAAGCGGTCATCAAACGGCTGTCCCCGCTTTACGAAGAAGCCGTGCTCAGGGCGTTGCTCGACATGCCGGCAATCGATCTGGCCAGCGAGCAAAGCACCAACGCTGCCGCAGACATCCTCAGGGCACGTTTGTCTGACCAGAGCGAGGTCAAGGTTGCATTTGACCAGGAGAACGCGACCTATCGCCTGGAAATCAATAAGTTCGTCCACGGCAACCTGCAATGCACCGCGATCGATGCCGAACTGCTGGGCAGCGGGGACTACCGCCAGATTCGCAAGACGGCCGACATGCTGCACGGCCTGGTGGGCAAAGGGGCTACCGTATCCCGCGGCGAGAAGCAGCGTCCGGTGGCAACCTTCAAGGAGGCGCTGGACTGGCTGCTGAACGAAGTCAGGCAAAACCTTAATTTGCAGCGCTACAAAGGCTTGGGAGAAATGAACCCCGAGCAATTGTGGGAAACCACCATGGATCCACAAGTCAGACGCTTACTCAAAGTGCAAATTGACGATGCCATCACGGCCGATGAAATCTTCACTACCCTGATGGGCGATCAGGTTGAACCGCGCCGTGCGTTCATCGAAAATAATGCACTGGGTGTGAGCAATCTCGACGTTTAGTGGTTTTTGATCCTCTATACCCGCACGCCATGCAACAGCCGGTAGCCTCCGCATCATGTTTTGGGTTGGTCGCTGCCTTCTGCCTTGTGGCGTGCTTGTATCCAAGCCTTGCTCATTCCAACACCGAAGAAATAGCAGCCCCGGTAAGCGAGCCAACTGCTGCGTCGGTTACTGACCAATCTGTTCTCGCTGAATACAAGGCGATACAGATTAACCGCATTGCCAAGCTTATTTCACCAGCCTTGCAGTTCAAGAATGCGCCAGGCACGCCGGCTTACGTTCAGGAAGTGTTTGACCATCACTGCCGTGCCGCCAGAACGGGCGACGCCAACGGATACTACGTGATGGGGATGCTTTATGTGTATGGAAACAGCATCAAGAAAAACCTTTCCATGGCATCGACGCTTCTCGGCAAAGCAGCGGAACTAGGCCATGACAAGGCGAAAGAGGTTCTCGATGTCATGCCGCCTCCGCCAGCGATGGCGGAATTGCCGGCTTGCCTGACCGCGCCCATCCAGCAGGAAACGGCAGCGAGCGAAGCCCTGGTTCAATTCTATAAGCAGGACGGCAAGATACATCAACTGGTGAGCCGTCTCGCCCCCCTGTATGGTATCGATACCGGTTTGGCCATGGCCGTGATAGCAGTTGAGTCAGGCTTTAATCCGCGCGCCACGTCGCCCAAGAATGCGCAGGGCCTGATGCAGCTGATCCCGGATACCGCCAGCCGTTTCCAGGTGGCGAATGCTTATGATCCTGAACAGAATGTCAAAGGCGGCCTGGCTTATTTGCGCTGGCTCATGGATCAGTTCGAAGGCAATGTGGGGCTGGTGGCGGCTGCTTATAATGCAGGCGAAAAAACCGTAGAAAAATATGGCGGCATCCCGCCTTATCCCGAGACACAAGTCTACGTACAGAAAATACGCTCGCTATACCCCAAAAACAGTCACCCCTACCGGGATCGTGCAGGCAGAACCATAGGCCCGCGGTAGGCGGCTAAACCCGAGGTCATTCGTAGAGATCGCGCCTGGTGAGCGGCAGGGCAGGCAGGCCGTTGCCTTTGTGGGTTGCCAGAATCTGGTAAATGCCGGTTGCGCCCTGTTCAAACTGCATGGCGCAGGCCGTCATGTACAACCGCCAGATGCGATAGGTGCGCTCCCCGACGAGATTTACCGCCTCTTCACGGTGCTCGTCCAGACGGTTGACCCAGTGCCGCAGGGTGAGCGCGTAATGCGGGCGCAAGCCTTCCACATCAAAAATCTCGAAACCGCCGGTTTCCATCGCGCATTGAATATTGCTGACGGTATCCAGTTCGCCATCCGGGAACACATGGCGATTGATGAATTTGGTGGACACGCCATGTTGCCAGCCTGGTTCGTCGCTGGTGATGCCATGGTTGAGGAACAGGCCACCGGGTTTAAGAACACGGTGCACGGTACTAAAATAAAGCGGCAAATTTTTCAGCCCGACATGCTCAAACATGCCGATGCTGACCACTTTGTCGTAAACCGCGTCCTGTGGCAGGTCACGGTAATCGCATAGCTCGACGCTAACCCTGTCTTCCAGCCCTTGCCGGATGATTTCCTGCTGCGCATGTTCCAGTTGATTACGGCTGAGCGTAATGCCGTGCGCACGCACCCCATAGTAGCGGGCTGCCCAGCAGACCAGCGCGCCCCAGCCACAGCCAATGTCCAGCAGGGATTCGCCCGGTTGCAGGCGTAGTTTGCGGCAGACATGATCCAGCTTGTTGCGCTGGGCCTGTTCCAGATCCTGCCCGGCTGCCTCGAAATAAGCGCAGGAATACACCATGCGTTCATCCAGCCACAAGCGGTAAAACGCATTGGAAACGTCATAGTGGAAAGCGATCGATTCCTGTCCATTCTGGCGCAAATGGGAATTTTTGCCGATGTGTTCGGCAGCTGATCCGGGCTGGTTTGCGGTGTTCAGTCGATATGCGCGCAGGGCCAAGCCGACTTTATCCAGAAAGGGCAGCTTCAGGTTCTCCAGATAATAACGCAGGCCGATAGCGGCATTAAAATCCCCGCTGATCTCGACTTCCTCGCCAAAATAGGCTTCTGCCAGACGCACCGGGTCGCGGTAAAGCACCAGATCTCGCAGCACCCTGGGATGGCGCAGGCTGAGCGTGAAGGCCGGGGTGCCGTCACCCATGCGCAATTCCCGGTCGTCCCACAGGCGGATCACCACAGCGTAAGGGTAAGCCTTTAACAGGCGGGTAAGGATGTTGCTGGCAATGGTGCTGTCGCTGTTGCCGAAGCTACTGATATCGATTGAGTCGGTAGCCATGATGCAGGGTCACCTACTGGAGGCAGGGTTGCGCGTCTTTTACGACAGGGGTGACGATGACCCGCAGGTAACGTTGTCCCCGGTATTCCACGGCGATGAAAAACAGCTCGCAGAAAAAGCGAATGCCTTTCATCCCCACGGCTTCAAAACGGCGGCCAACGTGGGACAGGAAATGCAGTCGCGGATTGATCCGCCCGTCCTGCAGCAATGTGATGCCGGAAAGCTGCGGCAGCAAGGTGGAAACATGCCGCCATGCCAGCATGCCCAAACTGCCCTCGAATAATGCTGCGCCGGCATTGTTGCACTCGGCGATCGTGCCGTTGTCCCGTAGCAGCAATACCGCGGGATCGGAAGCATGGGCATTGTCCTGCAGGGTATTTGCGTCATGCCACAGGTCTGCTACCGGTGCGGCGATCATGCTTGCAACTCCATTTCGGCGGTCACCCAGTCTTCAAGGTCATGCCCCGGTTCGAATCCGCGCGCGTGCGCCTTGTAATAAGCGGCAACGGCAATGCGGGATTTCAGTTCTTCATCATTCCAGGTGGAATAGGGGTTGAGACGATTAACGCGGGAAGGTTTAGTGGTACCGTTACGGATATCGCTAGCTTTCATGGTGAGCCCCCTGTCAGTGAAAGAGCAAATCAGTCGTGACGATTGGCGTAAGCAATTGCTTACAACGTGCAAGAGCCAGGCACGACCACCACTGTGCGCAATCTAACCGGAATTAACACAAGAAAAAATCCGCGCGAACACGTAAGGGCAAGCCCTTATTTAGGGTGATGATTCAGCTTGCTGAACAAGCTTTGCAATATACTGCTGCTTGTTGACCAGGCCTCGATATTGACCGGTTTAGGAGACGCTTTTGGGTAGTCCGCTAGAGGGATTGAGCGTACATGCATTGCTCGAAGCTGCGGCTGATGCCATGCTGCTGACCGACCATGCCGGCCGTGTGGTGATGAGCAACGCGGCTGCACGGCAGATGCTGGGCTATGCTGAAGATGAATTGACCGGCCTGGCGGTGGAACAGCTCATGCCGGTCCGCTACCGGGCCAGCCATAACCGGCAGCGCCAGGAGTTTTCCAGCAACCCGGCCCACCGCCCCATGGGCAAAGGCGTGGAGCTTGTTGCTCTATGCCGGGATGGCCGGGAGCTACCGGTGGAAGCCAGCCTCAGCCCCCTGCAAACGGCAGGGCATACCTATACGCTGGTTAATCTGCATGACATCACCGAACGCAAAGCCGGTGAGCAAAAACTGGTAACCCAGCGCACCCTGGCGGACTCCCTGTTCAAGCGGCAGGTGGCGTTGCAGACCGCATCAGCGATAGCACATGAATTGAACCAGCCGTTGGCGGCCATTTCCGCCTATGGCGAAGTGGCGCTGCATGCGCTGGACAGTGGCGACCTGGACTCGGCGGCGTTGCATGCAGCGATAGAAGGCTGCGTAAAACAAGCCCAGCGCGCGGGGCATGCGCTGCATGAGTTGCTGGCCTTTCTGCAACAGGGCGAGCAGGAAAAAGAGCCCATAGACATTAACGACCTGATCCGGGAGACGATCGCTTTTGTGCAGAGCGATGGTTATAACGGATTTCAGTCGATACTCCAGTTGCAGCAAAACCTGCCCCTGGCGCTTGGCAACCGTTACCAGGTGCAGAAAGTGTTGGTCAATCTGCTGCACAACGGTGTTGAAGCGATGCGGGAAGCAGATATTCCCATGGCGGCTATCACCATTGCGGTACGAACCCTGACAGAAAGGAATGTTGTGCTGGTGACCATCCGGGATAATGGGCCGGGGCTGGACAAGGAAACCGCGCAACGTATTTTTGATCCGTTTTTTACCACCAAGCCCAATGGCATCGGCATGGGCCTGGCTATCAGCAGGGCGCTGATCGAAGCTAACGGCGGGCAGCTGTGGGTTGATTCGGAGCAGCGGCAAGGCGCCACCTTTCATTTCACCTTGCCGTTGGCCCAGGAAGCGGTGCGATGACCACGGTTTTTATCGTAGATGACGATCACGCGGTGCGCGATGCGCTGACGCTCATGATCCAGCAGCATGGGATGGCGGTCGAGGCGTTCGACAGCGCGGAAGCATTTCTGGCATATTGCCAGCCGGAGCATACCGGTTGCGCCATCATCGACATGCGCATGCCGGGAATGGATGGCCTGCAGTTGCAACAAGAGCTGGTGCAGCGCGATATCCTGCTGCCGGTCATTTTTCTTACCGGCCATGGCGACATCCCGATGAGCGTCAAAGCGATCAAGGCGGGTGCGGTGGATTTCCTGACCAAGCCGGTAACCCGCGAGCAGTTGCTGGCCAGCGTGCAATCCGCATTGCAGCTCGGCCAGCAGATGATGGTGCGGCATGAACACCAGTTGCAGGCCACTTCGCGGCTGAAGGATCTGACCGAGCGCGAGCGCAGCGTACTGGCGCTGGCCGTGGTTGGGCACCCCAACAAGGAAATCGCCCGACGGCTGGGCATCAGCCATCGCACGGTGGAAATCCACAAGGCACATATCATGCACAAGACCGGCGCGACCAACCTGCTAGACCTGGCGCGCCTGGCGCAAGAAGCCGGCCTGATGGACGGCAAGGCCTAGCGGCGCCCCTGCCAGGGCTATACGTGCTTGCGCGGATTTACAGTCCCTGGCCCCCTGGCTAGGGTGAATAGACGCAATATCTGACCCGTTCACGGGTGGTGGCAATCATGCAATTACCGGCAGTGGAAATGAGTGTGTTCGAGGCGATCCTGGCACGGCGTTCGGTGCGCAGCTATGCCGAGCAGCCGGTCACGCGGGCGACCCTGCACACCTTGCTGGAAGCTGCGGTAAGAGCACCTACGGCCCTGCACCGCGAGCCTTGGGCGTTTGTTGTCGTACAGGACCGACAACTGCTGCAGCGCCTGTCGGACCGTGCCAAACCGCTTTTTCTGCAAGAAGCCAGCCGTGCCGGCCACGCGCTGGAGGCATTTTCCCAGCCGGATTTCAACGTTTTCTACGATGCCGGCACGCTGGTCATCATTTGTGCCCGGCACAACGAACTGCTGGCTGATGCCGATTGCTGGCTGGCCGCCGAAAACCTGCTGCTGGCCGCCACCGCACTGGAGTTGGGCAGCTGTGTGATCGGGGCCGCCCTGTCGGCGCTGAACCTTGCCGAGATCAAGGCAGAGCTTGGCATTCCGCCGGAATTCTCCGCCGTGGTACCCATTATTGTTGGTTATAGCCGCGGCGAGATCACGCGCACCCTGCGCAAGGAGCCGCATGTGCTGTGCTGGCACTAGGCGCGGCGGAAACCATGCCAGAGCCCGCGTCCACTGGCTATGCTGACCAGCGGCGGCTGATCGAGGCCTTGCTTGACCCCGGCCTGTACCCGCACGCGGTAAAAACCGTGCGATTGGTGGAAACGCATATTTCCTGGGTACTGCTGGCCGGGCGTTATGCCTACAAGATCAAGAAAGCGCTCAACCTGGGGTTTCTCGACTTCACCCGGCTGCAATCCAGGCGTTTTTACTGCGAGGAGGAACTTCGCCTCAACCGCCGGCTGGCGCCGCAGTTGTATCTGGGCGTTGTGTCCATTGGCGGCAGTCCGCAGCGGCCTGAATGGGGTGCGGACCCAGCCATCGAATACGCCGTCAGGATGCGGCGCTTTGCTGCTGCCAAGCAGCTGGATCGCCAATTGCAGCGCGGTTTGCTGCTGCCATGCCACATGGATGGGCTGGCCGCGTTAATAGCCCGGTTTCATGCCGGGCTGCCGCCGACCATGGCCGATTCGGCGTATGGCACGTTGGAAGCGATACGCCTGCCGTCCGAGCAGAACTTTGAACAACTGGCGGCGTTGCTGGATGCACATGATGCCGCATTGCTAGCGCGATTGCGGGCAGCCAGCACGCGTGAATACGCTGCCTGCACGCCTTGGTTCGAGCAGCGCCGCCAGCAAGGCAAGGTGTGCGAATGCCACGGCGACCTGCACCTGGGCAATATCGTCCTCCTGCAAGACCAGCCGACCCCGTTCGACGGCATCGAATTCGATCCGCAATTGCGCTGGATCGACGTGATGAACGAGATCGCTTTCCTGGTCATGGATCTGTCGCAGCGCAACCGTGCCGACCTGGCTTATCGCTTCCTCAACAGCTATCTGGAAACCAGCGGCGATTATGCCGGGATGCGTGTATTGCGCTTCTACCTGGCTTACCGCGCCACGGTGCGCGCCAAGATCTGCGCCATTCGCGCTCGGCAGCCTCAACTGCCGCAACGGCAGGCGCAGGCGGAATTGGCGGCTTGCCGCGGCTACCTGGCGCGGGCTGAGGACAGCCTCCAGCATCGCCGCCCGGCACTGATCCTCATGCACGGCTTGCCGGGCTGCGGCAAAACCACCGTGGCGCAGGTTGCCCTGGAGCGATTGCAGGCCATCCGCATCCGCTCCGATGTGGAGCGCAAACGGTTGTTCGGGCTGGCGCCGCTGCAATCCAGTTTTTCCGGTGTTGGTGATGGTATCTATAGCACCGAAGCAACGCGGCGCACCTATGACCAGCTTTATGATTTGGCGCGCGGCCTGCTGGAAGCCGGTTATACCGTCATCGTGGACGCCTCGTTCAACCGGCGGTCTGATCGCATCCGTTTTCGGCAGCTGGCCAATGAAATGGCGGTACCGTTCATTATCCTGGACGTGTCTGCTTCACCGGCAACGCTGCGCCGCCGCATCGAGCAGCGCGTGCAGCAAGGCAGCGATGCCTCGGAAGCCGACCTGACGGTATACCAGGCGCTGCGGGCGGTGCATGAACCATTGCAGCGGGAAGAACAAGCCACCGCAGTGGAGGTTGAAAACAATGGCGACGAGGTGAAGCTGGCGGAGAACATGCCGGCCTGGCGCAAACTGGATACACTGCTGGCTTCAGCTTAGGGAAAAACAAGACAACATGCGGGCGATGCTGCTGGATACACCGGGTTCCTTACTGCGGCAGGCAGAATTGCCTCTGCCCGCGTGCGGTGAGCGCCAGGTGTTGCTCAAGGTGCATGCCTGCGGGGTATGCCGCACCGACCTGCATATCATCGACGGCGAGTTGTCCGCGCCCAGGCTGCCGCTCATTCCCGGGCACGAAATTGTCGGCACGGTGGTGGAGAAGGGGCGGCTGGTGGACCGGTTTGCCATCGGACAGCGGCTGGGCGTGCCGTGGCTTGGCCACACCTGCGGTCATTGCCGCTATTGCACCAGCCGGCGGGAAAACCTGTGCGACGAGGCGCAGTTCACCGGTTATACCCTCAACGGCGGTTATGCCGAATATGCGGTTGCCGACCAGGAGTATGCGTTTCTCCTGCCGGAAAGTTATGCCGAAGCCGAAGCCGCACCGCTGTTATGCGCCGGGCTGATCGGCTACCGCGCGCTGGCCGCCGCGGGTGATGCCCGGACGATAGGTATCTACGGCTTCGGCGCGGCGGCTCATATCATCGCCCAGGTCGCGTGCTGGCAGGGGCGCAGCGTGTTTGCCTTCACCAAGCCGGGCGATAGCGAAGGGCAGGTTTTTGCCTGCGCGTTGGGTGCGGAATGGGCGGGGGATTCCACCCAAACACCGCCCCGGGAGATGGATGCCGCCATCCTGTTTGCCCCGGTCGGCGCGCTGGTGCCGCAGGCGCTCCGGCATGTTGCCAAGGGCGGTACCGTGGTATGCGCCGGTATCCATATGAGCGATATTCCGGCGTTCCCCTATTCCATCTTGTGGGGTGAGCGCACAATCTGCTCGGTGGCCAATCTGACGCGCAAGGATGCCGAGGAATTTCTGGCGCTGGCGCCCAGGGCCAGTGTCAGGACAGCGGTTGAGACGTTTCCCCTGGAACAGGCCAACGAGGCTATTGCCAAGGTCAGGGCGGGCCGAATACAGGGCGCAGCGGTGCTGCTGATGCAATAAGGAGGAGAAAGAATGCCAACCGCTTTGATTACCGGAGCCAACCGCGGAATTGGGCTGGAGTTCACCCGCCAGCTGGCGGCGCAGGGCTGGCAGGTGCTGGCCTGTTGCCGCCACCCTGATTCCGCCGAGGCCTTGCAGCAGCTTTCAGCCATGTTTCCCGGCAAGCTTGGCCTGTATCCGCTGGCGGTGGAAGAGCCGGCGCAGATCGAAGCACTGGCTGGGCGCCTGCGCGGGCAGGCCGTGGATTTGCTGATTAACAATGCCGGGTATTACCCCGGCGGCATGAACGAAACCTTCGGTCACACCAACCGTGAAATGTGGCTGCGCGCCTTTGAAATCAATACCATCGCCCCGCTGCAAATTTCCGAAGCACTACTGGAAAATCTGGCGCTGGGGCAGGGAAAAACCATCGCGCTGATCACCAGCAAAATGGGCAGCATGGGCGACAACACCAGCGGCGGCTGTTACCTCTACCGCACCAGCAAGGCGGCGCTGAACATGGTGGCCACCAGCCTGGCGCAAGACCTCGAGCCGCGCGGCATCAAGGTCGCGCTGCTGCATCCGGGCTGGGTGCGCACCGACATGGGCGGACCCAATGCGCTGATCAGCGCCCAGCAAAGTGTGGCGGGGATGCTGAAGGTGATTCTCGGCCTCGGCTGGCAGGATTCCGGGCGGTTTCTGGGCTATGACGGCAAGGAAATCGAGTGGTAGCTACTCCAGGTTCTGCACCTGCTCGCGCATCTGCTCGATCAGCACTTTCAGCTCCATCGACACCTGCGATGTTTCATGTGAAACAGACTTGGAACCCAACGTATTGGCCTCGCGGTTGAGTTCCTGCATCAGAAAATCCAGCCGCTTGCCCACCGCGCCGTTGCCCGCCAGGATGCGGCGCAGTTCCTGCAAGTGGGTGGCAAGCCGCCCCAGTTCTTCATCCACGTCTATTTTCTGCGCATAAATCGCCAGTTCCTGGTGGATGCGCGCTTCGTCGGCGTTTTCCAGCAGTTCGCGGATTTTGGCGCCCAGTTTTTCGCGATAAGCCGCCACCAGCGCGGGCATCAATGGTTTGACCTTTTCCACCAGCGCTTCCATCTGCGTGGCGCGCTCCAGGATCAAGGCCGCCAGTTTGCTGCCCTCGCGCGCGCGCGATGCCAGCAGTTCGTCCAGCGCGGCCTCGATGGCGGCATTGAATTCATCCTGCAAGGCTTCCGCGGAAAACTCCTCGGTGACCAGCACGCCGGGCAGGCGCAGGATGTCGGCCACCGACAATGGGCGGCTGGTAGGCAGGCGCTTGAGTATCTGCTCACTCAGCTTTAATGCCTGATCCAGGGCGGATTCGTTCAACGACACGGCGGGCGCCACGCCGGCGGGCGTCACCAGGTTGACGCGGCATTCGACCTTGCCGCGCCCCAGTTTTGCCGTGGCACGCTCGCGGAGTTGCGGTTCGAAAGTCCGCAGGTTTTCTTCCATTTTCAAATGGAGCTCAAGATAGCGGCTGTTGACCGAGCGCAGCTCGATCATCAGGGTGCCGCTCGCCGTTTCGCGCTGCACCGAGGCAAAGCCGGTCATGCTGTAGATGGACATAGTGTGTTCCTCTGGAAGTTGCCGCATGGTAACAAATGCGCGCCCTTTCGTGCCAAAATACGCCGCCCGTTTTTTATTCCTTTTGAGGACACGCCATGCGCCCCAGCCAACGCTTACCGAACCAGCTCAGAAACATCGAGATCATCCGCCACTACACCCGCCACGCCGAAGGCTCGGTGCTGGTGAAATTCGGCGACACCCACGTCATCTGCACCGCCAGCGTTGATGAAAAGGTGCCGGGGTTCCTCAAGGGCAAGGGGCAAGGCTGGCTGACGGCGGAATACGGCATGCTGCCGCGCTCCACCGGCAGCCGCATGGATCGCGAAGCCGCACGCGGCAAACAATCCGGCCGCACCCAGGAAATCCAGCGTTTAATTGGTCGCAGCTTGCGCGCCGTGACCGACCTCACCCTGCTGGGCGAGCGCACCATCCAACTGGACTGCGACGTCATCCAGGCCGATGGCGGCACCCGTACCGCCAGCATTACCGGCGCGTTTGTGGCAATGCACGATGCGGTCAGTGTGCTGCTGGAAAAACAATTGATCACGGCCAGCCCGCTCAAGGATTTTGTCGCCGCCATTTCCGTTGGGGTGTATCAGGGTGTGCCAGTGCTGGACCTGGACTACATCGAGGATTCCGGTTGCGACACCGACATGAACGTGGTGATGACCGGCAGTGGCGGCTTTGTCGAAATCCAGGGCACCGCCGAAGGCGAGCCGTTCCAGCGGGATGAAATGAACGCCATGCTGGATCTGGCGCAGCACGGCATCAGCCAGTTGATCGCCCTGCAGAAAGCGGCGCTGAAGGTTTAATCCGGCCGGGTGGCACGTTCCAACTGCCCCAGCCACAGCATCGCCTGTTCGCGGCTCTCGCCGCACATCTCCACCGAGGCTTGCAGCCCGGCACAAAAGGCCGGGCGTTCCGGCTGCCCGAATATCGCGCAGCGGTTGTCTGCCGTGAGCTGGATACAGCGCACCCCGGCGGGCTTGCCGTTTGGCATGCCGGGGATGGGGGAGGTGATGGAAGGCGCGGTGCAACAGGCACCGCAGTGGTCACGGCATTGCATAGTCCAGTGGAATGAATTGTTCGGCATCACCGACGTACCCATACTGGTGGGATGTCTCGATTGAGTACGAGCTTGTACAGTGCCAGCTGGCTTTCATGAATTGCTATTGACGCACGCCGAAGGTCTGCGATAGTAACCCGCTCTACACCAACTTTCACCGTTCCTCTCGCTGTTCCCTTTGCCATCTCTACATAACCTGATTCTGGGTTCTCTGCTATGCCGTAGTGCATGAAATCATTACGCAGTTTTTGAGCTTGGCGGAGCTTCTGGATGACTCCTTCGTAACCTTTGAGGTTTGGGAATTCTTGAACAAGTTGCTCACAAAGGGCTGAGAGGATGTCGAGGCGCTGGGGGAAACTTGAGTGCGTTACCAAGATGAAGGCCTTGGGGTCGTTCAAATCATTAAAGCCTGCCAGCTTGCCTATGCAGAGATTTAGGAAGGACTCCAGTGACGCCCAAAGTGCTGCGACTCGGCCAACCTCCAAGAGGTAAGCGTCCGGCAGCGGCCAGCCATCGAAATTGAGCTTGAGAACCTCTTCGTTTTTCATGGTGCCGAACGTTTGAATTAAGGGGCGCCGTTAGGCGTCCCGCTTGAATGATGGGTTGGGCGTCATGTCTTCTTTGGTAGCGACCACTTGAATGGCCGAGAGTAGACGTTATTCCACAGTTGGTCTTGTACAGTCGCGATGAGGCTGTCTCGTGTAGCCTCCGAGAGAACCTTCTCAACGATTTCCTTTGGCACGAAGACATGATGCGACTTGCGAGCCTCAAGGCGCATGGGGCAACCATCTTTTATGGAGTAATTCGATAAACTGGTGTGACACCAACCAAGCCTACGAGGCCAACGTTTGTAGCGCCACAAATGCAATAGCCTTTCCTTTGTACCTACTTTGCTATAGGGGTAGACCAGACTAATGGCGGCAAGGTGAATATCGTGGGAAGACGTGTTCCTTACGACAATAGACGCTCCAGAGGTAGTTACGCCGTCAACAGTATCGACGCCGAAAAGTAGATCGACTTTAAATCTAGGTCTGGACTGAAGAACATTCCAGAGGAAAACCACTGAAGAGAGAATGGCAGCATAAATTGCAAGGTAATCAGTAACTTTCAATGCTTTCACCTCTCCTTATATGTAACGCGCCATCCTTAGACGCCCAACTACAAGTAGCCATCCTATTTGATGGTTACAATTCATCAAATAGGATGGTATAGAAAATAAGACGAAAGAATATCTATTAATCTTCAGGTTGTTAGCGATTTTTAATGCCGTCTAGCAATCATCACCCATACCGGCTTGAATTTGGCGAAGCGCATCAAGCCTTTTGATACACCTCCACCCCTTTCTTCACAAACTCCACCGCCTTTTCCTGCATGCCCTTCTTCAGCGCTTCTTCTTCGGAAATGCCTTGGGATTTGGCGTAGTCGCGTACGTCCTGGGTGATTTTCATCGAGCAGAAGTGCGGCCCGCACATGGAACAGAAGTGGGCCTGCTTGGCGCCTTCCTGTGGCAGGGTTTCGTCGTGGAATTCCTTGGCTTTGTCGGGGTCGAGACCGAGGTTGAACTGGTCTTCCCAGCGGAATTCAAAGCGTGCTTTGGACAGCGCATTGTCGCGGATTTGTGCGCCGGGGTGGCCTTTGCCCAAATCGGCAGCGTGGGCGGCGATTTTGTAGGTGACGATGCCGACGCGCACGTCTTCCTTGTCCGGTAGGCCCAGATGCTCCTTGGGCGTGACGTAGCACAGCATGGCGCAGCCGTACCAGCCGATCATGGCGGCGCCGATGCCGGAGGTGATGTGGTCGTAGCCGGGGGCGATGTCGGTGGTCAAGGGGCCGAGTGTGTAAAACGGAGCCTCGTCGCAGTGCTTCAACTGCATGTCCATGTTTTCCTTGATCATGTGCATGGGCACGTGGCCGGGGCCTTCGATCATGGTCTGTACGTCGTGCTTCCAGGCGATTTTGGTCAACTCACCTAAAGTAATGAGTTCGGCAAACTGCGCTTCGTCGTTGGCGTCGTAGATGGAGCCGGGGCGCAGGCCGTCGCCCAAGCTAAAGCTGACGTCGTAGGCCTTCATGATTTCGCAGATGTCTTCGAAGTGCGTGTAGAGGAACGATTCCTGGTGGTGCGCCAGGCACCACTTGGCCATGATGCTGCCGCCGCGCGAGACGATGCCGGTCATGCGCTTGGCGGTCATCGGGATGTGTTGCAGGCGCACGCCGGCATGGATGGTGAAGTAGTCCACGCCCTGCTCGGCTTGCTCGATCAGGGTGTCGCGGAAGATTTCCCAGGTCAGGTCTTCGGCCTTGCCGTCGACTTTTTCCAGCGCCTGGTAGATCGGCACCGTGCCGATGGGTACCGGGCTGTTGCGGATGATCCACTCGCGGGTTTCGTGGATGTTCTTACCGGTGGAGAGGTCCATCACGGTGTCGCCGCCCCAGCGGATACTCCACACCATTTTCTCGACTTCCTCGGAAATGGAAGAAGCCAGCGCGGAGTTGCCGATGTTGGAATTGATTTTCACCAGGAAATTGCGGCCGATGATCATCGGTTCCAGTTCCGGGTGGTTGATGTTGGCGGGAATGATGGCGCGGCCGCGGGCGACTTCATCGCGCACGAATTCGGGGGTGATGATTTGCGGGATAGAGGCGCCGAAATCCTGGCCGGGGTGCTGGCGCTGGATCATCTCGCTGATGTTCTCGCGGCGCTGGTTCTCGCGGATGGCGATGAATTCCATTTCCGGGGTGATGATGCCCTGGCGCGCATAGTGCATCTGGCTCACGTTCTTGCCGGCTTTGGCGCGGCGAGGCTTGCGGGTGAGGTTGAAGCGCAGCTCGGCCAGTGCCGGGTCGGTTTTGCGCAAATTGCCGTAGTCGGAGGTGAGGCCACTCAGTACTTCGGTGTCGTTGCGTTCTTCGATCCACTTGGCGCGCAGTTCCGGCAGGCCGTTGCGGATGTCGATCTTCGCATTTGGGTCGGTATAGGGGCCGGACGTGTCGTACACCACTACCGGCGGATTCTTTTCCGCGCCAAAGGCGGAAGGCGTATCCGACAGGCTAATCTCGCGGAACGGGACCTTGATGTCAGGGCGGCTGCCGGTGACGTAAACCTTGCGCGATTTCGGGAATGCCTTGGTGGCTGACTCGTCGAGTTCGGCGGTAGCGTTCAGGAATTTGGGATTGGCGTTCATTGGGTGCTCCTTGGAGGAAAAACGTAAGGAGCACTGGTTGAACATCAGACGCTTCCCTACGGCGGCATGACCCGCATCAGGTTCAGAGGGTGTTTCTCACTGCATGTTGTTTTCACGCAACCGCAGACCCCTAGCAATGATGCGAAAGTACTTGAAACAGGCGAATAAAGCAAGGCCACGATATGTTGACATTGTTAACTTAACAGTGTTTAATTAACGTCGTTAACAAACAGGAGCGTCCTATGGAGTATTCACTACAAAAACTGCTGAAGCGCTTGATATGCGTTCTGCTGGCATTCCCGCTGCTGGTGCTGGCGGATACCCAGGCGACGCCGGTCGGGTTGTGGCAATCGTTTAACGACCAGGGCAAACCCACCGGCTACATCCGTGTTACCGAGCAGGATGGCGTACTGCGTGGTGTGGTGGAACGCGGCTTGCCGACCGATAGCGAAGACAAGCGCTGCACTGCCTGCAAGGAACAACGCAAAAACCAGCGCATGCTGGGTATGGAAATCTTGTGGAATGTGCACAAGGAAGGGGACGAATATGCGGGTGGGGAAATTCTCGACCCGTTTTCCGGCAACATTTACCGCGCCAAGCTGAACTTGCTGGAAAACGGCACCAAAATGAAGGTGCGCGGCTACATCGGGCTGAGCCTGTTCGGGCGAACCCAGACCTGGCTACGGGAAGAATGAGCGTGGGCAATACCTATCTCCTGCTGAAATTGCTGCACGTGCTGGGGGTGGTGCTGTTTCTCGGCAACATCATCATCACCGGCTGGTGGAAATTCATGGCCGATCGCACGCGCAATCCGCAGATCATCGCCTTCGCCCAGCACCAGGTCACGCTTACCGATTACGTGTTTACCGGCGGCGGCGCGGCCTTGCTGCTGGCCGCTGGCTGGGGTAACGCGGCGCTGCACGGCATGGCCATCACCGAGATACGGTGGCTGTCCTGGGGATTCTGGCTGTTCAATTTATCCGGCCTGATCTGGGTTGCCATCCTGATCCCGGCGCAGATCAAACAGGAACGAATGGCGCAAACGTTCAAGAACGGCACGGAAATCCCCACGGAATACTGGCGTTTGTGCAAGCGCTGGAATACCTGGGGTGCCATCGCGACGATGCTGCCGCTAATGAATTTGTATTGGATGATATTCAAACCCAAATAAACGGGAGGACAACGGCATGAATTACGCACTGATTACCGGCGCTTCAAGCGGCATCGGCCTGGAACTGGGTCGAATCATGGCGGCGAACGGGCACAACCTGATACTGGTGGCGCGCCGGAGGGGGATGCTGCAGGAACTGAAAGCGCAATGGGAAGAGCAGTATCGCGTCAACGTCGAGATTTACGCGGCGGATTTGTCGGTGCCGGGCCAAGCGCAGGCACTATATGAACATTGCCGCGATCAAGGGTTTATCGTGGATTATCTGGTCAACAACGCGGGATATGGCGATTATGGCAAGTTTGATGTGGCCCGGCTGGATACCTACCGCAACATGCTGCAATTGAACGTAGTGGCGCTGACGGAATTGACGGCGCTGTTCGTGCATGACATGAAACAGCGCCTGAGCGGCAGGATTCTGAATGTCGGTTCGCTTGCCGCGTTCCAGCCCGGACCCAACCTGGCGGTGTACGCTGCAACCAAGGCCTATGTGATGCAATTCACCGAAGCGCTCAATTACGAATTGCGCGGTACCGGCGTCACCGCCACCGTGCTCAATCCAGGCGTAACAAAAACCGGGTTTGTCGACCGCGCCAACATGGGTGCCGCCGCCAACGCAAAAAACGGGCAAATGGATGCCCGAAACGTTGCCGAGGCCGGTTATCGCGCCATGATGGCAGGTGACCTCAATGTGGTTCCGGGATGGAAAAACCGGCTGCTGGCGTTTGGCAGCAAGACCATGCCCTCCAGGGAAATCCTGCTGCGCATCGCCGGCAGCATCATGAAAGATACACGGGAGTCATCATGACGAACTCCGTAACCGGTTCCGTGCGTGTGCTGCTGCGGCTGGAAGGCTTGGCCGTGTTCTTCGCCGCACTGTACGCCAACAACAGATGGGGCGTGGACTGGGGCACCTTCGCGCTGTATTTCCTGCTGCCGGATGTATCGCTGCTCGGCTATCTAGCGGGGCCGCGGCATGGTGCCGTTGCTTACAACCTGGCGCATTCCTACCTAGGCGCCATCGCTTGCCTGGCGAGCGGATGGCTGCTGGTTGTACCGGTGCTATCGAGCGCTGGCATCATCTGGTGCGCGCATATTGGCTTCGATCGGGCGTTGGGTTATGGGTTGAAGTATGGTCAGGGTTTTGGCTATACCCATCTTGGCCGCATCGGGAAATTGGCCGCATGAGAATCCTCGCCATTTCCGGCAGCCTCCGCGCGGCCTCCCGGAACACCGCACTGGTGCGGGCGGTGGCAAGACTGGCACGGCCGGATACACAAGTCACGGTGTATCAAGGGCTAGGCGGCTTGCCGCTGTTCAACCCGGATTTGGAGATAGCAACCCCTGAATCGGTTGCCGATCTGCGAGCGCAGATTATTGCTGCGGATGCCATTATCATCGCCAGCCCGGAATATGCGCATGGCATTACCGGCGCCTTAAAAAATGCCCTCGACTGGATGGTCGGTTGTGAAGCCTTTGTCCACAAGCCGGTTGCACTGTTCAACGCTTCGCCGAGAGCAACACACGCGCAGGCATCACTCAGGGAAACATTGACTGTCATGTCAGCCTGCATTGTTGAAGAAGCCTGCGTGGCCTTGCCTCTGCTGGGCACCAATTTTGATGAAAACGGGATCGTCGCCCACCCGCCTTTTGCGGCACTCCTGTTGTCCGCACTGGGCAGCTTATGCCTTCACGTAGAAACCGCTCATGAAAACGTCTAGCGCCATCGCCTTGCTCGGCGAATACACGCCGGCAATCTGCCGACAGTTGGCATTTACTGAGGAGACATACCATGACACAAAATAACAAACGCACCCTGGTCATTCTCGGACACCCGGTTACAAATAGCCTGTGCGGAGCCATGGCCGACGCATACGTGGAAACCGCCAGGGCGGCTGGGCATGAGGTACGCGTGATCCGGCTGGGAGAACTGGGGTTCGACCCGGTACTGCATCAGGGTTATGAAAAGATT
>JABLTH010091890.1_pt1 | contig 82622 bp, 76 predicted proteins | sample 7875711 | NCBI WGS metagenome assembly JABLTH01 (sample SAMN14941262, study PRJNA633318) | bioreactor metagenome | isolation source: bioreactor | place: China | collected 2019-03-05 | reverse complement strand
GCACGTGCCGCTCGCTGCGCGGATCAAGAAGGTGCTGAACGAGCGCCCGGGCCATCGCGCGCCGCGCGTGCGCTTCGAGCAGGAGCTGGAGGATTTCCTGTCGGACGGTGCCGCCGAGGAGACGCTCGACGCGGTGATCGACTGGGGGCGTTACGGCGAGATCTTCTCGTACAACGACCAGACGGAGATTTTCAGTCTCGAGGACGTCGAGAGCTGAAGCCGGCCAGGTCTCGACAGCATCCGGCGGACACGGCGCGAATTCCATGACCTATGACTGAAAAAGGGAATCTGTACGCCGTCGCGGTGGAAACGTTTGACCTGGTGCTCGTATCCGTTATCGACTCCCCGGGTCCACAGATCTTTCGGGCGAAGGTCGAGCGCATCTATTCCAGCGGCAAGAGCATCACGCCGGATCGCCTCGGGGCGGTGATTGAGTTCTGCGGCGGTCCGCCGACCTGGGGCAATGTGCCGCTTCAGGCCGGGGAGTGCGCCCTCATGTTCGTGAGAGTGCAGGCCGGCATGCTCCACGAATATCCGTGGCGCGGACACATGGTGCTGGAGGATATGGACGGGGAATCGTACGCCAGGCTGCATATTCCCGAGTTGTGGTTGAGGGACGATCTGCCGGGGGCCGTGAAGGCCGCGATGCGTCCGCATCCGACCATGCGGAATGCGTCGATCGTCAGGCTCGGTGTGCTGGAGCATTACCTGATGGACTTGATCGGAAAGTCGGCGCGCTGAGCCGAGCGCGCGATTCATGCACAATGATTCGCGCCGGCGCGGTTGGAGCCGTCGCAGGGCAGTCGATGTCCGGGCCAGCCGCCGGCACGCGGTGCCTCCGCTACTGCAAATTCCCCCACCGATCGACGGCCGGCTCCGCCGACGCCCACTTCCAGTGCGTGCCTTGCTGGCACGCATTCGCGAAATACCAGTCGGCCTTGTCGCCGTCCTTCACCGAGAACGCGAATTCCTTGCACAGCGCGAGCGCTGACGAGTACGCGCGCGTGACCCGCACTTCGCCTTCGCCGTTTTCGAGCGGCAGCGTGTTCTTCACCTTCCACGGCTTCACTTCGCCGACGGCGAGACTGCCGGCCGTCTTCGCGATCGCGTCCTGCTGATTCTGATGGAGCTGCTTCATCGTGCGGTTCACGGCTTCGTCGGTCGCGGCCTGCACGGCGATCCCGACGCCGACGCCGACCGCCGGGTTCGCGGTGACGAGGCCCGTCGCCGCACCGGCAAGCGCGCCGCTCGCCGCGCCGACCGACCCACAGCCCGACAGCGTGGCCGCCGCCGCGCACAGCGCGCCGATGGCCGCGATACGGATCGCGACGCTCATTGCAGCGAGCCCCAGCGTTCGGTCGCCGGTTCCGCCGACGCCCATTTCCACACGGGGCCGTCGCGGCAGATCGTGGCGACGTAGAACGCCGATTGCGCGGCCTTGTCGGCTTTCGCGGGCGTGTCGACCGCGAACACGATTTCCTTGCAGTCGAGCGGGCCGATGCTGATCATCCGGCTGACCGTCACGCGGCCCTGTTCGTCGTCCTCGATCGGGAACGAGTGGTGCGTCGACCACGGCGCGACGCCGCCCACGTCGAGCGGGCCGGCCGCCTTCGCGATCTGTTCCTGTGTGTAACGGTGTGCGACGCGCTGCGAGTACTGGACGCCCGCACGCGCGCCGGCGACGGCGCCGAGGCCGATGCCCGTCGCGACGGCGGCGTTGTTGGTGACCTTGGAGGCGATCGCGGCACCCGCGATACCGGCGCCGGCTGTCGCACCCTCGCTGTACAGCGAGTTGCAGCCGGACAGCAGTGCGGCCGTGGCGATCGCGGCCAGCACGACGCGCGCCGGGACGGCCCGGCGCGGCGATTCGAAACGAGTGTTCATCCCTGAGTGCAAGTCCTGTCTGGGTGAGCGGCAACGCGTGCGCGCCCTCATGCCGCGTCATTGTTTCGCAATTGTCATAGGAAAAATGCAAAGCTTTGACAAATCGCCGGACGGCATCCCGCGCGCGTACGCGCGGCGCTATTGTCGGACAGGTGGATCGGGAGGGGTCGAAACGTTACAAATTGAAGGTAATTGTTACTTTGGCGTGCAAGGAAGCGACCTAGACTTTTCAGTTATGGAATGTTTCTACGACGGCCTCGGGCCGCGCCGCACATGAGACACCCGGCCATGCGACGTTCGAAACGGTTTTCGCCCCGGCCGCCCGACTCAGGGGCGGATCGCCCGCATCCGCAGACCGACGCGCCATCGGCACCGCCTGCCGGTGCGCCCGGCGAGACGCCGTCCGACGGCGATCACAACCAGGGCGGTGCCCGCCCGGAAGGGCTCGACTATCAGCGGGATCTCGGTCAGGAGCAGGACGCCTGATGTCGTTGCCGTCGTATTCCGCCGCAGCCTTTCACACCTGCATTTCTCACGTCTGAATCGCCGCACGGCCGCCTTCGGGCCGCCGTGCCAGCCTTGGCGCGCGTCGCGCGCCAGCCCATCGAATCGAGGAGGGAAAGCCGCATGAGCAGATTGATCGTGGTATCGAACCGTGTCGCCGCCGGCGAGGACACGCGCCCGAGCGCCGGTGGCCTGGCCGTCGGCGTGATGGACGCGCTGAAGGAAACGGGCGGCGTCTGGTTCGGCTGGAACGGCGAGATCGTCGGTGCGCCGGATGCCGAGCCCGCGATCCAGCGAGACGGCAACGTGACCTATGCGACGGTCGGGCTGACCCGGCGCGACTACGACCAGTACTACCGCGGCTTCTCGAACGCGACGCTGTGGCCGGTGTTCCATTACCGCGGCGATCTCGCGCGCTTCGACCGCCAGGAGTACGCGGGCTATCTGCGCGTGAACGCGATGCTGGCGAAGCAGCTTGCCGCGCTGCTGCGCCCCGACGACCTGATCTGGGTGCACGACTATCACCTGCTGCCGTTCGCGCATTACCTGCGCGAGCTCGGCGTGAAGAACCCGATCGGCTTCTTCCTGCACATTCCGTTTCCGTCGCCCGACATGCTGCGTCTCGTGCCGCCGCACGAGGAACTCGTGAAGTTCATGTGCGCATACGACGTCGCGGGCTTCCAGACCGAGGCCGACAAGCAGGCGTTCACCGACTACATCGAGCGGCGCGGAATCGGCGCGGCGAGCGACGACGGGATGCTGCATGCGCACGGGCGTGTCGTGAAGGTCGCCGCCTATCCGATCGGCGTTTATCCCGACGCGATCGCGCAGGCGGCCGTCCAGTACGGCGCGCGCAAGCCGGTGAAGATGCTGCGCGAGGCGCTCGACGGCCGCAGGCTGGTGATGAGCGTCGACCGCCTCGATTACTCGAAGGGACTCGTCGAGCGCTTCCAGTCGTTCGAGCGGATGCTCGCGAATGCGCCCGGCTGGCAGGGGCGCGTGTCGCTGCTGCAGATCGCGCCGCCGACGCGTTCCGACGTGCAGACCTATCAGCACATTCGGGAAACGCTCGAAGGCGAGGCCGGCCGTATCAACGGCCGCTTCTCGCAGCTCGACTGGACGCCGATCCAGTACCTGAACCGCAAGTACGAGCGCAACCTGCTGATGGCGTTCTTCCGGATGTCGCAGGTCGGCTACGTGACGCCGTTGCGCGACGGGATGAACCTCGTCGCGAAGGAGTACGTGGCATCGCAGGATCCGGCCGACCCGGGCGTGCTCGTGCTGTCGGAGTTCGCGGGCGCGGCGGCCGAGCTGACCGGCGCGCTCCTCGTCAATCCGTACGACCTGTCGCAGATGGCCGAGGCGCTCGAGCGCGCGCTGTCGATGCCGCTCGCGGAGCGGCAGGCGCGCCACGAGGAGAACCTCGCGCGGCTGCGCGGGAACGACCTGTCGGTCTGGCGCGATACGTTCGTCGCCGACTTGCGCAGTGTCGCGGCCGCCGCGTCGGTCACGCGGCGCGCGGGCCGGCGGGTCGTGCATGCGTGAGGTCGTACAGGGGCCCGGCGCCGCCGGCGACACGAGCGACGACGCCACCCGCCGCTTTTTCGTCGTGACCGGTGGCCCGGGTTCGGGCAAGAGCACGCTGCTCGATGCGCTCGAGCGCGCCGGTTGCGCGCGCTCGCAGGAAGCCGGGCGGGGCGTGATCCGCGACCAGATGGCGATCGACGGTCACGCGTTGCCGTGGCGCGACCCGGCCGCGTTTGCCGAGCTGATGCTGAGCTGGGAGATGCGCTCGTACGATCTCGCGCGGCATGCGCGCGGGCCCGTGTTCTTCGATCGCGGCGTGCCGGACGTGATCGGCTATCTGCGGCTGACGGGGCTGGCCGTGCCCGCGCATGCGGAGGCCGCGGCCAACCGTTTCCGCTATCACCCGCGCGTGTTCATCGCGCCGCCGTGGCCGGACATCTATGCGCAGGACACCGAGCGCCGGCAGGATTTCGCGGAAGCCGTGCGCACCTACGACGCGATGGTCGAGTGCTATACGTCGTATGGCTATCGGCTGATCGAACTGCCGCGCGAGAGCGTGCAGGCGCGCGTGCGTTTCGTGATGGACGCGCTCGACGCCGAATGACGCGCGGGGCGGCGCGCGACGGTGTCAGGTTGCCGCGTCCGGTCGCGGCGACGCGATGCGCAGCATGCTGACGAGCGCGGCCACCGCCGCGAATGCCGCGGCGACATAGAGCGCGATCGTCGGCCCGCGATCGGGGACGAGCCCGAAAATCAATGCGACGAGCGCGGCGCCGAGCGTCTGCCCGGTCAGCCGCGCGGTGCTCAGCATGCCGCCCGCGCCACCGCTGCGCTCGCGCGGCGCCGACGACAGCATCGCGCGGTTGTTCGGCGACTGGAACAACCCGAAGCCTGCACCGCACAGCGCCATCCGCCACACGATGTCGACGGTGCCCGGGTGCGCGCCGATCGTCGCGAGCGACAGCAGCCCGGCCGCGAACAGGGCGAGCCCGATTCCGCCGAGGATGCCCGCCGAATAACGATCCGACAGCACGCCCGCGAGCGGCGCGGCGAACACGATCACGAGCGGCCAAGGCGTCATGTAGAGGCCCGTCTCGACCTGCGAGAAGCCGAGCGAGTGCTGCAGCCAGAACGGCAGCGCGACGAACGCGAGCATCTGCGACGTGAACGACGCCATCGACGTATAGATCGACAGCGCGAACATCGGGATGCGCATCAGGTCGACGGGCAGCAGCGGCGCCGGCTGCGACAGCTGGCGCTTCACGAAGAAGTAGCCGACGACGAACGCGACGGCCAGTTCGGCCGCGACGTACGCATGGCCTTCGCCGTGGCCGAGCCCGTCGACCGCCGTGATCAGCAGACCGAACACGCACGCGTTCATCAGCGCGCTCGGGAAATCGTACGGCGCATCGTGCAGCGGGTTGGACGGCAGCGCGCGCAGGCTGCCGATCACCGCGGCGATGCCGATCGGCACGTTGACCGCGAAGAGCCACGGCCACGATGCGAACGACAGGATCGCGGACGCGACCGTCGGCCCGATCGCCGACGACAGCGCCACGACCATCGCGTTGATCGACAGCCCGCGCCCGAGCATCGACGACGGGTAGATCATCCGCACGAGCGCCGCGTTGACGCTCATGATGCCGGCCGCGCCGAAACCCTGGATCACGCGCATCACTGCCAGCATCGGCAGCGAGCCGGCGAGCGCGCAGCCGAGCGACGCCGCGGTGAACAGCGCGAGCCCCGCGACGTAGATGCGGCGATAGCCGATGCGCTCGCCGAGCGAGGCGAGCGGCAGCAGCGTGATCGTGACCGCGAGCTGGTATGCGTTGACGATCCAGATCGATGCGGCGTCGGACGCGTGCAGGTCGCGTGCGATCGTCGGCAGCGCGACGTTTGCGATGGCGCCGTCGAGCACGGCGAGCGTGATGCCCAGTGCGACGCAGACGATCGCCCAGTAGCGTTGCGGAAGCGGCAGGCCGGTATCGGCGTTCATGGCGGGAGCTGATGCGTGGTTGTCCGCGCGCCCGGCTGCCGGTTGCGTGCGCAACCATGCGGGAGGGTGGAGGCGGCGATGAGCGGCCCGGCCGGCGAGACTGCACCGGGGCGTGGCCGGCCGAGTGTATCACCGGGCCGCATGGCGCGACGCCGGCACTCAGCCTTCGAAGTCGAGGCCGCCGAGCCGCACGAGCGGGTCGGCTTGCGTGCGCGACAGGAGATCGATGTCGCGCGCGCCTTCCCATGCGCCCAGCTTTTTCGGGAGGGCAGCCAGGTAGTGCTCGAAGCGCCGCGGGCCGTCCGGTTCCATCAGCCGCTCGATTTCGTCGGTGTCCCAGGTCAGTTCGAGATTCAGCGGATGCTCGAAGCCGCTGACATGCTCGTGCGGCGCGCTGCGGATCTGCACGCGCGTCGGGTGCCCGTGGCCGCCATACGGGACGACGTCGGTCAGCACGTGATCGGCGAAGAAGGCGGCGATCGCCTGTGCGATGCGCGGGGCGAATTCTGTATCGAAACGGCGGGCGGTTTCGGGCTGCATGAAGGCGTCTCCTGTATGCCGAAAATCCTAGCATGGCGGCGCCGCATTTCGGTGTGCGTGACAGCGGTAATCGCGCGTTACCACTTGCTGCATCTATTACGGCCGCCTGCCGCCACAATGCATCGCATCCAGTACCACTTCGCGTGGGAGCCCATCATGAAAAAAATTGCCGCAGTGTGTGTCCTCGCCGGTTCGCTTGCCGTGGCGGGTCCGGCGTCCGCGCATGGCCGCGACGGCGGCGCCGTCATCGGCGCATTGATCGGCGGCGCGGTGCTGGGCGCGATCGTGACGTCCGCGATGAATCCGCCCGTCGCGTATCAGGCGCCCGTGTACCAGGCACCGGCCTATCAGCCGCCGACGTACTACCAGGCACCCGCGTACCAGCAGCCTGCCTATCCGACCTACCAGCAGGCGCAGTATCAGGACGACGGCCCGAACTACTGCTACGACCGCTACCAGCGCGCGTACGTGTGCGGCGCGCCTGTGCGGGGCGGCTACGCGCAGCCGGCCGGGTGGTAAGCGGGCGGATGCGTGACGCGTGAACGGCCGGTGCCGGGCGGCCTGCGCCGCCGCCGTTCGCTTCGCCGCACCGGACGACAAAAGGCCCTCGCTTCGTGCGAGGGCCTTTGTTTTTTGCGCGGGAGTCCGTTCGTCTGAGTAACACAAGACCGGCACGACCGCCCATCGGCGGGCCGTGCGCGGATACAAACGGTTGCAATTGTGCGTCAGTGGCGATGGCCGCCGCCTCCGCCGCCATCGTTCCAGTCGCCGCGGCGTCCGCCGCCGTGCCCCCAGCCGTTACCGCGGTTGCCGCGATCGCCGTCCCAGCGATGGTAGTCGCGCCGGCCGCGATCCCAGTCGCGTCCGCCGCCACCGCCCCAGATGTTGACCGTGCCGTACACGGGGGACGGCGCGTATGCGTAGCCCGGATCGGAATAGTAGGGCTGGCCGTAGCCGTATCCGGCGTCCGGGGCGACGACGCAGCCGGCCAGCAAGGTCGCGACGCCGGCGGCAGCAATGAGCTTCAGCATGATGTTCTCCGTTGGTTCCCCTATAAGTACCGCGCAAGGGGATTGCCAGCTGTTTGCAATTGTGTCGTCAAATTACGGCGCCGTAAGGTCATGCGACGAAAGTGTTAGCATCCGGAGCTCATTTGTTTTTCAGGAGTACCTCGATGAAATTCGCGATCCGGGCCGCGCTGGCCGCCTTGTGCGTGACGACAGCCGCCGCCTGCGTGGCCGCGCCTGCATCGGCGCCCGCCGTGCCGGCCGAGTCGATCAAGATGTTTCCGCAGGCAGCGGCCGGCCAGCAGCGCGTCGTGATCGCGCTGCCCGCGCTCGAGAACGAAGGCGATGCGCGCGTCGAGCTGATGATCGGCAAGACGTTGCAGACCGACTGCAACCAGCAGTGGTTCGGCGGCGAGCTGACCGCCGAGGACGTGAAGGGCTGGGGTTATACGTACTACCAGCTCACCGACGTGAAGGGCCCGGCGTCGACGCTGATGGCGTGCCCGGGCCAGGCGCCGCAGCAGCGGTTCGTGCAGGTGCGCGGCGATGGCCAGCTGCTGCGTTACAACAGCCGCCTGCCGCTCGTCGTCTATGTGCCGGACGGTTTCGAGGTGCGTTATCGCGTGTGGCATGCGTCGAAGGACGTGCAGCACGCTGAAAGGCAGTAACGCGCGGGGCGGCCGTGTGCGGCGGCGTCCTGCCGCTACGCGCCGCCCATACCGACGAGCGCTGGCCACGCGGCCAGCGCAGCCATCGCGACAGCCTCGAGATCGCGACGGCTCGCACCATCGCGCGCCTGGATCGACATCCCCTGCTGGACGGTTACGTAGTACCGCGCGATCGCGTCGAGGTTCGCGTGCGCCGAGATCTCGCCGGTCGCGACACCTTGCCTGAGGCGCTCGCGCAGGCTCTCGACCGTGCCCTCGCGCATCGCGATCAGCGTTTGCCGAACCGTATCGGAGCGCTCGGCCGGATGCAGCGCCGACAGCACGACCAGGCAGCCAGCCGGCTTCGACCGCCGCGTGAACACGCGTGCGGTATCCATCAGGTAGTTCCGCACGGCGTCGTGTGCGCTGCCGGCCTCCTCGACGCCCCCCCAGATTTCTTTTCCCTCCGTTGCGCGGTAGTGCTCGAGCGCCTGCCGGAACAATGCTTCCTTGCTGCCGAACGCCGCATACAGGCTCGGCGACGCGATGCCCATCGCGGCCGTCAGGTCGGTCATCGACGCGCCCTCGTAGCCGAGGCGCCAGAACACCTCCATCGCGCGCTCCAGCGCGGCTTCCTTGTCGAAGCTCCTCGGTCGGCCCCGTTCAGCCATTGCGTCCGTTCCTTCGTCGATATCTGTATCGATCGATAAAATAAATCAATTGACTGTGCCGCGCAACTTGCCACATTCTGTGTCGGTCGTTACATAAATGAGGAAAGGAACCGACATGAATCGACTTCAGGGCAAGCGTGCACTCATCACGGGCGGCAGCCGCGGCATCGGTGCGGCGATCGCGAAACGGCTGGCGGCCGACGGCGCGGACGTCGCGATTACCTACGAGAAATCGGCCGATCGGGCGCAGGCCGTCGTTGCCGGCATCGAGGCGCTGGGCCGGCGCGCCGTCGCGATCCAGGCCGACAGCGCCGATCCGGTGGCCGTGCGCGACGCAGTGGATCGTGCCGCGGAGGCGTTCGGCGGTCTCGACATCCTCGTCAACAACGCGGGGATTTTCCGGGCCGGCGGGCTGGACGATCTCACGCTCGACGATATCGACGCGACGCTGAACGTGAACGTGCGCGCTGTGATCGTCGCGTCGCAGGCTGCGGCGCGGCATCTCGGCGAGGGCGGGCGCATCGTGTCGACCGGCAGTTGCCTCGCCACGCGCGTGCCCGATGCGGGGATGAGCCTCTATGCGGCGAGCAAGGCCGCGCTGATCGGCTGGACTCAGGGGCTCGCGCGCGATCTGGGCCCGCGCGGCATCACGGTCAATATCGTGCATCCGGGGTCGACGGATACCGACATGAATCCGGCCGACGGCGAACACGCCGGCGCGCAGCGTTCTCGGATGGCGATCCCGCAGTACGGCAAGGCCGACGACGTCGCGGCGCTCGTCGCATTCGTCGTCGGGCCGGAAGGGCGGTCGATCAACGGGACGGGGTTGACGATCGACGGCGGCGCGAACGCGTGATCGCGTGATGGCGGACGACCGGTGTGAGTGGACCGGGCGGCGTGGCGTTCGTTATCGGCAGCCGAGCCGTTGATGCTCGGCTTCGAGATCGGCGCGCTTGTCGTAAGCGCGCAGTTCGTTGCGCGGCTTGCCGTCCGGGCCCATCCCGCGCACGACCTTCTGGCCGCGGTCGGGGGCGTGCGTCACGGCGTCGATGCCGGCGGATAGTTCACGGCACCGTGAGTCGGGGGAGGGGTTATCCGGGCGCGGTGCCGCTGCGTTCGCGATGTTGGCGATGCCGGGGCTGACATAGCGCTGCTTTGCGGGTGCGGTGACGGTGTCGGCGGCGTTCGCCGTGCCGGTAATCGCGGAAAGCGCGGCGAGTGCCGCGATCGTTCGAATCATTGCGGAAGTCCGGATGCTGAAGAAGGTTCGGAATTCTACGCAATGTCTGACGTGGGGCTGCGGCGATCGGGCAGGATGCGATCGCGTGTCGCAGGTGGTGCCGGCGGCTGAATGTTCCGCGATTTGTCTGCGATGCCTGCCAGGCGGTGCACACGCAGCAGTGCATGCGGAAAACAAAAAGCCCGCTTGCTTTCGCAAAGCGGGCTTCGGTATTGGTTGCGGGGGTAGGATTTGAACCTACGACCTTCGGGTTATGAGCCCGACGAGCTGCCAGACTGCTCCACCCCGCGGCGCGAAGTGTACTTGGGCTGATGCCGAGAGTCAAACGATCTTTGATTTGTGTCGAATGGAAGCCGTGGTTCACCTTCACCGGGTGCGGCGATCCGGCATGTGGGTTGGCTGATGACGCATGCCCATCTGCTTCGACGTCGTGCGTTTTTCGTCGCCGTCGTTGCGGTACTTGATCGTGGGAAAGTGGATGAAGGCTTGAGGCTTGGCTGGTCCCCCGACAGAATTCATATCTCTCCACCACAAGGCCGACTCCGGCGGAGATTCGTCGGATATACCAACAAAAATACCAACAGGTATCTAGAGGTAGACGCCGTCGATGGGAGTGGATGCGGTAAGTAACCGCTGTTGTGTCGCCGGGAGAAAAATCTTTGGAGATTTGGAGACAAGCACTCGTTTCGCCTTGTCAGCCCTGTCTGGTAAGGCGGAGGCTATCTCCAAGTCTATCTCCAAAACACACATTTTTTTGGAGACAACGTTGGAGATAGGCGGTGCTTGCAGGCAGCGCTTGCCGGGGCGTCTCGATGCTCCGTCTGGAACACTGCGCGCAAAATCTTGCCCGGCCCGCCGCCCTCCCGGCGAGCTTGCTAGGCACGCTGAGCCGGATGTGTGTGCCTCCCGACGTAGAGGCTAACGATCGTGTTGACAGCGCCGGTTCGCGCAAGTCATACTCCAACGCGTTCTTTACGCGAATATAGCTAGAACGATTTGCTTAGCTTAGTCGGGCGTTTAGCCAGACTCATTTTCATTGCTTGGTTTTATTCCGCAGCTAACGGCTGCGGCCCTCCAGGCGCTGCCTTACGGTCCACAGCCGTTATCTGCGGCCGGTTCAGGTAAAGAACACAATTTCTATGCTGTCAGATCCTCGGCCCGCGATCCTATCCAACGTCGAGATTGCGACCAGCAGGGTCGAGTTTTGTGACAGCCCCATCGTGCTGCTCTGCGGGGGGCCGGTCGCTCAGAAGGAGCGAGCCGACGACCCTGTTCCCGACATCAAGTCAATGCGCGATGCGATCACCCGCTCGCATGACGCAGATTACGAAATCTTCCGCCCTGAAGAAATTACTTCTTGGCAAGCCGATGGTGTTTTCCAAAATCTGATGGACTTCGAGTCCGACTTGGGAAGCATTTGCTCCCTTGTCGTCATTATTTTGGAAAGTGCGGGGTCGTTGGTTGAATTGGGGGCGTTTTCTCAGCTGGGTGAGTTTCGAGAGAAAATGATCGCCATTACCTCCACGCAGTTTGGTGATGCTGATTCGTTTATTAATCTTGGAATATTGCGATTTATTCGCGAAATTGATAACTCACGGGTCAAAAGTTATCCGTGGATCATTGAAAGGCCTCGTGATATTGCGGCTGATGTTGTTGGTGACGTCATTGCCGATGTCAGGGAAGAGCTGGACAAGCTGGACAAGAGTCAAACATTTAAGACTAACTCTCGCTCTCATGTGATTGTATTGATATGTGAGATCATAAAGCTGTTTAGTGCTTTAAAAGAGGGTGAGATATTAGAATATATTTCGGGTCTTGGTGTCGTTTTGACGAAGAAGGAGTTGAGGAGCCGATTGTTCTTGCTTGAGCGCTTCCGGCTGATCAGAAAGGTCGCGTATAGTGATTCTCAGTTCTATATTCGAACTGGGGAGTCGTATCATAAGCTCAGATTCTCGTGGAAGAAGCCTCATGCTCATGACTATCTCAGGCTGAAGGCTCAATGTCTTGAGTTCTACAACGAGGATCTGAAGCAAAAACATCGGCAGCGGGTCATTGCGCAAGCCTTGTCGTCGGGAGCAAGCGCGTGACTATAAATCTTCGAGAGTCGTTGCAGGAATCGCTAGGATTGAGTGAGGCACAGCTCAATCGCTTGATTGTTCGTTCTCCGCATACCTACAAGGTTTACACCATTCCTAAGAGAACGGGCGGAAAACGGACGATCGCGCAGCCGGCGAAAGAGACGAAATTTATTCAAAACTGGCTAATAGAAAATATTTTTAATAGCCTTCCTGTCCATTCGTGTGCTAGTGCGTATCAACCCGGTTCTAGTATTAAGAGAAATGCCGATGCGCATAAGGCGCAGCGCTATTTGACGAAATTTGATTTTAAGAATTTTTTCACTTCAATCAAGTCAGATGATTTGATTGAGCACATGCGTGTGCATTTGAGCGAAGTGCTTGATCTTGATGCGATTCATGATATTGCTAGAGTGTCGTGTATCCAACTAAAGGTTGGCGAGAAATTGTGCCTCAGTATTGGGGCGCCTAGTTCGCCATTGCTGTCAAATTCGATAATGTTCGAATTTGATTCTCTAGTGAATGAATGGTGTTCTAGGGAGGGGGTCGTTTACACTCGATACGCCGACGATATGACTTTCTCGACGAATGAGAGAAATAAATCGGCGGTAATTGAAAAATTTATCCGGGGTGTTGCGAGGGATGTTGAGTATCCTTCGCTTCGATTTAATAATAAGAAAACAATCTCGCTTTCGACTAAGCATAGTCGTCGGGTAACGGGAATTGTTATTAATAACCAAGGCCAGCTCTCGCTAGGGCGCGATAGGAAGCGAGAGATAAGTGCGCTTGTGCACAAATTTACATTGTCCGAGCTTCCGCAGGCCGAGGTCTATCGATTGCAGGGCTTGCTAGGCTTCGCTTGCGATGTCGAGCCGGATTTTTTGATGCGGATGAAGCGAAAATACTCGGACGAGTTGATTTGTACGATATTGGAGATTCGGAAGAAATCCGACGCTTAATTGACGTCGCTTTTCTTGTGTTGTCCGTTTGAATGAATTCGTTGCATCGTGGATCGCGCTGCGCCTCGAAAAGTGTCTTTGCCTCATCGGACTTAGGTTGCATCGCGAACCCGCATAATCGTCTGACGACTCGTTTCATACTGTTTGGCAAGTGCGGCCACAGACGCGCCTTCGCCGAGTAAGTGCCGCACTTCGATTTGTTGTTCCTTCGTTAGCGCAGTCGGTCGACCCATAGTCTTCCCTTCTGCTCTTGCCCGCGCGATCCCGGATTGGGTGCGCTCGATCAACAGGTCGCGTTCAAATTCAGCGACGGCGTTCAATACCTGCATCGTCATGCGGCCGGCAGCGCTGGTCAGATCGACCCCTCCGAGTGCGAGACAGTGAATCCGAATGCCTCGTTCTGCCAGCATCTCGACGGTCGCGCGAACATCCATTGCGTTACGGCCGAGGCGATCGAGCTTCGTCACGATCAGAACGTCGCCTTCCTCCATCTTAAGTAACAGCTCGGAAAACCCCGGTCGCTGGTGCGCGCTTACGCTTCCAGAAATGCTTTCCGTAACGACGCGGCGCTTGTCGACCGAAAAGCCTGCCGCCTCGATCTCGCGAAGTTGGTTGGCCGCAGTCTGATCAGTCGTACTTACTCGGGCGTATGCGAAGGTTCGGGACATGCTGCTCTCTGTGTACGAAATGGATGTCCGAATGATAGCCCATGTCCGAAAGTTGCGTAAGCTTATTTTCGGACATGGCTTCGCGATAGTGTCCGAAAGGGTTCGGTTTCGGACATTTCCGAATCGCAAGCGGTGAGTGCAATGGAGTAGATTGCCAGTGCGGTAATCGAGGCTCAATACTCAGAAGAGCCGTGTTGTACGCGAGCGTGTTTCGTCGCGTGTTTGGAGCAGGTACGTACGGGGCAGGGCAGCACCAACTATTCAGAAAGACCCATCACACACGTGAGGAGGCGACCATGAAGCTGCGAGCAATCAACATTCATAACTTCCGATCGGCGCTCGATGTCGATATCGAAGCGCATGACTATATGCTGCTTGTCGGTGCAAACAATGCGGGAAAGAGCACCATTGTCAACGCGTTGCGCGTGTTTTATGACGACCTGAAATGGTCGAGCGACGACTTTCCCAAAGTTGGAGCGGCGGATAAGGAGGCATGGGTCCAGCTCACGTATCAACTTGATGACGACGAGTGGGCAAACCTCGCGGACAAGTACAAGGAGGGGGTTGCTGATCAGCGTTTGACGGTGCGTCGTTACTTCGTATCAGATGAAAAGGGGCGCGTGCAGGCTAGCCAAAGCAACATCTATGGATTCGTCAAAGGGCAGCCGGACGCGGAGCTTTTTTACGGGGCGAAGAATGTCAGTGCGGCCAAGCTTGGGCAAGTGCTATATGTTCCAGCGCTGACGACGGCCACAGAGCAAACAAAGATGAGCGGCCCGTCGCCGCTGCGCAATATGCTCAATTTTCTGCTGAAGAAGGTAGTGGCGAAGAGTGAGGCGTACAGAGAATTGTCGGCTGCATTTGAGAAACTGAACGACGAAGCGCGTCAGAAGGACGGTTTCCTGAGCGAAATCTCGACTCCTATCAACACGGCAATATCGTCGTGGAGCATCAAGATTGACTTGTCGGTAAATTCGATGGGCCCAGAAGACATCTCAAAATCGCTCATCAAGTTTGCGTTTGTGGATTCATCCTTGGATAACGCGGGCTTTGACCTGGAGCGCTATGGCCATGGCTTCCAGCGGTCCGTCATCTACGAGTTGATTCGCTTAGCCCCGACATTCAAGGATGAGAGAAAGCCTGACAAGAAAGAGTTCAACCCGTCGTTCAATCTCGTACTGTTCGAAGAGCCGGAAACCTTTCTTCATCCTAGTCAACAAGAAAGCATGGCGTATCATCTGCGCCGACTCGGAGCCGAGCAAGGGCAGCAGGTTATCGTTACGACACACTCTCCAACATTTGCAGGCAAGGCGGCGGAACAGATTGGGCAGGTTGTGCGTGTTTGGCGATTCGAAGGTGCATCGCGCACGTTCCAGCCACGTGGTGGGCAGATCAAGGAGCTGTTCGAGAGGGGAGGCGAACTACTTAGGGCGTTGGAGGCGTTTGTCGCAAATCCAGAGATTCCAGACGATCGAAAACGGAATGCGAGGACGCTGATCGCAGATCCACCGGCAGCCGACATTGCTGTCCAAGAAGAACGCTTTCGATTTCAACTATGGCTTGACGGTGAGCGATCATCTCTATTCTTTTCGGACAAAGTGCTGTTGGTTGAGGGAGCGACTGAGCGTGGTTTATTCAACTATCTGCTCGCGAACGATTGGTATGACCTGAGCCCGCATCGAATTTGTGTCGTCGACGTTCTCGGGAAGTTCAACTTCCACCGCTACATGGCACTCTTGGAAGTTTACGGAATCCCGCACGGCGTTATGCTTGACGATGATCACGATAGAGCGCACCACAAAGCGATGAATGAGTTAGTGGAGGCGTCGAGAAACGATTGGACCTTGGCCCGCCCAGTCCAGTTTGCGGGGTGTTTGGAATCATTCCTCGGGCTGCCGGTGCCGACAAATGATCGCAAACCGGTCGAGATGCTTAAGGCGGTGACCGGAGGACAGGTAGCACCTGAGAAAATGCAAGCGCTGAGGAGCGCACTTTGCGAAGCGCTAGACATTGCGCAATAGCGCGTTTGATTCAACGTTGAAGGTAAAATTGTTACGTCGAGCCTAGGGCGGCCACCTGAAAACCGGATACCTTCACCGGCTGGCTCGGCATTCTTCGTGAAGGCCGCACAGAAGGGTGCGCTATTGCTACGTATAAAGACACCTAGTCGAGTTCTCAAACACAAGCCACGCGCCGGTTTTCGTTCACGCCGCTCGCGGCAATGTGTCAGACGAAGCATTCTCTCTTTCGCCGCCATAGAAGCAAAACACCGGGCGTCTCAGCCTTTTGCTGCGGAGGACGGTGAAAGTCCATTCGGGCGGATGCAAGACATCATTCCACGCGATGTGCCGGTTGGGGAAGCGATGGCCTTGCTGGCCGGCCTGCTCGTCAAGTGCATTGACGAGGATGATCTGCGCACGGCGCAAGAACTGATGAAGCATGAGTTGTTTAACAGCCGTACGTTGGAAGGAGTGGTGCTATACGCACGCCGTGAAACGGAATCGGCATTCCTCGAACGAATTAATGCTTTGCATGATCAGCTTGCCGAGCACGCTGAGGAGCGCGACATGTCGCAGGCACATTTGGCGCAGCTCCAAGCTGAACAACGAGAGCGGCAAGATCAGGCGATGCGCGAGAGGCAAAAGGCCATCAAGCCGGCTCAAGCTGCGCGGCTTGCTGGGGCAAAAAATACAAAAATCGTCGAAGAATTTAATCGGCGTCGGCGTAGTGGCGAGGACTTTCAGGGGCGCAACGTTTGCTCAGATATTGCGGCTCGCTTCGGCGTCACGGCTGATCACGTGCGCAAGCTGAAACGGGCTTGGCTTGCCACTTGAATTGATAAAACGCGATTGACGCAACGATAGTCTTGTTTTGCATGGTGCTAAACGCGATTGTCGATACGTCGGTCGCGTTTGGTGCTTCAAGCTCCCGGTTGTGCCGATGGTGGCACAGCTATGCTCAGGGAGCACAAATGTCTGCAAGTAATACATTCGCGTCACAGGCCCCGATTGGACTGCCGCTTGACGGCTTTTCGCGTTGGAGTGACCTGCGTCCCTTTGTTCCGTTGTCCCGTGAGACCGTTCGACAACGTGAACTGGAAGGGCGGTTTCCGCGTGCACGTCGTTTGACGCAGCGCTGCACTGTCTGGTCGAACAGAGAGATTCATCGCTGGATTGCCGACCCGTTGAATTACCGCTCTGCCGATGTGGCCGGCGACGTGACGGAGGGCGCGTAATGGCGGATACCGTGGACGTTACGAGCATGCGCGTTGCCGCGCGCGAAACCAAGAAGCAAGCAGACGCGGCATTTTATGAAAGCGAGTTGGAGCGCCAGCGCGAGCGATTCGCCGAAGCGCACGCGTGCTGCGTGGACGAAGGTCGGCGCGAGGCGGCTTGTTGGATCGCGGCGGCGGCCACCGTATTCGAGCGCGACGCCGAACGTATGCCGACACGTGCCAAGCGCGCGATCGAACTCCTCAAGCACGCAGTTTTCATGCTCGATCCAAAGGCTCCGGCATGACGTCGTGCCAAAGTCACTTTGCCGTGGTGACGGGCGCGGGGAGCAGGCAGCGTCACGCCGTTGCCGCTGGTCCGTCCCTTCCTCGATTTGCGCATCGTGGCGGTGCGCAGTATCCTATGGGCGTCGCTGAGACAACAGCGACCCGGATTGGCGTCCGGAACATGCAAAAGGCGGACAACCGCCGCAGCGCGGTTTTTTTACGTCCGCACGCTAAGCGCCTTCAATGGTCGGGCCTTGGCGGGGGTGCCTTCGGGCACGCCGGTTTCCTTTTGCGCCGGTACGCCAACTCCGTCATGTGCTCGGCCACCCCAATTGGCGTTGGGGGCCGGGTTCCGAACCCAGCAAAAGGAGGTCGCACCCAATGCGCCAGTCGTCGCACGCCCGTACCGGGCAGCAATCCCACCTCATTCAATCCATCGTCCGCGCAGCACTGCGCGACGCCGCAACGGCCAACACGTATCAAGACGCGCTCGATGCAACCGGCGCGGCATTGGCCGCAATCGCCGCGCTCGTCCGTGCGGAGGTGCGTCATGGCTGAGCTGCGCTGCAAGATCGGCGATCTGGCGATCGTCACGCAATGCGATGCGCGCTCACGCATTGGCATGCTGGTTGAGGTGGCATCGGCTTTCCCGACGCCCGATCACGATTGGCGCGTGCGGATCTTGGGCGGCCCCGTCTCGGGGCGCAGCGTCTACGACCGGCGGTTCGGCGAATTCACGCATGCAGCCGTCCACGACTGGAACCTCACGCCGATTCGCGGCGAAGCGGAGCTGGATTGCACGATCGATGTCGGGCAACTCCTCGCGTCGATTCTGGAGGTCCGCCATGTCTAAATACCGCCTGCCGAACGAAGTCAAGATGATTGCCATGTGCGCGGCCCATCAGTTCGCCCAACTCGAAGCCCTGTTCGATGCTGTCCGTTCGCATCTTGCTGAAGGCACTTACGAGCGCGCGCTCGTCGACATGGGGCAAAGCGTTGCGAGCCGGTACTCCGCCGAAATGCGCCGCACCGCGCAGCCGGAGGTGTGCCATGACTGACCAGCGCATCCGAACCGCGGTTATCAATGGCTTCGACAATGCGCCGCCGCTCGATACCGGCGCTCCGATCGAGCTGCAATTCGCCGTCGACCTGGGCGCGATCTGCGCCGACGCATGGCTCGACCTGAAAGGCGACGTGCGGCTGCACGACTACGCGGCGCATCAAGCCGCCGCGTTCGCGCGCGGCATGGAATCCGCCATGCAGGATGCCGGCGACGTCGACGCGCACCGCGTGACGATCAGCCGCCAAGCGTTCGCGGCCGGCCTGATGGGGCGCGTGCAACAGCACCTGTTCGCGGCACTCGGCCTCGTCACGCGCGAACCGCGCACGACGCACTGAGGGGCGGTCATGGCAAAGACGAACAAGAATGCCGTGCAACCGCTCGCGTCGCACTTCGTGGCCGAGGTGAATCGCCCCGATCACAACCGCATCGGCACGCGGATCAGCGATGCGATGGAACTGCTGGACAGCCTGCATTGGGCGGCCGACAAGGCCATGTCCGATGACGACTACTGGCTTGTGCTGAGCCTGTTCCGCGCGTCCCTGCCGTCGATCGGCGCGGCGCTGGAGGCGGCCAACGACGCCCTTGGCGAGTCGCGGCTCGGCCGCTACGTCTACAGCAACGACGTCACGGCCGGCGGGGCGGTTCTGTCGGTGCCTCGCGCGGCCGGCTGACGCTGCGCCGCTAGGCATCGCCGCATCATTCAATTCTTCGCGCGTCGGGTAGCTGCTTGCCCGATATGGACTACTAATCGGAAGCCGACCGACGCGCGTCCAGTGGGAACCTATGAGTAACGCACCCATGTCCGAATTCGAGCGGGCGAGAGTCGCGCTCGGCTATGTTCCGCCCGACAACCGCGACACGTGGAGTCAGGTGGGGATGGCGCTGAAGGCCGAGTTTGGCGAGGAGGGCTTCGCCCTCTGGAACGACTGGAGCCAAGGCGCGCAGAACTACAACGGCAAGGACGCGCGCGATGTGTGGAAGTCGTTCAAGGGCGGCAAGATCACCATCAACACGCTGTTTCACCTCGCCAAACAAGGCGGCTTCGATCCGCGCGCGCATCGGGCGAAGCCGGTCGATCCAGCGGAGCGCGAGCGGCAGAAGGCCGAGCGCGCGGCCCGCGAAGCGGCCGAGCTGGCCGAACTGACCGAGAAGCAGCAAGCTGCGTCGGCGCTCGCTGAATCGATCTGGTCGGCGGCCGAGCCTGCGCCGGCCGATCACCCGTACCTCGTTCGCAAGCGCATCCCGGTCGATGCGCTGCGCGTCTATCGCGGCGGCTTGTGCATCGGCACGGCCGCATGCGATGGCGCACTCGTCATCCCGGCCCGTGACGCGGACGGCAAGCTGTGGACGCTGGAGTTCGTCCTGACGGACGGCCAGAAACGCTATCTGCCGAACGGCCGTAAGGCTGGCTGCTTCTCGCTGATCGGTGGTCCGCTATCTTCCGCGCCGTCCACGCTGCTGATTGGCGAGGGTTACGCCACGTGCGCGACGCTCGCGGCCGCGACGGGCTATCCGGCCGCTGTCGCGTTCGACGCCGGCAACCTGCATGCGGTCGCGACGGTGCTGCGTGGCCAGTATCCGGACGCCCGTATCGTCGTTTGCGCCGATGACGACCACACGACGAAGGGCAATCCGGGCGTGACGAAGGCCCGCGCGGCGGCGGAGGCCGTCGCCGGCATCGTGGCCGTGCCCGACTTCGGCTCGAATCGTCCAGCGGCCGGCACCGACTTCAACGACCTGGCTGCGCACGTCGGCCCGGATGCGGTGGCCGCCGCCGTGCGCTCTGCGCTCGCGCCGACCGGCTCGGCGGATGCCGGCAAGGGCAAGCCCGCTCCAGCCGCCGCGAAGCCCACCAAGCGCCCCAAAACGGCCCGCGCTCAGGACGGCAAGTCTCGGTTCGTTGTCGACGACAAGGGCGTGTGGTTTCACGGCTTCAACAATCAGGGCGATCCGCTGCCGCCGCATTGGGTCAGCACGCGTATCGACGTGATTGCGGAGACGCGCAACGAGATGAACAGCGAGTGGGGCTACCTGCTCGAATTTACCGATCGCGACGGCATCCTGAAACGATGGGCGGTTCCGGCCGGCCTCTTTGCCGGCGACGGTACGGAACTGCGCCGCATGCTGCTCGACATGGGCGTGAAGCTCGGCGTCACGCAGATCGCCCGCACGCAGATCGCGAACTATGTGCAGATGGCGCAGCCGGACGAGCGCGTGCGCTGCGTGCCGCGCGTCGGCTGGCATCACGGCGCGTTCGTGCTGCCCGATCGCGTGATCGGCACCGGCAAAGAGGCGCTGATCTATCAGGCCGATACGCCCATCCAGAGCCAGTTTAAGGAGCGCGGCACGCTGGACGACTGGCAACGCGAGGTCGCGGCCTACTGCGTTGGCAATAGCCGGCTGCTGTTCTGCGTCGCTACCGCCTTCGCTGGTCCGCTGCTGCACTTCTCCGGGCTCCAGTCGGGCGGCTTCCACCTGCTCGGCACGACGTCCAAGGGCAAGTCGACGGGCGGCGTCATCGCCGCGTCCGTGTTCGGCTCGCCGGACTACGTGCGGAGCTGGAAGGCGACCGACAACGCGCTCGAAGCCGTCGCCACGCAGCATAGCGACGCGCTGCTGATCCTCGACGAAATCGGGCAGGTCGAGCCGCGCTTGGTCGGTGACGTGATCTACATGCTTGCGAACGAGTCGGGCAAGGCCCGTGCGTCGCGTAGCGGCTCGGCCAAGCCCGTGCTCACATGGCGGCTGCTGTTCCTGTCGAACGGCGAAAAGAGCGTGTCCGCGCTGATGGCCGAGGGCAACAAGCCGATGAAAGGCGGTATCGAGGTGCGCTTGCCCGCGATCCCGGCCGAGGTGGGCGAAATGGGCGTGGTGGAAAAACTGCACGGCTTCCCGACGCCGGCCGCGCTGATCGAGCATCTAGAGCGGCACGCCGGTATGCACTACGGCACGGCCGGCCCTGCGTTCATCGAATGGGCGTCGTCGCAGGCCGGCGAGCTGGCCGAGCATCTGCGCATGCGCGTCGACGAGCTGGTCGGGCAATGGGTGCCGGACGGTTCGCATTCGCAGGTCGCGCGCGTCGCGAAGCGGTTCTGCCTCGTTGCGGTGGCCGGCGAGCTGGCGACAGCGCATGGGCTGACCGGCTGGCCGCAGGGCGAAGCGGTCGAGGCCGCGCGTCGCTGCTTCGAAGGCTGGCTCGAGCTGCGCGGCGGCACGGGCAATTCGGACGAGGCGGATGCGGTGCGGCAGGTGCTGCACTTCCTCGTCGCGCACGGCGACAACCGTTTCGTTTGGATGAACCGGGCGCAGGACGACCATCGACCGAACGCGCCGCACCGTGCGGGCTGGAAGCGACTCGTGAAACACGATAAGAGCAGCATCGCCATCGAGTCGGATCAAGCGTATTACGCTGAGTTCGGCGAGAAGATGAGCGCCGAAGACGCGGAAAGCGTCGAGACGGAATACCTGATCGAGTTAACCGTGTTTCGCAAGGAAGTATGCGCCGGTTACGACCATAGGATCGTCGAGAAGGCTTTGATGAAGCGGGGTGTGCTGATGCTGCGTAGCGATGGGCGTCCGTATCGACAAGAACATATCCCTGGCATGACAAAGCGCCTCATGGTCTATCGCGTCCTGCCGTCCATCTTCTCACTCGAAATCTAAGCTGCACCGCCGCCGTCCGGGAGGGCGGTGGCGGGCATCCCTTTGCGCGGCACTTTTGGCCCGTGCGTCAAAGTTACTTTGAGCGATACGCTCCAGATGGAACCGGGTCGGCGGTTGCCTCGACTCTTGCTGGGGATGTAACAATCCAGCCCGGTTTATCTCCAGTATCTCCAGCGTTCTCCAAATCGTTTGGAGACACACGAAGCCTTACCCCATAAGGCTTTGCGGCCGATTCAGGCGTTTATCTCCAACTCTCCAACTCGTTTCGCACTGAGCGGACAGGCGTCGACCGTCTGCGTCGACCGCGAAGCTAGACGGGGTGCGGATCTCCGGGATTCGAGGGGCGTCGATAGCGTGTTTTCGAGGGGGGTGTCCGCGATGCGCCCCGTTCGGGGATTGTTGCGCCGATCGCAAGTATCAGGGCGGCCGGAAAGCTGGGGACCCTGCGTCTAGGGCAAAGACGCGGGGGCTCACACCCGCGTCTTTTCTCTACTGGCGGCAAACATAGGGGGGGCACATAATAATAAAGGGCCCGATCATGCGAGCACCCTATGACTAGGCCGCGTTCGTTTTACTGGTGGGAAACGCACGGAAGGGGGTCATATTCGTGTAGGGAAGGTGTAGACGCAACGAGGTAACCGACCTTCCCCCGACACTCATATTCATCGCGTCATCGGCTGTTGCGCACATTGGGTCTCCCCTGATTCTGCATCGTCAATCCGGCAGACTGCAGACGGTCGCGCCATTTAAACGTCGGACGGTGATCAAAACCCCTTTCCACAATGCGTCCACTGTGGGAAAAAACAATTTTTGAAGAGGCTGGGCTCACATGCCGCGCAAACGTCGAAGACTTCTCCAGCAACGCAAAGAACTTGTCGACCGCTATGTGCGCATCGCGGTCCATCGCAAGGTAACGCGGATCGCGCATGCGCTTGCAAGGCGCATCAGTCGGCCAAGACTTCAGTGGTCTGAGAGGAAGAGAGAAAAAGCCTTAGTTGCTGCACTGCAGACGACAGCTACGGAGGCAGCGAGAATGCGCCGACTCGGCTTTGAAGCGGCAACAGCCCTTTTAAATATTGGTCTGTTCTTTCTTATCGCAGAACGAGACATACAATCCGTCAAAATCGATGCTTTAACTCACTCCGATCCGTGGAAGAGGGGGCTTGCCGCGCGGGTCATGTTGCTGACTATTCACGAGCTGGACATCGACAAAGTAGCCGGGAAAAGTTTGCGACAGGCGCTCGACGATGGCCAAGTCCCGCAAGAATTAAGGGATTCCGTCACGGACGCAATGCGAGCCATCCGAAAGGCTCAGTCGCGCGCCCAGCGTCAATTCACGTACTTAAGGAACTCGACAATCGCCCATCGCGATCCAGATGCCATTCGCCAGTACAGAGATATCGTTGCGATTGATGGGCTTGAGGTAACAAAAGTCGCGGCTGAGTTTTACGCTGGAACGAGCCAGTTCATAGATGTTCTCCCACGCGTAATCACGCATCTAGGCACTGTCCCCGGAATGATTAACCAGCTGGCCGCTCAACAGGCAAGAGCGGAATCGACGTGACTGTATGGATGGCCGCTGGGTCTTGGAAGCGGCCGTCTCGTTGGGTCAGCGGAAGTGACCGGAGGGGGGCGGTAAGCGACAGATGTCCCCGGAAATCGGTGGGCAACCGAAAATTGTGCACGCGCCCGTCGTTGGCCGCGACGGGAGGTGGGTGAGGTGGCGAGGGGGACGTTGACCCGCTATCGGGCTGACGCGATACGGACGACCTCGGCGCTCGCCTTGAGGCGGTCGAGATGATCACCCCACGCCTGCATCATTCGTCTGCGCTCAGGCAGATATTCAGCGTGGACGTAGGCAGCCGTCACCTGATTGCGCTCGGCGTGCGCCATCTGGCGCTCTACAACGTCCCGGCCAAAGCCGAGTTCGCGTAGAGCCGTAGCGGCGAGTCCGCGAAAGCCATGCCCCGTCATCCGCGACTTGTAGCCCATGCGATAGAGCGCGTAGAGCATGGTGTTGTTCGAAATATGGCTCCGACCTTGCACGCTGTAGAACACGAATCGATGCTGGCCGTTGAGCGCGCGGAGCTGGGCGAGCACGTCGAGCGCTTGCTGCGATAGCGGCACGATGTGCGGGTCGCGCATCTTCATGCGCTCCGGCGGTACGCGCCATTCTGCGGCGGCTTCGTCAAACTCCGACCATTCCGCACGGATCATTTCCGTTGTCCGCACGAACGTCAGCGCCATCAGGCGGAGCGCGAGCCGAGTGACTAGGTCGCCTTGGTAAGCGTCGATGTCGCGCATGAGCTGCGGGATCTCCGTCGCCTTGACGCGAGCCATGTGCTGTACGCCCGGACCTTTCTTCAAGACCGTCTGCGCGTCGATGTCAGCCGCCGGATTCCTGGAGCATCGCCCGGTCATGATTCCGTACTGGAAGACCGCGCGCGAGCGCTGGAGGATACGCTTCGCCGTCTCGCGCACCCCGCGCGCTTCAACCTCGCGAACGATGCTAAGCATCTGTGGCGAGTCGATCTCCGCGATCGGGCGATGGCCGATCTTCGGGAACACGTCGACCTCAAGCGAATTCAGCACCTTCTCCGCGTAGCCGTCGCTCCAGCCGGGACGCTGAGAGTCGAACCACTCGCGGGCTACCGCTTCGAACGAGTTGGCCGCCGCGATCTCGGCGGCTCGTCTTGCGTCCTTCTTCGCCTCGCCCGGATCGATGCCGGCCGCGATCTGCTCGCGGGCCTCGTCGCGCTTCTTCCGTGCCGTCGCAAGAGTCACGGCCGGATAGACGCCGAGGGCGAGCGTCTTCTGCTTGCCAAGGAAGCGGTAGGACAAGCGCCAGTACTTCGCGCCGTTCGGTTGGACGAGCAAGAACATCCCGTTGCCGTCCGTGAGTTTGTACGGTGCTGCGCTGGCCTTCGCGTTCCGTACCTGTATGTCAGTGAGAGGCATTGTTGGTATCTGTGTTGTTGGTATCTGCTGATACCAACAAAAATACCAACACTTTCTCCGGCTGTCACTGAGCAACGTTGGGTAACGATGGGCGCGAGAAGGCCGCCAGACGGGCTTGAGCGGGGAGTTTCTTGTGAATCTTGGGGGAGGTTTGGGGCTTGGCTGGTCCCCCCGACAGGAATCGAACCTGTATCTAGCGCTTAGGAGGCGCTTGTTCTATCCATTGAACTACGGGGAGCGCCATGTCCGGATGATCACGCGAAAAAACGCAAACCGGACGGCAGTGTGGACAGCGCGCAGAGTATAGCAAACGCGCGGCGCGTCGGCGGGGCGGAATGCACGCCGACGCGCGCGATCGCGCAATCAGCCGCGATCAGAACATCGCGGAATCAGAAATCGACGACAACAAAATCTTCCTTGCCCACGTCGCACAGCGGGCAGCGCCAGTCGGCGGGAATGTCGGCGAAACGGGTGCCGGGTGCGATGCCTTCGTCGGGCAGCCCTTCCGCTTCGTTGTAGACCCACCCGCAAATCAGGCAGACCCAGCTCTGGTATTCGGTTACTTCGCTCATGTGGCGCTCGGTGAAAATGGAAATCCGGTGATGCCGTCTGCGGCCTGGCCGGCGGACGAAAGGCGCTATGGTACCGGAATTTCGCCGAACGGCTCCGCAACGTCGTTTTAAACGTACGCATCGCGAACAACGCAACCGGAACACACATGCCGTACGTGCGGTGTATGCTTCCCGGGCTGTCCAACCATCAGGAGAATGCGATGCTGAACAAAAAGTGGATCGCGAGTGCGGTATGCGTGGCGGCGATGGCCGTGTCAACGGTCGCGCGGGCCGAGGCGCGCGTGTTTTTCGAAGCGCCGCGCGACGGCGCGACGGTGTCGAATCCGGTGCTCGTGAAGTTCGGGCTCGAAGGGATGGTGCTTCGGCCCGCCGGCGACATGACGCCGGATACCGGCCATCATCACCTGCTGATCGACGGCCGGCCGATTCCGAAGGGCGACGTGATTCCGGCAGGCGAGCGTTCGCTGCACTTCGGCAAGCCGCAGACCGAAACCGAGCTCAGGCTGCCGCCTGGCCAGCACACGCTGACACTGCAGTTCGGCGACGGCGCGCACCGCTCGTACGGCCCCGAAATGAGCTCGACGATCTCCGTGAACGTCAAGTAAGCACGCCTGTCCGCGAGGGCGGCCGGGCCGTCCTCGTGACGAAGTGAGCCCGCGCCTGTGGGCGCGGGTGCCCGCTGCGCGCGCGGCACTCGACCTTCCGCAACCGGCCCGCGCGACCGGTCTTGCACCCTATCCGTCCGGCCATACCGGTGCCGGCGCCCGCGACCGGTACAATGGGCGCTTCCGATTTCTCTCTTCGCCGTCTCCCCATGTCGCTCTATTCCATTACCGGCGCGCAGCTCGCGTTCGGTCACGTCGCGTTGCTCGATCACGCGGATTTCTCGCTGGAAGCCGGCGAGCGCGTCGGCCTGATCGGCCGCAACGGCGCGGGCAAGTCGTCGCTGCTGAAGATCGTCGCCGGGCTCGCGAAGCCCGATGACGGGCTGGTCACGCGCCAGCAGGAGCTCGTGACCGTCTATGTGCCGCAGGAGCCCGAGTTCGAGACGGGCGCGACGGTGTTCGATGCGGTCGCGTCGGGGCTCGCGCATACGCGCGAAGTGCTCGAAGAATACGATTCGATCGCGCACCGCCTCGCGGATACGCCCGAAGGCGCCGAACACGATGCGTTGCTCGCGCGGATGAACGCGCTGCAGTCGTCGCTCGACGCGCACGACGCGTGGAACTGGCGCACGCGCGTGTCGATGACGCTCGCGCAGATCGGCCTGGCGGACGTCGACGCGCGCGTCGACGCGCTGTCGGGGGGGATGCAGAAGCGGGTCGCGCTGGCGCGCGCGCTGGTGCTGCAGCCCGACGTGCTGCTGCTCGACGAACCGACCAACCACCTCGACTTCGACGGCATCCGCTGGCTGGAAGAGCTGCTCGTCGCGCAGCGCGCGGGCCTGCTGTTCATCACGCACGATCGCGCGTTCCTCGACCGCGTCGCGACGCGCATCGTCGATCTCGACCGCGGCCGGCTGTTGTCGTACCCGGGCAATTTCTCGGCGTACCAGACGCGCAAGGCGCAGCAGCTCGAAGTCGAGCGCGTGGAAAACGAGAAGTTCGACAAGCTGCTCGCGCAGGAGGAAGTGTGGATCCGCAAGGGGGTCGAAGCGCGCCGCACGCGCAGCGTCGGCCGCATCGCGCGGCTCGTGCAGATGCGCAACGAGCGCGCGGAGCGCCGCAATTCGCAGGGCAACGTGAAGCTCGACGTCGCGCAGGGCGAGAAGTCCGGCAAGATCGTCGCGGAGCTGACCGACGTGACGAAGCGCTACGGCGGCCGCACGGTCGTCGATCGTTTCTCGACGACGGTGATGCGCGGTGACAAGATCGGCTTCATCGGTCCGAACGGCGCCGGCAAGACGACGCTGCTCAAGCTGATTCTCGGCGAACTGAAGCCCGACGAAGGCACGGTGCGCACCGGCACGAACCTGCAGGTCGCGTATTTCGACCAGATGCGCGCGCAGCTCGACCAGGAAAAGAGCCTCGCGGATACCATCAGCCCCGGCAGCGAATGGGTCGAGATCGGCGGCGTGCGCAAGCACGTGATGAGCTATCTCGGCGATTTCCTGTTCGCGCCGGAGCGCGCGCGTTCGCCGGTGAAGTCGCTGTCGGGCGGTGAGCGCAACCGGCTGCTGCTTGCGCGCCTGTTCGCGCGTCCGGCCAACGTGCTGGTGCTCGACGAACCGACCAACGACCTCGACATCCCGACGCTCGAACTGCTCGAGGAGCTGCTGGCCGACTACGACGGCACGGTGCTGCTCGTCAGCCACGATCGCGCGTTCCTCGACAACGTCGTGACGTCGGTGATCGCGTCCGAGGGCGACGGCAAGTGGCGTGAATATGTCGGCGGCTTCACCGACTGGCAGATCCAGAGCGCGCGCGCGGATCAGCTCGCGCAGCAGGAAGCCGCGAAGCGTGCGGTGAAGGAAGCGGCGCCCGTCAAGGACGAGCCGGCAAAAAGCGCCGCGGGCCGCAATGCGCAGCGCACGGTGAAGCTGTCGTTCAACGAGCAGCGCGAGCTCGATTCGCTGCCGGAGAAGATCGCCGCGCTCGAGGAGGAGCAGAGGACGATCAATGCCCGGCTCGAAGACGGTTCGATCTTCGCGAAGGATCCGCAGGAGGGCACGCGCCTGACCGAGCGGTTCGCGGCGATCGACGACGAACTGCTCGCGGCGCTCGAACGGTGGGAAACGCTCGAGGCGAAGCGCAAGCCGGCGTAATCCGCATGACGCGTCGCGCGGCCGGCGGCCGCCGCGCGCGATTGCGCGATTGGCGTGCCACGCGGAACCAGTAAAATACCGCGCGTCCCGGGCAGCGCAGCCAACGCCGCGCGCCCGCTTTCGGAGCAGTCCAAGCACACCGTTGTTTCGATTCGCTTTTTTACGGAACTCAACGTTTTGTCCACGACGTTATCCACACGAGGTGTGGACAACGTCCCGATGAATGACGAAATTCAGCGCCTATGTCAACGAAGAAACCCAGCGCGGCCTATAGCGAAGCATCGATCAAGGTGCTCAAGGGTCTCGAGCCGGTCAAGCAGCGCCCCGGCATGTACACCCGTACCGAGAATCCGCTGCACATCATCCAGGAAGTCATCGACAACGCGTCCGACGAGGCGCTCGGCGGCTACGGCAAGCAGATCACGGTCACGCTGCACGCCGACCAGTCGGTCTCGGTCGAGGACGACGGCCGCGGCATCCCGTTCGGCATGCACCCGGAAGAGGGGGTGCCGGTCGTCGAGATCGTATTCACGCGCCTGCACGCAGGCGGCAAGTTCGACAAGGCCGCGGGCGGCGCCTATACGTTCTCGGGCGGCCTGCACGGCGTCGGCGTGTCGGTGACGAACGCGCTCGCGACGCGCCTCGACGTCACCGTCTGGCGCGACGGCAAGATCGCGGAACTCGGCTTCGCCGAAGGCGATGTGGTGAAGCCGCTCGCGACGCAGGGCGCGGGCCGCGGCGAAAAGAAATCCGGCACGCGCGTGCAGGTGTGGCCGAATCCGAAGTACTTCGATTCGCCGAACCTGCCGCTCGGCGAGCTGCAGCGCCTGCTGCGCTCGAAGGCCGTGCTTCTGCCGGGCGTCGAGGTCGTGCTCGTCAACGAAAAGAGCGGCGAGCGCCAGACGTGGAAATATGAAGACGGCCTGCGCGGCTACCTGCTCGACGAAATGAACGGCAGCGAGTTGCTGATCCCGTTGTTCGAAGGCGAGCGTTTCGCCGATTCGCGTTCGGGCGACGATACCTTCGCCGAAGGCGAGGGCGCATCGTGGGTCGTCGCCTGGAGCGAGGAAGGTTCGCTCGTGCGCGAGTCGTACGTGAACCTGATCCCGACGCCGGCCGGCGGCACGCATGAATCCGGCCTGCGCGACGGTCTCTACCAGGCAGTGAAAAGCTTCGTCGAACTGCACAACCTGCAGCCGAAGGGCGTGAAGCTGCTCGCGGAAGACGTCTTCGCGCGCGTGTCGTTCGTGCTGTCGGCGAAGGTGCTCGATCCGCAGTTCCAGGGGCAGATCAAGGAACGCCTGAACAGCCGCGACGCGGTGAAGCTCGTGTCGTCGTTCTCGCGTCCGGCGCTGGAGCTGTGGCTGAACCAGCACGTCGAGCACGGCAAGAAGCTCGCCGAACTCGTGATCAAGCAGGCCCAGGCGCGCACGCGCGCGGGCCAGAAGGTCGAGAAGCGCAAGAGCTCGGGCGTCGCGGTGCTGCCCGGCAAGCTGACCGACTGCGAGACCGAGGACATTACGCGCAACGAGCTGTTCCTCGTCGAGGGCGACTCGGCGGGCGGTTCCGCGAAGATGGGCCGCGACAAGGAATACCAGGCGATCCTGCCGCTGCGCGGCAAGGTGCTGAATACCTGGGAAACCGAGCGCGACCGCCTGTTCGCGAACAACGAGGTGCACGACATCTCGGTGGCGATCGGCGTCGATCCGCACAGCCCCGATGAAAGCGTCGACCTGTCGAACCTGCGCTACGGCAAGATCTGCATCCTGTCGGACGCGGACGTCGACGGCTCGCACATCCAGGTGCTGCTGCTCACGCTGTTCTTCAAGCATTTCCCGCAACTGATCGAGCGCGGCCACGTGTGCGTCGCGCGGCCGCCGCTGTTCCGCGTCGATGCGCCGGCGCGCGGCAAGAAGGCGGCGCAGAAGCTCTATGCGCTCGACGAGGGTGAACTGGAAGCGATTCTCGACAAGCTCCGCAAGGACGGCGTGCGCGAGACGCAATGGAGCATCAGCCGCTTCAAGGGGCTCGGCGAAATGAGTGCCGAGCAGCTGTGGGATACCACGATGAACCCCGACACGCGCCGCCTGATGCCGGTGAAGCTCGGCGAACTCGACTACGAGGCGACCGTCGCGCGCATGACGATGCTGATGGGCAAGGGCGAGGCAGCCGCGCGGCGCGGCTGGCTCGAGGAAAAGGGCAACGACGTCGAAGCGGACATTTAAGCCGGGAATCCGCGCGGCCGGGCATGACGCCCGGCCCGGCCTCACGCCACTTACGAATACGGAATTCAGATGGACGACAACACCTCCGATCTCTTTGCCGACTCCGGCGCGCCGGAGAGCGATGCGCTGACGCTCGGCAACTACGCGGAGCAGGCGTATCTCAGCTACGCGGTCAGCGTCGTGAAGAGCCGCGCGCTGCCCGACGTGTGCGACGGCCAGAAGCCGGTGCGGCGCCGGATCCTGTTCGCGATGAACGAAATGGGCCTCGGCCCGGACGCGAAGCCGGTGAAGTCGGCGCGCGTCGTGGGCGACGTGCTCGGTAAATACCACCCGCACGGCGACCAGTCGGCGTACGACGCGCTCGTGCGTCTCGCGCAGGATTTCTCGCTGCGCTACCCGCTGATCGACGGGCAGGGCAACTTCGGCTCGCGCGACGGCGACGGCGCGGCGGCGATGCGATACACCGAAGCGCGGCTCACGCCGATCTCGAAGCTGCTGCTCGACGAGATCGACCAGGGCACGGTCGACTTCATGCCGAACTACGACGGCTCGTTCGAGGAGCCGAAGACGCTGCCGAGCCGCATGCCGTTCGTGCTGCTGAACGGCGCGTCGGGTATCGCGGTCGGCCTCGCCACCGAAATCCCGTCGCACAACCTGCGCGAGGTCGCGGCGGCGGCGGTCGCGTTGATCCGCAATCCGAAGCTCTCGCACGCGGAGCTGATGAACCTGATCCCCGGCCCGGATTTCCCGGGCGGCGGCCAGATCATCTCGAGCGACACGGAAATCGCGGCGGCCTATGAAACCGGCCGTGGCAGCCTGAAGGTGCGCGCGCGCTGGAAGATCGAGGATCTCGCGCGCGGCCAGTGGCAACTGGTCGTCACCGAGCTGCCGCCGAACACGTCGGGCCAGAAGGTGCTCGAGGAAATCGAGGAGCTGACGAACCCGAAGCTCAAGCTCGGCAAGAAGACGCTCACGCCCGAGCAGCTCAACACGAAGAAGGCGATGCTCGACCTGCTCGACGCGGTGCGCGACGAGTCGGGCAAGGAAGCGGCGGTGCGGCTCGTGTTCGAGCCGAAGTCGCGCACGATCGACCAGACGGAATTCGTGAACACGCTGCTCGCATACACGAGCCTCGAGTCGAACGCGACCCTGAACCTGGTGATGATCGGCGCCGATGGCCGGCCGGGCCAGAAGGGCCTGCTGACGATCCTCGACGAATGGGTGAAGTTCCGCCAGCTGACGATGACGCGCCGTTGCCGCCATCGTCTCGCGAAGGTCGACGACCGCATCCACATCCTCGAAGGGCGGATGATCGTCTTCCTGAACATCGACGAGGTGATCCGCATCATCCGCGAGTCGGACGAGCCGAAGGCCGCGCTGATGAGCGCGTTCGGCCTCAGCGAACGGCAGGCGGAAGACATTCTCGAAATCCGGCTGCGCCAGCTCGCGCGGCTCGAGAAGATCAAGATCGAGAAGGAACTCGAAGCGCTGCGCGACGAGAAGGCGAAGCTCGAGGAGCTGCTCGCGAACGAAAACGCGATGAAGCGGCTGATGATCAAGGAGATCGAGGCCGACGCGAAGCAGTACGGCGACGATCGCCGCACGCTGATCCAGCAGGAAAAGCGCGCGACGTTCGAGGCGAAGGTGGTCGACGAACCGGTGACGGTGGTCGTGTCGCAGAAGGGCTGGGTGCGCGCGCTGAAGGGCCACGGGCTCGACCCGGCCGGTTTCACGTTCAAGGCCGGCGACCATCTGTACGCGGCGTTCCAGTGCCGCACGCCGGACCGCCTGATCGCGTGGGGCAGCAGCGGCCGCGTGTACTCGGTCGACGTGTCGGTGCTGCCGGGCGGGCGCGGTGACGGCGTGCCGGTCACGTCGCTGATCGAGCTCGAATCGGGCTCGCATCTGATGCACTACTACGCGGCGCCGGCCGACCAGCAACTGCTGCTCGCGTCGAGCAACGGTTTCGGCTTCCTTGCGAAGGTCGGCGACATGGTGAGCCGCGTGAAGGCCGGCAAGTCGTTCATGACCATCGATGCGGGCGCGGTGCCGCTCGCGCCGATGCCGGTGCTGCCGAACGCGACGCAGGTCGCGTGCCTGTCGAGCGGCGGCCGCCTGCTGGTGTTCGGGATGGACGAGATGAAGACGCTGTCCGGCGGCGGTCGCGGCGTGATCCTGATGGCGCTCGACGACAAGGAAACGCTCGTTCAGGCGCTCGCGATCGATCCGGCCGGCGTCGTGCTGATCGGTACCGGCCGCGGCGGCAAGGCGCAGGACGAGACGCTGTCGTATGCGGGGCTGGCGCCGCACGTCGGCAAGCGCGCACGCAAGGGCCGCGCACCGGAGACGAAGCTCAAGGTCGTCAACGAACTGCGTCCGCTGCTCGGCTGACGCGACGCGCGATCGATCGGCCGGTTCGGCCGTGATCGAAGGCCGCACCTCCGCTTCGGCGGGCGTGCGGCCTGTTCTTTTTGAGCGGGGATTCGGGTAAGCAAGCGTGGCGCTGTCACGCGGAACTTGCAAAATAGTGTGAAATCGCGCCTGGGGTCTGAACCGGGCGGCGACAATCCGGTCGAACGTCGCTCGATGCCGCGTGCGACGCGGCCGTTCGCCGTACCCCACTCCTCACAGGATTGCCGTCATGTCCCATGCTGTCTCCGTCGCGCTGTTTCTTCATCTGCTGGCCGTCGCCGTGTGGGTGGGCGGGATGGTCTTCGCCAACTTCTGCCTGCGTCCGGCGCTGTCCGACCTGTCGCCGCAGCTTCGGTTGCCGCTGATCGAAGGCGTGTTCGGCCGCTTCTTCAACTGGGTGTCGGGTGCCGTGATCGTGATCCTGCTGTCCGGCGGCTTCCTGCTCGTGGAATTCGGCGGCGCGCACGCAACGTGGTCGCTGCACGCAATGGCCGGGCTCGGCGTCGTGATGATGCTGATCTTCGGGCATATCCGGTTCGCACTGTTCCCGCGCATCCGTCGTGCGGTGCAGGCGCAGAAGTGGCCGGATGGCGCGCGCGCGGTGAATACGGTGCGCCTGCTCGTCCTCGTGAACCTCGTGCTCGGCGTCGTGACGATCGGCGCGGCGGTGTTGTCGCGCGGCTTCTGACCTGTCGGTGCCGGCCGGCGCGCGGCCGCCGGCGCATCGGCCTGCGTCGCTACGCGGCCAGCATCGCATCGAGCAGCCACGAGCCGACCGGGCCGAGCGGCCGGTTGCGCGACCAGACCGCATCGACCCGCACGCGGCGCGGCCAGCCGCGCGCACGCAGTTCGCACAGGCGATCGCGCGCGAAGTGGTCGACCATCCAGCGCGGCAGTTCGGCCCAGCCGAACCCCTGCACGGCCATCTCCAGCAGCATCAGGTAGCTCGGTGCCAGCCAGTGGTGCGTGCCGACGACGATCCGGTCGCCGGTGCCGCGGCCTTCCGTTTTCACATAGGTATTGAGGCGCAGTTCGCGCACGTCGCGCAGCGCGGCGTGCGGCACGTCGGCGTCGCCGTATTCGGCGAGCGCGTGCATGCGGCCGACGAACAGCCCGATCTCCGATTCCTCCGCGATCGTCGCCGCGCCGATGTCGGCCGGGTAGGCCGCGCGCGCGGCCATCAGCCCGAGCTGCGCGCGTCCCTGCTGGATCAGGTCGAGCACGTCGTCGTGCTCGGCGATCTGGCATTCGAACTCGAGTGCGGGAAAGCGCCGCTCGAGCGCCGTCAACGTTTCCTCGTAGCGCTTCGACTGGTACGTATCGGACACGACGAGCGTCAGCCGCGCTTCCTCGCCGCGCGCGAGCCGCGCGGCCGTGCGATCGATTGCCGCGCCGGCCTCGAGTGCGCGCTGCACCTGCGGCAGCAATGCCCGCCCGGCGTCGGTCAGCGTCGGCGCGCGCGTCGAGCGGTCGAACAACTGCACGCCGAGATCGATCTCGAGGTTCGCGATCGCCTCCGACACGGTCGACTGGCGCTTGCCGAGCTTGCGCGCGGCGGCGGTGAACGAGCCGAGCAGCGCGGCTTCGGCGAATGCGAGCAGGGCTTCGGGGGCGTGGCGCATGCGGCGCTCCTGATGGCGTTATATCGGTAAAACCGATGATATCAAACTGGATTCATACGGTTGTGCCGATCAAAATGGCGACCATCAACGAAGCAGACGAATCGGAGGGAATCATGAAACAGGTCAACAAAACGGTGACGGAACGGTTGCTGCATGCACTGACGTTCGAACTGGTCGCGATCGCGCTGTGCGCGCCGCTCGGCGCGTGGCTGCTCGACATGCCGGTGTCGCACGTCGGTGTGCTGACGGTGATGGTGTCGCTGATCGCGATGGCGTGGAACATGGCGTTCAATACGCTGTTCGACCGCGTCGAGCGACGCGCGGGGCTGTCGCGCACGCTCGGCATGCGGATCGCGCATGCGGCCTTGTTCGAGCTCGGCCTCGTCGTGCTGGTGGTGCCGGTTGCCGCGTGGTGGCTGAACGTGAGCCTCGTCGAGGCGCTGCTGCTCGACCTCGGTATCGTGCTGTTCTTCCTGCCCTACACGTTCGGCTTCAACCTTGCGTATGACGCGCTGCGCGCCCGCTGGATGGCACGCCGGGTCGCGGTGCAGGCGGGTTGACGACGGGCGAGTGCCGGTCAAGGCAGACGGGGCGGCGGCTGCCGCCCGTCAGCGCGCGGCGGCCCACAGCCACACGCCGCACGCAACCGCGACCGTGCCGTACACGGCATAGACGGGCACCTTGAAGCGCGCGAAGCAAAGTATCGCGAAGGCGCCCGTCAGCCAGTAAACGGGGTCGGCCGGTTCGCGGTGCAGGATCCTCACGACCGCGACGACGAGAAAACCGGTGGTCGCCGCGCGCAGCAGGCGCATGCCGTGCTCGAAACGCGAATGGCGCTTGAGCCGGGACAGATGGTTCTGCGCAAACACGACGAGGCAGCCCGACGGAATGAACAGCGCGGCCGTTGCGAGCAGCGCGCCCACCCAGCCGTCGGTCAGGTAGCCGAGAAACGGTACGACGTTCAGCAGCGGCCCGGGCGCGACGGGCGACAGCGCGAACGCAAGCGTGAAGTCGTGATCGGAGATGCCCGTTGCCGGCGTGACGAACAGCGTCTTGAGCACGGGCAGCGCGGAAAAGCCGCCGCCGAACAGCGTCATGCCGGCGCCGGCGAGGCGCGGCCACAGCAGCGTCGCCTGGTAATCGCCGGGCAGCGGCACCGCGAACAGCGTGACGAGCACGCCGAGCAGCACGAGGAGGTTGCGGTCGCGGGCCGACAGCGTGAAATCGACCGCGTCGCGCTGCGGCGGCCCGGTCAGCCAGCCCGCCGCGAACGCGGCGAAAAGAATCCCGACGAAAGCGGCCGGATTATGCGCGAAAGCAAGCAGAATCGTCGACAGCGCGGCGATCAGCTGTTCGCGCCGTGTGCGCGCGAGCGAGCGCAGCTGCTTGACCCAGGTGACGCCGATCAGCGCGGCGAGCACCATCCCGAAGTGATTGATCAGCATCGGCGCCGCCAGCGAGCGCACGAACGGCGTGCGATAGAAGATCGCGAACAGCGTCATCAGGATGGAGAAGGGCAGCACGCTCGCGATGCCGGCAACCCATGCGCCGACGCGGCCATGCAGTATCTGGCCGACCTGTATCGCCACGTTGCAGCCGACGGGGCCCGGCACGAGCCAGGCCAGCGCGACGAGATCGCCGAATACGTGAGGCTCGATGCGCCGCAGCCGCTCCACGTAGTGGCGTTCGAGCTGCGCCATCATGGAAAGCCCGCCCCACGAGACCGCCGAAATGCTGGCAACGACCTTGAACAGGTCCCACAGGGAAGCCTGTGCCTGTTCGACATCAGCGGTCGCTTCGATTTCGACGGTTGTCATCTTGGTGGTATGGGCTCGGGGCCCGATCTCTCGCGTATGGCCATGCCGGCGGCCCGCCGACACGTTGCCCCTCCCGATTGTCCGCCGCGTATCGTGACACGGCCATGAGCGAAAACGCTAGTTCATGAACTAAACAATTGGATCGGAAAACGAAACGATGACGGTGCACGCAACGCCCGCCACGGCTACGGTGCGCTTACGCGCCCGTGCTGCCCGTCGCGCGGTGTGCGATCACGTTCGGTGAATCGCTGCGCACGCCGAAGCGTGCGATCAGCGCGGGAATCGCGTCGGCCGGCACCGGCCGCGAGAACAGGAAACCCTGCGCCTCGATTTCGCCGAGTGCGGACAGCCACGTGATCTGCTCCTCGGTTTCCGTGCCCTCGACGACGACGGTCAGCCCGAGCGAGCGCGCGAGATGCACGATCGACGACACCATCACGCACACGCTGCGATCGTTCGGGATCGCCTGCACGAACGAGCGGTCGACCTTCAGCGTGTCGACGGAGAAGCGGTGCAGGTACGACAGCGACGAATAGCCGGTGCCGAAATCGTCGAGTGCGATCCGGATGCCGAGTTTCTTCAGTGCGACGATCTTCTCGGACACGAGCTCCGGATATTCCATCATCGCGGTTTCGGTGATCTCGATTTCGAGCCGGTTCGCGTCGATGCCGGTTTCCTGCAGCGTGCTCGAGATCGTCTCGATCAGGTCGCCGCGCCAGAACTGCACCGGCGAGATGTTGACCGCGAGCGTCAGCGTATCGTGGCCCTCGTCGCGCCAGCGCGCGATCTGCTCGCACGCGGTGCGGATCACGAAGTCGCCGATCGGCACGATCAGGCCGGTCGATTCGGCAATCGAAATGAATTCGTTCGCGGAGATGATCCCGTGCTCGGGGTGATCCCAGCGCGCGAGCGCCTCGAAGCCGGTGATGTGGCGGTGCGTGAGGTCGATCTTCGGCTGGTACGCGAGGAACAGCTGCCCCTCGGCGAGCGCGACGCGGAGTTGCTGTTCCCAGCGCATCAGGTGGTCGGCGCGGTGAGACAGGTGCGGCGCGTAGAACTGGTAGCAGTTCTTGCCGGCGTCCTTCGCGCTGTACATCGCGAGATCGGCCTTCTTCAGCAGGTCGATCTCGCTTTCGTTCGCGACCGTGTGCAGCGCGATGCCGATGCTCGCGTGCAGCACGAACGAGCTGCCGCGCACGTCGAACGGTTCGCTGAACATCCGGATGATCGCTTCCGCGAGCCGCACCGCGCGCCGCTCGACGTCGTCGCCCTTCATCACGACGACGAACTCGTCGCCACCGATTCGCGCGAGCGAGCCTTCGTCGCCGACCGCATCGGCCAGGCGCGACGCGGTCATCTGCAGCACGATGTCGCCGGCGTTGTGGCCGAGCGTGTCGTTGACGGTCTTGAAGTTGTCGAGGTCGATGAACAGCAGCCCGAGCCGCGACAGGCTCGTCGGCATCGACACGTCGTTGCGCAGCCCGCGCAGCGTCGCATAGCGGTTCGCGAGGCCGGTGAGCAGGTCGTATTCGGCGAGCTGCGTCATTTCCCGCTCGCGGCCGAGCAGCTTGCCGATCAGCCCCGTCGCGACGCCGAAGAACGCGAGCATCGCGAGCGTGATGAAGCTCGTCATCAGCAGGTAGACGTTGCGCGTGTGGTAGTAGTCCGCGTACTCCTCGGTCTGCGACAGCCCGACCATCACCGCGAGCGGGTAGCCGTCGAGGTGGCGGTACGACACGATGCGCGTCACGCCGTCGATCGGGTCGATGATCGTGCCCGTCACGCGCTCGGCGATCGGGTAGACGCCCGACGCCGAAAACGCGCCCGGCGCATTGCTGACCGAGCCCGTGCGCCGCGCGAGCACGCCGCCCGTATCGGACACGACCGCGATCACGCCTTCCTTGCCGATCGCCGCGTTGTTGTAGAAGTCGTTCGTGAAGTAGCTCGGGTCTTCCGACACGACGACGATGCCCGCGAAGCTGCCGTCCGGGTTGTTCAGGCGGCGTGTCATCTGCAGCGTCCAGTGGCTCGATACGCGGCCGAGCACGGGCTTGCTGATGAAGAGACGGTCGTCGTTGTGCGCGAGGTGGACCTTGAAGTGCTCGCGGTCGGACAGGTTGATCGGCTGCGGATGCAGCTCGGCCGTGTTCGCGAACAGGATGCCCTTCGCGTTGACGAGCGATACCTGGATCAGCGTGTCGCTCGGCACGACGCCTTTCTCGACGGCGCTCGCGAGGTTGAAGCGCGCGGGGGACTTCTCGAATTCGAACTTGACGAAGCGGGTGATCTGGTCGACCTGGTGGATCGCCTTGACCGTATGCTGCTCGAGCGCGGAGGACAGGATCGCCGCGGAAGCCGCCGCCTCCTTGTATGCGCTGTCCTTTTCCACCGAGAGACGCGCGATGATCACGGCCCACAGCAGCGCGAGCGCCAGCATCCCGAGCAGCGGGATCGCAAACAGCGCACGCCGGCGCGATTTGCGCGGCGCGCGAAGCGGCCGGGTCGGCGGCGTGTGGTTGGGCCGGGCGGAGCTCATCGAAGAGGGTGGCGTCCTGCGCGCGTGCGCCATCCGTCAGGATGGCTGGCTATGGTTCGGGTTGTCCCGACGTCTGTTCGTTCGCGGGACACGCAACCATGGACAGACCTCCGAAACAACGGATTAGGCCCGATATTACTGGCTGGAACGTTTTTGCGATAGTTGGGCGAAGCGTAGGGGGCGCCGGACGGGCCGGCGCCATCGCACATCGCGAAATGTCACACGGGTGACAGGAAGGTGCCGTCGACGACCGTGACGACATCGCCGCCGATCCAGGTGGTGCCGTCTTCGGCATAGCTGACGAAGATGCGGCCGTCGCGGCCGATCGCCGTACCCTGGCGGGCCGTATACGACGGGCCGGGGCGGCGCTCCTGCCGTGTCAGCAGCCCGGCCAGCGCGGCGTTTGCGCTGCCGGTGACGGGATCCTCGCCGAAGCCGAAGTTGCCGCCCGTCATCAGGCAGCGGATTTCGAACGTCGCGGGGCCGCCTTCGGCGTGCGGGGCGTAGACGGCGAGGCCGTCCATGCCGTAACGGTGCGTGAGCGCCTCCAGCGCGGCCGGATCGGGCGACAGGCCGATGCACGCGTCGGCCGACTTCAGCCGCACGACCAGCCACGGCGCGCCGTTGTCGACCGCGCACGGCTCGGCTTCCAGGTCGATCGCGTCGCTGCGCAGCGCGGCCGCCAGCGCCGCGTAGTCCGAACGGTCGAGCGGCGTGACGCGGGCCGGCGGCGCGGCGAACGCCCAGCCATCGGCCTGCTCGCGCAGCGCAACCAGGCCGACCCCGCATTGCTGGATCAGCCGGCCCGGCGTACGCGGCCGCGCGCCGCTTTCGAGGAACGCATGCGCGGTGCCGAGCGTCGGGTGGCCGGCGAACGGCAGTTCACCGGCCGTCGTGAAGATCCGGACGCGGTAGTCGGCTTCCGGATCGGTCGGCGTGCAGACGAACGTGGTTTCCGACAGGTTCGTCCAGCGGGCGATCTCGAGCATGGCGTCGTCGCCGAGCGAATCGGCGTCGAACACCACGGCGAGCGCGTTGCCCTTGAACGGCACCGACGTGAACACGTCGACCTGCTTGAAGCGGACGAGACGGCCGGGCACTGTGTTGCGCCCGTTACGCAACTTCGGCGATCAGCTCGATCTCGACGCACGCGCCGAGCGGGATCTGCGCGACGCCGAAGGCCGAGCGTGCGTGCTTGCCCGCGTCGCCGAACACTTCGGCGATCAGTTCCGACGCGCCGTTCGTCACGACGTGCTGTTCGGTGAAGTCGAGCGTCGAGTTGACGAGGCTCATCAGCTTGACGATGCGCGTGACCTTGTTCAGGTCGCCGGTGTGCGCGTGCAGCGTCGCGAGCAGGTCGATCGCGATCGAGCGCGCGGCCGCCTTGCCGTCTTCCGTCTGAAGATCCGCGCCGAGCTTGCCGGCCCAGACCTTGCCGTCCTTCTTCGCGATGTGGCCCGACAGGTAGACCGTATTGCCGCTTTGCGCGCTCATCACGTAGGCGGCGGCCGGTGCGCCGGCGGTCGGGAGCTCGATGCCGAGCGACTTCAGCTTGTCGTAGACGTTAGCCATGGATTCGATTCCTCGTAGAGAGTCGTGACAGGAAAAAGGGGATCAGAGGCGCTCGCGCAGCAGCTTGCCGAGGCGAGCGACGCCTTCCTCGATCTTCTCGGGCGGCACCGTCACGAACGACAGGCGCAGCGTGTTCTGCTGCGCGTTGTCCGCGAAGAACGGCGCGCCCGGCACGAAGGCGACGTGATTGTCGACGGCCGCGGCGAGCAGCTTCATGCTGTCGATCTGCGCGGGCAGGTTCACCCAGATGAACATCCCGCCTTCCGGCCGGTTCCACGTGACGCCTTCCGGCATGTGGCGCTCGAGCGAGCCGAGCATCGCGTCGCACTGCGCGCTGTACAGCTCGCGGATCGTCGGGATGTGCTCGTCGAGGAAACCGTCCTTGATCACTTCGTGCGCGATGCGCTGCGTGAGCGTCGGCGTGTGCAGGTCGGTGGCCTGCTTGGCCTGCACGAGCTTGAAGTGGAGTTCCTCGGGCGCAATGATGTAGCCGATCCGCAGGCCCGGCGCGAGCACCTTCGAGAACGTGCCGAGGTGCACGACGTGATCGGGCGCCATCGACAGCATCGTCGGCAGCGGCTCGCCGCGGTAGTTCAGCGCGCCGTACGGATCGTCTTCCAGCACCGGGAACGGGCTCGACTGCGCGAACGCGGCGAGCGCGCGGCGGCGCTCGACGGGCAGGCGGCGGCCGGTCGGGTTCTGGAAGTTCGGCTGCGCGTACAGCAGGCGCGCGCCTTGCGTGAGTTCCGGCGTCAGGCCTTCCGGCAGCAGGCCCTGCTCGTCGGTCGGCACCTGCACGTAGCGCGGCTCGTACAGCGAGAACGACTGCAGTGCGCCGAGGTAGGTCGGGGTTTCGACGAGGATCGGGCTGCCCGGATCGACGAGTGCCTTGCCGAGCAGGTCGAGCGCCTGCTGCGAGCCGGTCGTGATCAGCACCTGCGACACGCGCACGCTGTAGCGCTCGGCGATCCATTCGCGCAGCGGCAGGTAGCCTTCGGTCGCGCTGTACTGGAGCGCGGCGGCCGGCGCGTCGCGCAGCACGCGATCGGCGGCGGCGCGCATGCGTTCGGCCGGGAACGTCGCGGGGGCGGGCAGGCCGCCGGCGAACGAGATGACCTCGGGGCGTTCCGTGACCTTCAGGATTTCGCGGATCGCAGAGCTCGTCAGCTTGCGGGCGCGTTCGGAAAGCTGCCAGTGCGGCGGATGCAGGTCGCTCGGATTCATAGTCTCCTCGTTCGGATATCGTGGTCAGTCAAGAAAGGTCGTTCGGGCAAATCGCTTCGACGCTGCCGGGTGGGCATGCGCGAGCGCGATCGAGCCTTCGCGGCCGGGTGGGCAAAACCGATCAGGCAAAATGTCCATTATGGCGCACCTGTTCAGCCGGCGCGAGCCGGTTGCGCGGCCGTGGCGACCGCCGAGCGGCGCCCGAGCACCACGGTGGCGATCACCGCGGCCGCGAACAGCCACGTGGACGACGTGACCGTTTCGCCGAACAGCAGCGCGGAAAAGGCGATCGTGAAGAAAATCTGCAGCAGTTGCACCTGACCCACGCGCGCGATGCCGCCCATTGCGAGCCCCGCGTACCACGCGAAAAAGCCGATGAACTGCGAAAAGAGGGTCACGTAGCCGAAGGCGAGCCACGTGCGCAGGGCGAGCGGGCCCGGATGCGCGGCATGCTGCATCCATGCGAGCCAGCCGACCGGCAGCACGAGGAACGGCGCGGACACGACGAGCGCCCAGCAGATCACCTGCCAGCCGCCGATCTGGCGCGCGAGGCGCGCGCCTTCCGCATAGCCGAGCGCGCCGATGCCGACCGCGACGAGCATCAGTGCATCGCCGGCCTGCACGGTGCCGCCGCCGTCGCGCAGCGCGAACGCGATCACGAGTGCGCTGCCGGCCACCGCGCTGGCCCAGAACGCCTTCGACGGCCGCTCGTGCGACAGCCATGCGGCGTACAGCGCAACGAACAGCGGCTGGAGGCCGTTGACCACCGCGCCGTGCGACGCCGGTACCGATTTCATCGCCCATGCGGAGAACACCGGATACGCGATGATCACGCCCGCCGACGTGATCGCGAGGCTTTTCAGTTGCGCGCGGGTCGGCAGCGGCTCGCGGCGCCACCACAGCAGCAGGCCGGCCGGTACCGCGGCGGCGAGCGCGCGGCCGAGCCCGTTGAGCAGCGGATGGAGTTCGGAGACGACGATCCGCGTCATCGGCAGCGTCAGGCTGAAGATCATGACGCCGATGAGGCCGAGCAGCATGCCTCGGGTTTCGCGCGAATTCATGGGATGGGTGTCTCCGTGTTGCCGGTATTGGGGTAAGGGCGGGGCGGCGGGGGGCTCAGCGCAGCGTGCGCGGGCCCTGCGGCGTGTCGAATTCGGCGACGAGCGCGGGCGGGCCGTCGGCGGCTTCGAGGTCGAGCAGGTGGGCGGCGCCGAGCCAGTCGAGCTGCTCGCGGATCGCGTCCGCGCGTGGGTGGACGCCCTTGAGCGCCTTCAGCGCGACGCCGTCGCCCGGCAGCGATTCGGACGGGTGGCGCGTGCTGTCCCACTGGATCAGCGACGGCACGAGGCCGTCGCCCGCGCCTTGCCACGCGGGGAACGCGCCGTCGTCGGGCACGGTGAGGCCCCAGCTCAGGTCGCCGCGCCGCATCGCGACGACCGGCGCGATGCGTGCCGGGTACTGGCGCTGCCACAGCGCGAGCTGGCGCGGACGGTCGACGCGCGCGACCCAGTGCGCGAGAAACGGGCCTTGCGCGAGCCGCGCGTGCATGGCCGGCTCGTCGAGCGCGAACAGCCGGGCGCGCGGCGGCTCGGCGCCGTCGTTCGGCGCCGGCGCGTCGGGGTCGATCGCGATCACCTCGAGGTACAGCCCGCCCCACGCGCCGAACAGCGCATTGTGGGTTCGCATCAGCGGGTGGCGGCCGCCGCCGGCCGGTTCGATGCCGAGCGCGTCGGCGACATGGCGTACGCCTTCGTCGAGCGTGCGCGCGGCGATCACGAGATGGTCGAGTGTCAGGGAGCGGGCTGGCATGAACGTCGGTCGGGAAGCGAAAGTGTCATGGTGGGCAGGCGAGGCGCCGGGCGGTGGCCGGCCCGGCCGGTGTACCGGCCGCGATGCGGGCCGGTGGGCGCGGTGCCGGGTGCCGCGGTGCCGGAACGGCGGCCGCATGGTCGCCGATTCGGTCAACTGTAATCGTCGCTACCGGCACAGTAACGGTACAATCGGCGCGATACCCTTCGGTACAGTTGGAGCTGCCGCCCATGTCCACCGTTCCACTCGCCCAGATTCCCGTGCCGCACGATACGGCCACGCTCACGCTCGTCGACCAGTTGGTCCAGTGGGCGCGGCGGCGTATCGACGAACGCGTGTTCCGGCCCGGCATGCGGATGCCGTCGATCCGCAAGCTCGCGCTCGACAAGAGCGTATCGCGCTTCACCGTCGTCGAGGCCTATGAGCGGCTCGTCGCGCAGGGTTATCTCGACTCGCGGCGCGGCTCGGGTTTCTACGTGCGCGAGCGCACGGCCGCCGGCCCGCAGCCGGCCGACAGCGTCGCGCGCGTGGCCGAGGCCGCGCCGGTGCACAACACGATCGACGTCGTCTGGCTGCTGCGCAACATGCTGCACACCGTCAGCCCGGAAAAGGGGCCGGGTCTCGGTTATCTGCCGGGCCGCTGGCTCGACGGCGAACTGATTACCGGTGCGCTGCGCGCGCTCGGGCGCCAGTCCGGCGCGCAGATGCTCGGCTTCGGCACCGCGCAGGGCTTCCTGCCGCTGCGCCAGCAACTGCAGACGCGCCTCGCCGAAGTGGAGATCGGTGCGAAACCCGAGCAGATCGTGCTCGTGTCCGGGATCACGCAGGCGATCGACCTGATTTCGCGGATCTACATGCGGCCTGGCGACGCGGTGATCGTCGGCGATCCGGCCTGGTTCCAGATGTTCGGGCGTTTCGCGGCGCAGGGCGCGCAACTCGTCGGGATGCCTTACACGCCAGACGGCCCCGATCTCGACGCGCTCGAGACGCTGGTGCAGATGTGGCGGCCGAAGATGCTCGTGATCAACTCGGTGCTGCAGAACCCGACCGGCACGTCGCTGTCGGCCGCGCAGGCGTTCCGGATCCTGAAGCTCGCGGAGGCGTACGACTTCCTCGTCGTCGAGGACGACGTGTACGGCGACCTGTGCCCGCCGAGCTATCCGGCCACGCGCCTCGCGAGCCTCGACCAGCTGAAGCGCGTGATCTACCTCGGCAGCTATTCGAAGACGCTCGCGGCGAACCTGCGGGTCGGCTATGTCGCGTGCGCGCCGGAGATCGCGAAGGCGGTCACCGACCAGAAGATGCTGGTCGGGATGACGACGCCCGAGCTCAACGAGCGCGTGCTCTACAAGATCCTGACCGAAGGGCATTACCGGCGCCACGTCGAGCGGCTGCGCGCGCGGCTCGACGGCGTGCGCGACAAGACCGCGCGGATGCTCGAGCGCACCGGGCTCGGCCTCTTCACGATGCCGGCGGCCGGGATGTTCCTGTGGGCCGACACGGGTGTCGACTCCGACGCGCTCGCGGCGGTCGCGCACGAGGCCGGCTTTCTGCTGACGCCGGGCAGCCTGTTCTCGCCGCAGCAATCGCCGTCGACGTGGATGCGCTTCAACGTCGCGAACTGCGGCGATCCGGCGCTGCCGGGGCTGCTGTCTCGCTATATCGATTCGGCCGTACGCCGCGCGTCGTAACCGGGCGCCGCACGCCGGCCCTTGAAATCGGGCGTGCGATCCCCAGATACGCGCGCAAACCGCTTGCGCCAGGCGGTGGCCCTCCAGGGCCGTCCGGCATCGCGCGCCGGGCTGCGCCACACCATTCAAGTTCAAGTAAGAGGAAACAGCATCCATGGCACATGAAACGATGAGCTTTCAGGCAGAGGTCAAGCAACTTCTCCACCTGATGATCCATTCGCTCTACAGCAACAAGGAAATCTTCCTGCGCGAACTGGTGTCGAACGCGTCCGACGCGGCCGACAAGCTGCGTTTCGAGGCGCTCGCGGACAACGCGCTGTACGAGAACGATCCGAACCTGCGCATCCGCATCGGCTTCGACAAGGCCGCACGCACGATCACGATCGAGGACAACGGCATCGGCATGAGCCGCGACGAGGCGATCGCGAACCTCGGCACGATCGCGCGTTCGGGCACCAAGGAATTCTTCACGAAGCTGTCCGGCGACCAGCAGAAGGACGCGGCGCTGATCGGCCAGTTCGGCGTCGGTTTCTACTCGGGCTTCATCGTCGCCGACAAGATCACCGTCGAGACGCGCCGCGCGGGCGTGCCGGCGAACGAAGCCGTGCGCTGGGAAAGCGCGGGCGAGGGCGACTTCACGATCGACGCGATCGAACGCGCGCAGCGCGGCACGACGATCACGCTGCACCTGCGCGAAGGCGAGGACGAGCTGCTGTCGTCGCACCGCCTGAAGTCGATCATCCAGAAGTATTCCGATCACATCGCGCTGCCGATCCTGATGCAGAAGGAAGAGTGGGATCAGGAAAAGGGCGAGATGGTCCTGAAGGACGAGGACGAGACCGTCAACCAGGCGAGCGCGCTGTGGACGCGTTCGAAGGGTGACGTCACCGACGAGCAGTACACGCAGTTCTACCAGCACATCGCGCACGACCACCAGGATCCGCTCACGTGGACCCACAACCGCGTCGAGGGCCGCAGCGAATACACGCAACTGCTGTTCGTGCCGGCGCACGCGCCGTTCGACCTGTGGAACCGCGACTACCGCGGCGGCCTGAAGCTGTACGTGAAGCGCGTGTTCATCATGGACGACGCCGAGCAGCTGCTGCCGCAATACCTGCGCTTCGTGAAGGGCGTCGTCGATTCGGCCGACCTGCCGCTGAACGTGTCGCGTGAAATCCTGCAGGAAAGCCGCGACGTGAAGGCGATCCGCGAAGGCGTGACCAAGCGCGCGCTGTCGATGCTCGAGGAACTCGCGAACGCGGAAGAGGATGCCGGCAAGGAGAAGTACAAGACGTTCTGGGGCGCGTTCGGCCAGGTGCTGAAGGAAGGCCTCGGCGAGGATCACGCGAACCGCGAGCGCATCGCGAAGCTGCTGCGCTTCGCGTCGACGCACGGCGACACCGACGCGCAGGACGTGTCGCTCGCCGACTACGTGTCGCGCATGAAGCCCGAGCAGAGCAAGATCTACTACGTGACGGCCGATACGTGGCAGGCCGCGAAGAACAGCCCGCACCTCGAAGTGTTCCGCAAGAAGGGTGTCGAGGTGCTGCTGCTGACCGACCGCGTCGACGAGTGGATGCTGTCGTTCCTGCATGAATTCGACGGCAAGCCGCTCGCGAGCGTGGCGCGCGGCGACCTCGATCTCGGCGAGCTGAACGACGAAGAGAAGAAGGCGCAGGAAGAAGCGGGCGAGGCGATCAAGCCCGTCGTCGAGAAGATGAAGGAAGCGCTCGGCGACAAGGTGAAGGAAGTGCGCGTCACGTTCCGCCTGACCGATTCGCCGTCGTGCCTCGTCGCCGACGACAACGACATGAGCGGCTACCTGCAGCGGATGCTGAAGGCGGCCGGCCAGAATGCGCCGGCGATGCAGCCGATCCTCGAGATCAACCCGGAGCACGCGCTCGTCAAGCAACTGAAGGCCGACAGCGCCGATTTCGGCGACTGGGCCCATCTGTTGTTCGATCAGGCGCTGCTGGCCGAAGGCGGCATGCTCGACGATCCGGCGAGCTTCGTGAAGCGGACCAACGCGCTGCTGCTGTCGCGCGCCGCGTGAACACGCGCTTGCGATTCGACGGCGGGCAGGCCGGCTGGCGCGAGACGCCGCGGCCTGGCTGCACGCTCGACCAGCGCGACTGGCTGACGCGCGGCGGATCGCTGACCGCGCACCTCGCGCGGCTCGGCCGCGTGAGCGTGCGCGTGACGCGCGAGGCCGTCGACGGCCCGTGGTTCGACGAGCCCGACGCGCTCGCCAGTTCGCCGCGCGCGCCGATGTGGGTGCGCGAGGTGATCCTGTCGGTCGACGGCACGCCTTTTGTTGCCGCGCACAGCATCGCGCCGCTCGCGGCCAGCAAGGGCGTGTGGCAGGCAATGCGGCGGCTGCGCACGCGGCCGCTGGCCGAGTTGCTGTACAGCGATCCGCAGGTCGAACGTTCTGCGCTCGTCAGCCGGCGCGTGATCGCCGGCCATCCGCTATACGCGCTCGCGAGCCATGCGCTCGGCGCGGGCGCGCGCGCGCCGCATGCGTTCGCCGCGCGGCGTTCGGTGTTCCAGCGTCACGGCAAGCCGTTGATGGTCACCGAATGCATGCTGCCGGCGCTGTGGCGTCATCTCGATGCGCACGGCGACGGACCCCGGTCCGTCGGGCCGCGTGGAGACGCGTGATGCTGCAGGGGTTTGCGCCGATCGTCGGGCCGCATACGCACACGATGATCCTCGGCAGTTTTCCGGGCGAGGCGTCGCTCGATGCTGCGCAGTATTACGCGCATCCGCGCAACCAGTTCTGGCGGTTGCTGGGGGCGGTGCTCGGCGAGCCGACGCTTCATGAACTGCCGTACGATGCGCGGCTCGCGTGCGTGCTTTCGCATGGCATCGGCATCTGGGACGTCCTCGATGCGTGCCATCGGAAAGGCAGTCTCGACTCGGCCATCCGGAATGCGAAGCCGAACGACTTCGAATCGTTGCGGGACCATGCGCCGTTGCTGAAGCGCGTGTGTTTCAACGGCAAGACGGCAGGGCGGTTCGCCGACGTGATCGGCCAGGCCGGGTACGAGACGCTCGTGCTGCCTTCGTCGAGCCCGGCGAATGCGATGTTGTCGTTCGAGCAGAAGCTCGCGCAGTGGCGGGGGATTCGCGCCTGACGATTCGACGGCTCGTCGCTTACTCGTCCTTGCCCCAGCGCCATTTCGGCTTCTCGCCCTTCAGCCAGCACACGACCGTGAACGCGGCGATCAACACCACGATGCAAGCCGCGAATGCCAGCGGTGACTGGGCGGGCGAGACGTGCGTCGCGACCACCACGATCCCGATCACGAAGAGCAGCAAGACAACCCAGCCTTGCCATGCGACCGGCAACCCCCATCCCCAGCCGTAGCGTTTCGCCGGAAACCAGATCTTCTTGTCGGTCGACGCCATGGGACCTCCTCAACGCCGGGCTGGCACCTGGTCGTATTGTGCGCCGATTTCCGATCTGCGCACGGCGCGCCGACGGCGACATCCATGTCCCTCCATGCGAACGGCGACGAATCGTCCGGCACCGTTCGCATCGCCGGGCGCGCCCCCGGAACATGACGACGCGTCAGAAAGCGATCGCCGTCTTCACCGACTGGATGGCCGCGCTGTTCAGCAGGATGTAGAAGTTCTGCGGCGTCGTGCTGCCGGCCGGCGCGATCGCGAGCGTCGTGCCGTCACGGATCACGGCGCCCACGTCGATCTGCCCGTTGTTCTGATAGAAGACCCGATATTCGGCCGTCGGCGTATTGAGCGCCGCGTTCGCGACCCACGCGCGGGCACCCGCGAGCGTGACGATCTGTCCGTCACTCAGGTTGTAGGTCTTGTTGTCCGCCGCGTTCGTGTACGGAAAGAACGCTTCCAGCGTCGATGCCGTCGCGCTGCATGGCGTCGGGGTCGGGCCGGTCGTCTGCGGCGCGGCACAGTCACCGGTCAGCACCGTGTCGCCGACCACCTGACGCGTGACCTTCATGTAAGCAGCGCCTGATTGCCATGTCGCCTGCTTGTTATACAGCGACGTGCCGTTGATCGTATTCGTGATGATGCCGAGCGCGCTGTCGCTGAACAGTTCGGCTGGCGAGCTGGCGATCGCGCCGGACAGCGGCACGACCGTGTAATTCGTTCCGAGCACCGTCATCGCGGCCGTGTGGCCGTCGGCGGCGAGATCCGTCAGTTGCACGTTCGCGCCACTGTAGCTCACCTGTTCCTGCGTGCTCGTCACGATCGCACCGTTGACGACATAACGCTGGTCGGCAACCGTCGGTACGGGCAGCGATGCGGAGACCGACGACAGGCCTTTCGTCAACAGTTGCGGTCCGCCGGAAGGACTCTGCGCGAGGCTTTGATCTTCCGTATAGAAGTAGCTGCCCTGACCGACGCTTACCGATCCGCTGCTCGATGTGGAGATCGACAGCTGCGCATGCAGGTAGTGCAGCCCGCCGTTGCCGGCGAGCGCGAAGCTTTCGTAGTTCTGCTGGGCGGTGCTGAGGTTGCTGGCGGGCGTACTCGATGTGCCGCTGTCGCCACCGCCGCCGCCACCGCATGCTGCGAGCAGCAGGGTAGCGGTCAATGCGGCTGCGTAGCTGGCGTGTGCCAGATGTGCTTTTTGTGTCATGAGGTCTCTCGTTTTGTTTGTAATCCGTAAGATTCAAGGCATCGCGGCGCGTGGCCGACGCCGGAGCATAGCGTGTCGCGGGCGCCGTGACGAGCGACAGGCAGGCCGTTTGATGCGGCCGTCGGCATGCGTGGATTACGGAAAATTTCCGCAGCGGTGCGAGCGTGCTCGTGCGTTGGGGGTGACGGACGGTGCATGCGAAGGAATCGGCCAGGTGGCGAGGCCTTGCTTTCGCACCAACGAGCGGCGCGATGCCGATGAAGTGACACGAAGGCAATGGCACCAAAGCGCCGGAGACCTGTCCGTCCGGCGGCAGAATCTCCGCCAATGCTATCCTCTCGTCCGCTAAAACCAGCGTCACCCAGCGAGATTCAATCATGACCCGACTGATCAAGCGCGCGTCCGCCGAGGCGGGCGCGTTCAAGAATCGCAAGCCGTCCGCCTACAACGGCTCCGAAAAACTCCAGCCGCCGCGCGTGAAGCGCCGTCCGGACATCGACGAACACGACGACGTGCCCGTGCTCGAAGCGCCGCGCAAGCCGCGCTTCGCGCCCGTCACGTTCTCGGAAGAGGGCGGCGTGCGCTTCCTGCACTTCGGCACCGAGTGGGTACAGGGCGCGATGCGGATCTCAAAGCCGCTGCACATCGAGCTCGAATACGCGCAGCAGATGATGGCGTGGCTGCTGTTCCTCGAAACGCCCGGGCGGATCGTCCAGCTCGGGCTCGGCACCGGTGCGCTGACCAAGTTCTCGCACCGCTTCCTCCCGCAAGCGAAGGTCGAGGCCGTCGAGCTGAACCCGGCCGTGATCGTCGCCGCGCGCACGATGTTCGCGCTGCCGCCCGACGATGCGCGTCTCGCCGTGCATGAAGCCGACGCATGGGATTTCGTCAACGACCCGGCCAACCGCGGCACGACGGGCGCGATCCAGATCGACCTGTACGACGCGACCGCGCGCGGCCCGGTGCTCGACAGCGTCGCGTTCTACCGTGCGGTGCGCGGCTGTCTTGCCGACGCGGGCATCGCGACGATCAACCTGTTCGGCGACCATCCGAGCTTCGTGCGCAACATGAAGCACCTGAACGCGGCGTTCGATCATCGCGTGATCGCGCTGCCGGAAGTGCATGACGGCAACCGGATCGCGATTGCGTTCTCGGGCCCCGCGCTCGACGTGTCGTTCGCGCAGCTCGACGCGCGTGCGAAGCTGATCGAGGACACGCTGAAGCTGCCCGCACGCAAGTGGGTGAAAGCTTTGAAAGAAACGACCGGCGCGCGCGATACCTCGTTCGCGATCTGACGCTTCAGGCATCGGCGGCAGGCCGGTGCAACCACGCGACAAGGGGCGGATCACATCGGGTTCGCCCCCGCTTGACCGCGTGCTCGCGGCTCCTATACTGGCGCGAAGCCAGGGGAGCCGCAGCCTACCCGTTTTGCGCTCCTCTCGGCGCCGTACCCGCTCAACAAGATCGATAACCGGGAAAGAAGAGGAGACGTCATGGCTCACGATGCCGACGCCAACCGGGCCGCCAAGCGCTGGCTCTGGCTGCTGGTACTGCCGCTGATCGCGATGGTCTGGGTACCGTCGTACAGCAAGATCGAACCGCAGATGTTCGGTTTTCCGTTTTTCTACTGGTACCAGCTGCTTTGGGTCTTCATCAGCGCGGTGATCACCGCGTTCGTGTACTTCAAGACCAAGAACGCGTGGAAGGCGAGCGGCCCGCAGGGAGGTGCACGATGAATCTCGGCGCAACCTTCGTCTTCGTCCTGCTGTTCATCGGCGTCACGATCATCGGTTTCCTGGCCGCGAACTGGCGGCGCGGCGATCTCGCCCATCTCGACGAATGGGGCCTCGGCGGACGCCGCTTCGGCACGGTCGTCACGTGGTTCCTGCTCGGCGGCGACCTCTATACCGCGTACACCTTCGTCGCGGTGCCCGCGCTCGTGTTCGGCGCCGGCGCGATGGGTTTCTTCGCACTGCCCTATACGATCCTGATCTATCCGTTCGCGTTCGTCGTGTTCCCGAAGCTGTGGAGCATCGCGAAGCGGCACGGCTACGTGACGGCCGCCGACTTCGTCAACGCGCGCTACGGCAGCCGGATGCTCGCGCTCGCGATCGCGGTGACGGGCATCGTCGCGACGATGCCGTACATCGCGCTGCAGCTCGTCGGCATCGAGGTGGTGATCGGCGCGCTCGGCTTCGACACGACCGGCTTCGTCGGCGACCTGCCGCTGATCATCGCGTTCGCGATCCTCGCCGCGTACACGTACACATCGGGCCTGCGCGCGCCCGCGATGATCGCGATCGTCAAGGACATCCTGATCTACATCACGATCGCCGCGGCGGTCATCGTGATCCCGGCCAAGCTCGGCGGCTTCGGACACATCTTCGCGAGCGTGCCGCCGTCCAAGCTGCTGCTGAAGGCGCCCGACGCGATGAGCCTGAACGGCTACAGTGCGTACGCGACGCTCGCGATCGGTTCGGCGCTCGCGTTGTTCCTGTATCCGCACTCGGTCACGGCGATCCTGTCGTCGTCGTCCGGCAACTCGATCCGCCGCAACATGGCGATGCTGCCCGCGTACTCGTTCGTGCTCGGCCTGCTCGCGCTGCTCGGCTACATGGCACTCGCGTCGGGCGTGAAGGACATGCCGCAGTACGCGCCGTACTTCAAGGCGTTCGGCCCGAACTTCGCGGTGCCCGCGCTGTTCCTCGAGTATTTCCCGTCGTGGTTCGTCGGCGTCGCGTTCGCGGCGATCGGCATCGGCGCGCTGGTGCCGGCGGCCATCATGTCGATCGCGGCCGCGAACCTGTATACGCGCAACATCCACCGCGAGTTCGTGAACCGCAACATGTCGCACGACCAGGAAACGCACGTCGCGAAGCTCGTGTCGCTGATCGTGAAGGTCGGCGCGGTGGCGTTCATTCTCGGGCTGCCGCTGACCTACGCGATCCAGCTGCAGCTGCTCGGCGGGATCTGGATCATCCAGACGCTGCCCGCGATCGTGCTCGGCCTGTACACGCGCGTGCTCGACCATCGCGGCCTGCTGGCCGGCTGGGCGGCCGGCATCATCTGCGGCACGTGGATGGCGGTCTCGCTGAAGCTGGCGAGTTCGATCTTCACGATCCACCTGTTCGGTCTCGCGATTCCCGGCTACGCGGCCGTGTGGTCGCTGATCGTGAACCTGGTGGTGGCGGTGGCGGTGAGCGTGCTGGTGCGCGTGATGGGCATCGCGCATGCGGAGGATCGCACGCGGCCGGAGGATTATCTCGACGTCGTCGAAGGCTGAGACGGACGTCGCGCGGTAACGAAAACGCCCGCCCCCTTGCAGTGGCGGGCGTTTTTTTCATCAGCCCTGCGCGCGTTTCGCGAGATCCTCGCGCTGCGACAGGTCTTCGACGTTGACCATCCAGTGCACGCCGAAGCGATCCTTGGCCATCCCGAAGCCGAGCGCCCAGAACGTCTTGCCGAACGGCATCGTCACTTCGCCGCCGTCGGCGAGCGCATTGAACAGCTTCTGGCCTTCCTCGACCGTCTCCGGGTTCAGCGACAGCGAATAGCCGGCGTGCGCGGCGCCTGCCGGCTGGCTGCAGTCGCCGTCCGAGCACATGATCATCGAGTCGCCGATCGTGAAGCTCGCGTGCATCACCTTGTCGGCCATCTCCGGCGCCATCGGGTAGTCGGGATTCGGCGGCGCGTCCTTGAAGTGCATCTTGAACATCGTCTTCGCACCGAGTGCCTTTTCGTAGAACTGAAGGGCTTCGTCGGCGCGACCGTAGAACGTCAGGTACGGTTGAACTTGCATCGTTGTCTCCTGTGATGGGCCGGCCTGCGCATCCGCGCGGGTTCGGCGTCGTACAAGATTGACCGGGAAAAGGGGGCATCGGGAGGCGGCCGCCGCACCCGTGACGTGGATTGTAGTGCGCGTGCCTGACGATGGAATGAAAAATAAAAACGGCCGCGAACATGACGTTCGCGGCCGTGTGCGTCGTGCCTGCTGACGGCTGTTGTCAGTGTTACTGACCCCCGCTGACGCGTATCGCGGCTCAGCGCAGCGAGTCGATCAGCTTCTCGAGCTTCACCGCATCGGCGGCGAATACGCGGATGCCTTCGGCGAGCTTTTCGGTTGCCATCGCGTCGTCGTTCAGCTGGAAGCGGAACGCTGCCTCGTCGATCGCGACGCGCGCGGCGGGCTTGTCGTGCAGCGCTTCCGGCGACAGCTTGCGCGTGACCGTCTCGTTGCTGTCCTGCAGCTTCTGCAGCAAATCGGGACTGATCGTCAGCAGGTCGCAGCCGGCGAGTTCGGTGATCTGGCTGGTCGTGCGGAAGCTCGCGCCCATCACTTCGGTCTTGTAGCCGAACGTCTTGTAGTACGTGTAGATGCGGCGCACCGACTGCACGCCCGGATCGTTCGCGCCACCGTCCTTCTCTTCATTCCACTCCGCGCCGGCCTGCTTCTTGAACCAGTCGTAGATGCGGCCGACGAACGGCGAGATCAGCTGCGCGCCGGCTTCCGCGCAGGCAGCGGCCTGAACGAGCGAGAAAAGCAGGGTCATGTTGCACTTGATCCCGTCCTTCTGCAGCACTTCGGCCGCGCGGATGCCTTCCCACGTCGACGCGAGCTTGATCAGGATGCGCTCGCGGCCGATGCCGGCTGCTTCGTACAGCTTGATGAGTTCGCGACCCTTGTCGATCGAGCGCTGGGTGTCGAACGACAGGCGAGCGTCGACCTCGGTCGACACGCGGCCCGGGATCAGCTTCAGGATCTCGGTGCCGAATGCGATCAGCAGGCGGTCGATGATGAAGTCGGTGCTTTCGTTGCGATGATCGCGGACGGTTTTCTCGAGGATCGGCTTGTATGCGTCCTTCTGGACGGCCTTCAGGATCAGCGAAGGGTTCGTGGTCGCGTCCTGCGGCTGGTATTGCGCAAGCTGCTGGAAATCGCCCGTGTCGGCGACGACGGTCGTGTACTGCTTCAGCTGGTCGAGTGCGGTAGTCATGGCGATTCGGAAGAAGGGCGCAAGGCGCCGGGTTCTCACGGGCCGCGCGAGCGCGGCGGCGAAGCGAAGCGGCGCCGGGCGCCGCTTCCAAGCCATCATTCTAGGCCCGATTCGCGTCGAGCACGTTTTGGCATGTCCGGCGAGCGCCGTGCCGCATTACGCGGGGCGGCGCGCGTTCAGGATCACCTGCGTGACGATCCCCGCGACGAGCCCCCAGAAGGCCGAACCGATCGACAGCAGCGTGAGGCCCGACGCGGTGACCATGAACGTGACGAGCGCGGCTTCGCGCTGCTTCACGTCCTGCATCGCGTTCGCGAGGCCGCTCATGATCGAGCCGAACAACGCGAGCGCGGCGACCGACACGACGAGCGCCTTCGGCAGCGCCGCGAACAGCGCGGCGATCGTCGCGCCGAAGACCCCGGCGACCAGGTAGAACAGGCCGCACCACACGGCGGCCGTGTAACGTTTCGCGTGATCCTCGTGCGCTTCCGGGCCCGTGCAGATCGCGGCCGTGATCGCCGCGAGGTTCACGCCGTGCGAGCCGAACGGCGCGAGCAGCAGCGATGCGAGGCCGGTGGTCGCGATCAGCGGCGACGACGGGGTCCGATAACCGTCCGCGCGCAGCACCGCGATGCCCGGCACATTCTGCGACGCCATCGCGACGACGAACAGCGGAATGCCGATGCTGACGATCGACGCGATCGAGAACGCCGGCATCGTGAACACGGGTTTCGCGAACGCGATGTGAAAGCCGCTGAAGTCGAGCAGGCCGAGGCCGCCGGCCACCGCCGTGCCGACGATCAGCGTCGTCACGATCGCATAGCGCGGCGCGAGCCGCTTGACGATCAGGTACGTGAAGAACATCGCGAGCACGAGCGCGGTCTGGAACTGCGCGGCGCGGAAGATCTCGATGCCGATCTCGAACAGGATGCCCGCGAGCAGGGCGGCGGCGATGCCGGCCGGAATCTTGCGCATCAGCGTGTCGAACAGCCCGCTCACGCCGACGGCCGTCAGCAGCACCGCGCACACGACGAACGCGCCGATCGCCTCGGGGTAGGGCACGCCGGGCAGCGACGCGACCAGCAGCGCGGCGCCGGGCGTCGACCACGCGACGACGACGGGCGCGCGAAAACGCAGCGACAGGCCGATCGTCGTCAGCGCCATGCCGATCGACAGCGCCCAGATCCACGACGAGATCTGCGCATCGGTGAGGTGGGCGGCGCGGCCGGCCTGGAACATCAGCACGAGCGAGCTCGTGTAGCCGGTCATCATCGCGACGAAGCCGGAGACGAGCGCGGACACGGATGTATCGGCGAAAAAGCGGCGGCCGCCGGCGCGGCTGGCGCTCGCGGTGGGCGAGGGGTTCATGCTCTCTCCGGGGGGAGGCCGCCCGGAGGCGACCTTCGTGTCTTGGTGGGTGTCGTTACTTGCTGAGTGCGCGCATCGCGGTTTCGAGGCCCGCGAGCGTGAGCGGATACATGCGATGGCCGAGCAGGTCGCGGATCACCGCGACCGATTGCCGGTATTCCCATAGCCGCTCGGGCTCCGGGTTCAGCCATGCATGATGGGGGAACTGGTCGGCGAGGCGGCGCAGCCACACGGCGCCGGCTTCCGGGTTGTTGTATTCGACCGAGCCGCCGGGCTGCAGCACTTCGTACGGGCTCATCGTCGCGTCGCCGACGAAGATCAGCTTGTAGTCGGGCGTGAACTTGTGCAGCACGTCCCACGTCGCGGTGCGTTCCGAGTGGCGGCGGCGGTTGTTCTTCCACAGGTGGTCGTACACGCAGTTGTGGAAGTAGAAGAACTCCAGGTGCTTGAATTCGGCCTTCGCGGCCGAGAACAGCTCCTCGGTGCGCTTGATGTGATCGTCCATCGAGCCGCCGACGTCGAGCAGCATCAGCACCTTCACGTTGTTGTGGCGCTCGGGCACCATCCGCAGGTCGAGCCAGCCCGCGTTCGCGGCGGTGCTGCGGATCGTGCCGGGCAGGTCGAGCTCCTCGGCGGCGCCTTCGCGCGCGAAGCGGCGCAGCCGCCGCAGCGCGACCTTGATGTTGCGCGTGCCGATCTCGACGGAATCGTCGTAGTCGCGGTACGCGCGCGCCTCCCACACCTTCACCGCGGTGCGGTTGCCGTTCGACGGGCCGCCGATGCGCACGCCTTCCGGGTTGTAGCCGCCGTGCCCGAACGGCGACGTGCCGCCGGTGCCGATCCACTTGTTGCCGCCTTCGTGGCGCTCCTTCTGCTCGTCGAGCAGTGCCTTCAAGCGCTCCATCAGCTTGTCGAGGCCGCCCATCGCTTCGATCTGCGCCTTCTCCTCCGGCGACAGCTCGCGCTCGAGGCGCTTTTCGAGCCAGTCGAGCGGAATGTCGAATGCATCCGACGGCAGCGCGGACACGCCGTGGAAATACGCGCCGAACGCCTGGTCGAACTTGTCGAAGTACTGCTCGTCCTTGACGAGCGTCATGCGCGCGAGGAAGTAGAACGCGTCGATCGACGGCGAGATCAGCCCGGCCTTCAGCGCTTCGAGCAGCGTCAGGTATTCCTTCACCGAGACGGGCAGCTTGGCTGCGCGCAGCGCGTAGAAGAAATTGAGCAGCATGGCCGGGCCTTCGCGGGTGAGGGGGATTACCGGTTGTGCCGGTTCATGTAGACGAGCCGCTCGAGCAGGCTCAGGTCCTGCTCGTTCTTCAGCAGCGCGCCCGCGAGCGGCGGCACGATCTGCTTCGCGTCCGCGCCGCGCAGCGCGTCGGCCGGGATGTTCTCGGCGAGCAGCAGTTTCAGCCAGTCGAGCAGCTCGGAGGTTGACGGCTTCTTCTTCAGGCCCGACACGCCGCGCAATTCGAAGAAACTCTCGAGCGCCGCGCGCAGCAGCTCCTCGCGGATGTCCGGGAAATGGACCGCGACGATCTTCTGCATCGTCGACGGGTCGGGGAACTGGATGTAGTGGAAGAAGCAGCGGCGCAGGAACGCGTCGGGCAGCTCCTTCTCGTTGTTCGACGTGATGATGACGAGCGGGCGGTGCTTTGCGCGGACCGTCTCGCGCGTCTCGTACACGTGGAATTCCATCCGGTCGAGCTCGCGCAGCAGGTCGTTCGGGAATTCGATGTCGGCCTTGTCGATCTCGTCGATCAGCAGCACGCTCGGGTGCTCGGCATCGAACGCCTGCCACAGCACGCCCTTGACGATGTAGTTCGAGATGTCCTTCACGCGCTCGTCGCCGAGCTGCGAATCGCGCAGCCGCGACACGGCGTCGTATTCGTACAGGCCCTGCTGCGCCTTGGTGGTCGACTTGATGTGCCACTGCAGCAGCGGCATGTCGAGCGCGGCGGCCACTTCCTCGGCGAGCATGGTCTTGCCGGTGCCGGGCTCGCCCTTGATCAGCAGCGGGCGTTGCAGCGTCAGCGCGGCATTGACCGCGAGCTTCAGATCGTCGGTGGCGACGTAGTGCGAGGACCCTTCGAAACGCATGGCGGCGCTCTTCTCAATCGGGGAAAAAAACCCAGTATAAGTCAGAAGGGCTGTCCGGTTGGGCCGCGCCCGCGTATCGTTGCGGGACTGTGGCGGGGCGCCTTGTGGACGCGTTCCCCGCCGACGCGGTACAATCTGGCCGTTTTTTTTGGCCTGCGTGGCGACCGACAAGCAAAACGGCGCGGGCCGTTGCCGCTTCGGCGCCAGTTTCCCCTCAAGCTAGGTTACAAGAGCTATGAACAAATTCGTCGGCAAACACGTCGTTGTCGCAGCGCTCGTGGCGCTCGCGGGCAGCGCGCAGGCGGCCGGTGTGGTCGGCAACCCGAAGGACGGGGCGAGCAAGGTCGCCATGTGCATCGGTTGCCACGGCATCCAGGACTACCGCGCGGCGTATCCGGAGGTCTACCGGGTGCCTGTCCTCGGCGGCCAGAACCAGCAATATCTCGAGAACGCGCTGAAGGCCTACCGCAAGAAGGATCGTCACTTCCCGTCGATGAATGCGATCGCCGGTTCGCTGACGGACCAGGACATCGCGGATCTGTCGGCGTACTACGCCGCCCAGAAGGCCGACTCGAAGGACAACCCCTACAAGTAAGCGCGCGCCGCCGATCGCTCGGCGGGACAGGAGCATTCATGAACAACGCATTCAAGACGGCGGCGGTTGCACTGGCGGCCGGCCTCGCGATCGGTACCGCGCACGCGGCGGACATCACGAAGGGCAAGGAACTGGTCGAATCGCACAACTGCGCGGCCTGCCACGGCGCGCAGATGAACAAGCCGATCAACGCCGAATATCCGCGCCTCGCCGGCCAGCATGCCGACTACCTCGTGTGGGCGATGCGCCAGTACCAGATGGGGCTGACGAACCCGCTGATCGGCCGCAACAACGCGATCATGCAGGCACAGGTGCAGAGCCTGTCGGTCAGCGACATGAAGGACATCGCGGCCTACATCGAGTCGCTGAAAGAGACCGATCTCGTGTTCAAGAAGTAAGCGCGACGGGCCCGGCGGGCCCGCGCAGCAAGGATACCCCGCCCCGGCGGGGTATTTTTTTGTCCGTGCGCCGGCGCCTGCAGGCCGCCGCGGCGGCGCTCAGTCGCGCGATGCGCGGCGCAGGATGCGCTGCAGGTACGCGTCGGTATCGGGTGGCGTGTTCGTGCGCTGGGCTTCCCAGATCGTCTCGCCGAGGCATTCCATGATCACGTGCTGCGCGTCGTGGGTCGAGTCGAGCTTCGCCGCGAGCTTGTCGTGCGCGGCGCGGATGCCGGGCGGCTGGTCGATCGACAGCTGCTCGCTGATCGCGAGATGCATCGACAGGTGCAGGAACGGGTTCGTGCGGCCTTCCTCGGGCGTGTACTCGCGCGCGGCGGCGCCATCGGCGTCGGCGAGTTCGTCGTGGTATTCGGGATGCTCGACGATCCAGTCGGCTGCCATCGCTTCCAGCGGCGTCAGGATCTCGCCGGCGCGCTGCTTGCGCCAGGTCTCGGTGAAAAAGCGACGCACTTCGTCGCGGCTTGGATTGAACATGGTGGGGAAACGTCGTGATTCGGACGGCTGGATGCCGCGTCGCGCATTGTACGCCGGGTCGGCGGGCGGCGCTGGCGGCGGGTTGGCGCAATCGCGTGGCCGCAGCGGCGGTGGCTGGCGGGCCTTGCGGATGCGCGGCACGGGCCGGTGAGGTGCGCCGCCGGTGCCGGGTAACGGGTAAGCGCGGGGTAAGTGCGGGGTAAGCGCGGGCTAGGCTCGTGGCCGCCGCGCCGCTACACTCCAACGTTTCCCGTCACCGCACCGTTCTCATCCGTTCCGTCATGACCGCCACCGCCCGCCCATCGTCCGCAGCCCTGCAGGGCACGCTCTACGTCGCGTTGTCCGCCGCCGCGTTCGGCGCGATGGCGATCTTCGGCCGCTACGCGTATGCGGCCGGTGTCGACGTGCTCGGGCTGCTGATCGTGCGTTTCGCGATCGGCGGTGCGGTGCTCGCCGCGATCGCACGGCATCGCCGCGTCACGTGGCCGCGCGGGCGCGCGCTCGCGCCGCTCGTGGCGATGGGCGCGCTCGGCTACGTCGGGCAGTCGTTCTGCTACTTCAGCGCGCTGCAACACGCGCAGGCGAGCCTTGTCGCGCTGCTGCTGTACCTGTATCCGGCCTTCGTCACGCTGCTGGCCGCGTGGTGGCTCGGCGAGCACCTCACGCGCGCGAAGGCCGTCGCACTGGTGCTGTGCGTCGCGGGTTCGGCGCTGATGGTCGGCGGCGGGCATGGCGAGCCGCTCGGGATCGCGCTCGCGCTGGCTGCCGCGGTGATCTATTCGCTGTACATCGTCGGCGGCACGAAGGCGACGCGCGGCGTCGATCCGCTCGCGACCACCGCGATCATCTGCCTGTCGGCGACCGCGATGCTCGTGGCGATCGCCGTCGTGCGGACCGCGGCGTTCGGCGCGCCGCCGCGCTGGCCCGCGACGGCCGGCGGCTGGGCGTCGATGCTTGCGATCGCGCTCGTGTCGACGGTCGCGGCGATGATCGCGTTCTTTGCCGGGCTCGAACGGCTTGGGGCCGCGCGCACGTCGATGCTGTCGACGCTCGAACCGGTCGTGACGGTCGCGCTGGCGGCGCTGCTGTTCGGCGAGGCGCTGTCGCTGCTGCAGTGGGCGGGCGGCGTCGCGATCCTGGCCGCCGTGCTGGCGCTGGTGCGCGCGGGCGGCGCGGCGGCCGACGACGCGACCGCGACCTCCAACGCCTAGTCGGGAAGGGGGAAGCGGCGGCGGCGCGGATGGCTACGCGCTGTCGCGGCCGCGAGTGGCCGGCGGAGGGCGGCTGGTGGGGTGTGCGTCAAGCGTTGGGCGTCGGGCCGCATGGCGTCCGGCGGTTTGCGGCAGGCCGGCCGCGGTTGCGCGTCACTCGTTGGGCGGCGGGGTCTTCGGCCTGAATTCGCACAGCGGCTCGATCGCGCAATGCCAGCATTCGGGCTTGCGGGCCTTGCACACGTAGCGACCGTGCAGGATCAGCCAGTGATGCGCGTCCTGCAGGAACTCCTTCGGCGTGAACTTCTCGAGCGCGGCCTCGACGGCGCGCACGTCCTTGCCCGGCGCGAGCCCCGTGCGGTTCGCGACGCGGAAGATGTGCGTGTCCACCGCGATCGTCGGCTGGCCGAACGCGGTGTTCAACACGACGTTCGCGGTCTTGCGGCCGACGCCCGGCAGGCCTTCCAGCGCTTCGCGATCGGCCGGTACCTCGCCGTCGTAGCGGTCGAGCAGGATCCGGCACGTCGCGACCACGTTCTTCGCCTTGGTCCGGTACAGGCCGATCGTCTTGATGTACTCGGTGACGCCTTCTTCGCCGAGTGCGACGATTTGTCGCGGGGTGTTTGCGACCGGAAACATCTTCCGCATCGCCTTGTTGACCGAAACGTCGGTCGCCTGAGCGGACAGCATCACGGCGATCAGCAGCTCGAACGGCGTCGAGTATTCGAGATCGGTGGTCGGATGCGGATTGAGGCTCTGCAGCGTTTCGTAGATCGCGCGTCGTTTGCTGGCGTTCATGGAGCGTTCTGGTCGGGCGGTGCGGACGGGCCGCCCGGGCCGTCGTTGCCTGCGTCGTTCTCTTCGTCGTTGCCGCTCGCGGCCGCCGCTTCGGCGTCGCGTTGGGCCTGCTGTTCCGCGAGCCGCTTGCGGCGCGCCTCCGCGGCGTCGATCTGTGCCTGGACGGCCGCGCTCACACCCTCGGTGTTCTTCGGCCCGGCACCTTGCCCGGACAGTTCTTCCTTCTTCTTGCGCGCACGCTCGAGCGCGGCGGCGATGATCGCGCGCTTCTTCGCTTCGGCGTCGTCCGGGGCCGGTGCGGCGGATGGCGTTCCCGCGGGGGCCGCGGCCGGCTTCGCGGCGCTGGCCGCGCGGCGTGCGGCCGCACGCGCTTCGGCGGCTTCGCGTTCGCGGCGCTGGCGCGCGAGCCGCAGGTCGTGGCGTTCGCGCGCGGCATCGGCCTGTTCCTGCGACCACGCGTCCCAGCCGGTGCGTTCACCGGTCACCGGCAGCATCGCGATGCAGTCGACCGGGCAGGGCGGCACGCACAGGTCGCAACCCGTGCATAGCGACTCGACGATCGTGTGCATCTGCTTCGGTGCCCCGACGATCGCGTCGACCGGGCACGCCTGCATGCACAGCGTGCAGCCGATGCACAGGCTTTCGTCGATGAAGGCGACGGCGCGCGGATGTTCGCTGCCGTTCACGGGGTTCAGCGGAATCACGGGCTTGCCGAGCAGGCCCGCGAGGCGCGCGATGCCTTCGGCGCCGCCGGGCGGGCACTGGTTGTAGTTCGCGTCGCCGGCGGCGATCGCCTCGGCGTACGGCCGGCAGCCGTTATAGCCGCACTTCGTGCATTGCGTCTGGGGAAGCAGATCTTCGATGCGATCCGCGAGTGTTTTGGAGTCGGTCACGGTGACAACGGGCGCAGCGGCGCCGAATGGCTCTCGGCCGCTTCGGGCGCGGCCGGAAAGGTTTGCCAAAGCTCGATTATCGCCGATTTCCCGCATTGCGCTGGACGCCGTCTGTGCGCATAATCGAACCGCTTTTTTGCAGGGGCTCAGCAGGAGGGCGGCCGCCCGCGGCGCGCCCGTTCCAGGGCGGCCGGCGCCGAGGCGGTGGGGGTGCCGGTCCGGATCAAGCGGCTCACATAGCAAAACGCCACCATGAATCAGCCAAAAATCAAAAGAGATCCTGAAGGTACGCGCCGCCGCATCCTGATGGCGGCAGCCGAAGAGTTCGCGAGTGGAGGGCTGTTCGGCGCGCGCGTCGACCAGATCGCGCGCCGGGCCGAAACCAACGAGCGCATGCTCTATTACTACTTCGGCAGCAAGGAACAGCTGTTCACGGCCGTGCTCGAACACGCGTTCTCCGCGCTGACCGAGGCCGAGCGCGTGCTCGACCTCGATGGCGTCGCGCCGGTGGAAGCCGTCACGCGGCTCGCGCATTTCGTCTGGGACTACTACCGCGACCATCCTGAACTGCTCAGGCTCATCAACAACGAGAACCTGCACGAAGCGCGCTACCTGCACAAGTCGACGCGGATCCGCGAGATGATGTCGCCGATCGTCGCGAAGCTCGGCAACGTGCTGACGCGCGGCCAGAAGGCCGGGCTGTTCCGCACCGACGTCGATCCGCTGCGCTTCTACGTGACGCTGTCGGGGCTCGGCTACTACATCGTGTCGAACCGCTTCACGCTCGCCGCGACGCTCGGCCGCGATTTCACCGACACCGACGAACGCGCCGAGATGGTCCGCATGAACACCGAGTTGCTGCTCGCGTATCTGCTGCGTCGCTGACGCACCGGCCGGGCTGAAGCGGTCGAAGGATGCAAAAACGCCGCCGTGCGCAGGCAACGGCGGCGTTTTTTCGTCGGAACGCGGTGCGTCAGGCGGCCTTGCGCGTGCGCACGGCCTTGACGCGCGGGCCGCTGGCGGCGCGTTTCGCGGCCGGTGCGGCCTTGGCCGGAGCCGCTGCGACTGCCTTGGCGGGGGCCTTCGCGCGCGTGCGCTTCGCCGCGGTGGCGCGCGTCGTTTCGAGCGGCGCATTGCTGGCCGGCACGGCGGAGAGCGTCTTGGGCGCCGGCGCATCCGCAGCATCCTTCGTCGCACCGTGCTTCGGCTCCGGCGCATGCTCACGGATGAAGTCGCGCAGTTGCGGATAGATGATAGTGCGCCAGCGGCGGCCCGAGAAAATCCCGTAGTGACCGCACTTCTCGGCGGTCAGGCTGCGGCGCTGGTCCTGCGGGATGCCCGTGCACAGCTCGTGCGCGACGTGCGTCTGGCCGCTGCCGGAGATGTCGTCGAGTTCGCCTTCGATCGTCATCAGCGCGGTACGCTTGATGTCCTGCGGCCGCACGCGCTCGCCTTCGACATCCCACGTGCCCTCGGCCAGCAGGAATTCCTGGAACACGACGCGGATCGTCTCGAGGTAATACTCGGCGGCCATGTCGAGCACCGCGTTGTATTCGTCATAGTACTGGCGGTGCGCTTCGGCGTCTTCCTCGTCGCCGCGCAGCAGGCTCTGGTAGAAATCCCAGTGCGACTGTGCGTGCCGCTCCGGGTTCATCGCGACGAAACCCGTGTGTTGCAGGAAGCCCGGATACACCTGGCGGCCTTCGCCCGGGTAATTCGCGGGCACCGTGTGGATCACGTTGTTCTCGAACCACGCGGTCGAGTGCTGCGTGGCGAGCGAATTCACCGACGTCGGGCTGCGGCGCGCATCGATCGGGCCGCCCATCATCGTCATCGTGAGCGGCGTGTCCTCGCCGCGGCTCGCCATCAGCGAGATCGCCGCGAGCACCGGCACCGTCGGCTGGCACACCGAGATCACGTGCAGGTTGCGCGCGCCGATGTGACGGATGAATTCCTGGATGTACGCGATGTAGTCGTGCAGGTGGAACGGGCCGACCTCGACCGGCACCATCCGCGCGTCGATCCAGTCGGTGATGTACACCTTGTGATCCTGCAGCAGCGTGCGCACGGTGTCGCGCAGCAGCGTCGAGTGGTGGCCCGACAGCGGCGCGCAGACCAGCACGACCGGCTCGTCCTTCAACTGCGTGACGGCGTCGGCGTCGTCCGAATAACGCTTGAAGCGCAGCAGCCGGCAGAACGGCTTCTCGACGATCGTCTGCTCGACGATCGGGATGTTGTGGCCGTCCTTGACGATCTGGTGAATGTTGAACTCGGGCTTCTCGTAATCCTTGCCGAGCCGGTACATCAGCTCGTACGCGGCGGCCATCCGCGGCGCACCCGGCATCAGCGAGAACGGGCTGGACGGATTGGCGAACGATTTGGACGCGGCCTGGGCCCAGGCCGTCAGCGGGCTCAGCATGGCTCGCTGGAATTCGTGCAGTTGGTAAAGCATGCAGACTACTCCCGCGTGGGGGACGGTGCGCAAGGGCGGCGTGGGGCGTCGCGGCGTGCCGTGTGGGTCAGCGGCCGGCCATGTTGCACTGCAGCCGGACAATCGCGTCGATCATATCGGACAACGATGGGTGGTGCAATGCAACATTTCCCCGATTTTTCATCAAAGTTTTGCGATTTGACGTTCTCTGAACAAGCCGCTCGCGCCCCGTTCAGCGCCCCGTGGCGACGGCCGGTGCCGGCTGGCCGGCCGCGCGCGCCATCGCGTCCTCGTGGTGCATCAGGTTCATCGCGGTATGCACGAGCGCCACGTGCGAGAACGCCTGCGGGAAATTGCCGACGAGCCGCCCGGCCACCGGGTCGTACTCCTCGGCGAGCAGCCCGAGGTCGTTCGACAGCGCGAGCAGCCGGCTGAACAGGCGGTGCGCGTCGTCGATCCGGCCCAGCAGCGCATAGTTGTCGACCAGCCAGAAACTGCACGCGAGAAACGTGCCTTCGCCGGGCGGCAGGCCGTCGTCGTATTCGGTCGTACGGTAGCGCATCACGAGCCCGTCGTGCAGCAACTCCCGCTCGATCGCTTCGACCGTGCCGACGATGCGCGGATCTTCCGGCGGCAGGAAGCCGAGCAGCGGCATCAGCAGCACGCTCGCGTCGAGTTCGTCGCTGCCGTAGCTCTGTGCAAACGCCCGTTTGCTTTCGTGCCATGCGTTGTTGCACACGTCGGCATGGATCTGCTCGCGCAGCGCGCGCCAGCGGTCGAGCGAGCCGGGCAGCCGGAACATCTCCGCCGACTTGATCGCGCGGTCGAACGCGACCCACGCCATCACCTTCGAGAACGTGAAATGGCGGCGGCCGCCGCGCGTTTCCCAGATGCCTTCGTCGGGCTCCTGCCAGATCTTCTCGAGATGGTCGAGCAGCGCGCACTGCACCGACCACACCGTGTCGTCGGCCTGCAGGCCGCCCACGCGCGCGAGGTGCAGCGCGGCCATCACCTCGCCGAACACGTCGAGCTGGAGCTGGTTCGCGGCGCCGTTGCCCACGCGCACCGGCTTCGAGTCCTGGTAGCCGGGCAGCCAGTCGAGTTCCATTTCCGGCAGCCGGCGTTCGCCGGCGATCCCGTACATGATCTGGATCTGCTCGGGCGAGCCGGCCATCACGCGGCCGAGCCACGTGCGCCACGCGCGCGCCTCGTCGTAGTAGCCGCCGCGCATCAGCGCGAGCAGCGTGATCGTCGCGTCGCGCAGCCAGCAGTAGCGGTAGTCCCAGTTGCGGTTGCCGCCGATCTTCTCGGGCAGCGACGTGGTCGGCGCCGCGACGATCCCGCCGGTCGGCTCGTAGGCCAGCGCCTTCAGCGTGATCAGCGAACGGCGCACGGCGGCCGCGTAGCGGCCCTGCACCTGGCAGCGGCCCGACCATTCGAGCCAGTAGTTCTCGGTGCGCGCGAGCATCGACAGCGGATCGCGGGCGGGCGGCAGCCGCATGTGCGACGCCGCATAGCTGAGCGAGAACGGCACACGTTCATCGGCGTTCACGGTGAATTCCGCGAGCGTATGGAGGTTCTTGCCGGTGAGCGGCACCGGCGTGCGCAGCACGACGGTGTCAGGGCCCGCGATCGCCTTCATGCCGTCCTCGCGGGTCAGCTGCGTGACCCACGGAATCGAGAAACCGTAGTCGAAGCGCAGCACGAGCTCCATGCGCATCTTCATCTTGCCGTGGCGGCCGATGACGATCCGCACCAGCTCGGACCAGCCGTTGCCGGGCGGCATGAAGTCGACCACGGTGACGGCACCGTCGGCGCTTTCGTAGTCGGTTTCGAGAATCAGCGTGTCGCCGCGGTAGCGGCGCGACGTGTGCGTGATCGCGGCGTCGGCGGCCGGCGCGAGCAGCCAGCGGCCGTGCTCGGGGGTGCCGAGAAGCGCCGCGAAGCAGGCGCCCGAATCGAAGCGGGGCCAGCACAGCCAGTCGACGGAGCCGTCTTTGGCGACCAGCGCGGCGGTGTGGCCGTCGCCGACGAGGGCGTAGTCTTCGATCAGGGCAGGCATGGGCAGGCGATCCTTGGGTATTCGAGTTCACAATGCGGACGGCGGCGGCCAAGGCTTCACGCACTGGCGCCGCGCCCCGTATACTCGGCCGGGCGGCGGAGCGCATGAACGGCCGGCGTTTCGTCCTATCTCAACACTTGAAGCGACTCGATGCAAGGAGGATTCAATGCCCAACCGTTTACGCGAGCGTGACGCACGCGCTTCGACACGAGGGTTCCCGCTTAGGCTCGCTCACTGGATGAAAGGTTTCGCGATCGTGCTCTCCCTTTCCGCGACCCACGCATTTGCGCAGCAATCGCCCGCCCCGGCCGACGGCGTGTACAACCTGCTCGTCGGCACCTACACGGGCGGCGGCAGCGACGGGATCTATGTTTACCGCTTCGATACGAAAACCGGCAGCGTCGCGCCGGTGTCGTCGGCGAAGACGGTGAATCCGTCGTACCTGTTGCCGAGCCGCGACGGTCGTACCGTCTACGCGGTCAACGAACTGCCCGGCGACGACGGCCCGGCGTCGCAGCGCGGCGGCGTCAGCGCCTTCCGCTTCGACGCGAAGACGGGCGCGCTGAGCTTCATCGACCGCGTGTCGTCGGAAGGGAACGATCCTTGCTATCTCGCGCTGTCGCCGGACGGCAAGTACCTCGTGACGGCCAATTACTCGGTCGCGAAGGATCCGGGCGGCAGCTTCGCGGTGTTTCCGCTGCGCGACGACGGTGCGGTCGGCCAGGCCGTGCTGACGGTGCACCACGAGGGCACGGGGCCCGTGAAGGGCCGCCAGGACGGCGCGCACGTGCATTCGACGGTGTTTTCGCCGGATGGCCATTACCTGTTCGTGCAGGATCTCGGCGCGGACAAGATCTACGGCTACCGTTACACGGTGGACGGCAGCCGCGGGCTGATCAGCCCGACCGACACGCGCTACACGCCGGTCAAGGCGGGTTCGGGCCCGCGTCACATGGTGTTCAGCGCCGACGGCCGGTACGCGTACGTGACGAGCGAGCTCAACGCGGCGGTCGAGGTGTTCGGCTACCACGACGGCAAGCTGACGCCGGTCGAGACCGTATCGATGACCGCGCCGGGCTTCAAGGGCAAGGTCGGCGGCGGCGCGATCCACCTGTCGCCTGACGGCCGCTTCCTGTACGTGAGCAACCGCGGCGATGCGAACGACCTGGTGATCTTCGCGGTGAACCAGGCCGACGGCCGGTTGAAGCCCGTCGGCCGCCAGTCGAGCCTCGGCAAGACACCGCGCGAGTTCCTGATCGACCCGACCGGCAAGTGGCTGATCGTCGGCAACCAGGACAGCGATACGTTCTACGTGTTCAGCCGCAATGTGGAAACGGGGCAACTGGGCGCGAATCCGCAGAAGGTGGCGGTCGGCAAGCCGGTCGACTTCAAGCTGGTGCCGGTGCAGTAAATGACAAAGGGCGCTGCCGATGCAGCGCCCTTTTGCTTTACGGGGCGGCCGGTTTGCCGGCGCGCCCGTATCGGTGGACGGCGGCCGGCCGCCGCGCTCAATCGGCCGCGGCCGGCACGAGCACCTCGCGGCTGCCGTTGATGCCCATCGGCGACACCAGCCCGGCCGCCTCCATCTGCTCGACGAGGCGTGCGGCGCGGTTGTAGCCGATGCGCAACTGCCGCTGCACCGACGAGATCGACGCGCGCCGCGTGCGCACGACGAACGCGACGGCTTCGTCGTACAGCGGATCGGCTTCAGCGTCCGGCGCATCGCCGAACAGGTCCTGCGTCGCGCCGTCGGCAGCCGGGCCGTCGAGGATTCCTTCCTCGTACTGCGGTTCGCCGAACTGTTTCAGGTACTCGACGATCCGGTGCACTTCCTCGTCGGCGACGAATGCGCCGTGCACGCGCTGCGGATAACCGGTGCCCGGCGGCAGGAATAGCATGTCGCCCATCCCGAGCAGCGATTCGGCGCCCATCTGGTCGAGAATCGTGCGCGAGTCGATCTTCGACGACACCTGGAACGCAACGCGCGTCGGGATGTTCGCCTTGATCAGGCCCGTGATCACGTCGACGGACGGGCGCTGCGTCGCGAGGATCAGGTGGATGCCGGCCGCGCGCGCCTTCTGCGCGAGGCGGGCGATCAGCTCCTCGATCTTCTTGCCGGCCACCATCATCAGGTCGGCCAGTTCGTCGATCACGACGACGATCAGCGGCAGCGTCGACAGCGGCTCGGGGTCCTCGGGCGTCAGCGAGAACGGGTTGCCGATCTTCTTTTCCTTCGCTTCGGCATCGCGGATCTTCTGGTTGAAGCCCGCGAGGTTGCGCACGCCGACGGCCGACATCAGCCGGTAGCGCTTCTCCATCTCGCCGACGCACCAGTTCAGCGCGTTGGCCGCGAGCTTCATGTCGGTGACGACCGGCGCGAGCAGGTGCGGGATGCCTTCGTAGACCGACAGCTCCAGCATCTTCGGGTCGATCATGATGAGCCGCACGTCCTCGGGTGTCGCCTTGTACAGCAGCGACAGGATCATCGCGTTGATCGCGACCGACTTGCCCGAGCCCGTCGTGCCCGCGACGAGCATGTGCGGCGCCTTCGCGAGATCGGTGACGACCGGATGGCCGGTGATGTCCTTGCCCATCGCGATCGTCAGTTGCGAGGCCGAGTGCTGGTACTGGCGCGACTCGAGGATTTCCGACAGGCGGATCATCTGGCGCTTCGCGTTCGGCAGTTCGAGGCCCATGCAGGTCTTGCCGGGAATCGTCTCGACGACGCGGATCGACGTGAGGCCGAGGCCGCGCGACAGGTCCTTCATCAGCCCGACGATCTGGCTGCCCCGCACGCCGAGCGCGGGTTCGATCTCGAAGCGCGTGATCACGGGCCCGGCCGATGCGCCGACCACCGTTACCGGCACCTTGAATTCCTGCAGCCGCTGTTCGATGACCTGCGCCGTTTGCGCGAGGTGTTCGTCGGTGATCGTTTCGATGTCGTCGGACGCGGGTTCGAGCAGGTCGAGGGTCGGCAGTTCGACGTTGAACGTCGCGGGCGCGTGGAATTCGAACGCGTTCGGACGCGGCGGGCGGGCGGGGGTGTCGGGGGCCGGTGCGGCCGGTTCGGTTGTTGCCGTGGCGGCGGTCGCGTCTGCCGGCGGGGCAGCGGGAATCGCCGGTACGGGCGTGACCGCCGCCGGTGCGGACAGGCTCGCGCCGGGGAATGTCGTGGCGGGTTGCAGGGCTGCGGCTGCCGGTGTCGCGGCGACGTTCGACACGTGCCAGCTTGCCGGCGACGAGGCCGGGGCCGGGGCGGGCGGGGCTGCGAACGTCGTGGCTCCGATTGCGGCGGGTGCCGAAGCGATCGACGGAGCCTGCGTAGGAGCGGTTGCCCCGAAGGACGGCAGCGAGCCGGTCGGAGCGACGGGCGAGCCGGAGATCGGTTGCGCCGGAGTCGCTGCGGCGGACGTGATCGGTGCAACGGCGCCGGGGGACGGTGCAGTCGTGTCGGAAACGGCCGGCGGCACGGGCAGGCTTGCGGCCGGCTGCGGTGCGACCGGGCCGGAGGTGCCGAACGTGCCGAATGTCGTACCCGTCGATGAGCTTGCGGGGTTGACCTGCGCCGGCGCGGGCGAAACTGACGCGGTGTTCACGGGCATCGCGGTAGCGAGCGCCGGTGCGGCAGCCGGTACGGGCGCGGTCGAACCGGATGTCGAAGCCGACGTGCCGGCCGTCGACGGAGTCACGACGGGCGATGTGGGCGTCGATGCACGGGGGAACGAATCGTAAGTCGTGCCCGTTCCGCTAGCCGGGGCTGCCGACGCAACCGATGCAACGGTCGATGTCGATGCGGCCGGCTGCGAAAGCGAAGCCGACGCAGTACCGGTGACGCCGACCGGGGATGTCGATGGGGCAGACGCAAGTGTCGATGCCGATGCGGCCGGCTGCGGCAGTGAAGCCGACGCAGCACCGGTTACGCCGACCGGGGATGTCGATGGGGCAGATGCAGCGGTCGATGCCGATGCGGCCGGCTGCGGCAGTGAAGCCGACGCAGTACCGGTTACACCGATTGAGGAAGCTGCTGCACTCGATGCAGCGGTCGATGCCGACGCGGTCGGCTGCGACAGCGAAGCCGACGCAGCACCGGTTACGCCGATTGCGGATGTCGACGCGGCTGATGTAGCGGTCGATGCCGACGCAGGCGACTGAGCAGGCGAGCCGGATGCCGTGCCGGTCACGCGATCCATTGAAGTGGTATCGGCGACAGGCGATGTCCCCGAAGCGGATGCAGGTGCTTGCGTGGTGGTGCGGACGAGCGGCGACGCAGCAGCAGGCGAAGCCGTCTGCATGGCGGCAAACGATTGAGCGGCAACCGGCGATTTCGGCAATTCCACGGCGGCGGTCGCAATCGTCGGGGCAGATTGTGCCGTCGACGGTTTCCAAGTCCATTCCGCTGCCGGCGCGGAGCCCTGAGCGCTTGCCGACGGCGGTGCCGCAGGTTCTGCCGCGTCCGCCTTGACGGCTTCCGGTGCGGTACCCGACACGGCCGATCCCGACGTTGCCGACACCGCCGCAAACGGCCTGGCTTCGGCACTTGCGCGTGACGTCGTTTCGGTGGTCGGCGAAGAGGAGAGGGCAGCGAACGGTGCGACGTTCCCGGCTGCTTTCACGTCGGCGTGCGCATCGTCGATGCCCAGCGGCACGCGGGCCGATGCGATGTGATCGATTGCGGGAGCCGGTTGCGCCGCGTACCTGTCGTCGTTATCGACGGGTGCCGGCAGGTTGCTCGCGGCGATGTCGCGAGCCGCCTCGCGCCTGGGTTGCGCGGCGGCAGCATCGGCCGATTCCGATCCCGTCGCGTCCGTCGACGACTCGGCGGCCGCGTTCCACGCGGATGCGTCGAACGCGGAAACCGGCCGGCTGGCGAGGTCTTCCCACGGTGCGAGGTCGATGGGCGCGTCGAACGAAGGTGAGGGTGCGGACGGGATTCCCGTCGTCGGCGCGGCAGGCGCATCGTCGGCGTACGGGAGCTCGTCGTCGGCGTGATGCGAAAACGCGGCATCGTCGCTGCCGGTATTCGACAGCGCGTGCGGGGCGGCCGCGTCGAGCGCCACGGTGCCCGCTCCGGCACCCGGTGCATGAACAGCGGGCGCCGCCGGCATGAACGCGTCGAGCACGATCGGTGCGTTGTCGTCGTACGTCGGCGCCGCATCGTGCGCGAGCGACACAGCGGCGTCATGCGCCGCGAGGCCGTGGGTCGCGGCAGCGATCCCGGCCGGCGCGACTGGAACGGTCGATGTGGCCGCCGATGCCGGCGCCGCTACGCCGGCTGCTGCCGCGGCCACCCCGGCCACGGTAGCGGCTGCGGCGGCAGCGTGCCCGGCGTCGGCCGACTGCGCGCCGCCCAGCGTCGCCCATTGTGCGGTGCTGGCCTCGATCGAGCGCAGCGTGTCGTGCACGCTCGGTGCCGGCGCGATCGGCGCGGCGGGTTTTTCCGTCCATGCGTAGAGCGGCGCACGCGCCGGCGTTTGCGGCACCGGACGACGTCGAGCCGTATCCGCAGGCTGGCCGGCCGAACCTGCGCCTGCGACGGGGCGTACCGGCGGGCGCTGCGGCTGCGCGGCGGCCGGCCGCGGCGTGACCGTGGTACGCGGCGTAGTCGGCTTCAATGCGGGCGTGGCCGGTCGCGCGGCTGTCGGGCGCGGGCGGACGGGTTCGAATCCGACAGGAAGCGGGGCCGGATCGGGGCGCGGGACCTGCGAATTCGCTGCTGCGCGCGCCAAGCTGGCGGTGCTGCCGGTTGTCGGTGGCGGCATCGCGCTGGCCGGGGGGATCGGTGCGGGCTGCGTCGGCGCGCGCTGGGGGGCGGTCGGTTTCAACCAGCCCGACGGCGCGACGGGTTCCACGTGAGGGCGCGGGGGCGTGCTGCTGCGTGGCTTCGGCCGCGCCTGCGGATCGGGTTTCCACAGCGTCGGACGCGAATACCGGCCGTTCTGGCGCGGCGCCATCGAATTGACGGTATGCGCGGTGGTCGGCTGCACGACGTCGTCGTCGCGATGCAGCGCGCTGCGCGGCAGGTCGGCAATGCCGCGGGCATCGTCGTCGCCGCCGTCGCGCGACAGCTTGACGCCGAACGACGTGTCGACCCACGCGGCGAATTGCCGCCAGCCGATGCCGGTCAACCAGGGCAGCCCGGCGAAGAACAGCACGACCATCGCGACCGGCGTGCCGATCGGGCCGAGCACGTGGGCGAAGCCTGCCGAGAACGCATGGCCGAGTGCGTTCGTGTCGGGGCCCGACAGCGGGCTCGTCAACGTGCAGCTGGCCACGAACACCGCGGCGAAGCCGAGCCACAGACGGATCGAGCCGCGGCCGGCGAGCCCGCCGCCGCCGGGCAGCATCGCCTGCACGAGACGCCAGAAGAGAAGGAGGAACCAGACGGCGGAGATGCCGAACCAGCCGAAGACACCCGTGTGCATGCTTTGAAACAGGTGTGGGGAGGGGCGCGCGGGGCGCGACCCGCCGAGTTTAACCGGCCGGCGAACAAGACTCTAACGCGGCGTGCATCCGCTTCACGCCGCGCGACGCGGGTGCGCGGCACACGCGCGTGGCGCGCCACGCGAAGGCGGTCGGTCGGCCTTCGCGCGCGCCGTGCATCAGGGGCTCCGGTGCGTGAAGGTCAGCGTTGCACCGGACGCCGTCACGATCTGCAACTGCTGCGGCTCGCGCATCTGCACGCCGGTCTTGTCGACATGGGCGAGTGCGTCGAGGTACGCGCGTTCGAGCTGGCCGCCGAGCGTATTCGGGCAGGCCATCCGCGTGCCGGCGAGCGGCCCGAAGCTCAACAGGCCGTTCTTGATCGCGTAGGTGCCCATGTAGCGGTTGCAGCCCGAGAACCCGCTCGCGCGCCGGATGCCCGACTCGGTCGACAGCGCGAGCTTGATCGGCTCGCCGTTGTCGCCGTGCGGGATCGCGCGCTGCGTGCCGTCGGCGTTCAGCCAGCTGGTGAGCTCCCAGCTCGTGTCGTCGAGCAGCTGGACGGCGGCCGGGTTGTACGGGTCGGGCGCGGGGGCGGCGGAATCGGGGTGGGTCGGCATCGCGCAGGCGGCGAGAAGCGTGGCAAGCGTCAACGCGCAGAGCGGCGCGCGCAACGGGCGAAGCAGGCCGGTGCGTGCGCGTGCGGCTGCGGACAGGTGGGACATGAGCCTCGTTCCTCATCGGATTCTGATCAAGGCGTAAGAGTAACGCACCCGCCCCGCGGCAGGCGAGCCGACACTTCGCGCGTGAAAACGTTCGCAGCCCGCTCGCGAGCGGCCCGAGGCGGGGCGGCGGCACGGCGAAACGCGCCAAACCGGTGTCGTGGCGCGTGTTAACATCGGAGCCGTTTTCGTCCTCCACCAGAAGCGGGTAATCACATGCAGATCGGTCAGCGGCTCGGTACGCCGCTCTCATCCTCGGCCACGCGCGTCATGCTGCTCGGCGCCGGCGAGCTCGGCAAGGAAGTCATCATCGCGTTGCAGCGTCTCGGTGTCGAAGTCATCGCGGTCGACCGCTATCCGGACGCACCCGGCCATCAGGTCGCGCATCGCGCACACGTGATCGACATGACCGACGCCGCCGCGCTGCGCGCGATCGTCGAGGCCGAACGCCCGCACCTGATCGTGCCCGAGATCGAGGCGATCGCGACCGACGCGCTCGCGGCGATCGAGGCGGCCGGTCTTGCCGAGGTGATCCCGACCGCGCGCGCGACGCAGCTCACGATGAACCGCGAAGGGATCCGCCGGCTCGCGGCCGAGGAGCTCGGCCTGCCGACGTCCCCTTATGCGTTCGCGGATTCGTTCGAAGCGTTCAGCGCGGCCGTCGCGAAGATCGGCATGCCGTGCGTCGTGAAACCCGTGATGTCGTCGTCGGGCAAGGGGCAGTCGGTCGTGAAGACCGAAGCCGACGTGAAGCCGGCGTGGGACTACGCGATGGCGGGCGGGCGCGTGAACCACGGCCGCGTGATCGTCGAAGGCTTCATCGATTTCGACTATGAGATCACGCAGCTCACCGTGCGCGCGATCGATCCGTCGACGGACGCCACGCGCACCTATTTCTGCGAGCCGGTCGGCCACGTGCAGGTGGCGGGCGACTACGTCGAGTCGTGGCAGCCGCAGCCGATGAGCGCGGCGGCGCTCGAGAAGTCGCGCGAGATCGCGCACAAGGTGACCGAAGCGCTCGGCGGCCGCGGGCTGTTCGGCGTCGAGCTGTTCGTGCGCGGCGACGACGTGTGGTTCTCCGAGGTGAGCCCGCGGCCGCACGATACGGGCCTCGTCACGCTCGCGTCGCAGCGCCAGTCGGAGTTCGAGCTGCATGCGCGTGCGATTCTCGGGCTGCCGGTCGATCCGACGCTCGGTTCGCCGGCCGCGTCGGCCGTGATCTACGGCGGGCTCGACGAGCGCGGCATCGCGTTCGAAGGCGTGCGCGACGCGCTCGCGGTGCCGGGCGCCGACTTGCGCCTGTTCGGCAAGCCGGAGAGTTTTGCGAAGCGGCGCATGGGCGTCGCGCTGGCGACCGGCGCGACCGTCGACGAAGCCCGCGAACGCGCGAAGCGCGCCGCCGCGGCCGTCCGGCCCGTGTCGGCGCGCTGACGTAACCAGGAGAGGACGATGACGCCAAGCTGGCTGCGTATCGTAAAGCTGGGCGCCGCACTGGCGCTGGTCGCGAGTCTCGCGGGTTGCGGCGTCGCGGCCGCACCGTGCCGGGTGGCCTCGGCCGGGCTCAAGATCGTGCCGCTCGTCGGCCATCTCGCGGCCGCGCCGACCGACGCGTGTGCCGACGTCATCGATCCCTGATCAAGCTACACGACGCGATCGACAACAATCATTGCGCGCCCCGCGAGGGCGCGTTTCCACCCGTCTCGTGAGAGGACCTGCATGATTCGCCAAACGCTCGCCGCGCTTGCGCTCGCCGGCACCGCCGTTTCCGTCGCGCATGCCGCGCAACTGACCGTCGAAGAGATCGACGCCGATGCGCGCCAGTTCGCCGTCTACCAGTGTGCGAACCAGAAACAGCCCGTGCGCGTGTCGTACTGGCTCGCGGGCAACGGCCAGAGCTTCGCGCTCGTGCCGGTCAACGGGAAGCAGATGCTGTTCGTCGACACGGTGTCGGCGTCCGGCGCGCGCTATCAGGCCGGCCGCTATACGTGGTGGACGAAGGGCAAGGAAGCGACGCTGCGCGACGAGATCGCCGACCAGAATGCGCCGCCGCTGCTGGGCGACTGCGTCCAGGTCGAGAAGAAAAAGAAGAAGGGCTGAGCGACGGGCGGGAACGTGGATCGTGCCTGGCGGTGGCGGCCGGCGTCAGGCTCCCTGGCGTGACTGCCTGGCACGCGGGCCGGCGGCGGGCGATCCGGAATCTGACCCCTGAAATTATCCGTCGACCGATCGGGATAGCCCGATCGGGGCATTCGTCGACCGCGCGGGCCTGCCCGGGCCCGCCGCGCGCACGGTCGGCGGGGCCGTTCGCGGCGTTGTCACGGACAGATGGCTGCGCAGTGCTACAATACGCCCCTTTCCGCCGGCATTCGCGCCGAACGGAGTCCGCACGGCCTGGCGTCCAGCGTTCATATTGAACCGGTCCCAAGCGCCAGAGCGGCGCCGCGCGGCGCGCCGCGGCTCCGTCTAATTCCGAATTGTGATGAGCGCAGGCCCGGCTGGCCTGACGCACGATGTCCCCGCCGCGCCTTTTGAGCGAAACGCCACCATGTCCGATTCTGTCGCCAAGCCCGTCGACGCAACCTTCGATCAATTCGGCCTTGCCGCCGATATCCTGAAAGCCATTGCGGAGCAGGGTTATACGACGCCGACGCCGATCCAGGCGCAGGCCATTCCGGTCGTGCTCGCCGGCCGCGACGTCATGGGCGCCGCGCAAACGGGTACCGGCAAGACCGCGAGTTTCTCGCTGCCGATCATCCAGCGGCTGCTGCCGCAGGCCAACACGAGCGCGTCACCGGCGCGCCACCCGGTGCGCGCGCTGATCCTCACGCCGACCCGCGAACTCGCCGACCAGGTCGCCGCGAACGTGCACGCGTATGCGAAGCACACGCCGCTGCGCAGCGCGGTCGTGTTCGGCGGCGTCGACATGAACCCGCAGATGGCCGAACTGCGCCGCGGCGTCGAGATCCTGATCGCGACGCCGGGCCGCCTGCTCGACCACGTGCAGCAGAAGACGGCGAATCTCGGCCAGGTGCAGATCCTCGTGCTCGACGAAGCCGACCGGATGCTCGACATGGGCTTCCTGCCCGATCTGCAGCGCATCCTGAACCTGCTGCCGAAGGAACGTCAGACGCTGCTGTTCTCGGCCACCTTCTCGCCGGAAATCAAGAAGCTCGCGTCGACGTACCTGCGCAACCCGCAGACGATCGAAGTCGCGCGCAGCAACTCGACGAACGCGAACGTCACGCAGATCGTCTACGACGTCGCCGAAGGCGACAAGCAGGCGGCCGTCGTGCAGTTGTTGCGCGATCGCGGGCTCAAGCAGGTGATCGTGTTCTGCAACAGCAAGATCGGCGCGAGCCGGCTGGCGCGCAATCTCGAGCGCGACGGCGTGGTCGCGTCGGCGATCCACGGCGACAAGACGCAGATCGAGCGGATGCAGGCACTCGACGCGTTCAAGCGCGGCGAGATCGAGGCGCTGGTCGCGACCGACGTGGCCGCGCGCGGCCTCGACATCGCCGAACTGCCCGCCGTGATCAACTTCGACCTGCCGTTCAGCGCGGAAGACTACGTGCACCGGATCGGCCGTACCGGCCGCGCGGGTGCGACGGGCGACGCGCTGTCGCTGTGCAGCCCGAACGAGCGCAAGCAGCTTGCCGATATCGAGAAGCTGATCAAGCGTCCGCTCGAAATGCAGACGCTCACGCTCGACAAGCCGGCGCGCCATCGTCACGACGAGCGCGGCAATGACCGCGGCGGCGATCGCAACAGCGAGCGCGGCGGCGAACGGGGCGGCCGTCGCGAACGCGACGAACATCGCGGTGCGTCGGGACGCCGCCCGGGCGGCTCCGAGCGCGGTCATCACCGTCGCCACGAAGCGCCGGTCGACGATTTCTTCCTGAAGCCGTACGAGCCGTCGGCGCCCGCGAAGCAGCGGGACGACGCGCAGCCTGCGCAGCAGCCCGAGAAGAAGGGGCCGAAGCGTCAGGTCGCCGCGCTGCTCGGCGGGTTCGGGATGCCGCGCAAGCCGTCGGCGTAAGCCTGGCGGACACGACGGCGCGGCGCGCGAGCGCTGCGGGAAAAGCGGGTGCATGCGATGAGCATGTGCCCGTTTTTCATTGGGGGCGCGGTTCGATGGAGGAGCGGAAGAGGGCGCTTGGCGCCGGCGGCGAGCGATGCGAGCGGCACCCGGCGGCCGCGGGATCGGCGCGAAACCGGCGCGAAACCGGCGCGAAACCGGCGCGAAATCGCGCGTCACCCGGCCTGCGGCCCGAAGCGCGTCGCCCACGCGGCCGTTGCGGCTGCGTAGAACGCATCGAGAGTCGTGGCTGCGAGCGCGCCGGCCGGCGCGAGGCCCAGATGCGCGGCCGCAGCCTGCAGTGCCGGCAGCGGATCGTCGCGTTCGAGCGCGGTCGCGCCCGTCTGCTTGCTGAGCTTTTCGCCGTTCGCGTCGACCACGACGGGCACGTGCAGGTATCGCGGGGTCGGCACGCCGAGGCACTGCTGCAGGTAGATCTGGCGCGCGGTCGAGTCGAGCAGGTCGGCGCCCCGCACGACGTGCGTGATGCCTGCATCGGCATCGTCGACGACGACCGCGAGCTGATACGCCCATTGCCCGTCCGCGCGTTTCAGCACGAAGTCGCCGACTTCGGTCGCGAGGTTCTGCGTTTGCGTGTGCTGCCAGCGATCGTCGAACGTGACGATCGCGGCGGCGCCGTCCGGCACGCGCAGCCGCCACGCGCGCGCGGGCTTGCCGTGCAGGCCGGTGCGACAGGTGCCCGGATAGGCGAGCGTCGTGTGGCGCTCGTGCGCGGCGCGCAGCGAGTCGGCGATTTCCTTGCGCGTGCAGCCGCACGGATAGACGAGCCCGGCCGAGACGAGCCGTTCGAGCGCGGCCGTATAGGCCGCGTCCCGCGTACTTTGCCAGACGGGCGGCTCGTCGGGCGTCATGCCGAAATGCGCGAGCGTCGCGAGGATGTCGTCGGCCGCGCCGGGTACCGTGCGCGGGCCGTCGAGATCCTCGATGCGCACGAGCCATGCACCGCCATGCGCGCGCGCGTCGAGCCAGCTCGCGAGCGCGCCGACCAGCGAGCCGAAGTGCAGCGGGCCGGTGGGCGACGGCGCGAAGCGGCCGCGATAGGCGCTCATCGGGGCGCGGGGCGGCGCGCGGTCAGGCTGCGCTGGCTGCCGGTGCGCAGGCCGGGCACGACTGGCCGGGCACGTAGCTTGGCGACTGTTGCGCTTCCGGCGTGACGACCGCGCGGCACGCGAAGCACGTGACGTTCCCGGTGGGCTGGAGTTGCGGGTTCAGCGCGGTGCGGTAGTCGAACACGAAGCAGTCGCCGTGATAGTGCGCGCCGCCGACTTCCTCGAAGTATTTCAGGATCCCGCCTTCGAGCTGGTACACGTTCTCGATGCCGATTTCCTTCATGTGGATCGCGGCCTTCTCGCAGCGGATGCCGCCCGTGCAGAACGACACGACCGTCTTGCCTTCGAGGTCGGCGCGGTTCGCGTCGATCACTTCGGGGAATTCGCTGAACTTGTCGATCCGGTAGTCGAGTGCGTCGTCGAACGTGCCGACGTCGACTTCGAATGCGTTGCGCGTGTCGAGCATCACGACCGGGCGGCCCGTGTCGTCGTGGCCGCGGTCGAGCCACGTCTTCAGCGTGCGTGCGTCGACGAACGGCGCGCGGCCGAGTTCCGGCTTGATCGCCGGCTTCTTCATCGTGATGATCTCGCGCTTCAGGCGCACGAGCATCCGGCGGAACGGCTGCGAATCGGACAGGCTTTCCTTGAACTGCAACGACGCGAACTTGCCCTCGAACAGCGGATCGTGGCGGATGTACGCGATGAACGCGTCGGTGGCGTCACGCGTGCCCGCGATGAACAGGTTGATGCCTTCCGGCGCGAGCAGGATCGTGCCGCGCAGGCCGAGTTCGTTGCAGCGGGCGGTGACGAGCGGGCGCCATTGCTCGGTCGCGTCGAGCGACACGAAGTGGTAGGCGGCGAGGTTGACGATGGTCATGATGGTCCGACGGGAAAACGGCCGCACGGCGGCCCGCAAAAAAGGGTGCGAAGCCGGGGCGTTGATTCGAAAAACCGTATTATCCCGCAAACGGCGCGGGCATCGGTACCTGGCCGGTCGGCCAACCGCGCGACGCGTCGCCGCGCGTATCGGCCGAACGGCCAAAGCGGGCATTTTTTGGGCAGCCTGCGCGGCGGGGCGGCTACAATAGCGCCCATGTCAGATCCCCGCTTCGTCCATCTTCGCGTTCACTCCGAATTCTCGATTGCCGACGGCATCGTGCGCATTGACGACATCGTCAAGGCGGCGGCCGCGGACGGTCAGGGCGCGCTCGCGCTCACCGATCTCGGCAACGCATTCGGCCTCGTCCGTTTCTACCAGGAAGCCCGCGGCAAGGGCATCAAGCCGATCGCCGGCTGCGACGTCTGGATCGCCAATCCCGACGACCGCGACAAGCCGTCGCGGCTGCTGCTGCTCGTCAAGGACAAGGTCGGCTACCTGAATCTCTGCGAGCTGCTGTCGAAGGCGTGGCTCACGAACCAGTACCGCGGCCGTGCGGAACTCGACGCGAGCTGGCTCGACGGCGAGCTCGCGCAGGGGCTCCTCGCGCTGTCCGGCGCGCAACAGGGCGATATCGGGCTCGCGTTTGCCGCGGGCAACGAAGAAGCCGCGCGCCGTCACGCCGAGCGCTGGGCGAAGGTGTTCCCCGGCGGCTTCTACATCGAGCTGCAGCGTTACGGCCAGCCGGGCGCCGAGGCGTACATCCAGCAGGCCGCGACGCTCGCCGCGGCGCTGAAGCTGCCGGTCGTCGCGACGCACCCGACGCAGTTCATGACCGACGACGATTTCACCGCGCACGAAGCGCGCGTGTGTATCTCGGAAGGCGACATCCTCGCGAATCCGCGGCGCCAGAAGCGTTTCACGACCGACCAGTATTTCCGCACGCAGGACGACATGGTCGCGCTGTTCGCCGACCTGCCGTCGGCGATCGCGAACACGGTCGAGATCGCGAAGCGCTGCAACCTGAAGCTCGAGCTCGGCAAGCCGAAGCTGCCGCTGTTCCCGACGCCGGACGGCATGTCGCTCGACGACTACCTCGTCCAGCTGTCGAAGGAAGGGCTCGAGACGCGTCTCGCGCAGCTGTATCCGGCCGAAGCCGAACGCGACGCGCAGCGCGACACGTACTACAAGCGCCTCGAATTCGAGTGCGGGACCATCACGAAGATGGGCTTTCCCGGCTACTTCCTGATCGTCGCGGACTTCATCAACTGGGCGAAGAACAACGGCGTGCCGGTCGGCCCGGGCCGCGGCTCGGGCGCCGGTTCGCTGGTCGCGTACGCGCTCGGCATTACCGATCTCGACCCGCTGCGCTACAACCTGCTGTTCGAGCGTTTCCTGAACCCGGAACGCGTGTCGATGCCCGACTTCGACATCGACTTCTGCCAGCACGGCCGCGATCGCGTGATCCAGTACGTGAAGGAAAAATACGGCGCGGACGCCGTGTCGCAGATCGCCACCTTCGGCACCATGGCCGCGAAGGCGGCCGTGCGCGATATCGGCCGCGTGCTCGACCTCGGCTACATGTTCACCGACGGTATCGCGAAGCTGATCCCGTTCAAGCCGGGCAAGCACGTGACGATCGCCGACGCGATGAAGGAGGAGCCGCAGCTTCAGGAGCGCTACGACCACGAGGACGAAGTGCACCAGCTGCTCGACCTCGCGCAGCGCGTCGAGGGCCTCACGCGTAACGTCGGGATGCACGCGGGCGGCGTGCTGATCGCGCCCGGCAAGCTGACCGATTTCTGCCCGCTGTACACGCAGGGTGAAGACGGCGGCGTGGTCAGCCAGTACGACAAGGACGACGTCGAAGCCGTCGGCCTCGTGAAGTTCGACTTTCTGGGTCTCACGACGCTGACGATCCTCGACTGGGCCGAGCGCTACATCCGCCGCCTCGATCCGTCGAAGGCCGACTGGTCGCTCGCGCAGGTGCCGCTCGACGATCCCGCCTCGTTCCAGATTCTGAAGAAGGCCAACACGGTCGCCGTGTTCCAGCTGGAAAGCCGCGGGATGCAGGGCATGCTGAAGGATGCGCAGCCCGACCGTTTCGAGGACATCATCGCGCTCGTGTCGTTGTACCGTCCGGGCCCGATGGACCTGATCCCGAGCTTCTGCGCACGGAAGCACGGCCGCGAGAAGGTCGACTATCCGGATCCGCGCGTCGAACCCGTCCTGAAAGAGACCTACGGCATCATGGTCTATCAGGAGCAGGTGATGCAGATGGCGCAGATCATCGGCGGTTACTCGCTCG